>Ga0209067_10000008_pt1 | contig 184265 bp, 172 predicted proteins | sample ColStrG_CSR_2013_FD_187199 | JGI IMG/M metagenome (GOLD analysis project Ga0209067, IMG submission 187199) | Freshwater sediment microbial communities in response to fracking from Pennsylvania, USA - Cold Stream Run_MetaG_CSR_2013 (SPAdes)... | ecosystem: Environmental > Aquatic > Freshwater...
GATCTTTCATCTTTTTGATATCAGAGGCTTCCATCCCACCAAATTTCGCTTTCCAGTTGTAATACGAGGCCTCGGATATTCCCGCTTCGCGACAAACATCTTTGACTGTACGTCCAGCTTCGACGGAGTTCAGAACGGCAATGATCTGGTGTTCGGTGAATCGGGCTTTGCGCATGGTGATCTCCTCCGGGGACATAGTCAGTATGTCGGAAGATCTCTAAATGTGAATGGTCCGCTATATAGGGATGCTTACATGATAACTTTCACGGGAATTGTCTTGCCGAACTGACGCTTAAACAGCCACCCACAATTATCTCGCCCCCCAACCTGTTTTCCCGCACAAACCCCATGCTATCTTGTGGTTTTGATTTTTTCAGTGGGCAAAATTGATGACAAAGTTGCGGGTAGGGATCGTGTTTGGCGGGAAATCGGCTGAACATGAGGTGTCGTTGCAGTCGGCCAAAAATATCCTTGAGGCGATCGACAAAACCAGGTTTGACGTGGTGTTGCTGGGTATTGATAAACAGGGACACTGGCGTCTTAATGATGCGTCAAATTTCTTACTCCATGCCGAAAATCCGGCGCTGATCGCGCTGAATCACGCCGCTGAAGATGTGGCGCTGGTGCCCGGTAATACTCAGCAGCAGATCATCACCCGCCACAACGCTCATCCGCTGTCGCAGATCGACGTTATCTTCCCAATCGTGCACGGTACGCTGGGTGAGGATGGTTCCCTGCAGGGCCTGCTGCGTATGGCTTCGTTACCGTTTGTCGGTTCCGATGTGCTGGGTTCTGCGGTCAGTATGGATAAAGATTTTACCAAACGCCTGTTACGCGATGCCGGCCTTAAGGTTGCGCCGTGGCTGAGCGTCACTCAGGCCCAGCGTGCGCAGCTGGATGCCAGCGCAGTCATTGCCCGCTTTGGACTGCCTCTTTTTATCAAACCCGCTAACCAGGGTTCATCCGTGGGCGTCAGTAAAGTAGATAGCATTGAAGAATTTGATGCCGCGCTGACGCTGGCCTTTACTTTTGACCGCAAAGTGCTGATTGAACAAGGGATCAAAGGTCGGGAAATTGAGTGTGCGGTGCTGGGCAACGATGTCCCTGAAGCCAGCCCCTGCGGTGAAGTGGTGGTGCATGACGCTTTCTACTCTTATGACACCAAATATATCTCTGAGAGCGGCGCGCAAACGGTGGTTCCGGCAGCCATTACACCGGCAACCAGCGATGCGATTCGTGAGGTCGCCATCAAAGCCTTTACCACGCTGGAGTGCTTTGGCATGGCGCGCGTTGATGTGTTCCTGACTGACGACGGCGACATTATCGTCAATGAAGTGAACACCCTGCCCGGCTTCACCAATATCAGCATGTACCCGAAATTATGGCAGGCGGCCGGACTTAGCTATCAGGATCTGATCAGCCGTCTGATCGAGCTGGCGATTGAACGCCACCAGCAGGCCACTACCCTGAAAAGCAGCGTCAGCTGACAGAAGCCGACGGCGTGGCGTTATGCCACGTCGCTGGTGATAGCGCGATGGTTGACCGGAGAGGTCTGATTACGGCCATTGCGTTTCGACAGATAGAGATTTTTATCGGCCGCGGAGATCAGCCGGTTGATCACGCGGTGCCACTCCCCCGCCTCACCAACACTGGCATGCGCCAGCCCCAGACTGACAGTGACCGTGACCGTACTGCCCTGCAGCCAGAACTTCTCTTTCGCCATCGTCTGCCGGATACTCTCGGCAAGGAAATAGAGCTTTTCCGGATTCTGATCGAACAAAACCACCACAAACTCCTCTCCGCCAAAACGGCAGATGCGGCCCTCTCTGCCCACGACCCGCTGCATCCGGTGAGCGATCTCTTCCAGTACGCTGTCACCGGCATCGTGACCGAAATTGTCATTAATGGCTTTAAAGTAGTCGACATCCAGCAAGATCACACCTGCTTTGCGCTCGGGGGTGATCGGCTCAGCACGCAGGCTTTCATATAAACCGGAGCGCGACAGTAGCCGGGTCAGAAAATCGTAATTCGCGCGCAGCGCCAGCCGTTGATTAAGCTGGTGAATCGCATCCATGCTGGCGGCCACAATCAGCGGACTGATTGCAATGGTCGCCACGCCCAGCCGCGCTGAGGTCAGATGGCTAATCGGCAGCAGAGTATCATTGCCCCGAATATTCATTAGGCCATGAGCGACCAGAATGATTTCGGTAATGCCGGTCAGCAAAATCACCAGGCTGGTAAGCGGCATGGGCAGAACAATGGCACACCAGACCAGCGCCGGAACCGGAAACGTCAGGCTGCCTGCGCCGCCCATCATTGCGCCAGCCATCAGCGAAAAGATCAGGGCGATCACCGGCGCCAGCTTGCGTATTTGCAGAAACTGGCGGGGCGACAGCGACGACCAGTCACGCGTCAGCAAAAACGGCAGCAGCATCAGCCCGGTTGATAACTGCTCGCTGAACCAGTCACTCCACGCCATCGCCAGACTGGCATTAAAACTAGCCTGTTGCGCCAGCGCCCCCCAGCTGGCGCAGGCCAGCGCAGCCAGCAGGCAGGCCGGAAAGATGCGCAGCATACTGGTAATACGCTCGCTGCCGGAATCGTGCTGCAGATGCTTCACCAGCAGCGTCACCGCCACCAGCACAAACAGAAGATTTGCCACGTTTAGGGTAAAGGCAAAGATCGTCCAGCCCGAAAAAACGGTGTCGTTGAACACCATCGCGGCAAACGTAGAAAGGTAATAACGGGCCTGATGCAGAAAAGGATTACGTACGATCACACCAGTGACGATCGCGTTAACCGGCCAGAACAGTGACAGCTCCTGTGGAATGCGCAGGTGTCCGCCGATAAAGCAAAATATCAGCGTGATTAAAAACAGCGAAAATAGATTTTTCTTAGTGTTGTGCTCTTCAAACAGCGGTGTGCGCATACATCCGGACCTTGTCACAGAGAGGCTGGCTGTCCACGCCAGCTTGGGCAGGCGCATGGTGTCAGAATGATTAAATCCTGCCTACCCTCAATGTCATCCAGCGATAAAAACTAAAGGGATGGGCTGACTCAGGAAGGCTACCCGGTAAAGCCTAAGCCCATCAGATGACAGCAGAAAATGGGGCTTTATTATGCCTCGCAAATAAAAAAATCGGATATCCGAGATATCCGATTTTTGCTGTCCTGACGACTTACCGTTGTGCTACACGCTATTTTACGGCAACCGGCCACTGACTGAGGCGAATGCCGCGTTTGTCGGCGTTATCGCCAAAATCTTTCAGCACTGCTTTGACGTCGGGATCGATATAATCCGCATTATCGTTATCGACGATGACCACGCTGTTCTCCGGGATCTCATCCAGCAATCCCTGCAGCTTTGGATTGTGCATAAAGGTCAGGTTCTGCTGAAAGCGCAGCACGTAGTGATCGTCATAGCGGGTAAGCTGAAGCGCATTGCGATGGCTTTTGTAGATGCTGTAGAGGATCTGCGTGGCGATGCCGATACCAATACCGACCAGCATACCCAGCGTGATAATACCGACGATGGTGGCCAGAAACGGCACGTACTGCTGCGCCCCCATCCGGAATTGCTCAATAAACAGTTTGGGTGTCGCCAGCTTATAACCGGTGTAGAGCAGCACGGCTGCGAGGCTGGCCAGCGGAATGGCATTTAGCATCTCGCTGAACCACATACCGCAAATCAGCAGCAGCACACCGTGAATGAAAATCGACAGTTTGGTCTGCGCGCCCGCACTGACGTTCACCGAACTGCGCACAATAACTGCCGTTATCGGCATCGCGCCAAGAAAACCGGCCGCCAGGTTACCGATACCCTGTGCGAACATCTCTTTGTTGGGCGATGGCGCGGGATTCTGAGGACGCAGTTTTTTCAGCGCCTCCTGACTCAACAGGGTCTCCAGACTGGCGACCAGTGCCAGCGTCACCGCAACCACCCAGACCTGCGGATTCTGCCAGGCCATCCAGTCGGGCGTTTCCAGCTCAGCCACCAGCGCGGAGACGCTGTCAAAAGCGGGCAAGGAAATGCGCGCCAGACCCTGGGTCATCTCCGGGAACAGTCGCCCTCCCACCACTGTGGCCAGGCAGCCGATCAGCACGGCAATCAGCGGTCCGGGGATCCAGGCCAGCGCTTTAATTCGTTTCACCGGCGCGGTGGTCCAGAGACATAAAATGGCCAGGCCGACACCCGCTACCACTATCGCGGGCAGTGAGAAGGTCATCTCCCCCGTCACCAGCGACACCAGTTCGGCATCGCCAGCGGCACCCAGCGCCACCGGGATCTGCTGCATGATCAGCAGCAGGCCAATTGCCGCCAGCATCCCCTTGATGACGCTGCCCGGCACCAGCGAAATAAACCGTCCAGCGCGCAGCAGGCCAAACAGACATTGCAATGCCCCGGCGATAATTAGCGCAGTGAGAAAGGCGGAGAAGCTGCCCAGTGACGCCATTGAGGCGACCACAATAGTGACGAGGCCCGCCGCCGGGCCACTGACAGCAAACCGGGACGGACTCAGTGATGTGACCACCAGACCGCCAATCACACCGGTTAACAGACCGGCAAATGGCGGTAATCCACTGGCCTGTGCGATGCCAAGACAGAGCGGCAAGGCGACCAGGAAAACCACCAGACCCGCTGGGATATCACGACGCAGGCTATCGAGGTTCATAATGAAGGCTCCTCTGCAGATTGATGAATCAGCTCTTTGAGATGGCCGGAGCGCAGGTCATAAACACAACCAAACACCTCCAGTTCCTGGCCCGATTGCCAGATTTGCCTGACCGGTTCAGATTTCACCAGTCTGGCGAATTGCGCCTTAACGTTCGCCTCAACCAGCCGATCGAGCTGTTCACCCGGCGTCGTGTCTGAGGGAGGACTTTCCGCCAGGCCAGCCTGAATATCATGACGCAACGTTTTAATGCGTCTCGCCAGCGCGCTCTGCTGACCGTCCAGCACGCTGCCGGGCAGATTTTGTGCGGCTTCCACCCCGCCGCAGCCATAGTGACCACTCAATACGATGCGTTTCACGCCGAGAAAGAAGAGTGCGTACTGCAGTACGCTCAGTAAATTGTCGTCGTCCTCAATCACCATGTTGGCGATATTACGATGCACAAAGAGTTCACCAGGATGGGAGCCGGTTAATACTTCTGCCGGAACGCGACTGTCCGAGCAGCCAATCCAAAGTGAATGCGGCTTTTGCTGATGAAGGAATTTTTTGAAATAATCTGGATTACGCTGGCGGCGCTGTAATGCCCAACTGCGATTTTTCGCTAATAAGGGTTTAAGTGTCGTCACAATCATCTTCTCTCTACTACAGGGATGTCGCATCCTGGCTAACCACTAAGTGTATCGGCTCACAGATAAAGCCGGAGCCACCAGGTAAATAAGAACTGAGTCACAGAAAAAGGTTATAAACGTTAACCATTACCAATGCACGAGCAATATTTCACAGCGCATTTACTTTACGTGTTTTGTCAATTAAACGTCAGTAAGAGTCAGTGTTCAGTAAATTTTATTAAGCAGAAAAGATGAGGGCGAATTGACAGCGCCTATTATAAAATCAATTAAATCAACAAATTAAATAGAAACTAGATAATAAACTAAATTTATTGATGACAAATAAATACAAGCATTAACAGAGTGGATATTTACTGCCATACCAACCGGTGCGCTTTTTACCAGGAATCCTCTTAATTAAAAAATTAACCATTAGCACAATCAACCGGCTTAATTATTGAAAGCCAGTTAAATATTCCTGATTTTGGATATGAATGGAGCAAGAGATAGTTAATTTCATTTGCAGCAAAATAGTGACAGCAGTAAGTAAATCAGGACCATTGCTGAACAGAGCCTGACCTGGCCAGGCTCTTTTTCTTGACAAATTATTTACCGTTCCAGTTTTGCAGGCGCGATTCCCGTACTGACAGCTGCTGTTCTGGCGTCAGTTTATTGTAATTGTCCGCCATTCCGCTTTCCCAGTCGCCGTAAAGCGGATTCGGCAGCACGATGAACTGCGTACCAAATTGCTGATGGTTAAGATTCACAAAATCACGGCGCTGCTGATTACCCTGATGCCAGGTCGCCACACCGAAATCGTTGAGGTTATCGCCCACGTAGAGCACCACATTATAGCCGGCGTTTTTGATGGCATCGAAACGCGCCTGCTTGTTGGAGCTGTCAGTATTCAGGCGCACGGTTTTATCGCTGACGCTGGGGAAGCCAAGCTGCTGCATGTTGGCTACCGTGGCGGCGTAATCTTTCTGGTCGCGGTTCGATACATAGAACAGCGTGCCGCCATTCTGTGTCACATGGCGCGCAAACTCTACTGCGCCAGGCACTGCTTTCGCCTGTCGCGCCTGCGTCCAGGCTGACCAGGTTTTGCTGCTGTAAGGCTGTCCGTTCTTCGCCTGCCACGCGCTGTAGGCACTGTTATCCAGCATGGTTTCATCCAGATCGACAATCACCGCTTTGGGTTTGCCGGTCAGCGACGGTGCCTGATCAAACGCCATGCGCGCGGTGTTAAAAGCCTGCCAGGTCAACGCCTGATATTCGCCAGACTGCTGGAACCAGTTTACCGCCAGCACCGATTGCTGGCCGAGTTGCTGTTGTGCGGTCTGATGTGACGGCGAGGCGCAGCCGGTAAGCAGCAGCGCGACCAGTCCGGATGCAGCAAATTTTGCGGAGGTTTTCATCATTTCATCCTTAAGGTGAGAAAGGTCTGAGGAGAAGCTTCAAAAATGTAGCAGTTAACGTAAGCTGTGGGCACCCCAATGCAAGTCGTTATAGCAGGAGATTCTTATGGCCGTGACCCCGCGCTCGCCGTTGCTCGATTCGCTGGAGTGGCTCGATTATACGTTTCAGCCAGCCGGTGAGCCACCACCCGCTGATGCGGTCTGGGGACATCAACGCCACAGCGCGACGGTGGTTACCGATACTGAGAACACCCCGCCCAAAAGCTGCGAGTCTGATGGGGTGATCAGCAGCGGGACGCGGCCGGTGGCGGTCTACACCGCCGATTGCCTGCCGGTACTGTTTGCCGACCGCAAACAGCGGATCGTGGCCGCGGTTCATGCCGGACTGAAAGGTACGCTGGCCGGTGTGCTGACCCGCGCCGTAGAAAAACTGTGCGAGCTGGGCTGCGAGCCGCAGAACCTGATCGTGGCGATCGGCCCGGCGATGGGGCCCTGCTGCTATGAACTGGCCGAACCACAGCGGGCGGAGATTGCACAGAACCCGGCGTTTGCCAGCGGGCTGCGCTGGCACCAGAACCAGCCGGTTAATCCCCAGGCGCAGCGTCCCCAGGCCTCTGCCCACCAGCACGGCGTCTGGTTCGATCTGCCTGCGCTGGCAACGCAACTGCTGGTAAACGCCGGGGTGCCAGCCGCGCAAATTGATAACGTCAATGTCTGCACCTACTGCGTGGCCGAGAGGGGTTCAAGCTACCGCTTTAATACCCACTTTGGCAGCGGCTATCGCTCCCGCTATTCGTGGATCCGGCGGCGTTAACCGCTTCAGAGCCAGTTATCTGACCCGTGCTGACCGCCAAAAGCGATGGGCGCTGACGCCTGTTGCAAAGCAGCGCAGGCTGCGGATGACGCTTTCTGGCTCTTTGCGTAAGGCATAGGCTCCCTGCGCCCGTTCATTGTCACTCCCCCGCCGTTGTTTTTGATTTCACTCACACCCTGACATTCTTTCACTTTTTTTTAACGCAGAAGTGGCTAGAGTTAACTCATCCGACCACTTTATTGTGAGTGATTATGAACCCCGTCAATTCCGACTATCCCGCACTGTTTACGCCGCTGGACCTTGGCTTTACCCGACTAAAAAACCGTTTTCTGATGGGGTCAATGCACACCGGCCTGGAAGAACACCCGGATGGCGCAGCCCGGCTGGCGGCTTTCTACGGCGAGCGGGCATGCGAAGGTGTTGCGCTAATTGTCACCGGCGGCATTGCCCCCAATGCTCAGGGTGTCACTACCGCGCATGGCGCGATGCTCACTGACGAAACGCAATGTGACTGGCACCGGCAGATCACTGAAGCAGTGCATCAACATCAGGGCAAAATCGCCCTGCAGATCCTGCATACCGGTCGTTACAGCTATCAGCCCGATCTGGTTGCACCCTCGGCACGCCAGGCGCCAATTAACCCGTTTACGCCACAGGCGATGAGCGAGGCAGCGATTGAACAGACGATTAATGACTTTGCCCGCTGCGCCCGGCTGGCGCAGCGGGCGGGCTATGATGGTGTGGAGATCATGGGTTCCGAAGGCTACCTGATTAATCAGTTTCTGGTGAAGCACACCAATCAGCGCAGTGATCGCTGGGGCGGCGACTTCCGCCAGCGGATGCAGTTCGCACTGGCGATTACCCGCGCCGTTCGCGCCGCGACCGGCGACGCGTTTATCATTATCTTCCGGCTGTCGATGCTTGACCTGATCGAAGAGGGCAGCACACTGGAAGAGACGCTGCTGCTGGCGGGCGAGCTGGAGCAGTGCGGCGTCACGCTGTTCAATACCGGCATTGGCTGGCATGAAGCGCGCATCCCGACCATCGCCACCTGCGTGCCGCGCGCGGCCTTCGCCTGGGTGACGCAGCGCCTGCGCCAACAGGTCAAAGTGCCGGTAATCGCCACTAACCGCATCAACCATCCTGCCGTCGCCGAGCAGCTGTTGCAGTCGGGATGCGCCGATATGGTGTCGATGGCGCGCCCTTTCCTCGCCGATCCCGCCTTTGTCAGCAAAGCACAGCGCGGTGAACCAGACAGCATCAACACCTGCATCGCCTGTAATCAGGCCTGCCTCGACCAGGTGTTCGCCGGTAAGATCACCTCCTGCCTGGTCAATCCGCGCGCCTGCCACGAGTCACTGATGCCGGTCACCCCCAGCACCACACCGCGCAGGCTGGCGGTGGTGGGTGCCGGTCCGGCCGGGATGGCGTTTGCACTTCAGGCGGCGCAGCGCGGACATCAGGTGACGCTTTATGAGGCCGCGCCGGCAATTGGCGGTCAATTTAATCTCGCCCGGCAGATCCCCGGCAAAGCCGAGTTCAGCGAAACGCTGCGCTATTTCCGCTATCAGCTGGCAGCGGCGGGCGTGACGGTTCACACCAGTTGTCGGGTGACGGCGGATCAGCTAAGTGAGGCCGATGAAGTGGTGCTGGCGACCGGCATCCAGCCGCGCACGCCCGCCATTCCGGGCATCGATCACCCCAGCGTGCTGAGCTATCTTGAAGTGTTGCGCGATAAGCGTCCGGTGGGTGAGCGGGTGGCGATTATCGGTGCAGGCGGCATTGGCTTTGATGTGGCTGAGTATCTGTCGCAGCCTGCGCATGATGGCGATCTGGCGGCGTTTTACGCGGAATGGGGCATCGACCACAGCCTGACGCAGCGCGGCGGCCTCGTAACACCCGAGCCGCCTGCCACGTTACGGCAGATCTGGCTGCTGCAACGCCGGTCAGGAAAACCGGGTGTCGGGCTGGCAAAAACCACCGGCTGGATCCATCGCGCCAGTCTGCAGGCGCATGGTGTTGAGATGTGGGGCGGCGTTGAGTATCTGACGATAGATGACTGCGGGCTGCATCTGCGGCGCAACGGGGAAACGCTGCTGCTGGAGGTCGATAATGTGATTATCTGTGCCGGGCAGGAGCCGCAGCGCGAACTGGAAGCCGCGCTACGTGCAAAAGGACGGGTGGTAACGGTGATAGGCGGCGCGGATGTGGCGCAGGAGCTGGATGCGCGCCGCGCCATTGCGCAGGCGACACAACTGGCCTTAACGGTCTGACTAACGCATTTTCACCGCGCGCAGCACCACGAACTTCTGGTTAGAAGCGATCAGCGTGCAGTTACCAAACAGCTTCTTCAGCTTGTGGTGATAATCGAGGTGCCGGTTGCCGACAATGCGCAATTCGCCGCCATACTGCAGGCAGCGTTTGGCATCGCGGAACATCTGCCAGGCCAGGTGATCGGTCACGGCATGCTGCTGATGGAATGGCGGGTTGCACAGCACCGCGTGCAACCGATCCGACGGATAGCCGCTCAGCACGTTGTTCACCAGGAACTGACAGCGTGATAGATCCTCAGGACGGTTCACTTCCACGTTAAGCTGGCTGGCGGCGACGGCCATGTAAGACTCATCAAGGAAATGTACCTCGGCCTGCGGATTCTGTTGCAGCGCCACCAGTCCCACCACGCCGTTGCCACAGCCCAGGTCCACAATCTCGCCCTCAATGTTTTCCGGCAGATGCTGCACAAACAGCCGTGCGCCGATATCCAGCGAGGCACGAGAGAAAACGTTGGCGTAGTTGTGAATCTGATAAGGGGTGCCATCCAGCGGCCAGACCAGCGTCGGCGTGGCCTCACGCAGTGCTGGCTGGCTAAACTGGCTGTAGATCAGACGCGCTTTTTTCCACGCCAGTGAGGTTTTGGTTTCACCGATGATCTGTTCGAACAGCTGCAGCGTCGAGTTATGGATTTCTTTGGCGCGAGCCGCCGCCAGAATCACCGTCTCGGCTGTGACCACCTCGCGAATGGCGCGCAGCTGGTGCTCAAGAAGCGCCAGCGTTTTAGGCACTTTGATCAGCACCGCCGCCGGGGCCGCAGGCAGTTCTGCCAGGCTGTCAACAAAGCGTACGTCGCTGTCATCCAGCCCATTGAAGGTCAGGTTCTGACGGGCGGCCTGCTGGCTCAGCCAGGAGTCGCTGACATGCCAGACGGTGCGCGGATTCAGGGCGCAGGTTAACGCCCCGAAACTGTCGTTGAAAACCAGCACCGGTCCCTCTGGCAGCGCCTGCTGTAACAGATATTCATCAGCCGCATCCCAGGCTTGTAATGGACTTTCGTCACGCATCTGCGGGAAGCGATGCAGGATCAGTGTGCGATCGTTCAGTTCAAGTTGGCTCATGAATTCTCCGGCGTGGTACACTTTGGTTAATTTTCGCCCCGATAAAAAGGGCGCGCAGTATACTCTTTTTCGCCTGGAATCCCTAATGTCCTCACTGATCTACCTTCAGGGTTATCCTGCCCCGCTTCTTGAGCAGGTTCAGACGCTGATCACCCACCAGCGCTTAGGTGCGTTTCTGCAGGAACGTTATCCCGACACCCACGATGTAATAAGTGATAAAGCGCTGTATGACTACACACAGGCGCTGAAGAGCCGCTATATGCGCAACGCGCCGCCGATCAGCAAAGTGGTGTGGGATAACAAAATCAAGGTGATGAAGCATGCATTAGGACTGCACACTGCCATCTCACGCGTACAGGGCGGCAAGCTCAGGGCGAAAGCGGAAATCCGTATCTCGACCTTTTTCCGTCTCGCACCGGAGCCGTTTCTGCGAATGATTGTGGTGCATGAGCTGGCACACCTGAAAGAGAAAGATCACGATAAAGCGTTCTACCAGCTCTGCTGCCATATGGAGCCGGATTACCACCAGCTCGAATTTGATGCGCGACTGTGGATGACTGACCAGGCGATGCGTGGCAACGCGGCCTAAAGAAACTCCTGCGCTTTCTGAATCAGGCTGGTCTTAGTCAGTGCCCCCAGAAAGCGCCGCTCCTCAGGATTATTCAGCACCGGCAGTCGTTCCAGCGTGACCACAGCAAAGGCTTCCCAGCCCTCACGCATACTCTGATTCTGATACACCACCGGAAAATCCTGATCCATCACGCACTGCACTGGTGAGTCGAGGGTGATCTCCTGCGCCAGCACCCTGCGCGAAATCTCATGAATCGATACCACGCCCAGGAAAGCACCCGCGGCGTTGATCACATAAACGTAGCGTTCACGCTTCAGCGAGCTGACCGCCAGCGCCTGCCCCACAGACTCTTCCGGCTGCAACGCCGCACCCGCAATAATCAGCTCGGCAATGCGCATGTTATCAAAATCATATTTTGCTTCTGAACGACTGAAGTGATGACTCACGACCGGATAAGTACTGGCGGATTGCAGGCGATAGACCACCATTGACGCCAGCACCGTGGCGATCATCAACGGAAACAGCAGGCTGCTGTTGAGCGTCATCTCCAGCACCATTAGCATCGCCATCAAAGGAGCCTGGCTAACCGCCGCCAGCACCGCCGCCATGCCAATTGCGGCATAGAGCAGCACATTGCCGAGCGGCAGATGCAGCGCCGCACCCACTGTCGCGAGAGTCACGCCAAGCAGCGCGCCAATCAGCAGCGAGGGCGTAAAAAGTCCGCCGACAGCGTTTGAACCCACTGACAGGCTGGTGGCGAGGGTTTTCAGCACCAGCAATAACAGCAGACCCGGCAACAGATAGTTGCCCGCCATGACGTTGACGATCACCTCGTAACCGTTGCCGAGAATATCAGTGGAGATCAACGCCAGTAAGCCTACGGCGAATCCGCCAGCGCCCAGACGCAGCGGCAGGGAAGCGACCCGGCTGAAAAGCACTTTGCTGCGGGCGATGCATTTAATCAGTATCCAGCCCGCCAGACCGGCGCATAAACCAATCGCCACCGTCATCAGCAGGCTGCTGAGATCCATGGCAAAGTTTGCGTCCGCCAGCGGATAGAGCGCACTGCGAAAACCCAGCGTCCACATGGTCATTACCGCCGTAGCGGAAGCAATAATCAACGGTATCAGGCGCTGCAACGCAGAAATGCCGAAGGCGATCTCCGCCACGAAAATCGCCGAGGCCAGCGGCGCATGGTAAACCGACGAGAGACCCGCCGCGGCAGCCATCGCCACCACGTCACTGTTTTTCAGGTTAAGAGAGGCCGGTAACAGGCGACCAATCGCACTGCCGCACAGCGCCGAGAGCTGCACCATCGGTCCCTCTTTACCTATCGACGCGCCGCTGCCGATACTGGCAATCGAGGATAAGGCGCGAAACAGCGACGTTTTGGTCGGCACCGCATCGAGCCGGGCATTGATCACTTCAAGGTAATCCGTTTTCACCGTTTGCTGCTGCTCTATCGCGACCGCATAACGCAGAAAATAGCCTGCCAGCACCCCGCCCGCCCCCACCAGCAGCGGCCAGAAGATCCAGGGCCACAGATGCAAGGATTCGGTAATTTCACCACTGCGGGCAAACAGCAGATGGTTGATCAGTTCAATCACTCCACGAAACGCCAGCGTCACCAGCGATGCCGCACATCCGACCGGAATGGCGATGAGCAGTGTGGTCCAGTTTAATGCGTGCTTACTTGCTTTCACCTGCGCTCCCTGGTTGATGCATAAAAATCATCGCTTCCGCATATTATTGGAATGCGGATCGCAGGATCAATCCCTGCCCGCCCGTCACCATTGCACAGCGTTGGTGAGATGTTACTCTGCCGCTTTACCACTGTCGGAGAGATGACGTGATTCGTTTTGCCATTGTGGGAACAAATTGGATTACGCGCCAGTTTATTGATGCCGCTCATGAAACCGGGACGATGAAGTTGTGTGCGGTCTATTCACGCAGCCAGCAGCAGGCAGAAGCGTTTGTCACCGATTATCCCTGCAAACGGACGTTTACCTCGCTGGACGCGCTGGCCGCCAGCCCGGAGATCGATGCGGTCTATCTTGCCAGCCCTAATGCCCTGCACTGCCAGCAGGCGCTGCTGTTTATGTCGCACGGTAAGCATGTCATTTGCGAAAAACCGCTGGCCTCTAACCTGGCAGAAGTCGAACAAATGATTGCCTGCGCCCGTGAGCATCAGGTGGTGCTGTTTGAAGCGTTTAAAACCGCCAGCCTGCCTAATTTCCTGCGGCTGCAGCAGGCGCTGCCAGCGGTAGGTAAACTGCGAAAAGCGCTGCTGAGTTACTGCCAGTACTCCTCGCGCTACCCGCGCTATCTTAACGGCGAGAACCCTAATACCTTTGAACCGCGCTGGTCCAGCGGCTCAATTATGGATATCGGTTATTACTGCCTGGCATCCGCGGTGGCGCTGTGGGGCAAGCCAGACAAGGTGCAGGCCAGCGCGACGTTGCTTGCGAGCGGCGTAGATGCGCATGGCGTAGTCGTGCTCAACTACGGCGATTTCGACGTGACAATTCTGCATTCAAAAGTGAGTGATTCCAGCCTGCCCAGCGAGATTCAGGGTGAAGCGGGCGCGCTGGTGATTGAAAACTTATCAGAGTGCCAGCAGTTAACCTTTTTGCCGCGCGGCGCGGAAAAGCAGGCGCTGAGTCAGCCGCAGCATATCAACACCATGCTGTATGAAGCAGCCGCTTTTGTCCGACTGGTTGAGCAGCGGCAGGTGGACCACCCTTCGCTTGCGGTTTCGCATATTACCGCAGCGCTGCTGACTGAAATCCGCCGCCAGACGGGTGTGATCTTCCCGGCCGACCAGGTTGCTATGTAAATATTTCTAAATATGACTGAGAGTGATTGCTTCCTGTCCGGCTAAACCGTAACGTAGCCTCCTGCAAAGGGGAGTAACTTGTAAGCTGATTGATCGTCACTACGTTGCGAAAGCATCCGGTCATCAGGCAACCCGGAATCGATTTCTGTGTTGTAAGTGAGACCTTGCCGGAAGGCGAGGTTTGCTTGCAAAAAATAAGCGGCTGACGTCTTCTGACTTCAGCCTTTTTTTTATTTTCAGACAGGATACGAATATGCAAACTGTGGGTACGCCTTTACTCTGGGGCAGCTTTGCGGTTGTGGTGCTTATCATGCTGGCTATCGACTTGCTGTTGCAGGGACGCCGCGGCGCACAGACCATGTCTTTCAAGCAGGCGGCTATCTGGTCGCTGATCTGGGTTTCAGTCTCACTGCTGTTCAGCGCCGCATTCTGGTGGTATCTGGAGGGCAGCGCGGGTCGGGAAGTTGCTAACACGCAGACGCTCGCCTTCCTGACCGGTTACGTGCTGGAAAAAGCGCTGGCGGTAGATAACGTCTTCGTCTGGCTGATGCTGTTCAGCTACTTCTCAATTCCTGCCAATCTGCAACGCCGTGTGCTGATCTACGGGGTATTAGGCGCTATCGTGCTGCGTACCATCATGATCTTCGCCGGTAGCTGGCTGGTCATGCAGTTCAGCTGGATCCTCTATGTGTTCGGTGCCTTCCTGCTGTTCACCGGTGTAAAAATGGCGCTGGCGAAAGAGGATAATCACGCGGTAGGCGACAAACCCGTCGTGCGCTGGCTGCGTAAGCATTTACGCATGACCGATGAGCTCGACGGCGAGAAGTTCTTCACCCGCAAAAACGGCGTGCTGTTTGCGACACCGCTGCTACTGGTACTGATCATGGTGGAATTCAGCGACGTGATCTTTGCCGTCGACAGTATCCCGGCGATCTTCGCCGTTACCACCGACCCGTTTATCGTGCTGACCTCAAACCTGTTCGCTATCCTGGGTTTGCGCGCCATGTACTTCCTGCTGGCCAACGTGGCGGAACGTTTCTCAATGCTGAAATATGGCCTGGCGATTGTGCTGGTGTTCATCGGCTTTAAGATGCTGATTATGGATATCTATCATATTCCGGTGGGGATCTCGCTGAGTGTGGTCGGTCTCATTCTGGCGTCAACCCTGCTGATTAATGCCTGGGTTAACCGCAAAAGAGACCAGAAAAAGCTCGCACCATAATTACCTGCAGGGGCAGCGGATGCCCCTGTTTTATTTTGCGGCAACCTGCCGCGCCATGTCATCCCTCTGTCACACTTCCACTATCCAGCATAATAAATATCCGACCTGCTCCACAGTGACAGAATTTTCTCTTTTCTCGTCCGATCTTTTCCTTATACTCCGCCGGGCAAACCGTTTTAGCCGATGTAAAACGTCGCGCCTGAAACTACACCCGCGACAAAATATAGAAAATATTATGCAGAAAACTCTCTCCGCACGTCTGGGCACGCTGCTCGCCGGTAGCCTGGTGAAGCAAATCATGATTGGGCTGATCGCCGGTGTGGCGCTCGCCTGGATTTCACACGATGCCGCGCTGGCGGTCGGTCTGCTGGGTGAACTGTTTGTCAGTGCGCTGAAAGCAGTCGCGCCGTTGCTGGTACTGATGCTGGTGATCGCCTCAATTGCCAACCACCAGCATGGCCAGAAGAGCAACATCCGGCCGATTATCCTCCTCTACCTGCTCAGCACCTTTTTCGCAGCGGTCGTTGCGGTTGTCTTCAGCCATCTAATCCCGCAGACGCTGACGCTGGCGGTTGGCACCACGGAAATCGTTCCCCCTTCCGGCATCACTGAAGTGTTACGTGGGCTGCTGATGAGCATGGTGTCGAATCCGATCACGGCCCTGATGCAGGCTAACTACATCGGCATTCTGGTGTGGGCCATTGGCCTCGGGCTGGCGTTCCGTCACAGCAGTGACAGCACCCGCGCCTTTCTCAATGATGCCTCTGAGGCGGTAACCTGGCTGGTACGCTGCGTCATCCGCTGCGCGCCAGTGGGTATTTTTGGTCTGGTGGCGTCGATTCTGGCCTCAACCGGCTTTGGCGCGCTGTGGCAATATGCCCATCTGCTGGCGCTGCTGCTGGGCTGTATGGTGCTGATGGCGCTGGTGGTGAACCCACTGCTTGTGTTCTATAAAATCCGCCGTAACCCCTATCCGCTGGTCTTTACCTGCCTGCGTGAAAGCGGCGTCACCGCCTTCTTTACCCGTAGCTCTGCCGCCAACATTCCGGTGAATATGGCGCTGGCAAAACGTCTGGATCTGGATGAGGATACCTATTCGGTGTCGATTCCGCTGGGCGCGACCATCAGTATGGCGGGTGCGTCGATCACCATTACCGTGCTGACGCTGGCGGCGGTACATACGCTGGGGATCAACATTGATGTGCCAACGGCGATTCTGCTGAGTCTGGTGGCGTCACTTTGTGCCTGCGGTGCTTCGGGCGTGGCGGGGGGGTCGCTGCTCCTGATCCCGGTGGCCTGTAACATGTTCGGCATTCCGAATGATCTGGCAATGCAGGTAGTGGCCGTCGGCTTTATTATCGGCGTATTGCAGGACTCAGCGGAAACCGCGCTGAACTCCTCAACGGATATTCTGTTTACTGCGGCAGTCTGCCAGGCGGAAGCGGAGCGCGAAACCAGCCGGGCCTGATTCAATAAAATGAAAAGGCAACCCGCAGGGATAACTACGGGTCGCTTCAGCCTGCTGACACGCCCATTTCAGGGTGAATCCGGCCGCAACGGATACACTCAACGCGCAGGTAACGTTCAGCGATGAGGAAAGCGTCCCGCGCCATGGACAAAAACGCCGGGAGCGTTTTTGAACAACGCAGAGCGTTGGCCCGGCTACGGGCGCACCTCAGGGAAGAGGTACGTAATCGCGCGGGACGTGCGTGTCATGGATGACGGCCTTTGCGACTTTCCGATCTGGCCGTATTCCCTTGCTCCCTTCGCAGGCTCGGTCTCACCGCCACTGAGCCGGACTTTATCAACGTTCTCAAGCGACCCTCACATTAGCGGGTCGCTTTTTTATTTAAAGCGTCACCCCGCTTTTGAAAATCGCCAGCTCGCGGAAATCGTTCTTTTCGTTGTTGGTCGGCTGACCGCTGGCAATTGCCACAATGCTGTCGACAAAATCTTCCAGCATCGCATCCATGCTCATCCCCTCGATCAACCGTCCGGCATTAAAGTCGATCCAGTGCGGTTTCTTCTCTGCCAGCGGCGTGTTGGTAGCCAGCTTCACCGTCGGCACGAAACCACCATAAGGCGTGCCGCGTCCGGTACTGAACAGCACCATGTGACAACCGGCACCCGCCAGCGCACTGGTGGCGACCGCATCATTGCCGGGCGCACTCAGCAGATTCAGGCCCGGCGTTTTTAACCGTTCGCCATACTTCAGCACATCGACGACCTGGCTCTGCCCCGCTTTCTGGGTACAACCCAGCGACTTCTCTTCCAGCGTGGTGATGCCGCCCGCTTTGTTGCCCGGCGACGGGTTCTCGTAGATTGGCTGCTGGTGATCGATAAAGTACTGTTTAAAGTCGTTGATCATCGCCACCGTTTTGCTGAAGGTCTCCTCGTCGCGACAACGGCTCATCAGAATTCGTTCTGCGCCAAACATCTCCGGCACTTCGGTCAGCACCGTGGTGCCGCCGTTGGCGATCATCTGGTCAGAGAAACGCCCCAGCAGCGGATTGGCGGTGATGCCAGATAAACCATCCGAACCGCCGCACTCCAGACCAAACTTCAGCTCGCTGAGCCTGCCGGGTGCGCGCCGGTCGTGACGCATTTTCTGATAGAGCGCGTGCAGACGCTCCAGCCCGGCTTCTATTTCATCATCATGCTGCTGGCACACCATGAACTCAACCCGATCGCTTTCAAAGGCGCCGAGAGTGTCACGGAATGCATCGACCTGATTGTTTTCGCAGCCGAGACCAATCACCAGCACCGCGCCTGCATTAGGATGGCGCACCATATTTTGCAGCATGGTGCGGGTATTTTCGTGATCCTGCCCCAACTGCGAACAGCCGAAGGTGTGACTGAACAGGAACGCCCCGTCAATGTCTTCTGCCTGCTGCGTTTCCTTGAGAAAGCGCTGCAGGATCTGACGCGCAATACCGTTGACGCAGCCGACAGTCGGCAGGATCCACAGCTCATTGCGGACGCCGACCTCGCCACTGGCACGACGATAGACCTGCACCTCACGGTCTCCCGGCTGCGGCGGCAGCGTCACAAAATCGGGCTGATACGCATACTGATCCAAATCGCTGAGATTGGTGCGGGCGTTCTGTGAGTGAATCAGCTCACCAGCGGCGACAGGCTGAGTAGCATGGGCAATCGGCAGCCCATATTTGATCACCAGCGCATCCTGCGCGATAGGCTGCAGGGCAAATTTATGCCCGCGACCTACCACCTGTTTCAGCGCCACACTCAGTGGCGGCAGCTCAATCGTGGTACCCGCGTCTAAGTCACGTAACGCCACGGCGACATTGTCGCGGGGATCAATTTTAATTGCGTCTTGCATAGCGTTATCTCAGTTGGCTCAGCGCCTCACGCATTCCGTGGGCGATAATGTTTTGCAGGTGTTGGGTGACAACCGCAGCCAGTCCGGGCCGCTGGTTTAAATCTTCTCCCCAGTGTTGCGCATCGCTTAGCACGCCGTACACCAGCTGTTGCGGTGACATCTTACCCACATCAAGCGCTTTCCAGGCGTCCGCATAGCGCTGTAACCACTGCGGATCATCCTGCAATAGCCAGCTTTTCCCGGCTGCTTCGCCACGATAAAAGGCGATCAGCGCGGCCAGCGCAAAGGTGATATGTTTCGGCCACTCGCCGGTTTGCTGATGCGCGGTCAGGAGTGGCGTCAGCAGACGGGTGCGGAACTTGGTCATGCCATTAAGCGCAATCGACAACAGCGCATGACGAATAAACGGATTGCGGAAGCGGCGCTCTACCGCATCGGCAAACGCGTGCAGTTCATTTGCGGGCAGATCCAGCGTTGGGATCACTTCCTGGCGCAGAAGGTTGTCCACAAATCCGGCAATCGCCGGGTCGGCCATTGCCTCTCCCACGCTCTCAATACCGGCCAGAAACGCCACCGGCACCATTGCGGTATGCGCGCCATTGAGGATGGCCACTTTCTGCGCTTTATAGGGCGCTATGTCATCCACATGACGAACCTGCGGCGACAGCGCCCGCATCTTCAGGTCATTGAACAGTGCCGATGGCCCCTGAATCACAAACTGATAGTAGAATTCGCCTGCCACCAGATAGCGATCTTCATAACCCAGCTCGCTTTGCAGCTGCTCGCTTTCCGCCGGAAAGCCGGTGACGATACGATCGACCAGGGTGTTGTAGAAAGCACAGTACTGATGAACCCAGGTTTTAAAGTCTGACGGCAGATGCCAGTGATCGGCGTAGCGCAGCACCATGTCGCGCAGTGTGTCGCCGTTATGGTCAATCAGCTCGCATGGCACGATCAGCCAGCCCCGGTCGCTGGCACCATTGAAGTGGGAATAGCGCGCCCATAGCAGCTGCGTCAGTTTGCCGGGGAAGCTGCTGGCGGGCTGGTCAGTGAGCTGATCCGTGCCGACAAAGGCGATACCGGCTTCGGTGGTATTGGAGAAAACCATGCGCAGATCGGGATTACGGGCCAGCGCCATAAATTCGCCGAACTGCTGCCAGGGCTGGATCTCACGGTTCAGGCTGCGGATCAGCCGGCTTTCGCTGACCTGCTCGCCCTGATCGTTCAGTCCGCGGATCAGCGTAGTGTAGAGACCATCCTGCTGATTCAGGCTGTCGCTGACTTCACGATTGAGCGGCCGCACCACCACGATCCCGGCATCGGTGCCCTGATGTTCATTCAGCCAGTCAATCTGCCAGTCAATAAAGGCGCGCAGGAAGTTGCCTTCGCCGAACTGGATCACCCGGTCACGATAGACCGCGCCCGGAAAGTCGTGGCGATTTAACCTTTTCATCATCAGGCTCCCAGCTCAATGCCGAAATAATCGCGGGCATTGTTGAAGCAGATGTTCTGTACCATCTGGCCTAACAGCGCTTCATCAGCGGGTGCTTCCCCCTGCTCTACCCAGCGGCCAATCATCTGACACAGTAACCGGCGGAAATATTCGTGGCGGGTGTAGGAGAGGAAGCTGCGGCTGTCGGTCAACATCCCGACGAAGCGGCTCAGTAAGCCAATCTGCGCCAGCTGGGTCATCTGACGCTGCATTCCATCCAGCTGATCGTTGAACCACCAGGCTGAACCGAATTGCATTTTTCCCGCCTGACCTTCGCCCTGAAAGTTGCCCGCCATAGTCGCCAGCACTTCGTTGTCGCGCGGGTTCAGGCAGTAGAGAAGGGTTTTAGGCAACGCATTATTGAGATTCTGGGCACCCAGCAGCCGTGCCAGCGGTTCTGCCAGCGGTTGATCATTAATCGAATCGAAGCCAACATCCGGCCCCAGCAGCTGATACTGGCGCGGATTGGTGTTGCGCAGTGCGCCAATGTGATACTGCTGCACCCAGCCACGGCGGGCATACTCGCTGCCCAGCCAGACCAGTACTGCCGTTTTGAACTGTGCAGTCTCCTGTAGGTTGGGCGTGGTACCGCTGCGGCGACGCGCCAGAATGGCATCCAGCGTGGCGTCATCGGCCTCGGCATAACAGACGACATCCAGAGCGTGATCGGAGACTTTACAGCCGTGCGCAGCGAAGTGATCCAACCGTTGATGTAATGCGCTGCGCAGATCGTCAAAACGCTGCACGCTGATGTCGGTCAGCTGCTCCAGTTTCTCAAGCCACGGCAGGAAGGTTTCTGCTTCGATATTAAAGGCTTTGTCCGGACGCCAGCTCGGCAGCACTTTGACGCTGAAGCTCGCATCGTCTGCCAGCACACGGTGATGGCGCAGGTCATCCAGCGGATCGTCAGTGGTACCGACCATCTTCACCTTCATCTGCTGCATGATGCCGCGCGTGGTAAAGCTATCCTGTGCCAGCAGTTCATTGCAGCGATGCCAGATGCTATCAGCAGTTTTCTCTGAAAGCAGCGTATCAGTAATGCCGAACGGTCGGCGTAACTCCAGATGGGTCCAGTGATAGAGCGGGTTGCCGATAGTGTGCGGCACGGTGCGTGCCCAGGCGTCAAATTTTTCACGGTCGCTGGCGTTACCGGTACAGAATGCCTCAGCTACACCGTTGGCGCGCATTGCCCGCCACTTGTAGTGGTCGCCCTTCAGCCAGATATCATAAAGGTTGGTAAAGCGATAATTTTCGGCAATCTGCTGCGGTGGTAAGTGGCAGTGATAGTCGAAAATCGGCTGATCCTTCGCGTAGTCGTGATAGAGACGGCGGGCGAATTCGGTATCCAGCAAAAAATCCTCGGTCATGAAACGTGACATACATGCTTCCTCATCGACTGAACCACTAATGGCCCAAAGTTATCATACCAATTTTAGTCTGTTACGGATTTATTTGCGATCCTGCTCACATAAACGGCGGTGACTGGATGCCTATATGGACGTTTTTGTCACCCGTAGCGCGCTAAATGGCTGTCGTTACGCAGGTTTTCAGTATCACACAGTGCAGAAAGGGTTTTTGTGATGGCTCTCAACTTTTAAAGTTGTATAACAAGTTAGGCTCTCGCCCCATCGTGAGGTCGTTAGCGGCCCACAAATGGCAATGTCAAAACAGGGTTGCTGATACAGAACCTGCGGGCGTGAGTAGAGATGCATCACGTGCTGTCCCGCTCCAGATAACAACAGCGGCAAGACCGCATACAGAACTGGAAGAGGTAGAGGATGCGTAAGATCAAAGGGTTACGCTGGTACATGATTGGGCTGGTGACGCTCGGCACGGTGTTGGGGTATCTGACCCGTAACACCATTGCAGTGGCGGCTCCGACATTACAGACAGAGCTGCATATCACCACGCAGCAATACTCCTACATTGTGGCGGCTTATTCAGCCTGCTACACCCTGATGCAACCGGTGGCGGGATATGTGCTGGATCTGCTCGGCACCAAAATCGGTTATGCGGTGTTTGCCGTGCTGTGGGCAATTTTCTGCGCCGCCACAGCGATGGCAGGCAGCTGGGGCGGCTTCGCGCTGGCCCGTGGTGCAGTCGGTGCGGCAGAAGCGGCGATGATCCCGGCCGGTCTGAAGGCGAGCAGCGAATGGTTTCCGGCCAAAGAGCGCTCAGTCGCGGTTGGCTACTTTAACGTAGGTTCTTCTATCGGGGCGATGCTGGCTCCGCCACTGGTGGTCTGGGCAATCATGGCGCACAGCTGGCAAATGGCATTTATCATTACCGGTGTACTGAGCATGGCCTGGGCACTCTGCTGGCTACTGTTCTATAAACATCCAAAACAGCAGAAAAAACTCAGCGATGAAGAGCGCGACTATATTATCTCCGGTCAGGAAGCGCATCATCAGACCGGCAACACCCGCAAAATGTCGGCACTGGAGATTATCCGTAACCGTCAGTTCTGGGGCATTGCACTGCCGCGCTTTCTGGCAGAACCGGCGTGGGGAACGTTCAACGCCTGGATTCCGCTGTTCATGTTTAAGGTTTACGGCTTCAATCTGAAAGAGATTGCAATGTTTGCCTGGATGCCCATGCTGTTCGCGGACTTCGGCTGCGTTCTGGGTGGCTATCTGCCGCCACTGTTTCAGCGCTGGTTTGGCGTTAACCTGATTGTCTCCCGTAAGCTGGTGGTAACGATGGGTGCGGTATTAATGATTGCACCGGGCACCATCGGGCTGTTTACCAGCCCCTATGTCGCCATTGGTTTGCTGTGCATCGGCGGATTTGCCCACCAGGCCCTCTCTGGCGCACTGATCACCCTGTCGTCAGACGTTTTCGGCCGCAATGAAGTCGCTACGGCTAACGGCTTAACCGGCATGGCCGCCTGGACCGCCAGCACCATGTTTGCGCTGGTCGTCGGTGCACTGGCTGATACACTCGGCTTCAGCCCACTGTTTGCCGCGCTGGCGGTCTTCGATCTGCTGGGTGCCGTCGTCATCTGGACAGTCCTGAAAAATAAACCTATTTCAGAGCTGAATGCTGAAACGGTTATTCCGCAGGCCAACGCGCTTCGCAGTTAATCTGCCGGGCTGGCGAAAGCCAGCCCATTTCCTCGCCCGTCCTGAAGTGGTATAACAACTTATCTGACTGCTACCTGGATTGTGCTATGGACCTCACTGAATCCCGTCGACTCTATCAACAGCTGGCCAGCGAGCTGAAAAACCGCATTGAAACCGGGGCCTACCCGGTGGGTGACAAACTGCCTGCTGAGCGCCTGATTGCTGAAGAGATGGAAGTGAGCCGCACTGTCGTACGCGAAGCGATAATCATGCTGGAAGTTGAAGGCTATGTTGAGGTCCGCAAAGGATCGGGCATTCACGTTATTGCCAGCCAGCAACAGAACCGCATCGCCTCCACCAGCAGCCAGCTTGAGTTCGCCACGTTTGGCCCATTTGAGTTGCTGCAGGCGCGCCAGCTGATTGAGAGTAATGTGGCGGAGTTCGCTGCCACCCAGGTGACGCGTCAGGACATTATCGACCTGATGGCTATCCAGGAAAAAGCCCGCCAGGAGGATCACTTCCGCGACTCCGAGTGGGATATGCAGTTTCACGTTCGTATCGCGCAATCCACTCAGAACAGTGCCTTAGCCGCCATCGTGGAAAAAATGTGGCTGCATCGTCTGCACAATCCCTACTGGCTCAAACTTCACGAACACATTGACCAGCGCAGTATTCTTAGCTGGTGCGACGACCACGATCAAATTCTTAAAGCCCTGATGCGTAAAGATCCCGCCGCCAGTAAACTGGCGATGTGGCAACATCTGGAAAATACTAAACAGATGCTGTTTAACGCGACGGCGGATGATTTTGAATTTAACGTGGATCGCTATATGTTTGGTGAAAATCCGGTCATCCTGCCTGATGGGTTCAATAACGCCCGCTAAAAGTGCCTGAAAATGCCCTGAGAGGGTCAGTTAATCTGAAATAGTGTCAGGTCATGTAAAACTCCTTTTTACACGCCGTTTCACACGGTAAAACTCCTGTTCGCCAGCGAGTTTTCCTGTTTCACACATGCGATTTTTGTTACAGTTATCGCCCTTTTATTACCCTTTGCGACAGGGGTTTTAAAGTCGCTGATTTAACAATCAATTCTGGAAGGACCCGGAAAATCCCGCCCAGGCTGCGCTCCTAAAATTGATAACGAAATGCCGGTCTGCGTTCAAGTCCCTGTAGGACATGTTTAACAATGATGTTCAGGAATGATTGATGGATATTTTGCAAGCGTTGCTGCACGCCCTGTGGCAACAGGACTATGAAACCCTCTCCGATCCCACGCTGGTATGGGCCATTTACGGCGTGCTGTTTATGATTTTGTTTTTAGAAAATGGCCTTCTGCCCGCCGCATTTCTACCGGGTGACAGTCTGCTGATTCTGGTCGGCGTACTGATTGCCAAGGGCACCATGAGTTTCCCATTAACCATTCTGGTTTTAACGACAGGAGCCAGTCTTGGCTGCTGGGTGAGCTATATACAGGGCCGCTGGCTGGGCAATACGCCCACGGTACAGAAATGGCTCTCCCACCTTCCCGCCCAATATCATCTGCGCGCGCACAGCATGTTCCACCGTCACGGCTTATCTGCCCTGCTGATTGGCCGCTTTATCGCATTTGTGCGTACTCTGCTGCCCACCATCGCCGGTCTGTCAGGTCTCAGCAACGCCCGTTTTCAGTTTTTCAACTGGGTGAGTGCTTTCCTGTGGGTGGTGATTTTAACCGTTATCGGCTTTGCACTGGGTAAAACACCGATTTTCCGTCGTTACGAAGATGAGATGATGTTCTTCCTGATGATGCTGCCGCTGGCACTGCTGGTCTTTGGTCTGGTGGGATCGCTGGTGGTGTTATGGCGTAAGCGTCAGGCGAATCAGAACGGGAAAGTCGAGTAATGAAATTGCTGCAGGCTATTCCTAAACGGTGGTTACCGTGGTTTATTGCTGGCGCGTTTGCGCTGATCGCGCTGTGCGTGGTCCCCGGTCTGATGAAGCATGAGACGGTAGTGCAGATTCGGGTTTCCCATGCTGGCGCAACCCTGCCCGATGGTTTTTACCTCTATCAGCAATTAAGTGCGCAGGGTATTCGTATCAAAAGCATCACGCCTGCGGGTGATGCATTGATCATCCATTTTGACAGTGAAGAGCAGAGTCTGGCGGCTCAGAAGGTGTTACGCCGCCTGCTGCCTCAGGGCTTCATTGTGGCGCAGCACGATCACTCTCAGCTCCTCTCATTGGCGTAATCCTCCGATCACTCTTCTTTTCAGACCACCGCAGGACAATGTGGCGGTCTGAAAGGCTCCCTATCTCCCGGTCTTCTTTGAACTTTTTACCAGGGGTGTCTATGCTTAAGCGAGAGTCGATTCTCAGCACCCGGAATCGTAAGATTTTGCGGATAATGATGAATCAGGTCGCAATGGAAGGGTCAAGGACCGATGAAATATCAAATATTACTGGGAGTTGCGCTGTTTTCGCTGTCTGGTTCGCTGCTGGCGGCGGAGTCGCTGTGCGAGCAGAAAGAGCAGGATATTCAACGTGAAATCGGGATGGCGCAGAAGCATAACAATCAGCGTCGGGTTAACGGCCTGGCGCGCGCACTGACCGAAGTCCGGGCAGATTGTAGTGATAAAAAGCTCGAGGCCGCCCATCTGGAAAGAATTAACGCCCAGAAGCAGAAAGTTGCTGAGCGTGGGCACGCACTCAGGGAGGAGCGTGAAGAGGGCCATGACAAGGAGAAGATTGCTAAGCAACAGCAAAAACTGGATGAAGCGCGCCGGGAACTGAAAAAGTTACAGGCGGAGCCCTATTAATCGGATTTAACCAACTGATGTTAAAGGAGTATTTTATGTCTAAAGACACATCGTCGGAACATTTGCGTGCTGAACTGAAAAACCTTGCCGATACCCTGGAAGAGGTGCTGAGCAGCAGCACTGAAAAATCCAAAGGCGAGCTGGATAAACTTCGCAATAAAGCGCGTGTGGCGCTGGATAGCTCACGTGAACGTCTGGGCGAATCAGGTGAGCGCATTGCTGCGACTACCCGCGAAGCAGCACAAAAAGCGGAAGGCTACGTGCGTGAAAATCCCTGGCAGGGTGTGGGCATCGGTGCAGCGATTGGCGTCGCACTCGGCATGCTCATTTCGCGTCGATAATTATGGCTGACTCACAGCATAACCACGGCCCTGCGAAAGGGGTCATCAACATCGGCCAGCGTATTGTGACCACGCTGGTGGGTATGGTTGAGACGCGCGTTCGTCTGGCAGTGGTGGAACTGGAACATGAGAAAGCTAACCTGATACAGCTGCTGTTGATGGTTGGCCTGACGATGCTGTTCACGGCATTTGGTCTGATGAGCCTGATGGTGCTGATTATCTGGGCAGTGGATGCGCAGTACCGCCTGATGGCCATTGGCATCACAACCGGTACGCTGTTACTGCTGGCGGTTATTTTAGGGCTATGGACGCTTCACAAATCACGTCAGTCCACGCTGTTGCGCCACACGCGCAAAGAGCTGGAAACAGACCGTAATTTACTTGAGGATCAACGCTGATGAGCCGCCGCGAGCGTGAAGAACGCATCCATGAACTGCTTAAGCATGTGCAGCAGCAGCGGCTGGATTTAAGCGCTGCGCGGCGTGACTGGCTGGAAAGCACCGCCCACTACGATCGCGGCTGGTTCACCTTCCTCAGCTTACGTCGCTATCTGGCCATTGGCAGCAGCGCGCTGGCTATCTACTCCGTTCGCAGTCCCAACATGCTACTCCGCTGGGCAAAACGGGGATTCGCCGCCTGGAGTACCTGGCGTATGATCAAGTCTGCTTTGCCACCGCGTTAAGTCTGCTTAGAGCCGGTCCTGAAGCGGCCGGCTTTTCTTCATCAAAATTTCTGAAGAACACTGACAGTATATCTCGCTTACAACCTTTCCGCTGCGCGACTATCATCTCCAGCTATCAACCCAATGGACGCAGCACTGCTTTCAGCGGGCATAAACCCTGCGGGCAGCTTGTCCTGCATCACTGATAGCGCTGGAGTAAATGATGAAAAAATTCGAAGACACGGGTTTGTTACTCGCTCGTATCCTGATGCCAATCCTGTTCATTACGGCTGGCTGGGGCAAAATCACCGGTTATGCAGGGACTCAGCAATACATGGAAGCGATGGGCGTACCAGGCTTCATGCTGCCGCTGGTTATCCTGCTTGAGTTTGGCGGCGGTCTGGCCATCCTGTTTGGTTTCCTGACCCGTTTTACTGCCCTGTTCACTGCTGGCTTCACTATCCTGACCGCATTTCTGTTTCACAGTAACTTTGCCGAAGGTGTGAACCAGCTGATGTTCATGAAGAACCTTTCCATTGCCGGGGGTTTTCTGGTGTTAGGTCTGGTGGGCCCTGGTGCCTACAGCATCGATCGCCTGATCAGCAAAACAAAACCACAGGCGATTGCGCGCTAATCTCACATAAAGCGTATTGCCACATATACTTAACAGGGCAGGGAAATTTCCCCGCCCTGTTTGCATTGGAGCCATTATGGGACAGTTAATTGACGGTGTCTGGCATGACACCTGGTATGACACCAAATCTACCGGCGGACATTTCAAGCGTTCAGCGTCGGCTTTTCGCAACTGGGTTACCGCGAATGGCATTGCCGGCCCGGTGGGGAAAGCGGGATTTGTCGCCGAGCGCGATCGCTATCACCTTTATGTCTCGCTGGCCTGTCCCTGGGCGCATCGCACGCTGCTGATGCGTCAGCTGAAGGGTCTGGATAGCATGATCGATGTGTCTGTGGTACATCCGCTAATGCTGGAGAATGGCTGGACCTTCGATGATAGTTTTCAGGATGCTACCGGCGATAAGCTCTACCAGAACGCGTTCCTCTATCAGCTCTATCTGCACGCCGATCCGCAATACAGTGGCCGCGTAACCGTGCCGGTATTGTGGGACAAGCAGCAGAGCACCATCGTCAGCAATGAGTCTGCCGATATCATCCGCATGTTTAATAGTGAATTTGATGCGGTGGGTGCGCGTGCGGGTGATTACTATCCCGTTGTGCTGCGTGAAAAAATTGATGAGCTGAATGGCTGGATATATGACACGGTCAACAACGGCGTTTATCAATCTGGCTTTGCCACGTCGCAGTCCGCTTACGACGAGGCGGTTACCGCGCTATTCCATTCGCTGTCACGGCTGGAGCAGATCCTGGGCCAGCATCGTTATCTCACCGGCTGCCAACTGACCGAAGCGGATCTGCGCTTGTGGACCACGCTGGTGCGTTTCGATCCGGTTTATGTGACCCATTTTAAATGCGACCGCCACCGGATCAGTGATTACCGAAACCTCAGCGGTTTCCTGCGTGATATTTATCAGATGCCCGGTATCGCAGAGACGGTTAATCTGCCGCATATTCGTCATCACTACTATTGCAGCCATAAAACTATCAACCCGAACGGCGTGATTTCGTTGGGCCCGGCATTTGACTGGGATGAGCCGCACGGCCGTGGATAAGCCAGCCCCAGGCGGATCGCGATACCAGACCTGCATTGCCCGATCCGCCACCGGTGAAGTCAGCGAAAACCGATCAGGATGCTGTTTACCGTGGTGAAAATATCATTCATCAGATCGTGGAAGATCGGCGGGAAGTTATACATCACCAACAACAGTGACCCCATGCCGAGACTGATCGAGATAGGAAAACCAATCACGAAGATAGAGAGCTGAGGGGTCAGGCGGTTGAGTAAACCCAGCGTCAGGTTAAGGGCCAGTAACAGGGTAATGACCGGCATCCCAACGCGTAATCCGCAACTGAAAATAATCGCCGCGGCTTCAGGTAACAGATAAAATCCGCTATTGCTGACCGGCGCGGCGCTGATCGGTAATAAGGTATAACTCTCGGCCAGCACCTTAATCAGGTAAAGATGCCCATCAAAGGCCAGGAACAACAGGGTGAAGATCACATTTAAAATTCTGGCCAGCACCGGCATGGTCTGATTGCCGGAAGGATCAAAAAATGCGGCAAACGACAACCCCATCTGCAGGCCGATAACTTCACCGGCGTAGCGCATGGCGGCAAAAATAAACTGCACCGTTAACCCGATGGCGGCACCGATAATAATCTCTTTCATGGTAACCCAGAGACCTGCCAGCGACAGCAGCATGACCTGGCTGTCGGGAAGATTTTGCCCAATCAGAAAGGCGATCAGCATTGCCAGCCCAATCCTGACTTTCTTCACGGCGACTTTTTCGCTGAAAATGGGTGCCGTAGAGAATAATGCCAGGGTACGGGTCAGCGGCCAGAAATAGTGATTAATATAATAATTGATGTCAGGCAATGGCAGGCTTTGCATAATTTAACGAATTATCGTGGCGATATTGCTAAATACAGTGTGCATATAATCCATTAACGTCCCCAGCATCCACGGCCCGAGTACAATAACCACCACGATGACGGTCAGAACTTTGGGAATAAATGAGAGCGTTGATTCATTAATCTGGGTGGTTGCCTGCAAAATACTGACGATCAAACCGGTGAACATCGAGCCGAGCAGTAACGGCGCGGCAACCATCAGGGCAACCTTGATTGACTGAAAACCCAGCCCCATTACACTTTCTGGCGTCATTTTATTTCTCGCTTAGCTATAGAAACTTTGTGCCAGTGAACCGAGGATCAACTGCCAGCCATCCACCAGCACAAAGAGCATTAGCTTGAAGGGCAGTGACATAGTCGCTGGCGGCACCATCATCATCCCCAGCGCCATCAGCACACTGGCGACAACCAGATCAATAATCAGAAAAGGCATGAAGATAGTGAAGCCAATCTGAAAGCCACTTTTCAGCTCGCTGGTGACAAAAGCCGGTAGCAGGATACGCATCGGTACATCATCACGGCTGGCGTAATTCGGCAGTCTGGCAATGCGGGTAAATAGCGCCAGATCGGTTTGACGGGTCTGTTCAAACATAAAATTACGCATCGGCAGCGCCCCTTTTTCCAGCGCTTCCTGCATGGAAATTTTATCCTGGGAAAGCGGTAGCCAGGCGGTATCGTAGACCTGAGACAGCACTGGCGACATCACGAAGAAGGTCAGAAACAGCGCCAGCCCAAGCAGCACCTGATTCGGCGGCGAAGAGGCGGTACCCAGCGCATTGCGCAGCAGTCCCAGCACGATAATGATACGGGTGAATCCGGTCATCATTAATAGCACGGCGGGCAGAAGCGTCAGCGAGGTTAACAGCACCAGCGTCTGTACCGGCAGAGACCAGTTTTCGCCATGCGCGCCATGCCCAATCATGATATCGCCATTAGCCGCCCAGGCGGAGCCTGAGCACAGCATGATCAACAGTAACATCGGCCCCAGACGGACGATCCAGCCAGTGGTCCGTCTCATGAGTGATTCCCCGTTTTTTTACTGATATTACGTAACAGCATCTTCTGAAAACTGCCGGTTGAGGCGTTAGCCGCTTCACTGACCTGATGCTTATCTATTTCGGTCAGCATCGTAATGCCCCCGGGCGTGACGCCGAGCAGGAGCAAGCGATCGGCGACTTCCACAATCACGACCCGCTCGCGCTGACCTAAAGCGTAACTGTGTCTGACCGTTAGCAGATTTTTCCCGCTGGAGAGTGTGCCTCCCCACCGGCTGCGGCGTAGCAGCAAAGCGGTGATCACAATCAATATCACCACCAGCAGTAGCGCACCACTGAGACTCAGCAACATTGATCCCGCCGAAGCAGGTTCATTTAACAGGGGAATAGCCTGTATCTGGGCGGGAATCGGGGTATTCATTATCGGCTCAGACGCTGCATTCTTTCTGAAGGGGTAATAATATCGGTAATACGTACGCCGAATTTATCCGAGACCACCACCACTTCGCCCTGCGCAATCAGGTAACCGTTAATCAGAATATCCAGCGGTTCACCGGCCAGCCCTTCAAGCGGTACGACTGAGCCCTGACTCAGACGCAATAACTCTTTAATGGTCATTTTGGTCCGGCCTAATTCCACGGTCATTTTCACCGGGATATCCAGCACCAGATTGAGATCTTCTGACAAACTGACCAGGGGTTCATCTTTTACAGGTACCGAGGCGGCAGCGCTGCCTTCGACAGACAGCTGCTCGCTCATGGCTTCTCCCCAGAGATCGTCAATGCCTTGTTCGTCAGCATCAGTTGGCAGACTGGTGTCACTCATGTGTTATTTCTCCTTGCTAAACGGTAATAAAGATGGGGCGAAAATAGTATCGACTTTAATCGCCAGCTGTTTATTAAGCAGACCATATTTACCGCTGAAGACGGGATGGCCATCAGAATAGACCTGGATGACATCAGGCTTATCCAGTGAAATGACATCCCCTTTATTTAAGTTCATAATTCGGGAAACATGAGTGGGAATTTCCGCCAGCCTGGCCACTAAATCCAGTTCCGTATCCCGTAACTGGTAAGACAAAGTATTGTGCCATTGCTCATTTTCATGGCGTGAGTTTTCGCGCGGCGGATTTGTTAACAGTTCACGCAAAGGTTCGATAATACTGAACGGGATACAGATATTCAGCTCCCCCATATGCGAACCAATTTCAATGGAAAATGATGTCGTCACTACAATATCATTGGGCGATGAGGTGATATTGGTAAATTTTATCTGGGTCTCTGATCGCACAAATTGAGTCTGAAGTTTAAATATTGAACTCCAGGCCTCATCGTACGAGGACTGCGCCATTGACATGATACGTCTGATAATTCGCTGCTCTGTTGGCGTGAATTCACGCCCATCGACTTTGGTCGGAAAACGGCCATCGCCGCCAAACAGGTTATCCACCGCCATTGAAACCAGATGAGGCGAAAAAGCAAACAGTGCCGTCCCGCGCAACGGGTTCAGATGCACTAAATTAAGATTAGTAGGCACGGGTAAATTGCGCGCAAACTCATGGTAAGGCTGGATACGGATAGCGCCTGCGGTAACATCCGGGTTACGGCGCATCAGATTGAACATATCCATGCGAAACTGGCGCGCGAATCGCTCATTGATAATTTCCAGCGACTGCATACGATCGCGAATAACACGACGCTGGGTGTTAGGATCATAGGGCCGGATCTCATCAGCCCCAGCGACCACCTCAACACTCTCACTTTCTGCGCTGTTGCCGCCATTTAAAAGACGGTCAATTTCAGCCTGAGATAATATACTATCAGACATAGGATTTACCGTAGAATAAACGCATTGAATAAGACATCATCGACTGTTGCGCTCTGTTGCCCGGTCAGCGGCAGACTAATAACGTCTTTAATTTTTTTAATTAACTCATGCTTACCCGTATCGACGGCCAGTTCTGAGCCGGTTTGCTGAGAAAAAAGCAGCAATAAACGACTACGGATCTCCGGCAGGAATTGCCCAATCAGCGCCTTTGATTTCTCATCTTTTAGCCGCAGGGTTAAGCCAACATACAATACGCGATCGCTATCATTTTCGACCGGCTTAAGGCTCACGGTAAAGGTCTCCAGCTCGATATAGATCGGAGGCTGCGCCGCCATGTCTTTTTCCGTCGGTAATACTGTATTTTTATTATCCTGGTGATGATATTTCATTTTATTAATCTGATAATACATGTAACCAGAAATCCCGCCTAACCCCAGAATAATTAACATGAGCAGCAAAATAATAAATGAGCGTTTACTTCCGTTTCCGGAAGCATTCTTTTTTGTTTTTGGCATTATTTTTAAATATCGTGTTCACGATCCTGTCAGGTTTAACTTTTTGCGACGTCCGGGATGAGCGGAGCATTCTATTCTATTCACCCGCTGGGTAATTGACTTAAAAGATGAAACAACTGTCAACAATTCCCCATATTAAATGTCCCTCACGCAAAGGTATTAATACCACTGCTATAACTCACTGTTCTGACAGATGTTTCAATCCGTTCTTCGCGATCAGGATTATTAGCGCTAGGTTGCGCTTCGGCGAAATTCTGCCGGCCAGACTGCTCCGACGGACCGGAATCTTTCCAGCCAGAGGAGGAATCGGCACCCACGCTACTCTGACCCAGCTCGATGCCCGACTCGGCCAGCGACATACGCAGATGGGGAACCGCCGCCTCAATCGCTGCGCGTACCTGATGACTGGCCGAAACAAAGTGCATTTGTGCCTGTTCATTTTTGAGTTGCAGGGTGATCTGAATCGAGCCCAGCTCTTCGGGGTGCAAGCGTAATTCAGCGTGCTGGACGCCATCACGGGTGAAACAGGCGATCTGTTGACCAAGAGATTGCTGCCAGGCGGGCGTACCCATCTGCTGGGTAAGCAGGCCGCTGGCGGCAGGCGCTTCAGTGACCGCGGCGTTGGCGGGCGGGTTCACCGTCGCGGGCGACAAAGCCACATCGGGCAGCGTTTTTACCCGTTCTGCCGGGTGAGAAAGGTCGACGCCTTTCACCGGCAGCACGCTCGTCGCCGGTTGTGGTGCGAGAGGATTCTGGACTGCCGCCGTGCTAACCGCGCCGAAAGGGGTCAGAGCGGCGGCGCCGGTCTGAGCATCCTGCTGGCTGGCGGTCGGTTTCAGCCCGGCTGCCAATGCGAAACGGTGGGTGAAGGCGGAGGTAACCTCCTCATCCGCAGGCGCTGGGGTGGCATCCGCGGTCACCGGTGGCAAGGAAGCCGCTGCCAGCGCGGCGCTATCGTTATCTTCATCAGCCGCCGTTGCCTCAACAGTCACTGGCGTCGTCTCAACGGCCGGTGGCACAACATCAGCATGGTTAAGCAGCCCCAGCGGCAGAGCGCTGCCAAACGGTAAGTCACTGCCCGGCAGGGCATCTTTCTGCGCCAGCTGCGTTTCTTTTTTAGCGTCTTCATCCGTCGGTAGGCTTTCGCGAAACGGATTCAGGAAAACCAGCAGCGACTCGCTCGCAACAGTCTCCGCTGCCGGGCTGCTGGTCTCATCAACGTTCTCTGCAGAGTCGCTGTCAGCTGGCGCAGGGGAATCTGCCCTCGCAGCTCCGCGAGCTGCCCGCGGCAATTTTGTGGCTGAAGCCGCGGTTTTCTCATCAAGAAGATGGCTAAATGCCTGCGCATCAGCTGGTGCTTCATTCTGCGCCAGCGTATTGCCAGCCACTGGCTTTGTCGCGGCAATTCGGGTAACCATCATATAAATGTCTTCCTTAATAAAGTCTGGCTGGCGAACTCATCCATCATTTTTTGCTCCAGGCGACTCTCTTTTTTGCGGGCAACCGCATCAGCACGGCTGATAAGCGTTGTGAAGGCGTTAAGCCGCAGGTGGTCATGTTTCCATGCTGAAACTGCCTGATTAACCGCGTTCTCGCAGGCCGTGACGTGAGTGCTATATTGTTTGACCACCTGGTTTAGCGAATCGATAAACAACTGATAACTCAGGATATGTGAATTCAGTAATCCTTTGTCCGTCGTACGGGCAGTCAGCTGGTGCTGATACTCATGTTGATAACTCTCCAGCTGGCGCAGCTGGGCGCACGCTTTCTCATAGCTCTGGCGGGTTTTACCCAACTGCTGGGTAGTCGCATCCAGTTGCTCTTTTGCTTTTTCACGCAGCATTTCCATTGGCGAACGGGTTGCCATTATCACTACTCACTTTATTGTCAGGTCGAAGGAAACAGCGCATCCAGCTGTTCAAGGGCATTTTCATATTCGCTGCATTCATAAATTCCCTGCTGCAAATAGCCTTCCATGTTTGGGTAGAGCGCGATGGCTTCATCCAGCCGCGGATCGCTGCCCGCCGCATAGGCGCCGACGCTGATCAGATCGCGATTGTGCTGGTAAGCGGAAAGAAGCTGTTTGAAACGCTGAGTTTTCTTGTAGTGCGTGGCGCTGAGCAGCTCGGTCATAGCCCGGCTGATTGAGGCTTCTATATCGATAGCCGGATAATGTCCCGACTCAGCAAGCTGGCGTGACAGCACAATGTGTCCATCAAGGATAGCGCGCGCAGCGTCAGCCACCGGATCCTGCTGATCGTCACCTTCGGTCAGCACGGTATAGAAGGCGGTAATCGATCCCCCGTTTTTGATGCCATTACCGGCACGCTCCACCAGCGCGGGTAACTTCGCAAACACCGACGGCGGATAACCTTTAGTGGCGGGCGGTTCACCGATCGCTAACGCGATCTCGCGTTGCGCCATCGCGTAGCGCGTCAGTGAATCCATAATCAGCAAAACATCTTTGCCGCGATCGCGGAAATCTTCCGCGATCCGGGTCGCGTAGACCGCGCCCTGCATCCTTAACAGAGGAGAAACATCGGCGGGCGCGGCAATCACCACCGAACGGCTTCGTCCCTCTTCACCAAGGATATTCTCGATAAAGTCTTTTACTTCGCGGCCCCGCTCGCCAATCAGCCCGACCACAATCACGTCTGCTTTGGTATAGCGTGCCATCATGCCCAGCAGCACACTTTTACCGACGCCGGAGCCGGCGAACAGCCCCATTCGCTGGCCGCGTCCGACGGTCAGTAAACCATTAATCGCCCGCACGCCGACATCAAGCACCTGCTTAATCGGGTCACGCAGCAGCGGGTTGTAGGTTGCGGTAAACAGCGAACCTGCACTTTTGCGGCTCAGGGCGGGTAAGCCATCAAGCGGTCGGGCGCTGGCATCCAGCACCCGACCAAGTAATGCCGGGCCAAGCGGTAACTGTTTGCCGTTGGCCGTAGCATCCGGCTGGCCGCATACGCGGGCGCCCGGCAATATGCCATCCACATTCTCCAGCGGCATGATAAACAGCACCCGTTCGTTAAAGCCGACCACTTCACCTTCGACAAACTCTGTGCCACCGGTGCGTTTTCGCTCAATCATGCAGAGCGTGCCTATCGGGAGTTTTAACCCTACCACCTCCATCACCAGGCCAGTGGCGCGCACCAGCTTGCCATACTGCTGGTAAGGCGGCAGCGTCATGATCTGCTGCTCGCTCCGCACGATGGTGTCGAGCCAGTTTTTAAGACGCATGCTCATGAGCCGTAATTTTCCTTACTCAGATTGCACAGTCTTTCCCACTGGGTTGAGAGCGTTGCGTCCAGCTCGCCTTCTGCCGCCGTAATACGACACCCGCCCGGCACCATGCTTTCATCGGCGCGTAACGCCCAGTTGTGTCCAGCCAGAATTTCACCTAACTGCTGCTGCACCAGCGGGAAATCCTCCTCACTAACCGATAAGACGATATGGTTGGTAAACTGAACGTTCTCCTGCAGCAGATGCTCGATCTTTTGCAGTAACAGCGAGGTGTCACACACAATCTGCTTACCGAACATAGTGCGGACTGCATTCAGCGAGAGTTGCACTAAACGGGCAGGAATGACGCTGTCGAGGCTATCCAGCGCAGCCTGAAATTCATTAATCAGTAACGTAAACCGGCTGACCAGCTGCTGTTGCTGAGCGGTGGCCTCGCCGACACCCTGCGCCAGTCCCGCTTTTTCCCCCCGGCTGAATCCTTCCTGATACCCGATAGCCTTTCCCTGTTCCAGTCCTCTCTGCTCACCCGCCGCATAGCCTTGTTGCTCAGCCTGCTGACGTAGCCGGGCCAGTTCGGCCTGAAAATGCAGATCGGTAGCTGGATCGCCCACCGGGGTGGTTTGCGGTGCCTCTGGGCTAACCGGTGTAACACTCTCCAGCAGGCTTTCCGGCTGCCACCGCTGCCAGCTGTCCGGCGATGCGCTATCAGACGTAGACATCTTCACCTCCGCCCAGCACAATTTCGCCGCTTTCCGCTAAGCGGCGAACAATCAACAGAATATTTTTCTGCTCAGCCTCAACCTGCGACATACGCACCGGACCGCGCGAATTGAGATCTTCCATCATAATGGCGGCAAGACGCTTTGACATGTTGCGGAAGAAGGCGTCGCGTAGCGGTTGCTCTGCCCCTTTCAGCGCAACGATCAGCGTCTCGTTGTCGACATCCTGCAACAGACGTTGAATGCTGCGGTCGTCGAGTTCCACAAGATTTTCGAACAGGAACATCTCATCAATAATTTTCTGCGCCAGCTCGTGATCGAATTCACGCACTGCATCGATCGCTGCCTCTTCCTGATGGGATTTCATCAGGTTAAGAATTTCAGCCGCTGGTCTTACGCCACCCATTTTGCTGCGCTTCATATTCTGGCCGGTCAGCAGGTTATTCAGTACTTCGGTGAGTTCCTGCAAGGCCGCAGGCTGAACGCCGCCAAAGGTCGCGATACGCAGCATGATGTCATTACGTTCACGCTCGTCAAATTTCGCCAGCACATCCGCCGCCTGCGCCCGTTTTAAATGCACCAGGATCGTCGCGATAATCTGCGGATGCTCTTCACGGATCACATCAAAGACCGACTGCGGCTCCATGAAGTTAAGCGTTTCAAGCCCGTTAGCGTGGGAGTGCGTATCCAGCAGATCTTCCAGCAAACTGGAGGCGCGCTCCTCGCCCAGCGCTTTCACCAATACGTTGCGCAGATAATCGTTGGTATTGAAGTTCAGCGCCGCGAAATCAGAGACGTCGCGCTCGAACTCTTTCATTACCCCCGCCAGGTTATCGTGGGTAATGCCCTCAATATTGAACATGGCACTACTGATCTGCGTCACTTCATGGGAATTAAGATGTTTGAAAACTTCCGCTGCGCACTCATCGCCCAGCGTTAACATCACCATGGCACACTTCTCGGCTGCGTTCATTACGGCTTTTGCTCCCTCATCAACCACTTACGTATTACCGCAGCCAGAACATGCGGTTCCTGCTCGGCGAGATGTCGTAAATGCTGAGTGGTAATTTCAGTATCCACGCGCTGTCTGGCTTTATTTTTCTCAATGTTCTCTTTGCGGCTGATTTCCGCATCCAGCTCAGCCTGACGCGCCTGTTTCTCCATTTCGAGCCGTTGTAGCGCCAGTTGCTGATGTTTAATCCAAAAAGGCTGAACCGCTTTATGCCACAGCAACCAGGCGACCAGCAGCAGCAACAGGTAGCGTCCGGCCTGCAGCATTACGCTGATCATTTCCGGCTGCTTCCAGAGCGGTACCGCGACGTCTTCGTCAGACTGGGTAAACGGTGAATTAACCACACTCAGGCTATCGCCACGCTGCGCCGAGAAGCCAATCGCCTCTTTAACCAGCTGATTGATCTGGTCGATCTGCGCTTTTGGCAGCGCAACCGGCTTACCATCTTTACCGGGCAGATAGTTGATCACTACCGCAGCGGAAAGTTGTTCAATTTCACCGGGATTACGCCGGATATGCGTCAGAGTACGATCCAGCTCGTAATTGACGGTTTCATCGTTATGGGTGTTGTAAGGAATACGTCTGGCAACAGCCGTATTCCCCTTAGCGCCTGCGGCAACCGGCGCATCGATGGGGGCAGAAGTGGGCACCGGGGGTTGATTGCTCAGTGCCCCCGGCACGCCGCCGACCGCCTCTTTACCGCCCTGTTCACTGCCGCTACTCTGGCGGCTGCGGATAGACTTTTTATCCGGTGAACTGTTGGGCTGATACTGTTCCGCCGTTTGCTCATTGGTGGAGAAATCGATTTTGGCCGTAACCTGCGCCCGCACATTATTGCTGCCGACAATCGGCGTCAGAATGGCCTGAATACGGCTCTGAAAATCGCTTTCTACGATGTTGATGTAGTTCAGTTGCGAAGTCTGCGTGGCGCGGTCGCCGCTTTGGGTCAGCAGGTGGCCATTCTGGTCCACAATGGTGACATCATCAGCCGACATTCCGGTGACCGCACTGGAGACCAGATGGCTGATCGCGCTGATCTGACCCGCATCCAGCGACCGTCCGCCAAACAGGTTAAGCGTGACCGACGCCGACGCCGGTTTTTGCTCCTGTACGAACAGCGAGGTTTTCGGCAGCGCCAGGTGAACGCGTGAACTTTTTACCGGCCCCAGAGTATCAATGGTGCGGGAAAGCTCTCCTTCCAGCGCGCGCTGGTAATTAATCTGTTCGCTGAACTGACTGATACCAAACTTTTCCTGGTCCAGTAATTCGAACCCAACCGATCCTCCCTTAGGCAAGCCCTGCTGAGCCAGCTTTAGCCGTATCCCATAAACCTGATCTTCGGGCACCATAATCGCACCGCGCCGTTCATCAAAACGGTAAGGCACGTTCATTTGGGTCAACTGCGCAACTACGGCACCGCCATCCTGGTCACCGATATTGCTATATAACACGCGATAATCCGGTGTTTTAGCCCAGAAAAAAAGAAGAATAACAATCGAGATCGCAGCAGAAGCAATAATAATAAAGATGATTCTCGGATTTGAACGAAATCGCTCAAACGCTGCCAATAAATTCAGGGTATTTTTGTTGTTATTTCCGCTAATTGTGGCATTCATGCCATTTTCCTGTAAAAAATATAATGACACAATGTAAACGCGATATGACTGATTAACGCATCATTCATTGGTAAGCACTCATGCCGTTTCAGCATTTCATATAGCCCATTCAGGCCGCGTATTATGTACAAAATATTCGCCACCTTAATCGGTAATAAGCGAAAACTTCTGTCAGCTATTCATATTATATTTTTTACGCTTTCCCGGTTAACATGCTGCGATTGAACTGGCAAACAGATAACGCCGGATAAAAAATCAAGAGAGTGAAGGATTCAAGCGATGTCTATTCAGTCAATGGCTGGAATTATCGATCAAATTCACTTTCAGGCCCGCCAACTATCGGACCTGAATAAAGCTGATCGTGCAGAGGGTGCGGCAGCAACCAATAATTCGCCGTTTTCCGATCTGCTGCTTAACAGTATCAACAGCATCAACCAGGCACAGAATGCGGCTAAAGATCAGTCTCAGAATTTTATGAAAGGCGCATCAGATATCGGGTTGAATGATGTTATGGTCTCGTTGCAGAAATCATCCATCACACTCAATCTGGGCATTCAGGTACGTAATAAAATTGCTAATGCCTATCAGGAAATTATGGGCATGTCATTATAATAAAAACGTGATGGCGGCTATTTCCCGCCAGCGAGCGCTTTCTCTTGCAGCCGGCCCGAATTCTTCGCCATCGGCACATCATTGCCGTCTTATCCGGCTTTTCCAGAAATTTAATGTGCGCATACCAAGCCGCCAGTTTACACCTGGCGGTATACGATGCCGCGGCCGGTTGAATATTTCGCCTGACTTATCGACTTAGAGGCTATCCCCATGCCTGACACAATGAATAAAAGTAAAGCCGCTCTCGCTGACCGGCATGCACAATGTAACCTTACCGATACAGAGTTAGATAAAATTATTAACTTAATCTATCAGCGAGCAGGTATTGTTATTACCCGCCAGCGTCGTGATATGGTTTATAACCGGCTCGCACCGCGTTTACGTTCGCTGGGAATTGACAGTTTCAGACGCTATTTAACGCTGCTTGAATCAACGCCTAATCATGATGAATGGCAATTATTTATCAACGCATTAACAACGAATCTGACCTCTTTTTTCCGCGAGGCGTATCACTTCCCGATTCTGGCGGAGCATGCACGCAGCAGCAGAAGCGGCGGTTATAACGTCTGGTGTACGGCGGCGTCGACTGGTGAAGAGCCGTATTCTCTCGCCATGACGCTGGACGAGGTGTTGGGAAGTAATTTTACCGGCCCGCGCATTCTGGCGACCGATATTGACACCCATGTTCTGACCAAAGCGAAGACCGGCACCTATCGGCTGAATGACATCAATAACCTGACGCAGGAACAGAAAAAAAAATATTTCCTGCGCAAGGTTACCGCCGATGGGCAGCAGCAGGTCAAAGTCAGAGACATTTTACAAAGAGATGTGCATTTTCAGCAGTTAAACCTGATCGCGGAAAAGTGGGAAATTCCTGCACCTTTCGACGCTATTTTTTGTCGGAATGTGATGATCTATTTCGACAAAGTTAATCAGAAACGGCTGTTAAACCGTTTCGCAAAACTGTTAAAGCCAGGTGGCCTGCTGTTTGTCGGTCATTCAGAGCATTTCAATAATATGGACAGCCCTTTCCGTCTGCAAGGTCAGTCGGTTTATTATCTGGCGAAGGATAAGGTATGAGCAAAATAAAGGTACTTTGTGTTGATGACTCAGCCCTGATTCGTACCATCATGACCAATATTGTTAACCAGCAACCCGATATGGAGATGGTGGCGACGGCGCTGGATCCGATTATCGCTCGCGATTTGATCAAACAGCATAACCCTGATGTGCTGACGCTGGATGTTGAAATGCCGCGCATGGATGGACTCGATTTCCTCGAACGCCTGATGCGCCTGAGACCAATGCCGGTGATCATGATCTCGTCACTCACCAGCAAAGGATCAGATATCACCCTGAGCGCGCTGGAATTAGGTGCCGTCGATTTTGTCACTAAACCGCAAATGGGTGTGCATGAAGGGATGTTGCAGTACGCGGAATTGATTGCAGAGAAAATTCGTGCCGCCGCGAAAGCGCATATCCGTCGAGGTCTGAATTCTGCGCAACGTCCCGGGATCATTAACACGCCGCTGGTTGGCAGCGAAAAGATTATCGCCATTGGTGCCTCAACCGGCGGTACCGAGGCGATTCGCCAGGTTCTGATGCCTATGCCCGCCTCCTGTCCCGGCATTGTGATTGCTCAACATATGCCGCCAGGGATCACGCGTTCCTTTGCTGAGCGGCTGGATAAAATATGCCAGATCTCGGTTAAAGAAGGCGAAGATGGTGAACGTGTCCTGCCCGGCCACGCCTATATTGCACCCGGTGGCCGCCATATGGAGCTCTACCGCAGCGGTGCTAATTACCATATCCGTTTAAATGACCTGGCGCCGGTTAATCGCCACCGTCCTTCAGTGGATATGTTGTTGCAATCAGTCGCTAAAGCGGCTGGCAAAAACGCCGTCGGGGCGATCCTGACCGGCATGGGACATGACGGCGCAAGAGGACTGCTTGAATTACATCAGACCGGCGCCAAAACGCTGGCGCAGAGCGAAAAGACCTGCGTGATTTACGGTATGCCTCGTGAAGCTGTCGCCCTGAATGCGGTGAGTGAAATCGTCGATCTCGATCAGATTGCACACACCATTCTGAAAAACATCATTGGCCAGGCGCGCCGAATTTAGGCACGGATAACGTTCATATTCCGGGCTGCCGATTGTTATACACCACTGAGCCCCAGATAAAGGCACAATTAACAGGACCATTATATTATGGCTGATAAAAACTTACGTTTCCTCGTTGTCGACGATTTTGCCACCATGCGCCGTATTGTGCGTAATTTACTAAAAGACCTTGGCTTTAATAATGTCGAAGAAGCTGAGGATGGCCAGGATGCCCTGAATAAAATGCAGCAAACGGCGTTTGACTTTGTCATCAGCGACTGGAATATGCCCAATATTGACGGACTGCAACTCCTGACGCAAATCCGTAATACACCCGCCTGGAGCACAATGCCGGTATTAATGGTCACGGCTGAAGCTAAGAAAGAGAACATTATTGCTGCGGCACAGGCTGGTGCCAGTGGCTACGTTGTTAAACCTTTCACTGCCGCCATTCTGGAAGAAAAGTTAAATAAAATTTTCGAAAAAATTGGGTGGTAAGTAGTGGATAGTCAAGCAAGTAAGCCAGAGTCAGATAATTTTAAATCGATTTTTTCGCGCATCGGCCATTTAACCCGCCAGCTGCGTAACGGTATGTCCAGCCTTGGCCTTGATCGGGCCATTATGGATGCAGCCGAGGCGATACCGGATACCCGTGAGCGCCTTAATTATATTGTTAATAAAACCTCGCAGGCGGCAGACCGGGCATTAACCTGCGTTGAAGTAGCACGCCCGTTGCAGGACCAGTTAAATAGTCAGGCAAAGGCGCTGACCGGGCGCTGGGACGCCTGGTTTGAGGAGCCGGTTGAGCTGCCGATAGCTCGCGATCTGGTGAATGATACCCGGCATTTTCTGGATGATGTGCCGATGCTGGCCGATCAAACTAATGCGCAGCTGATGGAAATTATGATGGCGCAGGATTTCCAGGACCTGACCGGTCAGGTGATTCAACGGATGATGCATCTGATTGAAAATATTGAAAATGAATTGATTCAGGTGCTGATAGAAAACATGTCTGGTATGACACTGCCCGCCGCCATTGAACCGGAAAGTCTGAAAAATGGCCCACAGATTGACCAGTCGCAAGCTGGCGTGGTCGCCAGTCAGGATCAGGTGGATGATCTGCTTGCCGACCTGGGCTTTTAAGCAATGGTCAGCAAGCAACAGGGCCACTAAATCCGTTTATTTTGTCCTGACAGCCTGACGTCTGTCAGCCACTGAGCGTTGCGAAACCGGCAAGCCAGGTTGAGTCATGTCTGAAGAAAGTGATGTAGAAAAAACCGAAGAACCCACGCCCCAGCGACGCCAGAAAGCGCGTGAAGAGGGGCAGATTCCTCGTTCAAAAGAGCTGACATCTTTAATGATGTTACTGGCTGGCTGGTCATTGATTTTTGTCAGTGGCGAAAGAACCGCTGACCAGCTGGCGCAACTGCTGCATAACGGCCTGATGTTTGATCGTCTGCTGCTGACCGATATCACCAGCATGCTGCATAAGACCAGTGGATTAATATCGCTGATGTTAACCGCGTTATTACCGCTGCTGCTGGGGCTTTTTTTTGTAGCAGTCGCCTCATCAACTTTTATTGGCGGTCTGCACTTCAGCAAAACGTCGCTGAAAGTTGACCTTACACGCCTTTCACCGGGCGCGGGTTTGAAACGGCTGTTTTCTTTTCAGGTTATTTCTGAACTCGCCAAATGCCTGATGAAAAGCATGTTAGTGGGCTGCGCATTTATCTTATTTTTTATTAAGAATAAAAGTCATTTTATTCAGCTGGCTAATGAATCGCTGTCCGATTCACTGAGTGATGCTCACCGTCTGATCTCTCACTGTCTAATTATGGTGATTTGCGCACTTATTCCCATGATGGGCTACGACGTTTTTTATCAGTTAATGAGTTACATAAAAAAACTACGTATGACCCGCCAGGAGATCCGTGACGAATTCAAACAGAGTGAAGGAGATCCCCATATAAAAAACCGCATCAGGCAACTGCGCCGCGCAATGGCGCATAACCGGATGATGGAAGATGTGCCCCAGGCGGATGTCATTGTGAATAACCCCACCCACTACTCCGTCGCGATCAGCTGGAAAGAGGGGAAAATGGCCGCACCGATGGTGCTGGCAAAAGGCGCGGGCGACATCGCCCTGCGTATCCGTGAACAAGGTCAGCAGCACAAAATTCCGATGTTGGAAGCGCCCCCGCTGGCGCGTGCGCTTTATCGTCACTGTGATATTGGCGATCCGATCCCGGCAGAGCTTTATAGCGTGGTCGCTGAAATCCTCGCCTGGGTTTATAACCTGCGACGCTGGCGAAAAGCTGGCGGCAGTATGCCGAAAAAACCAGAAAATCTTTCAGTGCCTGCGGCGCTGGATTTTGCCCATGAGAGTCAGGAATGATGGCAAATTTAAGCACGAAACTACACCTGCCCAATTTTAAAGAGACACAGTGGCAAATACTGGCCGGACCGATTTTAATCATGATGATTCTGGCCATGATGGTGCTGCCGCTGCCTGCCTTTGTGCTTGATACGCTTTTCACCTTCAATATTGTGCTGTCACTGATGATATTGCTGGTCGCCATGTTTACCCAGAAAACGCTGGAATTTTCCTCGTTCCCGATTGTGTTGCTTTTTTCAACCCTGCTGCGGCTGGCACTGAACATCGCCTCTACCCGCATCATCCTGATGGAAGGCCACACCGGTGCCGGCGCCGCGGGCCAGGTAGTGGAAGCTTTTGGTCACTTCCTGGTGGGTGGAAACTTCGCTATCGGTATCGTGGTATTTGCCATTCTGATCATTATTAACTTTATGGTCATCACTAAAGGGGCAGGACGTATCGCCGAAGTAGGCGCTCGCTTCGTTCTAGACGGGATGCCAGGTAAGCAGATGGCGATTGATGCCGATCTCAACGCGGGCCTGATTGGTGAGGAAGAGGCGAAACGTCGCCGTACTGAGGTCACACAGGAATCTGACTTCTACGGCTCGATGGATGGTGCCAGTAAATTTGTGCGCGGCGATGCCATGGCCGGATTGATGATCATGGCGATCAATATCATCGGCGGCCTGATCATCGGTATCGTTCAGCATGATCTCTCTTTCAGTGATGCTGCACAAACCTATACCCTGCTGACCATTGGCGATGGCCTGGTCGCCCAGATCCCGGCATTGATTATCTCGACCGCCGCCGGCGTGATTGTGACCCGTGTTTCGAATGAGACCGATGTCGGCGAACAGATGGTTAGTCAGCTGTTCAACAGCCCACGGGTGATGATCCTTGCGGCGGGGGTTATCGGCCTGCTGGGGGTGATTCCGGGCATGCCCAACACCGTCTTCTTACTCTTTACCTGCGCCCTGCTCGGCCTGGCCTGGTGGCTGCGGGGTCAGCAGCTGAAACATCCCGGCGGAGTAAAAGGCACGGCGGCCAGCATTCAGAGCAGCGTCAGCGACGTGACGCAGGCACCAGAAGCGTCATGGTCCGATGTGGAAATGGAAGATGTGCTGGGGCTGGAGGTAGGCTACCGGCTTATCGCCATGGTGGATGATGCACAGGATGGCCAGCTGTTGATGCGCATCCGCGGAATTCGCAAAAAATTCGCGCAAAAGATGGGTTTTTTGCCGCCCGCCATCCATATCTGTGACAATCTGGATCTCAAACCTACTGCTTATCGCATCTTGCTAAAAGGCGTTGAGATTGGTAGCGGTGAAGTAAAACCTGAACGCTTAATGGCTATCGATCCAGGCTGTGCGGAAGGAGAACTTGAGGGCATCGCCGGGCTTGATCCCACCTTTAAATTACCGGCAGTCTGGATTGATGAAGTGCTGCGTGAACATGCGCAGATCATGGGCTACACGGTGGTGGATCCCGCGTCAGTGATTGCCACCCACCTGAATCATCTGATTGAAATGCACACCGATGAACTCTTCAGTCGCCAGGAGACACAACTGCTGCTGGAGCGCATCGCCCGCGATATGCCGAAACTGGTTGAGGATTTCATTCCCGGCACGTTGTCGCTTTCCCTGTTTCACAAAGTGCTACAGAACCTGCTGGCGGAACATATCTCGATTCGTGATATGCGCACTATTATCGATACCCTGGCCGAACAGGCCGATACCCAGCATGATGCCGATGAGCTCACCTCGCAGGTGCGTATCCGGCTGGGACGGGCGATTACCCATCAATGTTTCGGTAATGAGCCGGATATTCAGGTTATCGGGCTGGATCCTGCCCTTGAAGGGCTGTTGATTCAGGCGAAACTGAATGGCAGTCCGCTGGAGCCGGGCATTGCGGAGAAGATGATTGAGCAGACCGGACAGGCTATCAACCAGCAAAATGCCATGGGCATCGCGCCGGTTTTGCTGGTTAATCAGTCACTGAGGTTAATGCTTTCACGCTTTCTAAGACGGGTTTATCCACAGCTGGTGGTGCTGTCTAACCTTGAAATCAGTCACAACCGCACGGTTCACATGTCCTGTACCCTCGGTGGTCCACAATGAAACCGTGGTCAGGGCTGTTAATGCTGGGATGCATTGGGCTGAGTGCTGCGGCGAGCGCTGAAAGTGGCAGCTGGAGCGGGAGCAGCATCGGCGGTCGGGTGAGTGTCGGTCAGCAGATACTGGTCAGCCGCCCGATCGGCCCGGCGGCACCCTTGCCTGCCGCAGCGACCATCAGCACACTGGCCTGGCGGATTAGCCTGCTCAACCCGCCGCCGCCCGGCCTGCAGATTAAACTCTGCGCCCAGGCGGTCTGCTTTCCGCTGCAAGGCTTATCCGGCACGCTGCGTCTCAGCACTGCGCGTACGGCGAATGACGTTTTTCGTTTTATCTATTCAGTTAATCGCCGCGGGCCGCTGATGCCGGTCCTGCAGGTGGTGAATAATCAGCTCACTGTGAACTACCATTAAGTGAACCTGAAGATGACACTGACGCGACGCCGTCGCGTCGTGCATCAACCAAAGCGGCGAGGGATTTGCGCTGCATAATCCTGACATCCCGCTTTACCCTGCTGTAGCCTGACCATATTCTGTTCCAGCAGATGCACTCTGGCCCGCAACCGCCCGACGATCTCCGCCTGGTTAACCTGGATAGCTTGCAGTTGTTCGGCCATCGCCTGTTTTTCTTCCAGGATGGATGTCATTTGGTAAGCGTTCATTACCTGCTGTACGGCAGCAAGATAAAGCGGCGAGCTGGCAGAAACCGCTTCCCACTGCCCCTCTCTCAGCTGCTCCAGCAACCTCTGGCTCATCTGATCAAGAGTGACATTTTGCGTGTCAGTCATGCTTAATCTTCCTGAATCATCGGCAGTATTTCATCCCATACTGCCGCTATTTCGCTAATTAATTTGTCAGCTTCCAGCAGTTTAGTCACATCACTGTGGGTATTTGCCTGTAGCAGCAGCCGTGAAACATACTCATAGAGACGGTCAAGATCCGCTGCGATCTCCTTACCTTTTTCATGATCGAGTGAAGCGCGTAATCCATTATCGATAATGTTGATCGCTTTGCCGATCATTTCACCACGCTTCGCCACAATGCCTTTTTCAAAATAGATTTTTGCGCGCAGCAGCGCATTATGCGCCGCCTCAAACAGCATCGCGATCAGCTGGTGTGGCGTCGCACCCGCCAGCCGCATTTCAAGAGAAACCTGGTTATAAACCTGTGAACATTGCATTTTGTACATCGTAACATCCTGAAAATAAAACAGGGACGCGCCCTGTTTTATAAAAATATAAGCCGGACTTACGCCTTGGCAAACATGCTGGTCAGCGTATTACTCATATTGGTCATCTGGTTAAACAGTGCATCGGCGTTAGCATACTGACTTCTTAATAACTCCACTTTGGAGTCGATCAGCGCCTGAGTTTTAGTCACCTGATCAGCGACGTTCTTCAGTTGGGTATTGAGGTCATCGGTGGCTGACTTGATGATCCCGTCGGTTTTGGTATCACTGTCACCGAGGTATTTAGTAACGATAGTTCCCAGGGTGTTGGCCAGACCGGCGCTATCGCCGCTGCCCTGAAACACCTTGCTGATAGCGTCCGGGTCATCAGCGATTGCTTTATCCAGCTTGCTCTCATTCAGGGTCATCTGACCGCTCTGGGAATCGATTGTGATGCCCATATCAGACAGTGAACTGCTGCCATAGCTGTTATTGGCTGCGCTACGCAGGTTATTGACCAGGCCGCGTAGCGTCGAGTCACCCATCAGCGCGCCACTCTTCGCGGTATCCTTCCCGGTACTGCTGCTGGTGCCATCATCTTTACTGGGTGCGACATATTTGCTGTCGGCAGAGGTTTCCGATAACAGCGCATTATATTGCTTCACAAAATCCTGCAGCGTGGTTTTGATCGCGCTGGTATCGACTGTCAGGGTTAACTGTTCAGGCTCGCTATCTTTTGATTTCGCATTCAGGTTAAGGGTAACGCCGGTAATAATATCGCTAATGTTGTTGCTGGAGCGGGTGTATTCGATACCATCGACGCTGAGTTTAGCATCCTGAGCCGCAGAAACGAGGGTCATTTTATCCGCGTCGCTCCCCGCTTCATTGGACCCTTTTCCGCCTTTACTGGTGTTAAGGATACCGCTGAGTTTGTCATCACCCCCGTCAACACTGACCGACATTTCGCCGTCGGTACCGGTTTTTTTAGAGCTGATCATAAGCTGATATTGCCCGCTGCCATCACGCTGAACAGAGGCAGTGACGCTGCCCCCTTGATCGGTATTTTTCTTGTTAATGGCGCTGGCGATTTGGTTCAGTGAGGTTTCATCATCCTTCAACTCCACCTTCAGCGCTTTACCATCGCCCTGCGTAATGGTCACGGTGCGGGTGCCATCTTCGGTCGCGCTGCCAAGCTGCTTATCGGCGCTGTCAAAGGCATCCGTTTTCAGCTTGTGGGCGGTAGCCAGCTCCTCCACCGTTACCGCATGGGTGTCGGCACTGGCGCTGTCTGTGGCGGTTGCGGTAAACGCGGTATTCGTGCTCACTTTCATGGTGTTAAAGGCTTCACCATTGAGCTTTTTAACCGAGCCCTGCAGGGCGGTCATTAAGCTGCTGATGCTTCCCCATGCAGAGACTTTATTTTTACAGCTGGTCTGTAGGTTGGTGTAAGGGGTGAGACGCAACTGTTCGTTTTGCGCCATGCCGTTTAATAGATCGGTATAATCCCAGCCACCGACCCCCGCACTGGCTGTTGATGATATAGCCATGTTAATCTCCTGTAAATATAAAGAAATTTTCGCTTTCTTTTACTCTATAAAATATCGGCACCAGCCAGAAAAAATAAAGGCACAAGCTAGAATATGGCCACAAAAAATCCCCAGGGCCCGGCCAGCCGGTTTAAAGAGGATAAAAAAATGGATTATCTCTACTGACCGAAATAAGACCTTCTTTGTCAGTACTTCTGTCGTAGTGTTATTTCAACGTAGCCTTGCGGTCGGTTTTCACTTTTCGCTTATCTATAGAGAGAGTCGTATCTTTACTGCCTGGTGACACCCTGGCAGTAAAAAAAATTTCAGAGAATTTTCACCACGCCGATATTTAATATTATGCGAAGCGAACACGCATAACTAAATTTAACAACTCTATTAGCGAAGGAAAATAACATGGCACAAGTCATTAACACCAATACCCTGAGTTTAATCGCGCAGAACAACCTGAATAAATCACAGTCAACCCTGGGCACGGCAATCCAGCGCCTTTCTTCAGGCCTGCGTATTAACAGCGCAAAAGATGACGCTGCCGGTCAGGCAATCAGCAACCGTTTCAGTGCAAAAATCAATGGTCTGACCCAGGCGGCCCGTAACGCTAACGACGGAACTTCAATTGCACAGACCACTGAAGGCGCGTTAAACGAAGTCAACGACAACCTGCAGAAAATCCGTACCCTGACCGTTCAGGCAAACAATGGTACCAACTCTGATTCCGACAAAAAATCCATCCAGGATGAGATTACCCAGCGCCTGGCTGAAATTGACCGCATCTCTGCACAGACCGAATTCAACGGTGTGAAAGTGCTGGCGTCCGATCAATCTATGAGCATTCAGGTGGGGGCCGATGATGGCCAGTCAATTACTATTGACCTGAAGAAAATGGATTCCGCGTCGCTGAATATGGATTCGTATGACGTATCAGACATTACTGGTGATGGCACCGATAAACTGCTGGCTAAGGTAGACGCCGCCCTGGGCACGGTCAGTACTCTGCGTTCCGGCTTGGGTGCGGTTCAGAACCGATTTGAGTCAGTAGTCAATAACCTTAACAACACCGTGGTTAACCTGACGGCATCACAATCACGTATTCAGGATGCCGATATGGCGACCGAAGTCTCGAATATGTCGAAAGGTAATATGTTGCAACAGGCAGGTACCGCAGTGCTGGCTCAGGCTAACTCGTCACCGCAGAATATTTTAACCCTGCTGCATTAATATTCTGAACCGCCCAGGCTTACCGGATCGATCAAAATAGTCTGGCGAGTCAGTAGCAAACCATCTGCAAGGCCCGATGCATGTAGTCACCTCCATCGGGCTTTTTCTCCATTACGATTTGCTGATTCACCGACGCGTTAACGTCTACCCTGCCCCTTTTCCGCCCCATTGCACGTGACTTCACCTTTCTTTTCGCCCTTCACTTCAGCGCTGAAAGCGTACACCGCTATCGCCCGACATGCCCTCCGTTGCGGCTAGCTGGGGCTTAGCCGGGTCCGTCCTGTTTTGTCTGCGTTGCCAGCAAGTTGCTGTGCGGCGAATGCTTTGAGCTCTACAACCGCGCAGAACTCAGCCAACGCAGCTTGATTGGACCGTATTAGGTTTGTCGTCGCCTGCCACAACAGAACAGCCTGCGGCATGCGGCATGCGGCATGCGGCATGCGGCATGCGGCATGCGGCATGCGGGTAACCGTACCGCTATTGTATAGGGAGAGTCATGCGCGGCCGGTAGGGTCTGGCGTGCATGATTCGGTGGAGACGAGTGAACGGAAACGATCAGAGGAGAAGAGATCGACAGGGGCGCGCGCGAATCGGGATAGAAGCACGCGCCAGGCCGACACAAAATACGTGTCATGGCCTGGCGGTCAAAGCGGAGAGATTATTCGCAGGACGCGAGCGTACTGTTTTTTTCGACCAGCTCCATCTCTTCACTGTTTAACAGCTTTTCGATATTGACCAGAATCAGCATTTTGTCATCAATCGAGCCAAGCCCCTGCAGATATTCGGTCGAGAGCGTGACGGAAAACTCGGGTGCCGGACGAATTTGTTCAGCGATTAGTGACAATACGTCAGAGACACCATCGACAATGATTCCCACCACCCGGCTACCAAAATTAAGCACGATAACCACGGTGTGTTCATTAAATTCAGCAGAACTCAGACGGAATTTAACCCGCAGGTCGACTATCGGGACAATGACGCCGCGCAGATTGGTCACGCCAGCAATAAAATCGGGTGAGTTAGCAATACGGGTCACCCGTTCACAACTGCGGATCTCCTGAACTTTTAGAATATCAATGCCATACTCTTCATCCCCCAGTCTAAAGACCAGATATTCATGGGCAGCAATATCGCCAGCCGCTTTATTTTCCGAGCCAGATAAATTCATTTTTTCACCTTAAAAAAGCACGCTATTAACCGGCTTTAATTGCCTGTCGCTTTTCTTTCGCCAGCATGGCTAATACCGCGACATCCAGTATCAGTGCCACGCTGCCGTCGCCAAGAATGGTCGCCGCTGACACACCTGGAACTTTGCGGTAATTAAGCTCAAGATTCTTCACCACCACCTGATGCTGGCCAATCAGTTGATCCACCAACAAGGCGTAGCGGCAGCCCGCACTCTGTACGATCACCGCAATGCCCTGATTGCTCTCATCTGCCTGGCCAGGCAGGTTGAACACCTGTCGCAATTCAACCAGCGGCAGATACTCTTCACGGACCTGTAGCATAAGTTCATCACCGGCCATGCGATAGAGCGCTTTCTCTGTAGGCAGCCGCGACTCCATCACTGTGCCGAGCGGCAGAACGTAAATTTCGTCACCAACCCGCACCGACATACCATCAAGAATCGCCAGCGTCAGCGGCAGAATAATGCGAATGGTCGAGCCTTTATCCTGTTCTGAATAGATTTCGACGTGACCGCCCATCGCCTGAATATTACGTTTCACCACGTCCATACCCACCCCACGTCCTGAGACGTCAGTCACTTTCTCGGCGGTGGAGAAGCCCGGTGCGAAGATCAACATCCAGACCTCTTCATCAGTGGCATTGTCAGCCACCGCCAGCCCCTGTGACTGCGCCCTGGCGAGGATCTTCTCGCGGTTTAGCCCGGCCCCGTCATCAATCACCTCTATTACAATATTGCCGCCATGATGCTCAGCAGACAGGATCAGATTCCCTTTTTCTGGCTTTCCTTTTGCCAGTCGGGCCTCTACCGGCTCAATGCCATGATCAAGACTGTTGCGCAACAGATGGGTCAGGGGATCGATAATCTTCTCAATCAGCCCTTTATCCAGTTCCGCCGAACCGCCACGCAGGGTCAGCTCAACTTTCTTATTAAGTTTGCTGGCCAGGTCATGCACCAGCCTTGGAAAGCGGCTGAAAACATACTCCATCGGCATCATTCGAATCGACATGACCGACTCCTGCAGATCCCGCGCATTACGTTCTAACTGGGCTATGCTGTTCACCAGTGCATCATGCTGGGAGGGATCGAGCCGTGATGAAAGCTGTGTCAGCATCGCCTGGGTAATGATCAGTTCACCCACCAGATTAATAATCTGGTCGACCTTATCCACCACCACCCGGATGCTGCCGCTTTCACTGGCGGGTGATTTGGCCGGTGCTTTGGGGCGGGCCGTTGACGCTGCGGCGGCTGGGGCCGGTGGCGCGACGCTGGCCGTAACGGCGGCGGTTTCCGCCGTTACACCCGCGTTCGCAGGTGTGATGACTATCTGATGCGGTTCCAGCACAAAACACATGACGGCAGTGATATCGTCGATGCTGGTCGTGGTATCGAGCACAATATCAACCTGATTGCCCGCCTGCTGCTGGCTAATGATCGTCCCCAGATTAGCCAGCTCATCAATTAAAGGCTGTTTGTCCAGTTCATTGATGTCCACTAGTCTGACAGAGAGCACCGTACCGCCGGGTGCTGACGCCGACTCAGGTTGCGGTTGCGGCGCAGATGGTGTTTGAGCGCTGTTTGGGGCTGCCTGAACCGTAACGGCAGGCTGCTTCACAGCCGCAGGTTCCCCGGCTTTGCTCTCTAAGGCAATCTGGCGTAATGCCTCACAGATATAACGGAAACTTTCATTATCCGGCTGCTGTGAAGATTTATACGCATCAAGTTGATCCTGCATAATATCTTTACTCTCAAGAAACAAATTAATAATATCACTGGTCAGTTGTAGTTCGCCGCAACGGGCCTCATCGAGTAAGTTTTCCAGTATATGGGTTGTTTCTTGTAATACTGTAAAGCCAAAGGTTCCCGCACCGCCTTTAATTGAATGGGCGGCGCGAAATATGGCGTTTAATAAATCCTTATCGGGTGAAAGCAAGTCAATATCCAGCAGATGCTTTTCCATATCTGCCAGTAACTCATCAGCCTCATCGAAGAAAGTCTGATAAAAATCACTTATGTCCATCATTTTCCCTCTGCTGCTCTATTTTTCCTGAAGAGATAACCGGCTGCCCATGGTGTTGCGCGTCGGAAGGGGTAACGTTTAGCTCCGACGATAATTTTTCCGTTTCTGGGGATGCAGTGAGTTTATTTAAAAGCGACTGCTCTTTAAGAATTTCATTTTCTTTTTCTTTACTGTGAACCAATATTGTTATACGGCGGTTAAGTGGGTTATCGCGACCGCTGCTGTCGAGGCTGACGCTGTCAGACATGCCGATAATGCGCAAAAATTTATCGGCCGAAATACCACCCTTAATGAGCGCACGCCGCGAAGCATTGGCGCGATCGGCTGAAAGCTCCCAGTTACCGTAGGCGGCATCGCCAGCGGCATATGGCAAAGAGTCGGTGTGACCGGAGATCGTAATGCGATTGGGCAATTCATTCAGCGCGGGGGCCAGCGCCTCAAGAATGGCACGCATATAAGGCTCAGGTTCCCGGCTGCCAACCTTAAACATTGGGCGATCCTGACTGTCGGTAATCTGTACCAGCAGACCATTTTCGGTCAACGAGAGCAGCAGATTAGACTGGAAATTACTCAGCCGGGGATCCTGTTTAATCAGGCTGCGCAGCTTTTCACGCAGCGTTTCCAGGTTCTGGTCAGTTTTTTTCTTCTTTTGATCCAGCTTATCCAGTGTTTTCTTAAGCACTTCACCATCCTGCTTAATGACATTCTCGCCGCCACCGGGGATCACGCTGTCACTCAGGCTCGATTTATTGCCATGCGCCAGCGCAACCCGCAATGGCGTTTGAAAATATTCTGCGATCTGTTCACGGGTTTCCGGAGTCGAGGATGAAAGCAGCCACATCACCAGAAAGAAGGCCATCATCGCCGTCATAAAGTCGGCATAAGCAATTTTCCACGAACCACCGTGGCTGCCGCCATGTTTAGCTTTACGCTTTCGTTTAACCACCACCACGGCATGATTCTTCTTACTCATGTGGGCTCTTCCGCTGCCGGGCTTTGCGGTGCCGCTTTCACCTCACGAATGTGCTCTTCCAGCTCATAAAAGCTCGGACGCACCGTGGAGTAGAGCGTTTTGCGGCCAAATTCAACCGCGATTTGCGGCGCTGAATCGTTAATTGCCGCCAGCAACACTGCCTTGATACAGTGCAGGGCTTTGATTTTTTCGACACTTTTCTGGCGCAGCAACGCGGCCAGTGGGCTAACGAAACCGTAAGCCAACAGGATACCGAGAAAGGTTCCGACCATCGCATGCGCAATCAACTCGCCCAGCTCTGCAGCGGGACGGTCAGCGGACGCCAGCGCATGAACCACCCCCATGACCGCGGCGACAATACCAAAAGCCGGGAAACCATCACCCAGCGCGCCTAAACTGTCGGCGGGCACTTCCGCTTCATGGTCAGCGGTTTCAATCTCCTCATCCATCAGGGCTTCAATTTCAAACGCGTTGGTGCTGCCGCTGATCATTAAGCGCAGGTAGTCGATCAGGAAATTCATCAGGAATGAATCAGCCAGTAAGCGGGGATAATTAGCGAAGATGGCGCTGTTCTGGGGATCTTCGATCTCCGCCTCCAGCGACATCATGCCTTTCTGGCGGCCGCTTGCCAGCAGCAGATAAAGTAATGTCAGCAGGTCTACGTAGACCTCTTTGGTGAAATGGGAGCCTTTAAAAAGCAGGGGTATCGATTTAATCGTGGCTTTTATTGCTTTAGCATTATTACCGACGATAAAGGCACCAATGCCTGCCCCTCCGATAATTAATAATTCCGTTGGCTGAAACAGCGCGCCTAATTCACCACCCGACAGTACAAAACCGCCAATGACTGCGGCAAAAACCACAATATACCCCAAAACAACCAGCACAATAACCTCTTCATTATTAACAAAACCTTTATCGTTCGGAAGAGATTCCGGCAGAAAAAAAGGTGATACCTTAATAGCAGTGAACTACCCGGCGAGCCAAAAAGGGTTTGACTGGCTGAACAGTGTTATTTCATGGTCAATTCAGCATTCGCTGCTGTTAACCCGTAATTGGGTTAAACGGTACAGTTTTTTTATCTGCAGGATCCATGCTGCCTACCTTACTCATAGCAGCAGAGTCCGACGCAATCTTCTCTATGCCGTGCAATAAATCAGTCGATAAAATAATACCGGTATGAATACTTTGCAGCGCTTCCAGGCGGGAGCTTTTGGTGAGGCTATTTAACACGGATTCGCTTTCAATACGTAACTGACAGATCACTCTGTCCACCGAGGCCAGCCGCAATAATTCCGGCAATGGCAGGTTCTTTAACAAATTAAGCAGCTCGTCATCGATGCCCAAAAAAAAGCCCGCTGTATACGCGTCCTGCCGGATAAGATTCTGAGCCAGCAGCAAGTAAGAGAGATTAAAGGCATAGATCTTTTGCAACCGATCATCGTAACTGTACATACCTGTTTTCATCATAGTTATTAATCGCTTATACTTTTTGCATTGACGGGCGGCAATTCATAAACGATGAGGTTATTTATGTAAATCTAACCTGGCGCGTAACCGTTTAATCGCCTGACTGTGCAACTGACTGACACGCGTCTCAGTGATGCTAAGAATATAGCCAACCTCTTTCATATTAAGCTCTTGCTGATAATAGAGATTCAGCAATGTCTGTTCCCTTTCAGGCAGGTTTTTTATTTCCCGGCTGATATGAGCGGCTAACCGGGAAAACAGCGCTTCATTAAGTGGATTTAAGGCTTCGTGATGGCTGTCTGGTTGTTCGAAACTATCGCCAAACTCTTCCTGCAACTCATCCAGTGAATAGATCATGCTGTTGTTATTTTCCGCCAGCATTGACTGATATTCTGCCAGCGAAACGTCTAACGCCTGCGCCACTTCCGCCTCTGACGCCGGGTGGCCGCTCTCCTGTTCAATGCGCTGAATGGCGGTAGAGAGCCGCCGCGAGTTACTGCGTACTCGCCTTGGTACCCAATCCCGCTCACGTAACTCATCGATTAAAGCCCAACGAACCCGCTGACTGATATAGGTACTCAGTGCGATGCCTTTTTTAGGATCATAATTATCAATAGCATTTAACAATCCAACCGCACCCGCCTGAATAAGGTCATCCAACTCCACGCTTGCCGGTAATTTAACCTGTAAATTTAGCGCTTCCCGGCGCACCCAAAAACGGTACTTTAACCACAGCGCATTTTTATCAACCACACCTTCTGAGGTATAGATACCATCCAAAATTAACGATTCCACGCCAGCAAAACAGAATACCATTATTAACGATCGGCCAAAAATCAAATAGCCTGATAAGCCAGTACAAATAAGCGCATTTCGCCTGCCGAAAAAAAACAGAATTGATAAACAAACAACAGTGAAATACCGATGTTTGTTTATCCGTTTAGTTCTGGTTTAATTAAAAACTTGACCAGTCACTTTCTGTTTTATTTTTACCGAATGCCAGTTCACTCTTAACCATCGGTTTTTTCATCGCGGCCGTGCTGACATATTTGGTGCTGCTTTCTTCGCCTGCCTGCGCATTGTCCTGCAGCGAAAACTGCGACACCGCTCGCTCCAGATTATGCGCATACTCTTCAACGCTGCGCGCTACGCTGGCAGCCTGCTCAACCATGCTGGCATTTTGCTGAGTCACTGAATCCATCTCGTTTACTGCCTGCGCGATTTGGTTGATGCCAGTGCTTTGCTCATCAGACGCCGAGGTGATCTCCGACATGATGTCCGTAACCTGCGTAACCGATTTCACCACTTCATTCATCGCGGTACCCGCCAGCTCCACCTCTTGCGAACCGGTACTCATGTTGGAGACGCAGACATTAATCAGCTGACGAATCTCTTTCGCCGCATCCGCACTGCGCTTCGCCAGGCTACGCACTTCACCGGCCACCACGGCAAATCCACGGCCCTGTTCACCGGCACGCGCCGCTTCCACGGCCGCATTCAGCGCCAGGATATTGGTCTGGTTGGCAATACTGTCGATAACGCCATTGATATCGGCGATCTGGCGCGAGTTTTCGGTAATCTCACGCATAATACTGTCGAGATTGACCATCACATCGCCGCCTTTGCGCGCGCTGCTGTTGGCACTTTCTACCAACTGTCTGGCGCTGTGCGCATTATCGGCATTCTGACGCACCGTAATTTTCAACTCTTCCATGCTGGCCGCGGTCTGTTGTAAAGCGGACGCCTGCTGCTCGGTGCGCGAAGAGAGTTCGTTGTTGCTATTGGCAATTTCCTGGGCGCTGCCATAGATGTTGGATACGCCGATGCGGATATCTGACACGGTTGTGGTTAGCGAGACGCGCATTTTTTCGAGCTCGGCCAGCATTTCACCAATTTCATTTTCCGCGCCAATTTTAATCGGCTGGCTTAAATTACCTGATGCCAGCAACGCGAACGTCTCCCGAGTCTGGTTAAGACGGATAAATACAGTCCTTTTTAACCAGATACGCGCGATTATTACAATAATGATTGAGATGATCAGGATGGCATAGGCGCAGGCCAGCATGGTTTCATTTTTTTCATCCCCTTGCTGCTTGTGCTGCGCCAGCAGCGTCTTGAGCACATGATCATACTCATCCATTTCATCTTTTATGACGATACGATACTGACTGGTTTGTTTCTCCAGCATGCTGACATCGCCTAGCTCTGCTGCTGGATCGATCAACGCATCGCGCATACTCAGGGTAAAATTCAACAGATCGGTATAAGCCTTATTAACTTTCTGAACCTGCTCATACTCCTCTGTAGAGAGAGAGGGCTGACTTTTAAATGCTTTGAAAGCGACATTCGCTTTAGCCACTAACTGATCAATAATGGCGATGTTCCCTTTATCAGCGTTACGGACGCCACTTTTCTCAAAATTATCTTTTTCAATAAACGTGTCCATTACCGCCAGGCCGACCGCATTATTCAGATTACCGACCGCATCCTCAATCGGATTGGAGGCGTTGGAAATGGTAATCGCATCCTCAACCTGTTTGTCAAATCGGTGTGTGCTGGTAAAATTGAAAAAAGAGATGATGGCCAAAAACAGAACAAAAACAATCATCAGGGTATTTAACCCTGCCGAGACTTTAAGATTTTTAAACATGATAATCCTACGGGATTCTGAAGAATCGATAAATAATTACTGTGTTTTCACATTGCCGTTAAAAATTTAATAATAGATTTTTATCATTTGAAATTAAAAATCGAAATTTGTTGCATGGCCTGGAATACCGTCATTGATGAGGTGAGAGCGAACGCAGCAATTTTTGACTGGGAAATCAGGCTAATCTGGGTATCTGAATCTGACCCAATCGCCTGTTGCAGTCGCGCTGTCACATTTATTTTTTGCGCATCTGAGCTAAAGCTAAGTGAATCAAGTTGTTGCAGGTTACAGCCTACTTCTGACTGGATTTTTCCTATATGATCAATGTTTTTCTTAACGCTGTTATTCACGCTGTCCAGGGTATCTTTCAGTGCCTGGCGCTCATCCTCGCTCGTGATGGGTTTATTTAACGCATCGATCGCTTTATCGATAGCGCTCAGCAGGTCATCGCTAGTGCCGCTCATAAACAACTGTTGCCCTGTGTGGCCAACCTGCATCTCAACGTTATCACTGACCTGTTGGGTAAGCGGCGTATCGCCTCCGACATAACTGCCATCGTCGGCAAACGGCGCGTTACCGGTTTTATAACCGGCAAAAATATAGCGGCCATTGCTGTCGCAGCTATTGCCCAGCTCGCGTAGACTGCCGCGGATCCCCTTTAATTCAGTTGCCAGCGACTGACGATCCTGATCTGAATAAGCACCATTACCGCCGGCAATAATTTTCTCAGACAGACTACCGGTGAGGATGCTTTGAATACTGCTCAGGGTGTTGTCTTCCTGGCCTAAGGTATCCTCCGCATAACTCCTGGCAGTGTCATACTGACTCATACTTGCTAATGTGTTTTGCAATGCGACTGCCTGAGACGCACCTGCCGGGTTGTCCGAAGGCGTTAATAAGGTCTGACCTGCGGCAAGATGTGCTTGAATAGTATTTCCGGTAGCCATTGATTTAGTGATGCTATCAATATTGTGCTGATACATATAGTGAGTACTAAAGCGCATCGCTATAACCTCTGTTAAGTAATAATAATCGCTAACGGAAAGCGCTATTTAATGCTGAGTATGGTATCGAACAGCGTCGTCGCCGTTTGTAATACCTGGGAATTAGCCTGGTAATACTGGGTATACATTTGCATGTTGATATATTCTTCGTTCATATCGACCCCTGATACCGACTGCTGCTGCTGACTCCACTGATCCAGCACGCCGGAGGCAGTAGCACAGCCCGATTTTAGTGACGTCATTGAAGAACCAACCGAGCTCACCAGGCTGGCATACGCCTCACTCAAGGTTGATTTACCGATCAACTGCTGGTTTTTAATATCAAGCATCTTTTTGATATTTTCATTATTGCTTTGATCCGTTGCGTCGGCAGAGCTTGAGGCCGCAATTTTCTCGCCGCCGTCGATCGCCACCGTCAGGGAGCCAGCGGCACCCGCGAGCGGATTAAACACAAAACTGTCATTAGCCTGCGGGGTGCCCTGCGGTTTAACCGTTACGCCATCAAAACTCAGCGATCCATCATCCCCGACGGTCGGGGTGATAGTTTGCCCATCACCGGTTTTTACCGTCCAGTCGCTTGCGGATGGGCCAGTAAAGGTCAGGGTATAATCCTGCGCCTGAACCGCGCTATTGTCGCTACGTGAAATGACCAATGACGCGTCACCGCTATTATTGCTATTGGCGATCGCCTGAGGATCGTCAAGCGAGAAGATAGCCGAACCCGCATCGCCGTTTTGATCGTACCCCGCCTGGTTGACCTGATTAAATTTACTGGCCATCTTCAACGCCAGCTGATTGAGCTGATTTTCAGCATCTTTCAGATCGGTATTACGAAATTTAAACAGTCCACCCAGCGTGCCGGTACTCAGGGTATCGTCATCCAGCAACATGTCGTCACCAGCATTATTGGTGTATGCCACCACCAGTTTGTTCGGGTCATCTGCTGCAGGTTGCGCTTTTAATTCACACACATCCTCACCGTTCACTAATGAATAGCCGTTCGCCAGTGTGACATCTACGCACCCGGTGGTGCTGTTCTCATTCACCTTAATGCCGGTCAGCCCGCTAAGCTGGCCCAATACCTGATCGCGCTGATCCATCAGGTCCGATGGCAGGGTGCCGCTGGATGCCTGAACTTTGGCAATTTCTTTATTCAGGTTGGCGAGCTGTTTAGCACAGCCATTAATATCGCTCACTGCCTGACTGATTTTGGTATTAGTGCTTTTTTCTAATCCTTTCAGCGTGTCGCTATTGGTTCGATACTGGTTAGCGATCGCTTTAAACTGTGAATAGACCTCCTGACGCGCGGCGGCGTTGGCGGGATCGCTACTCATTTTTTCCATTGCACCAAACATATTTCCCATCGTGACGGAAATATTGTTGGTATTGTCACCGAACATGTCATCAATCTGAGTCAGCTGTTCATAACGTCCGTTCAGACCTTCAAATTGCGCGTTGGCACCGCGTACCTGATTGTTAAGAAAACCGTCATAACTGCGCTTAACATCATTTGTCTGCACGCCATAGCCGAAGAAACCGTAACCGGTGGCGCGGCCGCCCGCTTCACCCAGAATAATATTCTGCCGACTGTAGCCGTCAGTCATTGCATTACTTAAATTGTTACCCACCACATTCAGGGCTGCCTGGGCTGCGCTAAGCCCGCTCTGGGCAATATTAAATAAGTTCATCGCTTTACCAGCCTCATATTTTATGAGTCGAGGCCACGATCTGGCCTGGAAATTTTATATCATTATTAATTAATCGTGAGTTTCAGAAAAAACTAAAATCTTAAACGCTAAAATAATTCTTCCAGCGATTTTTTATAACGGCCTGCCCCGCTAGCCAGATCATTCTGGACATAACGAACAATATTCATTAACTTTTTCGCATAATTCGGATCGGTTGCGTAACCGCTTTCCTGTAAAGCGTGCGCGGCCTTTTCAACTGACGGGCTATTAATGACTTTCTGATAACGCGGATTGGTGGTTAAAAACGTGGCGTAGTCAGCTAAGGATTCCGCGTAATTTTTATAAACCTTAAACGAGGCTTTCACTTTCCGCTGCGCGCCGTTGATATATTCCGACGTGGCGATCTCGGTGGTTTCACCTTTCCAGTCCGGCGTCGCTTTGATACCAAACAGATTATGGCTCGGCTTACCATGAGCGGTCAGGATCTCACGATCTCCCCAGCCTGACTCCAGCGCAGCCTGGGCGATAATCAGCTGATGTGGAATCCCGCTGTGACGCGCCACCTCTCTGGCGGGTGACATCAGGCGGGAAATAAAGCTGTCATTATCTGGCCGGTTGCCAGCCGGGGTCCGCTGATGCGTGACGCTGGCGCCCGGTTCTGCTGGCTGCGGATGCAGGCTGGCATTAATCAGCGTCGAAATCAGCGATTCCTGGGTGGGTGCCGCGGGAGCGGGTTCCGCAGCCCCCATCTGCCGAGCGATTTGATCGGCAAACCCCAGTTTTCCCTGCGCCGCGATATCCTGTGAAATCTGCTGATCGTACATGGAGGTAAACATCTGTGACTGCGGGTTATCAAACAGCCCGCCTTTAAATGACGCCTCACGCATGCTTTTCAGCATCATCTGAACAAACAGTCCTTCCATCTGCTGAGCCGCTGCTTTCAGCCCCTGCTGCGGTGAACGCTTTGCCGTCAGCTTTAGCGCCTCCAGATTACGTAAATCGAAGGCGGCCCCGGTTTTAAAGTCAGACTTGCTCATCAGTCCGTTTCCAGTCGGGCATGGAGACAACCGGCGCTTTTCATCGACTGCAGAATGGCCATGAGATCGTTTGGCGTCGCGCCCAGGCTGTTCAATGCCCTTACAACGCTGTTGAGATCGGCACTGGTATTGAGCCGCTGTAGCGAACCGCCGCTGTTGCGCATCGACACCTGGGTTTCAGGCGTGACCACCGTGCTGCCACCCGCCAGTGGTGTATCGGGCTGGCTGACCTGATTGCTGCGCGCCACCTCGACGGTCAGATTACCCTGCGCCACCGCACACGCATCCAGCGCAACGTGGCGGTTCATCACCACCGACCCGGTACGCGAGTTGATAATAATTCGGGCATCGCCCGCATCAGCCTTGATCGGGATATTCTGGATATTTGCCAGGAAACGCACTCGTGCGGCGCTATCCTGCGGCGCATTCAGACGGACCGTTCTGGCATTTTCCGCCGACGCCGTCGCCCCGCCATAGCGTCGGTTGATTTCGTCGCTGATCTGCTGCGCAAAGGTAAAGTCATCTTCATTCAACTGCAACCGCAGCACATTGTCATCCGCGAAACTGGTCGGAACTTCCCGCTCAACCATTGCGCCATTGCTGATGCGGGCGCCGTTGAGTTGGTTAACCTGAACCCGGCTGCCGCCCCCCTGCGCACCCGCGCCGCTCACCAGTAAATTTCCCTGAGCTAACGCATAAATCTGGTTATCCACACCTTTAAGTGGCGTCATCAGCAGCGTGCCGCCGCGCAGACTTTTGGCGTTGCCCATCGAGGAGACCACCACATCAATTTTATCGCCTGCGCGGGCAAAGGCGGGCAGTTCCGCGGTCACCATCACCGCGGCCACATTTTTTAGCTGCATATTGGTGCCAGTCGGAACGGTAATCCCCAGCTGAGAGAGCATATTGCTCAGGCTTTGGGTGGTAAACGGCGTCTGCATGGTCTGATCGCCGGAGCCATCCAGACCCACCACCAGACCATATCCCATCAGTGAATTGCTGCGAACGCCCTGTACTGAGGTAAAATCGCGGATGCGTTCTGCATGCACGGCGACCGGGAGTAATAAATTCAGACCCACGCAGAGCAGAGTCAGATAGCGCTTCATGTGTGCGATTTTCATAATCAGTGAGTTAAAACGGAGAAAGGTTAAGGAAAAGGCGCTGTAACCAGCCCATTTGCTGCGCTTCGTTGATATAGCCATTGCCGACATACTCAATTCTGGCGTCAGCCACCTGCGTCGAAGAGACGGTATTACTGCCACTGATGGTGCGAGGATTTACCACACCGGAGAAACGGATAAACTCCGTTCCCTGATTGATCTCAATCTGCTTTTCACCCACCACCCGCAAATTGCCATTTTCCAGAACCTGATTCACCGTTACCGTCAGCGTACCGCTAAAGGTGTTTTTGGCCGCTGCGCCGCCCTTGCCGGTGAAATCATTTTTTGCGCTGATGCTGGTATTGGTCCTGTCGCTGCCGAATAAGCCGGACAAAAATTTCGGTGTCGCATCAAACGCCAGCGAGTCAGACCCCCCGCGGCTGGCATTTGCCGAGGAACTTTTACTGGCGCTGACGTTCTCCTGCAATACGATGGTCAGAATATCGCCGACGTTACGCGGCCGACGATCTTCAAACATCGGCTGATAACCGTAATTCATCGCCTGACCGCTCTGGAACACCGAGCCATTGTTGACCGCTGGCATTGCGGCTACCGGTTCGGCGGTCGTTTTTCCCTCAATCAATGGCGTGTGCGGGATATAAGCACAGCCGTTGAGCGCTAACATCCCTATGATGCTAAAGAGCAGAGTGCCAGAACTGCGCAACATGCGAGGGGAAGCGACGAGGCTCCTCGCCGGATAAGCCTTACCATTCATGTTATAACCACATATCTTAATGCCGCGGCACCGCTAACAGCCCGCGGCGACCCGCGTTATAAATTCGACAGCCGCTGCAACATCTGATCGGATGTTGATACCGCCTTACTGTTTATCTCATAGGCGCGCTGAGTCTGGATCATATTGACCAGTTCTTCCGCCACATTGACGTTGGAGGTTTCGACATAGCCCTGTTTGAGCGTCCCGCCACCGTTCAGCCCTGGCGTCGTTTCATTGGGTGCGCCGGATGCCTGGGTTTCGTGGTAAATATTCTCACCCAGGCTTTCCAGTCCAGACTCATTGATGAAGGTAGTGAGCGTCAGTTGACCTACCTGCTGCGGTGCGGTTTGTCCCGGCAGGGTCACGCTAACCAGCCCGTCGTTGCCGATGGTCAGCGACTCAGCATCCTGGGGGATGGTAATAGCAGGCTGGACCGGATAGCCGCTGGAGGTAACCAGCTGTCCATTCTGATCGAACTGGAACGAACCATCGCGGGTGTAACCGGTGGTGCCGTCCGGCAACTGGATCTGGAAGAAACCGCCACCCTGAATCGCCACATCTTTACTGTTATTGGTCTGCGTCAGGCTGCCCTGACTGTGAATACGTTCCGTCGCTACCGGGCGGACGCCGGTACCAATCTGCAGGCCTGACGGGATAGTGGTCTGCTCAGAGGATTGAGCGCCAGGCTGACGTAACGTCTGATAAATCAGGTCTTCAAATACCGCACGCTGGCGTTTAAACCCATTGGTACTGACGTTGGCCAGGTTATTGGATATCACATCCATATTGGTCTGCTGGGCTTCGAGACCGGTTTTTGCAATCCATAAAGAACGGATCATGGTTTGATTTCTCCTCGCCGGGGGTTAACTCAGCATTAGCAGCTGATTGGCGCTTTTTTCATTGTCATCAACGGTGCTGATGATTTTCATGTGCATATCGAAGCTACGGGCGGTGGCGATCATATCGACCATGGTCTTCACCGGGCTGACGTTGCTGCTTTCCAGCATGCCCGGCATCAGTCGCAGAGAGGGGTCCATTGGCAATGGCGCGCTGCTGCCCGCTGATGTGCTGTCGCTAAGATGAAACACGCCATCCTCGCCCATCTGAAGAGAACGGGCATCGGCTTTCACCATCTTCACCTGCCCGACCTGCGCCAGCGCCGTTGGCTCATCGCCAGCACCCAGCGCACTCAGGGTGCCGTCAGGAGCAATGGTGATCTGCGACTGGGGCGGCACGCTAAGCGGGCCGCCATCACCCAACAACGGCAGACCGTGAACCTGCAAGCCACCTTCACTATTGACCTCAATGTTGCCATCGCGGGTATAGGCTTCGCTGCCATCCGGCAGTTGAACGGCCAGCCAGCCATCCTGGGGTAACGCCACATCCAGATCGCGATCGGTCTGATGCACCGCGCCCATGGTGGTGTCGTTCCAGGGCGTGGATTCCGTCACCAGGGTTCGGGTGGGCACCGACGGGCCATTCACCGGCACCGCCCGATACGCCATAAGCTGCGCGCGAAAACCTGTGGTTGAGGCGTTGGCCAGATTATTCGCCGTTATCGCCTGGCGGTTGAGCGCAGCAGTAGCCGCGCCCATTGCGGTATAAATCGCACGATCCATAATGAGCCGCCGTTAGCCAAGGTTAACCAGAGTTTGCAGCAGCTCTGATTGGGTTTTGATGGTTTGTGAATTGGATTGGTAGTTACGCTGGTAGACGATCATGTTGACCATCTCTTTACTCAGATCGACATTAGAGGCTTCCAGCTTATTACCGTATAAAGTGCCCAGATTACCCGAACCGGAGGTACCGGTGACCGGCTGACCCGACTCCGGCGTTTCGCTCCAGCAGTTATTGCCTTGCGACGAGAGGCCGCCTGGGTTGGTGAAGTTGCTTAACACCACCTGACCCAGTAACTGCTGCTGGCCGTTGCTGTAAGAGGCGATGACCTGGCCATTATCGCCGACGGTGTAACCATTCATCAGGCCTGGCGCATAACCGGTGGTAGTGGGACTGTTCATCGAGAATTCTGACGCCTGCTGGGTCATGCCGGTCAGGTCTAAGTCAAAATTAAGCGCTTCGCCGCCGTGATACGCCGCGCCCTGAACGTGGAGTTTCGCCGGATTGGTGGTTAGCTGGCCGGAGGTATCAAACTGCAGGGCGGTCTGCTGAAAGCCATCGCCCGGCGCGGTCATATCTTTGGAATAGGCCGTCCACTGGTTATCCGCCGTTTTCGCGAAGTAAACGTTGATGGTGTGCTTGTTTCCCAGACTGTCATAGGCGTTAATCATGGTTGGCGCGGTGCTGTAGCTGGTGCTGTCGGTCGGATCAAAGGTGGTATTAGTAACCACATCACTTCCCGAGGGCAGGTTGCCGTTAAGCGTACCGCTGTCCGAGGCGCGAGCCGGCATCTGTCCGTCAGGGATCTGAATCGGACCGACCGCAGCACCCGGCTGAATCGTTGGCGGGGTACCTGTGGCCTGATAACCGGTCAGAAACATCCCCTGGTTGTTGATGACGTAGCCGTTGGCATCTTTCTGGAACTGCCCATTGCGGCTGTAAAAGACGCGCCCGGCTTCATTCTGCAAACGGAAAAAACCGTTGCCCTGGATACCCATATCCAGACTGCCTGTGCCTGCGCCCAGGACGCCATCAGTGAAACTCTGATTCACCGCGGAGACCTGTACCCCCATACCCACCTGCGAACCGGCAAAGACATCGGCGAAGGCAATAGATCCTGTCTTAAACCCGACCGTCTGGGAGTTCGCAATGTTGTTACCGACAACATCCAGGGCTTGTGACGCTGCATTCAACCCGCTAAGGCCTTGAGAAAAGCTCATTATTCTTTTTCCTGATCCATCAACAAATTATTGAATTATTCGATTTCGTAAACCTGCCCGAGGGTCGCCGTGCCATCAATGCCCAACTCCAGCAGCGAGCCGCCAGAAGAAAAGGCCACGCTCTCAACTTTGGCTTTTTTCAGTGCCACGATTTTCGGTGCGTCGCCGCTGCTGTTGCTGGCGGAAAATGAGACATCATAGCTAGTGCCTTCCGGCGGTGAGGCAGGCTCAAAGTTGCTCAGGTCATCAAGGCTGTAGCTCTGAACGCCCGCTTTGACGTGGGGGAGTTCGGCATGATAGGCATTGCCTTCCTTGTCGGTGAGCGTCACTTCGACATTATCCGCATCGCTATCCAGCGCGAATGAGAAGGTTTTATTAGCGCCCTGCTCATCGCTGTTATTGATCACCGATTTGCCTTCGACCAACACCGTCCGCCCAACCCAGGCAGAGGCATTCATCTGCTGCATACTGGAGACCAGCGTCCCGACGCTATTTAGCGTATCGTTAAGTTGCTCTACCCCGGCGGCGGTATTAAATTGCGCCAGCTGCGAGGTCATCTGGTTATTATCCATCGGGTTGGTCGGGTCCTGGTTCTGCATTTGCGCAACCAGCAGCGTCATGAAGTTTTTCATTAAGTCCGCAGTACTGGTGCCATCCGTGGCCGCAGTTGTGGTATTGCTGTTATTGTTATTAACATTGTTATTGTTGCTGCCCATTATTGGCGAGATGGCCATTCTGTTATTCCTTATTGACCCAGCGTCAGCGTTTTAAGCATCAGGGTTTTTGCCGTATTCATTACATCCACATCTGCCTGATAACTGCGTGAAGCGGAAATGGTATTCACCATTTCACCGGCTACATCCACATTCGGCATATGCACATATCCTTTACCATCCGCCAGAGGATTGCCCGGCTCATACATCAGTCGATCTGGTGCGTTACTTTCCACCACATCACTGACGCGAACACCGCCGATTGGCTGATCTGGCGCACCATCAACTTTAAAAATAACTTCTTTGGCTCGGTAAGGTTTGCCATCCGGGCCAGCGATGCTGTCGGCATTGGCCATATTACTGGCGCTGACGTTCAGCCTCTTCGATTGTGCCGTCATGGCTGAACTGGAAATATCAAAAATACTGAGCAGTGACATATCAATAATTACCCCTGATTAATCGCGCTCATCACATTTTTAATTTGCGCACTGAGAATCGTCAGACCTGATTGATATTTCACACTATTATCAACAAAGTTGGCACGTTCGCGGTCCATATCAACCGTATTACCGTCTGCTGAAGGCTGATCGGGAATACGGTATAAAAGATCAAGATCATCCACCGTCTGTGCCTTTGCGGCAATGTGATGACCCGAAGTTAACGTTAATGCCAACGGCCCGATGTGGCCATCAGAGCGGGAAACGGCGGCTTTTAATTGTGAAGTGAAATCGATATCTCTGGCCAGATAGCCCGGTGTGTCAGCGTTTGCCACATTTGAAGCCAGAATATTCTGGCGCTTATTGAGCAGAGATAGTGCTGTCTGCTGGAAGCCTAATTCGCTGTCGAGTTTATCAAGCATAAGGATTATTTATCTCGTGCCGATGGGATTTTAATTGCGCTATTTTAAAAGAGAGCAGCCGAAATCTATAATTTGAAAAATCGACACAAACAGGCTTACTTGACCGTTTAACCGTGCAATTAAAAAAAACAACAAGCTCAATTCGGATAAATGGCTGCATTTATGGCATCACTTCTTTCATCAGAAGATGTTCTTTTTAACGTACAATTATCACGCAGAACGCGTCATTATTAATGCGCAACCTCTTATTATTGCCATCCAGGAAATCCGCATTGTGGCGAAACAATTTATCAATATCATTAAAAGGGTCACGCTAATACTCTGGCTGGCCGCAGCCGGTATTTCCAGCGCGGCGGAGAACGACAATCCGCTGACGGCAGCAATAACAACTCTGTTGAACAACACTATTAATTTACCGCCCTCGCTAAGGCCATCATTGCAGGTGAAACTGATGACACCGCCCGCGCAGTTAGCCACGCTCTGTGACAGACCGGCGCTCTCGCTGAGCGGTAACCTGGGCCGATTAGCGGGCGCGCACAGCATCATTGCGCAGTGCGCCGCCCGGCGGCACTTTATTCAGATACATGTGGATGCGACGGCAACCTGGTGGCAGGCAACCCGCTTATTGCGACCGGGTGAGCTGGTCACTGAAGAGGCAATTCATCCGCAACGCGGCTCGCTGGAACATTTGCCCGCTGGACTGATTTTTGACCCGCAGCGGATTATCGGGCGCGTGACGTTACGTACCGTTCATCCGGGCGATAAGCTGGTCGAAAGCCAGCTTCGCCAGCGCTGGGCAATCGTCGCCGGTGAGAAGGCAGAGGTGATTTACCGGGGTGATGGCTTTACGATTCGTGCGACGGCGAAGGCGCTGGACAATGCCGCACTGAGTCAGCATTTACGGGTTCAGACGGCAACCGGTCAGATCGTTACCGCAACGGCCATTGGCGAGGGTCAGGCCGCGGTGGTGGCTGATTAATCCAGGCGACGTAAAAGATAACCGACCCGCTGCCTTCAGTATTTTCGACAACGCCCGATAATTTACTTAACTGGAAAATATTTTTACCGAACAAAGTGTCGAGGATAATAATGAGCATTGAACATAGCCAAAAGATATCGCCTGCCGTATTCACCAAGATTCATCCCGAAGCGGCGAAACAGACTGACCGGCGTACCGTGCAGGGTGCGACCACGGCCAACAAAACCCGTACCGGTACCAAAGTCAGCCTGAGTAACCAGATCCAGTCGCTGCAAACCAACAGCAGCCAGGATATCAACGTCGAACATCTGGATAAGATCAAAGTGGCACTCGCCGCCGGCGACCTGCCTATTGATACCGATAAGATTGCAAACGCCCTGACAAAGGAAATGTTTCAGATTATCTAATTCGCGTGGCTAACTGATGAATGATCTCCGTATTACCCTGATAAAACTGCACGGTTTATTAGAAGAACTTAAACCGGTGCTCACTGAAGAGCTGGGCCAGCTCAACCGGCCGCAGCTTAACCCGGTTACCCTACAGATGCTGTCTGACAATAAAAGTCGCCTGCTATCGACAATTAATTTTTTCGAAGAGCAGCGCAAGGCGGAAGAAACGAAGCTGGGCATTGCGGCTCCCTATGAGCAACAGCCGATGCTGAAGACGCTGTGGGATGACGTGGTCGCGATTGCCCGCGAGACGCGGACAATGAATCTGAGCATCTATCCCATTTTAGAGCTTCAGATGCAGAAAGCCTTAACCCTGAAAAGTATGGTGAAGCAGGTGAGTAATTGCGTGGCGCTATACGGGGCTGATGGCACTTCCCAGCAAAGCATTAAGGGAAAGGCGTACAACATAAACATTTAACGGCATGACGATTACGCACCGTGTTATTAATGCACTGAAACTGCGAAAAAACGGTCAATCCCGATGTGGTAACCGCGCAGTCAGACTGTCAGGAGTTTTGCGGTTTTTTTCCTGCCGGGCCACGGTACACTCGCCGCCTGTCTGCTTCTGAAATGACTGCCCCGTCAGCGCGTGCGTACGGTTTCGACACCGATGCCAGAGCCTGTCGCCCCTTTCATGGATTGCGTGCGCCACGATCACTGACTGACTGCTGCCCTTAGTACGCGGTTTTCTCTGCGATGATAAATCAACCACTTAATCCATTCTGTCGAGCGCCTGCTGTGTTCCAACCGGAGAGGCGGATATCTGGTGGCATACCTACGCACGAACCCGCCCAGCCGAAAAATTTTACTGCTCTTTATCATCCTTAAAAGGTCCTCTTATGAAAGCCTTAATCAGAAGAATCCCCTGCTTCAGATCCTTTTTATCTTCCCCTGACGCGGTCGATATGCCAGAACCGGCGAGCGCTGAGCGCGAGCTTCCCCTGCCGGCGACGCCAAATTATGAACGGATTATTTGTACTCAGTTACTGAAAGGGGTTCCTACTTTAGAGGTAGTGAGGAATGCACTACTTAAATCGAGCCAGGATCTGAGAAGTGAGCAGCAGGCCATTGATGAACTCAATGCGCGTAACAGCAGCGCCAGACAATCGCTGGAGAATCTCGTTGCGCTGATTGGCCAAATCGATATGAGCGTCAGTCAAAACACCGACTCGCTGACACAGTTCAAATGCTCTTTAGACGAGATCAATAAATATATCTTTGAGATTAATCAACTATCACGGCAGACCAATCTGATCGCGATTAACTCGGCTATCGAAGCTGCACATGTCGGCAGCAAAGGCGCAGGTTTTAGCGTGATCGCGAAAGAGATAAAGTTTCTCTCTGAGCAGGTGAATAGCAGCGCCAATAGTATCTCCGCCCTGACCAGGGCCATTGAAAGCAGTGCCGGGAATGTCTGTGAGGGAGTAGCCGATCAGCGGCCTGTGATCGAACAGATCAACACCGATCTCAATCATGTGGTGGAGTTGATCAAAATCGTTATCTCACGATCATCCAGAATGCAGTCCATTATCTCGTTTATCTCTACGCTGCAGTTTCTCAATACCGTTAAGCTGGACCATGTGATCTGGAAACTTCAGGTCTATACGCTGCTGCTTGATAAGCGCGAAGATTACCATGTCAATGCGCATACTGAGTGTCGTCTGGGGAAATGGTATTACACGGGTGAAGGAAGTCACTTCAGGCAGCATGTCGCCTGGCAACAACTCGAACAGCCTCATGCTACTGTGCATACCTCGGGTCGGCGAGCACTGGAAACTTTTTTTAACCATGCCATACCGGAGATGACAGCCGAGCTGGAGAAAATGGAAGAGGCGAGCCATCAGGTTGTTCAGTTACTGGATCAGCTGGCATCCGAGATTCAATATTAACCTGCAGCGCCAGGTCATGTGATCTGGCGCCCGCCTGGGACATCGGTGTGGCCGGTGTGACCTGACAGCAGGATCAGCGTTACCCCCCGCACCCGGTAATCCGTTACGCTCTGATAATCGGCAGCGGTCAGATCACATCTGGCCAGGACTTGCGTTAGCCTGACACACCGTTAAAGATTACCGCTGAGCAAAGAAGGGTGATCCTCATCGAAAGCAAATATCTCCACAATGTCGGCCAGTTTTGTAGCCTGAAGATTCATTTGCTGGATAATAGAAGAGGACTCTTCCACTAATACCGAGTTTTGTTGAGTGACGCTGTCCATTTGTGTGAGCGCACTGGCAACCTGGTTTATTCCCTGGCTTTGCTCTTCAGAGGCGCTGGCGATCTCTTTCATGATGTTGCTGACCTGTTCAACTGAAGAAACAATCTCTTTCATCGCACTGCCGGCCTGCGCGACCTGCAACGTACCTTCATTGACGTTAGTCACAGAGCCTTTTATCAGCGAACCAATCTCCTCTGCCGCCTCGGCGCTGCGCCTGGCCAGATTACGAACTTCAGAGGCGACCACGGCAAAACCCCGTCCCTGAACCCCGGCTCGTGCGGCTTCAACCGCAGCATTGAGCGCCAGCATATTAGTCTGATTGGCGATGCCGTTGATGACGCGATTTATTTCAGCAATCTGTTTCGCACTGTTTTCAATTTTCTGCATGGTGTTAATCACTTCCAGCATCACCTCCGATCCCGTCTGCGCCACCTCGTTAGCTTCCGCGGCTAACGTATTGGCTTGTTTCGCGTTGTCACTGTTGTGGGCGACGGTGGTTTTGATCTGCTCCATGCTGGCAGCCGTTTGCTGCAGTGAGCAAGCCTGCGCTTGGGTACGAGATGAAAGATTTTCATTGCCGTACGCGATCTCTCCAGAAATATTTCCTATCCGGCTGGATGCCGTTTTAATTGAGGACGCAATATGGGTCAGCGAAATGCGCATCTCATCCAGTTCACGGTGGATGCCATTGATATCCTGACGCCGCGGATTCTGATCTGCCGCTAAATTTCCCTGCGCGATAGCCCGGATATTGGCTTTGATATCGGATGTCACCGTGATGAATTCTTTACGCAGTATGCGGTAGAAGATCGCCGAGCCGAGGAGGAAAACCACCAGAATGGCGAAAATGACCGATGTTGCGGAGTGGTAAGCATCTTCAACGCTGTCTTTGGTGCCCTTCACATCGTACTTCAGTATTAACTCGCGAAACCCCATTGCCAGTTGATCAAAGGCTGCGATATGTTCCGCGCTGGGATCAGTCTTAATGTTATTGATTGCGATTTTTAACTGGTTGGTTTTCTCAACACCGCTAGCTGTTTTGACCGGTGCCACCAACAAAAATTGGTCAAATGTTTTATAAGCTTTGGCAAGTGAGGGATCGATCTTCGCTTTGGTGGTTTCACCATGATGGAGAAAGCTGCTGGTTCGCGCCAGATAATCATTCTGATAAAAGCCTAAGGTAAAGCCGTAAACGCGCTCATTAATCAGTGAAATCGAATACAAGGAACAGGCAGAAATCACCAGAAAGCAGCACAGCAGCAGGATAAATGCCCCTATCATCGTGATCTTAAGTCGACTGCAACCTATAACTTCCCTCATCCTTTCAATAATTCTCATAACATTCTCTTTTTAAAATAAGCCTTATTATAAAATAATTTCATGACAACAAGCCGTATTGAGACAAAACTCACTTCTGGACATAACAAAAGGAAATTCCATTCAGTAATATAACCTTCAGCCGCTGGTTTTCTAAAGAGCGAAAACAGCCATGAATCAGCTTAACGGCCTGTATAAAATAAAGTGGCATAACTAACTGTTCTGACAGGAATTAGCACAAAGAGGAATCCGTAGCTATTATCATTACGATTTAAACACCGTATTTATCAGCCTAATAGAACATACTATTTTACGTATTTTATGCCGTCAGGCTTCGCCCGGAATATATATTTAGGATATAATATCGTTTAATATTTATTGTTGCTGGCACGGAGATTTATCAACACATATTAAACGGCATTGAAATTATCTTTTCGTCATACCGATACCAGTCTGAATAAAAATTAACATAATTAAAGGAAATGCCAACAAATGCAAAATTTACATCCCCAAAATACAATAAATGAACAGATTCAGAATATTAATGACCTGAATTTGTCCTATCTTTTACTGGCCCAGCAATTGATAAACCAGGGAGATAAAGACGCGGCAAGCTTTCGACTCGGTCTGCCAGAACCCTTGATTAATGTCCTGAAAGATCTCTCGATTTCGCAGCTAGTCAAATTAGCTTCAACCAATCAGGTTATTTGCCAGCTTCGGATCAACAGTGAGGCCGTCATCAACTTCCTGACAAAGGATTCCCGTATTGATGCGCTTCAGCATATTCATACCGGCATCATTCTTTCGACCGATATTCTGCACTCTCTCTCTGGCCAAAACCTCGCGAAATGATGATAACCCTATGAATGAAAAAAGCATTTTGGATGAAATTTATGAGACGCAATTTGCGATGGAGCTTATCTCTTCTGGCGCGCGTATGCAGGTACTGGAGAGCGAGACCTCGCTCAGCCGCAGAAAACTATTACGCCTCTATAAAGAAATAAAAGGCTGTTCGCCGGCGAAAGGAATGTTGCCTTTTTCACCTGACTGGTTTATGTCATGGGAACAAAATATTCATTCCTCGTTATTTTACAATATCTATCTTTATCTGCATAAAACAGAAAAAAAGCGTCCTATTGAGTCATTGTTGAAGGCATATAGATTATACAGCGAACAGTGTCCGTGTGAGCCGGGTGAAAAACCGGTACTGGAATTTACCCGCGCCTGGACACTATTGCGCTTTACTGATTGCGATATGCTTGAGCAGATTACCTGCTCGGTCTGTGGCGGAAGGTTTATTTCTGCGCCGCGTTATATCAATACGCTTTTTACCTGTAGCCTGTGCCATCCGCCTTCACGCGCGAGCAAAAAGAATTGCGCTAAGGCACACCTATCTCATTGACGCAGATAATACTCCGGCCGGAAACAGTGCGTTTTCTTTTCCGGCCCGTCGCTAACTGTTAAAAAGCTGTCATTAATTTCAGCTACTTCCTCAATATTGCTTATCGTCCATCAGGTAAAATAAAAAGATGATTCCATAACAAACCCCTCCGGACATTTATTATGAGCACGCCTTCGGTATCATTTGATCGTATCGAACAACTTTTTCAGGCAAGTGATGTTAAAGTTTTGTCTCTTGACTGTTTCGATACCCTTTTCTGGCGTAACGTTTCCCGTCCTTTTGAGATCTTTACCCAACTCCAGCATGGGCTCTGTCCGGTTGCCAGACCCCGGGCTGAAGCCGATGCCAGAAAGAAAAAGCATATCGCAACGGGTCTGGAGGAAGTCAGCCTGGCGGAAATTTATGCGGAGCTGGCGGGCCAGTTTGATACTGAACAACAGCAGCACATGATTGAACATGAACTGAAACTGGAGATTGAAAACGGTTTTCTTTTTCTGCCCGCGCTGGCACTGCTGCGCCAGGCGAAAATGCGCGGTATCCGCACCATCGTGGTCAGCGATACCTATTTTACTGCCAGACAGCTGGAACGCCTGTTAGCGTCGCACTGCGATGAAATCCCGACCCTGATTGACCATATCTACTGTTCGTCAGAACACGGACGCGGCAAAACAGGTGCACTCTGGCCCGAAATCATTCAGCTCGAGCAGGTGGATCCACAGGATATTTTTCATGCGGGTGATAACCTGCAGGCTGATTACCTGAAGCCGGCAAAAGTGGGCATCACCGCCGTTCACTTTAAACAGAATGAAGCGATGATTACCAACGTACTGGAACAGCGCACCGTGGCGGCTAAGCTGCTGTTTCCTGCCTGTGGGGCAGCCGCACCGGTTCCTTCGCTTTTTCATGCCTGTTACTCCATCGCGTTACGTGATGAAATCAGCACTGAGCAATTAACCGGCTGGACCGTACTGGGTCCGATTCTCTACGCGTTTGCACGCTTCCTTAAACAGCAACGCGATCTTACGCCAGGCATCCGGCTGGGCTTTTTAATGCGTGATGGATACATGCTACGCGAGGCGTATCATGCGCTCTATCCTGAGGAAACATCCGCCTCACTCAGCATTTCACGTTTTACCGCCATAAAGAGTTCATTTCACTCGCGTGAAAGTATTGTCGACTATCTGGGAAAAACGCTACGGGCGGCCGAAAGAGTCACGCCATCGGGGTTCGCCATGATTGCCCGACATCTGATGCTGAGCGAAGTGCGGAAAAAAAAGATTGCGTCTCAGCTAAAAAAGCATAATGACTCCACAGAGCAACTCTATAAGTTACTTCTGGCCCGCGAGGTGGTGCAGGAAACCCTTTCCCGCTCAGCGGCCTGTCGGCGGCGCCTGATCGCCCATCTGCAAAATACTCTGCATCTGCAGCCAGGTGAAACCTTAATGCTGGTCGATCTTGGCTATGCGGGTACGGCACAAAACCTGCTGGCACCACTGCTGGAAAAAGCGCTGAATATTCATGTACGCGGCTGTTATCTGATTGCCGCCTGGACACCTGGCTGGCATCACAACCGCACCGCGCTGGTTAATCCTGACAACGCTGATTTCCGGTTTATTCGTACTCTGACCCGATTTATTGCCTCTTTTGAAATGCTCTGCTCTTCACATGGTTTTTCGGTGGTGGATTACAGTGAGAATGGCGAGCCGATTGGCGAAAGCGAGAGCCCTTCCGCAAACATGTTATCGTCAATAGCAGCGATTCAGCGTGAAGCAATACGATGCGTCAGGCTGGCGGATGAACAGGCAATTCCAGACTCAGCGGCGCTGTGGGACTCTGCGGCCATCGATTTGGTTCGCTATACCTACTTCCCACTGGCGGTTGAAACGGAGCTGCTGCAACGCCTGACTTTCGACGTTAATATGGGTACTGATGCGACTCAAAAAATGGTCGATGTCCAGAAAGCGATTAGCTACATGCGCCGCTATGGTGTTGCGCGTCTGGCCCAGGATGAGAACAGTGAGACGCGTACCAATACGCCTTCTGAACTGCGCAATTGCGGTATGGAATATTCCCTGTCATTGATGACCGCTTCCCGCTATGCGCTTTCCTGGTCCTTATCTCACGGCTCGCAGCGCCAGCAAGAACTGGAGGTGTTATTTATACGTGGCGAGCAGCCTCCCATGATTAATAAACTGTTTGCCACCAGCACTTTTGACGGTTTTTTCTCAATCTATATCCCGCTGGTCACCCCTGAAGTGGTCATTGCTATCGGAAAATCACTGAGTGACTTCGAAGTCTATAGCGCCAGCATGACATCACAGCAAGCATTGTATAAAAGCACCGAACAGCAGCAGTCATGCCTGCTAGAAAAAGATAAAGACTACTTTATTGATGGCGCAACGCAGATCAATAATCTGGCAGTGAACATGCAGGATGAAGGCTTCATCTATTTCAAACTACCCGAGCCGAAAATGAAGTCGGTGTTACATTTCATTTATCGCCCGCTAAAAGAAAAAAACGCTGACGACTCAAAGTATAAATAACTCGATTAACACACTTTTATTTTAAACAGGGTTGAAGACCCTTATTCACATCAATGAATCTGGATGCTCAGCGATTAATAGAAATGTCTATTCCGGGTTAAATATCGGTTAGTCAACATGCTATTTCGCACAGATTTTTAATTGTAAACGTAATGATGAAGGATTACATCTATGAGCTTGCTCATTCATTCCATGGGTGAATTTGAATCTATTATTTTACCTGCCCTTGATATTTTTCGGCCTGCAAGAATGGTCGAAATTGGTTCCGAACATGGTGGTCTGACAACCCTGGTGAACCAGTGGGCTTGCGATCATGGTGCGCATCTGACCAGTGTAGATCCGGCACCCTCAGATGCATTCAAACGCTGGGCCCAATCAGCTCAGTCATTTACCCATATAGCCAGACCCAGCCTGGAGGCATTTGAAGCGCTGAATAATACCGACGTGTGGTTTATAGACGGCGATCACAACTGGTATACGGTTTATCACGAATTGCAGAATATCCATGTACAGTGTCAGCGTGACAACAAACCCTTATTGGCCTTTATACACGATGTGGGCTGGCCCAGTGGTCGCAGAGACTCCTATTATCAGCCAGACCGGATTCCGGAAAAATATCGTCAGCCATTTAGTTATGAAGGCGGCGTAATACCTGGCGTCTCCGGCATGGTACAGGACGGTTTTAATGGCATGGGTCAGTTTGCGTATGCGTGTCATGAAGGCGGGGAGCGCAATGGCGTGCTGACAGCAGTCGAGGATTTCTATTTATCGTTCGATGACGAATTCATCCTCGCACTGATTCCCGCTGTGTTTGGCTTAGGCGTACTATTCAGTCAGAAAGCATCATGGGCTGCAGAACTGGCTGAACATTTGGTTCCTTACCATCAAAACGACCTACTACAGCGCCTGGAAATGAACCGCCTGAGGAACTATTTAAAAGTCATCGAAATGCAGAATGAAGCCGCGGCTAAACGGTAAAGCTGTTAGCCGCAGCATTTAAACTCAAGCGACCAATCTGGTCACCGACGCAGGAATGACGAGTGGCCGGTATCGGCACACTGTCTTTTTCCAGGCAGACAGCAGATAAAATAAAGAGTGGATTTAACAGCACCGGCAGGAGGAATTAACCCTGTTGCGGCCGAACATCGCAAGAACGTTTACAGGATCAAAAACTGTCATACAAGAGGTCTGCTACCAGAAAAAGAGACAGGATTGTGCAGTCAAAAAAAGGGCTCCTCAATTGCAGCGGTGATAATAGACCCTGAGCCGAAAGTTTATTGAACGAGTAACACACTGACCTATCACGTTTATCGCCAGGATGTGTCAGTGTTTGTTTTGGAAGAAGTCGACGCTGACTGCTCAGTCGCGTTCTTTTCATAGAGCGCGTCGTGCACAGTCATTCAATCGCTGACCTTATATCGCTCATAAACGCAAAAACCCCGCCGAAGCGGGGTTTTTGATAAAAAGTCGAAGCTGACCGTTAAGCCGGGTTCTGTCGTGGACAGTCATTCATCTAGGCCAGCAATCGCTCACTGGCTCAAGCAGCCTACCCGGGTTCAGTACGGGCCGTACCTTGTGAACCCCTATTTGGCCTTGCTCCGGGTGGAGTTTACCGTGCCACGAACTGTTGCCAGTCGCGCGGTGCGCTCTTACCGCACCCTTTCACCCTTACCTGATCCCATTTCTGGGCCATCGGCGGTTTGCTCTCTGTTGCACTGGTCGTAGGCTTGCGCCTCCCAGGCGTTACCTGGCACCCTGCCCTATGGAGCCCGGACTTTCCTCCCCTCTGCCCGTCTCCCCACAAGTGAGGACGACGACAAAGCGGCGACTGTCTGGTCAGCTTCGGCGCGGGATAATAGGACATTCGCCAGCGTTTGTCACGCCTCTTGCTGCGCCAGCGCATACTTATAAAGCGCATTTTTCTTCACGCTGTGGATCTCAGCGGTCAACGCAGCCGCGCGTTTCAACGGCAGCTCTTTTTGCAGCAGCGCCAGCGTACGTAGCGCATCGGCCGGTAACGCGTCTTCATCATCGGTCTCGTAACCTTCGACAATCAGCACCATCTCGCCTTTGCGACGATTCTCATCGTCTTTAACCCACGCCAGCAGCTCGCCGACCGGTGCACCGTAGATCGACTCCCAGGTTTTAGTCAGCTCGCGCGCCAGCACCACGTAGCGTTCGGCACCCAGCTCACTCACCATATCCTGCAGACTGTCGATCAGACGGTGGGTCGACTCATAGAAAATCAGCGTGCGTGGCTCCTGCACCAGCGCCCGCAGAGCATCGCAACGGCCTTTGGTTTTGGCGGGCAGAAACCCTTCGTAACAGAAACGATCGGATGGCAGTCCTGCAGCACTCAATGCAGCAATGGCGGCACAGGCACCCGGCAGCGGCACCACACGGATGCCCGCTTCACGGCAGCGACGCACCAGATGGTAACCCGGATCGTTAATTAGCGGCGTGCCAGCATCAGAAACTAAGGCTATGCTTTGCCCCTCTTGCAGCTTCGTCAGCAGCAGTTCAGCCTTGTGCTGCTCGTTGTGGTCATGAAGTGAGAAGAGTCGCGCATTGATGGCGAAATGTTGTAGCAACAGCCCGGTATGACGTGTATCTTCCGCAGCGACCAGATCGACGCTCGAAAGCACCGTCAGCGCCCGCTGGGTGATATCACCCAAATTACCAATCGGGGTTGGAACGATGTAGAGCGTGCTGGCAGAAATCTCTGCCCGATCGAGTTGTTTCATTGTTTCATCCGAATTGCCGATTTAATATTGAGCATCTTGAAAAAAACATCACTGGATACAGTATGCTTCCTTCAAAAGTCGTTCGTCATAAAGCAGGACGCTTTCTGCCTGTCATTCTTGCTGGGCTGATTTTAGCCGCATGTAGCGGTCAGGGGCCGCAAACCTCAACCGTCAATATTCAGGGGCCAGTCACCGCCAGCTCCGCTTACTATCTGCAGCAAGCGCAGCAAAGCAGCGATGATAGCAAGACCGACTGGCAATTACTTGCAATCCGCGCCCTGTTGAAGGAAGGAAAGTATCCTGAGGCGACCCAGCAACTGAGCCAGTTGCCACAGCAACTCTCTGAGACGCAGCAACAGGAATCCCTGCTGCTGAAAGCGCAATTGCTGATTGCACAGCAGAAAGCCAAAGATGCTGAACCGCTGTTAGCTGCAGTGAAAACCGGCTCACTGTCACAGGATCAGCTGGCACGTTATTACAGCCTGCAGATTGCCAGCGATCAGGGTCGTCCTTCACTCTCGCTGCTACGAACCTATATTGCCCAGGAGCCGCTCCTGAAAGGCACCGATCATCAGGGCAATATTGACGCCACCTGGCAGACTCTGACGCAGATGTCGCCGCAGGACGTCAGCAACCTGGTCATCAATGCCGACGAAAATGTGCTGCAGGGCTGGCTGGATCTGCTGGCGGTGTGGCGGGCGAATGCGCAGGATGCTGAGATGCTCAAGTCAGGCATTAAAGACTGGCAGACCCGCTATCCGCAAAACCCGGCGGCCAAAACGCTGCCGACGCAGCTGAGCCAGATGCAGAACTATACCAAAGCCTCAACCAGCATCATTGCACTGCTGCTGCCGCTGAATGGTCAGGCGCAGGTGTTCGCCAATGCGATTCAGAAAGGCTTTAATGACGCGAAGAATGGCGTATCCACGCCCGTCGCACAGCCTGCGGCTGCCCAGCCCGCCTCTGCAGATGCGACAGCCGGCACGCAACCTGCAGCCGCCGCTGGCTCGTCTACCGATCCGATCAGTGCGCCGCAACAACAGCCTGCCGAAGCCACGCCCCAGCCCCAGGCGCAGCCTGCTGCAGCCCAACCGACCAGCAACGCACAGATTAAGGTCTATGACACCAGTAGCCAGCCGATTGAGCAGGTGATGCAGCAGGCACAGCAAGATGGCGCCACTATCGTGGTCGGCCCCTTGCTGAAGAACAATGTTGAGGAAGTTGCCAACAGCCAGACGCCGCTAAATGTCCTGGCGCTCAACGAGCCGGAAAAGATCCAGAACCATCCGAATATCTGCTACTTTGCGCTTTCTCCTGAAGACGAAGCGCGCGATGCCGCGCACCATATATGGGAACAGGGTAAACGCCAGCCGCTGCTGCTGGTCCCGCGCAGCGGACTGGGCGACCGCGTTATCAATGCCTTTGCTCAGGAGTGGCAGACGCTGGGTGGTAGCACCGTGATGCAGCAGCGCTTTGGCTCGACCTCTGAGCTGAAACAAGGCATCAACAGCGGCGCGGGCATCAGCTTATCGGGTACACCGGTGAACGCTGCACCAGCTGAGCCACAGGGCGTTTCGATTGCGGGCCTGACTATTCCGGCACCACAGCAGAGCACGCCAGACGTGGTCAGCCCCAGCAGCGGCGGCGGCGTTGATGCGGTCTACATCGTCTCAACGCAGGATGAACTGCAGCTGATCAAACCGATGATCACCATGCGCACGGGCAGTCGCAGCAACCTCTCGCTCTACGCCAGCTCCCGCAGCGCGCAAGCCGGTGCCGGGCCAGACTTCCGTCTGGAAATGGATGGCCTGCAGTTCAGCGATATTCCGCTGCTCTCCGGCAGCAATCCTGGCCTGATGCAACAGACGTCGAAGTCATTTAATAACGACTATTCGCTGGTGCGTCTCTATGCCATGGGAATGGATGCCTGGACGCTGGCGAACCACTTTAACCAGATGCGTCAGTCACCTGGCTTTACCCTGGATGGCAATACCGGCAAGCTCAGCGCCGATGCGGATTGTGTGATCAACAGGAAGTTGACATGGAACCAGTATCGTCGGGGCGAAATCGCACCGGCCAACTAAATCGCCGTCAGATTGGTGCCGGGCATGAAGAAGATGCACGGCGCTATCTGGAACAGGCTGGCCTGAAATGGGTCGCCAGTAATGTTCACTTTCGTCATGGTGAACTTGACCTGATTATGCGTGACGGGCACTGTTGGGTGTTTGTTGAAGTCCGCTACCGACGCAATGCGCGATACGGTGGCGCGCTCGCCAGTGTAACCCGGAATAAACAACACAAGCTGCTGCGCGCTGCCGCTCTCTGGCTGGCGCAACGCGGCGGCAGTTTTGAAACAGTGAATTGCCGTTTCGACATCATCGCCATTACCGGCACGGCGCTCGAGTGGCTGCCGAATGCCTTTAATGCAGACGTTTAGAACCAGGTGGTCGTGTGCAGGAAAGAATCAAAGCGTGTTTTACCGAAAGTATTCAAACTCAGATTGCCGCAGCCGAGGCGTTGCCCGATGCCATCTCCCGTGCGGCCATGACGCTGGTGCAGTCGTTACTGAACGGCAATAAAATCCTGAGCTGTGGCAACGGTGCCTCATCCGCCAATGCGCAGCACTTCGCCGCCAGCATGATCAACCGTTTCGAGACCGAACGCCCCAGCTTACCGGCGCTGGCGTTGAGCGCCGACAACGTGATGCTGACTGCGATTGGTAATGACCGTTTGCATGATGAAATCTATGCCAAGCAGGTGCGCGCACTGGGACACGCAGGCGATGTGTTACTGGCTATCTCAACCCGTGGCAATACCCGCGACATCGTTAAGGCGGTAGAAGCGGCGGTAACACGCGATATGACTATCGTTGCGCTTACCGGGTATGATGGCGGAGAGCTCGCCGGACTGCTGGGGCCGCAGGATGTGGAAATCCGTATTCCGTCGCACCGCAGCGCCCGTATTCAGGAGATGCATATGCTTACCGTTAATTGCTTATGCGATCTGATCGATAACACTCTCTTTCCCCATCAGGAATGACCGAAGGAGTACGAATGAAAGCATTGAATGCTATAGCTATTCTGTTAACCGCCATGCTGCTGCAGGGCTGCGTCGCGGTTGTGGCCGGTGGCGCAGCGGTTGCCACCAAAACGGCCACCGATCCCCGTTCGGTCGGTACGCAGGTTGATGACGGCACGCTGGAGCTACGCGTGACTAACGCGCTGGCCAAAGATCAGCAGATTAAAACCGATGCCCGTATTATTGCCACTGCCTATCAGGGCAAAGTGTTGCTGACCGGTCAGGCACCTTCGCAGGAGATCGCCAATCGTGCCAAACAGATCACCATGGGCGTCGATGGCGCAACCGAGGTCTATAACGAGATCCGTATCGGCCAGAAAGTGACGCTGGGTACCACGTCGTCAGACACCTGGATCACCACCAAAATCCGCTCGCAGCTGCTCGGCAGCGATCAGGTTAAATCATCCAACGTGAAAGTGACGACGGAGAATGGCGAAGTGTTCCTTCTGGGTCTGGTCACCTCACAGGAAGCGCAGGCCGCGGCTGATGTCGCCAGCCGCGTCAGTGGTGTAAAGCACGTCACCACCGCCTTTACCATGCTGAAATAACAGGCAACACGCAAAAAAGGCGGCCATGGCCGCCTTTTTTATTGCCGGAACTTCAGACCGGAATATCGATGATCAGCGCACGGGTCGCGGTTTTCGCCGTGAGCTGCAACAGCTGCTCTTCCTGCAAAAACGCGCCATCGCCACAGCCCAGTTTCTCATTATTATCCGTACCGGACATCGCCTCCAGCGAACCGTGAATCGACTGCAGATAGGCTCGCGGGCCCTTTAATCGCAGCGAGTGCCGTTCGCCGGGTGCCAGCTCGACCTGGTGAATCCACACCTGCTGACGCAGTTGCAGACTGTTGTCAACGCCATCCGGCGAGGCGATCAGCTGGGACAACCGGCCATCCGTCAGAGCAATTTTCTGCATCCGCGGATTTTCGCGCTCCGGACAGGCGGCCAGCCACAGCTGCATGCGAGTCAGCGGACGATCTTTACTCAGGTTAATTTCGGTGTAACTCACACCCGGCTGAGCAGAAAGCAGCAGCACTTCCCCTTCCCGCACGCTGATCTTATTACCTTCGCTGTCGCGGTATTCCGCTTCACCCTGCAGCACAATATTCAGCACATCGACCTGAGGATAGGTACGCGGCTGAAAAGCGGCACCCGCTGCCAGCACTTCCTGGTTCAGTACGCGTAGCGACGCGTAGCCCATCAGCCTGGGATCAAAATAGTGGCCAAAAGAGAAACTGTAGCGGGCTTGCAACCAGCCGAAATCGGCCTGACCACATGCGGACGCACTGCGTGTCGTTATCATTATTTACCTCCGGCATCCGGTGACGAGGATCGGCCACGGACATGATTCCCCCATGGTAAAAGTCTGGACGCCGGATTGTTAGCCAGTTAATCTGCCGGGCATGTTCAAATTTCCTGACAGAGAACCGGGATGGCTAAAGAGCGTGCGTTGACCCTTGAATCATTACGCGTTATGGATGCGATTGATCGACGTGGCAGTTTTGCAGCAGCGGCGGATGAACTGGGCCGCGTTCCTTCTGCGCTCAGCTACACCATGCAAAAGCTGGAAGAGGAGCTGGATGTGGTGCTGTTTGACCGCTCCGGTCACCGCACCAAATTTACCAACGTGGGACGCATGCTGCTGGAGCGGGGTCGTGTGCTGCTGGAAGCGGCCGATAAGCTCACCACCGACGCTGAAGCGCTGGCGCGTGGCTGGGAAACCCATCTGACCATCGTCACCGAAGCCCTGGTGCCTGTTGATGCACTCTTTCCGCTGGTGACTCGGCTGGCCGACAAGGCCAATACGCAATTTTCGCTGGTGACAGAAGTACTGGCGGGCGCATGGGAACGGCTGGAACAGGGCCGGGCCGATATCGTGATTGCTCCCGATATGCACTTCCGCGCCTCAACCGAAATTAACACCCGCAAGCTCTACACCATGATGAGCGTCTACGTCGCCAGTGCTGACCATCCGATTCATAACGAGCCTGAACCCCAGTCTGAAGTGACGCGGGTGAAATACCGAGGCATTGCGGTAGCGGATACCGCGCGTGAGCGGCCCGTGCTGACCGTGCAGTTGCTGGATAAACAGCAGCGCCTGACCGTGAGCAGCATCGACGATAAGCGCCGTGCGCTGCTGGCTGGCCTGGGCGTAGCGACCATGCCCTATTCATTAGTGGAGCAGGATATCGCTGAAGGCCGCCTGCGAGTGGTGAGTCCGGAATATACCCGCGAGGTCGATATTATTATGGCATGGCGGCGTGACAGCATGGGCGAAGCCAAATCCTGGTGTCTGCGCGAGATCCCACGCTTGCTGGCGAAGAAAAACTAAAGCCCTGAAACCTGGGTTCAGGGCGAGACTATGATCGGCTCAGGCAATCCATCGCGACCGCTCTGAAGCGGGTGAAATCGGTGCTGTCCCGCAGGCGGGTCATCGCCCTTTCACGCAGGAAAGTCACAAACAGATCGTATATCGCCATTGCCTCTTCATATTCGCTTTTGCTGATCGCCAGCAGGAAAATCAAATAGGCGGTATCGTCTCCCCAGGCAATGCCGCGCGGCGCCAGCACGGTGTAAACCACGGTTTTCTTTGCCAGCAGCCCTAGCGAGTGTGGCAGCGCAATGCCTTCGCCGAGCATGGTGCTGACAATCGCTTCGCGCTCTTCTACCGACGGATAGAACGCCGCATCCACGAATCCCTCTGACGCCAGTTGATCGCATAGCTGGCGGAACAGCTCAGACTGGGTCATCGGCCTGTCGACGATATGAAAGTGCTGGGCATCAAAAAATTTCGCCAGCATATAGGGCCGGGTACGGTCGACCAGCACCAACTTTCCAATCTGCTCCAGCTGAAAACCGGTGGGGAATGGCGACATCACGACCACCGGTTTCTCTTTTTCGCTGAGCCGGATGGTTGAGATAACAAAATCTTCGTCGATACGGCTGCGCGCCTCATATTCACGCTGTGACAGGCGAGCCGTGACCTGCAACTGCGGATATTTGCGCAGCAGCATCGCCTCAATCATTCGCAGCGTAGAGTTCCCGCTGTCGCAGACCAGCAGCACCTGCGGATGACGCTGGTAGCCCACGTCATAGTGGCGCTCCAGCCCGACACCGATATGCAGCACCAGAAAGCCAATCTCATTCTCGGAGATCACATAAGGGGTATATTTCCCCCAGCTGGTCACCGCCGCTAAGGTGACATCATAGGCCATAGGATAGTGCTGTTTAATGTTGCTGAGCAGCGGATTGGGAATATGAATCTGATAACGCACCCGGGTAATCATGGTTTTGATGTGGGTGAGCAGGTCGGCACGCAGTTGCTGATCGTTTTGCAGATTGAAGTTGTAGTAGGTATTGATAAAGCTGAGCAGGTAATCCACCAGCGCATCGGCGTCATCAGCATTGATGGCGCTGGGGGCGATCGCCTGAATGCGCCGCGCTGCGATGTTGACGCGCAGCCAGTTCTCTTCTGCCGGTGAAATCGGTTTGCTGACCAGCGGGCGCATCAGATTAATCAGCTGATATGCCGCTTCACGCACCTCATCACCAATCTCCTCGGCACCCGGATCGCTAAGCGGATAGCCTTCGCTGATGCGCCGCACCGCCACGGCGCAGTAAAGCCGCAAATAGCGTTCGCCCTCATCGCTGAGGCGAATGTTATGCTGAGCAAAACAGCTTTGCAGCAGCGGACGCAGCGTCTCCAGCATGCCGCTGTTCAGCGCTTCGATCGTCAGTAGCGGACTCTCTGGCTGCGCCTGATCGATTTGCCACAACAGGTCGGTCAGGCAGGTACGAATCGCCACTTCGCTGCCAAACAGCTTCATGCCGTAGTGTGGCTTGCTCTCAATGGTAAGGTGATAGCGTCCCAGCCATTCGCGCACCTCAGCCATATCATTCTGCAGGGTGGCGCGGCTGACAAACCACTCTTCCGCCAGATCTTCAAGTTTCAGCGAATAGGCCGCGGTGAGAAAGCGGGTCAGCAGGTAGCGAACCCGGTCTGGCGAGGTCCGCGGCACCCGCAGCGGCGACGCGGTGTGCTGTTGCAGATGCTGAAAGCGCTGCGCGTCCTCAATCTTCAGCTGATAGCCCGCGCCACGATTCAGGATAAACTTCGCGCCATGTTCTGACAGCAGCGCATTCAGCGCCGTGATATCGGTACGCACGGTGCGTGTCGAGACGGCAAAACGTCGCGCCAGCTCATCCTGAGGCAGCGTTTCGTTTTGCAAGGCATCGAACAGTTGCGCAAGGCGCTGATTGGGAAATCTCACAAGCGTTACCTGTTTGCAGACAAAAATAGAGAACATCAGGCCAGGGAGATCGTTACACAACGTCCATGTTGCGCGATCGGCCTGTTACAGGCCGATCGTGTCGATCCCTAAGCCAGCAGGGTTTTACAGATGCCCAGCAGCTGCTGTACATCTTCAATGCGGGTCTCTCCGCTGGCTTTATCGATGATCGAACTGTAGACATGCGGGATCACTTTGCTGACGCCCGATTCCAGCGCAATGTGCACGATCTCACCGAAATTTTCCAGATCGATACCGCCAGTGGGCTCCAGCCAGAAATCCTGTTTTGCACAGGCTTCCGCCACGGCGCGATACTCATCCACCGCCTGCAAACCGCCCATCGGGAAATATTTCACCGAGCTGCCGCCCATATCCTGCAGCATCGCAATCGCCGTTTCGATGGATACGATCCCATCACGCTGCTCTGCGCTGCGCGGTCCGGTGGAGATTTTCACCTGACCTGGCGTGCCAGTGGGCGAAATCAAACCGTTCACTATCGTCTGTGACTGGCCCAGCAGCGCACGACTGGTGGCAACGCCAGTAAAGACCTGATTCACATGCTGCGGTTGCAGCACCGCCGCGATCTCACTCACCATCTGTGACTGCCTGGGATCACCTGCGCCCAGTCCAATTGAGAGCGCATTATCGATCAGCGCAGCATATTCGCGCATATCAGCGATAGCGGCTTCATTGCTGGCGTAGTTTTTTGACAGCACGCCAACCAGCACATGCCCTTCTGCCGCCTGCCAGATGGCGCGGGCGTTCTCCTTTGATCCCGCCAGCACGTTAAGGCAGAGACGATCCTGATAGAAATTAGGGGTCAGCGTCATGCGTGTTTCTCTCCGTTTAACAGTGCCTGAATGCGGGTGAAAATAGTGTGCAGTTGCCCGGCGCTGACGCTGCGCACGTCCGCTTCGATGATCCCTTCATTGGCTTTGTAGCCACGGAAGTAGATTGCGACATCGCCCTTTTTCAGCGCCTGCACCAGATCGCCAGTGCGCTGCTGGATCGCGGCTTCGTCAAACGCGATCTCAGCACGGGCGATGTCACGGCCAGCACCATCCCACACGACGCGGGCCGTGACGCCACTCAGACTGTTGAGCTGTTCAATGAACGGGGTCATTTTTTCCACCATCTGCGCACCGCTGATTTTTGGCTGCGTCAGAGTGTTTTCAATCGCCTGGGTCAGTCCCAGAATCCCCTCTTTGCCCACTTTCATCGCGCGGCCAATGCCGTTGGTCTGGCGTTTGACCCACTCAACGTAGTCGTGCCGGCCAATCACGAGGCCGCTGGTCGGCCCTTCAATCGCTTTTGCCCCACTGTAGATCACCAGATCGGCACCCGCCTGGTAGTAGCATTGCAGATCCTCTTCCGCTGCCGCATCAACAATCAGCGGGACACCATGCTGGCGCGCAACGGCCGCGGCCTGCGCCACATCGAGATGGCTCTTCTGCACACAGTGGTGCGATTTCACATAGAGGATCGCCGCGGTCTGTGGCGTGATCGCCGCCGCCAGCTGGTCGGGTGAGCACTCATTGCTGTACCCCGCTTCCACCAGTTGCCCGCCACCCAGTGCCACCATGCTGCCGACCGGTGCGCCATAATTCACGTTGTGCCCTTTCGGCACCACAATCTGGTGCGGCACGGTCAGCGGTGCGGCATGCAGGTTATCCACCAGCCAGTCATTGTCTTTCACAATCACCGCCGCCACGCTCTGGGCGATACCGGCGGAGGCGCAGGAGACCACCAGCGCGTTCTCCACCTTCAGCAGACCGGCAATGTAAGCACCGGTCTTATCCACCAGATCTTTCATTTCAAAGTAGTGTTCGAGGCCGTATTTCACCGTGTCGACCACGTCACTCGACGGCGTAGAGACGCCGAGGATCGTCATACGGCCAGAGGCGTTAATCACCGGCTTCAGGCCATATTTTTCATATACCGAGGTCATGCGCTATTCCTTCTTCAGTCGCGATCCACGTACCGGCGACTACTGCCGCCAGCGGGACCAGATGCTTCTCACCGGCGACCTGTTCACCTTCTGAATCGATGAATGGCCGGGTTTCCTCTTTGACGCTAAAAACCGTCAGATCGGCGTCGTAGCCGACTTTCAGCTGGCCTTTGCGCAGCAGGCGCAGTCCTGCGGCCGCATTGACCGTTACACAGTCGATCACCTGCGGCAGTGTCATGCCGACGCTGAAAAATTTCGACATCACATGCGCCAGGTTGTGAACCGGACCGGCCAGACGATTGCGGCAGTAAATGTCAGAGCTGATGGTGTCGGGCAGAATGCCCTGGGCAATCGCCACACGGGCGACCTCAAAGCTGAAACTTGCGCTGCCGTGGCCGACATCGAGTTTTACGCCGCGCGCGATAGCCTGTTTTACCACCGCTTTGAGTTCGCCCTGCGGCGTCAGAATGCGGTTGGGTTTACCATTAAAGCAGTGCGTGATGATATCGCCTGTGGTGAGCAGATCCGCAATCTGGTCGAGGTTGGGCGGATTGTTGCCGATGTGAACCATTAGCGGCAGACCGCCGCTCTCCTGCTGGATCGCTTTGGCTTTGATCAGCGGCTGAATGCCGTTTTGACCGACCACGCTGCTACTGATGCGCGCCTTGAGGCCGACAATAAAATCGGGCAGTCGCGCCAGCGCCTGCTGCACCGCCTCGCCATCGATTTGCGTCATGTCGGCCAGCTCATTCTGAGTGACGATGCCGGTGCAGGCGATATTGATCAGCGCATAAACCTGGGTCTGTGCCGCGCGTGTCAGCCGGTAGAAGTCATCAATGTGATCTGCGCCAGTGCTGCCCGCATCGACAACGGTGGTGACGCCATGCGCAACACCCAGCGCGTCCGCTTCATCATGATAAATCGGCGATTTGGGATAGCAGTGAACGTGGGAGTCGATCCAGCCTGCGCTGAGGTAGTAGCGGCCTGCCAGATCGCGTTCGCTTCGGGCGTTGCCCTGCACCCTGCCCACGGCGGCGATGCGGCCATCCTGCAGCGCAATGTCGACCACCTGCTCATCGCTGAGTCGCGCAGCGCGGATAATCAAGTCGTACATGGTTTCTCCTTAACGGCAGCCCGCTGCCGGGCTGCCGGTGAGATCAGAGAGCAATCGGGAACAGCGCCCCAAGGATCATTGCGCCGAGGATGGCACCGCCGGTAATGGGTTTATTCCAGAGATAGAACAGCAACGCCCCCAGCAGCGAACCCAAACCAATCGGAATGGAGGCCGCCATGGCGGACAGAATGATCAGCGGACCCAAAAAGCGCCCCGAGGCATTACCCGCGCCCATCATCACGTCTGCACCGTAGGTGGAGTCGCTCTGATTGATGGTGAATTTACGCGCCAGAATAATCAGGTAGCCAATCGCTACGCCAATCACCAGCCCCGTCGCCAGCGAAGCAGCGAAATTCGCCACCGGAAAGACGATGCCCGCACCCAGCAGCAGTGCCGGAACGCCCAGCCCGACGCCGGTCTGAATCGCTCCGCCGATATCCAGAATGCCCACCAGTGAGCCTTCGATGATACGGGCGAACAGGAAACTGGCACCAAAGGCTGCCACCGCGCCGTAGACGCCGGTTTCCATGCCTGCACGCAGCATCGAGACAAACGCCACTTCATTAAACGCGCCGATGCCATAGAGGTAATACATGTGAGTTCCGGCAAAGACACCAGAGGAGAGCAGGCCAACAAAGATCGGGAAAGACCAGTCGGCGTACCAGAAGCCTTTATTTTCGTTCATCGCATCGCCTCTTATTTGCCGCTGACTGAGTTGTGGATCATGTCGAGCCAGCCGGGAATGCCGAGCTGGAAGGACTGCAGCAGCTTCATGTCGAAACCACGGAAGAAGCCGCTCAGCACAAACAGCAGCACGATGGCGGTCATCATCACTTTGGTGACCCGGTTCCAGCCGCTCTCTTCCACGCCTTTACCGATCAGAATACCCAGCACCAGTCCTGGCACGGCATTGCCCATAATCAGCTGCGCCAGACCGCCAAAAATGGTGGCCCAGAAGCCTGACTTTCTGCCTGCGTCGATCGCCGCCAGCCAGAAGATCACCGGCATGACGGTATTCACCAGCAGATTAGCGGCCGGCACCAGCACTTTGACCGCCGTAACCTGCAGCGCAGCCGGAACAGCCGAGGCGGTCGAGTTGAGGAAGGCAACCACGATCATGCCAATGATGCCGCAGGCGATAGCCATTTTTTTCGGATCGTGTAGCGTCTCCGCCACATTGCGATTCTTCACCATCAGTGCAGCCGCGCCCCAGTTTGGAATGATGCGATGATCAACATCCTGAGTGAATGAACCGGCTGCGACAGACGATGCCCAGGCATTGAAAAAGAAGCCAAGACCAAAGGAGAAGTGGGATGCCGGATCGCCCTCACACGAGTTCAACTCGCCCAGCGTACGAAAGGCGCCCATGCCCTGAGTGGTTGGCGCGTGGAACATGCGCGCAGCGCCCGCACCGACGCCGACACCTACCAGCCCGCCAATGATCAACGACTTAAACAAAATGATTAAAAACATGTTGTTGTACCTTGTTGTCGTTTTTACCCGTCATACCGCGAGTCGCCGCATTGCCCTGGCCTGACCGCCGCGATATCGCAACAGCAGAGAATCGGGCAAACCGGCGACTGACGTTAACAGGCTCTGTTTTACGATGCCGCCGTGAACGCCACCTGTTCGGTGTCGAAAACGGTGACGCTGACGGTGATCTCCAGCGTGACGCTGAAGTTCCGCCGTTGGCGCGCCAGAAAGAAGAAGAGGAACTTCTCGTTTCTGACGCTCTCCTGCGCGCGCAGCACCCGGACATCCTGAGGTTCAATGCGCAGCAGAATTTTTTGCGTCGTGCGCAGAACCTGGTTCTGCACACAACTCAGGGCATCGGCAAAGGCTTTCGCTTTGGTGTCCCCTTTGCCCTCGACCGTCACCTGGGTAACGTATTGTTCCTTCATAATCAGTTACCGTGCTTCTTGTTCCAGGCCTGCACCAGCCGCTCGCCTAACTCTTCTTTATCCATGAAGCCGAAGCCCAGCACCGTGGCACCTTCATTGATGGCGGTAACGCCTTCGTCGACAGAACGCATGCCATGTTTTGCTTTATAGCCATATTTGTTCTGCGCAGTGATAGCGCCTGCACCGCCGCTGCCGCAGAAGGAGATACCGAAATCGGCGTTTTCTGCTTTCATCACGTCACCCAGTTTCATGTCAGCCGCCACACCCGGCACCACGACGGCACGGCCACCCGCTTTTTCGATGCCTGCGGCCACTTTCTGTCCTTTACCTAAACGATCGCCAATCACGACGGTTACCATGTTGTGTTCCTCTTCAGTTGTTTGATCGCGCGACTTCAATATGCACTGACAGCAGCCAGGCCTCTTCGCGGGGCAGATTGCCAAACAGATCCACGACCTGCTGTGCCAGCGCTAACGTTTCCGGCGGAATATCCTCAAACAGCTCCGCTTCCACTTCTGGCAGCGGCTCCCCGCTCAGCGAGCGTGACGCCATAGCACCGACATGCGACTGCAGCATCTGCTGTTGAACCGCATTGGGCTGAATGCCATGCTGCTGATAGATCGCAGCTATCTGCGTCATCACGCTGTCAGCCAGTTGCTGCACTTTCTCCGGTGGCGCTTCATACACCGGGACGCCGTTATTGCTCACCTTGCTACTCCTGTTAAACCGGATAATTCGCGTTAAAAATAAATTAACGGCCATCGCCCCGGCTGTGGAGAGGCAACATTTCCAGCAGCAAGTGGAAATTGAAGTGAAGGTTGTGCGTCAGATCGCAGGCTGCACGTTTAGTGCGACACTCGTCGCATTATGCGCAAAATGATGGAGTTAACCGTGGCAGGCAGTGATGTTGTGCGGCGACCAACCGGGTACGTGCGGATTTACGGGCCGGTGATAAGCAGAAGTGATGGTAAAACCGCCGGTCGGGTTGACCGGCGATCTGTTTACCGGAATTTCTTATGGTTAGTATTGCGGATGTCATCAAATTTGGCGGCTTCGCGCTTTGCGCCATCCACGTTATTGGCTTTCGCCAGCGCGCTGACCACGTCGATCTGGGCAATCAGTGAGTCAAGACCCGCGTGGTAATCTTTGATCTGCGCGCTGTCAGCAGGCTGACCTTCCAGCTTGTCGGGCGTCGACTGCTTCGCATCCTGCGCCGCGACACGCATTTTGGTTAACGCCTGCTGCATCTCCTGCGCATTGTCACTTTTTTTGACGATTTTCAGGTTCGCATTCAGTGTGTCCATATCCTGCTCCAGATCCGCCGCATAGAGGCTGACGCTGGAGAACAACAGAGAAGCCGACAACATTGCAATCACATGCTTACGCATCATTACTTCCTTTTTATTGTGATGAAAAAAAAGCAGCCAACAGGCTGCTTCAGGAATCCATCTTTATTGTCCCGCTATCTTCATCTCAGGCAGTAACACTGAACCGCACTGGATATTGCTGCGGGTTTCAATATCGTCACCGATGGTCACCATGTTGCGCCACATCTCTTTAAGATTACCGGCGATAGTGACTTCGCTGACCGGGTACTGAATCACGCCATTCTCGACCCAAAAACCGGCCGCCCCTCGTGAGTAGTCACCGGTAATGGCGCTGACGCCCTGACCCATCAGCTCGGTCACCACTAAACCGGTGCCCATCTGCTTCAGCAAGTCGTCAAAGCTGTGCCCCTGGCCCGCAATGCGCCAGTTATGAATGCCACCAGCGTGACCGGTGCTGGTCAGGCCCAGTTTACGGGCTGAATAACTGGTTAACAGCCAGGTTTGCAGTACGCCATCTTTAATGATGTCGCGCGCCTGAGTTCGTACCCCTTCGCTGTCGAATGGCGTGGAGGCGAGCCCTTTTAGCAGATGCGGCTGTTCATTAATGGTGAGCCACTCCGGCAGGATCTGCTGCCCCATTGAATCCAGCAGGAAGGTCGATTTACGGTAAACGCTGCCGCCGCTGATCGCGCCGACCAGATGACCAAACAAGCCGGTCGCCACTTCAGCGGTGAAAATCACCGGGGCTTTCATGGTCGGAAGTTTACGCGGGGCCAGACGGGAAAGCGTGCGGCGCGCACACTCTGCACCGACCCACTCCGGGCTTTTCAAATCGTCAAACGCGCGGCCAATAGTATAGGCGTAGTCGCGCTCCATATTGCCATCCTGCCCGGCAATCACACAGCTGGAGAGCGAGTGACGGCTTGAACAGTAGCTTTGCAACATGCCGTGGCTGTTGCCAAAAACTTTAATGCCGACGTGGCTGTTGAAACTGCCCCCTTCGGTATTGGTAATACGCTTGTCTGCGCGCAGTGACGCCTGTTCCGCCTGCGCAGCCAGTTCAATGGCGCGGTCAGCATCAATCTCCCACGGATGGTAAAGATCAAGGTCTGGCGCATCATAGGCCAACAGCTCCGCGTCGGCCGGGCCGGCAAAGGGATCGGGCGAGGTATAGCGCGCAATATCAATGGCCGCCTGCACGGTACGTTTGATCGCATCCGGGCTGAGGTCGGTCGATGAGGCGCTGCCTTTACGATTCTGATGATAAACGGTGATGCCCAGCGCACCGTCGCTGTTGAATTCGACGTTTTCCACTTCGCCATAGCGGGTACTGACCCCGATGCCGGTGGTTTTACTGACTGCCACTTCCGCGCTGTCAGTGCTTACTTTAGCCAGTTCAAGTGCCTGCGCAATGGCCTGCTCCAGTACTTTTCGCTGTTCTGCAACCTGAGTAGATACGTTCATCGACCTGCCCATAATCTTATGTGTGAATGATTTGAGTCTATCAGAGTCAGAGAACAATTTCGCAGTCACCCGATAAACTGGTAGGATTAGCCTCTTTTTTTTGGGAGCCCGGAAATGACCAGACAGCCCGATGAGTGGCTCGACGATGTGCCAGATAATGACGAAGAAGAAGATGAAGAGATTATCTGGGTCAGTAAGAGTGAAATTAAACGCGATGCAGAAGAGTTAAAGCGCCTGGGTGCCGAACTGGTTGATCTGGGTAAAAACTCGCTGGATAAAATCCCACTGGATGAGCGCCTGCGTACCGAAGTCGAACTGGCGCAGCGCATCAAAAAAGAGGGTCGCCGCCGTCAGCTGCAGCTGATCGGTAAATTACTGCGCAGTGTTGATGTAGAGCCGATCCGCGTTGCGCTGGATAAGCTCAAGAATCGCCATAACCAGCAGGTTGCGCTGTTCCATAAACTGGAAATGCTGCGCGATCGTCTGATTGAACAGGGTGATGAGGCAATGGGCGAGGTGATTGCGCTTTATCCCGATGCCGATCGTCAGCAGTTACGCAGCATGATACGTAACGCGCAGAAAGAGAAGGCGGGCAATAAGCCGCCGAAGTCTGCCCGCCAGATTTTCCAGTATCTGCGCGAACTGGCTGAAGCGAAGTAATGCCATGGCGGGCACCTTCGCCCGCCTCCCGGCAGATAACCTGTCGAGAAATGGAGAGAATATGGGTGCGCAGCCGCAACTGGCGTTCGTTCGATTCACACCACGTCCGATATCGCCAAAAGTGACATAAGGTACCCAGACGCTTTCGTTGCCAGCCGCACAATCGAACTGTAACCCCTGCTCCTGGTCATCACCTTTATTGGCAAACTGTTTCGCATCCGCATGTTTATAGCCCAGCTTATCGGTGGTGGTCCGCCGATCGCTTTTATTCCGCAGGTAGAGATCAACGCGATGAGCGGTGCGACGCCGATCGGTGTCGCAATAATCAACGTCACCGGTGCGTCATTGATTGTCATGTGCATAATCCGTCAGCGCAAGGGAATAGAGCCCGCCGACAGACCAGCGAATATTAATTTTATCCCAGGGCGCCACGCCAAACTTCCATTCGGTGCGCGAGGCGTTGACTTCAGGCTGAATAAAAGACGATAGCGTCCTGCCCCCCGTAATAAGATTTCAGAAAGATCACCTCCACCCCATTTAACACGGTGTCGTTATAATACCTGTCTTTCGGATCTGCGCCGCCGGTTTAAAATTTGGTTTTGACGCCGGGAGGCTGGAATCAACGGGAGGCTGGAATCAAAAATACGCGATTTTTTTGAGCAAAGACTATTATCGGGAATAACGCTGTTAAAAAAAGCGCCCGTAACGGGCGCCTGTGATGTTATGCCAGTCTGTCCAGCAACTTCTGATGAATGCCGCCAAACCCGCCATTGCTCATCACCAGAATAAAGTCGCCTGGCTGAGCGGCTTTCGCTACCATCTCCACCAGGGTATCGATATCCGCGCTCCAGTGCGCAGGCGGAATGCATGCGTCTGCCACGTCTGAAACCTGCCACGGAATGTGGTGCGGCTGGAATAGAAAGACCTCATCCGCACGCGCCAGCGACGGTGCCAGATCGTTTTTGCTGACGCCCATCTTCATGGTATTAGAACGTGGTTCAAGCACGGCCAGGATGCGCGCTCTGCCGCCAACTTTGCTGCGCAGTGCAGCCAGCGTCGCCAGAATCGCGGTCGGATGGTGGGCGAAGTCATCATAGACTTTGATGCTATTCACTTCGCCGCGCAGCTCCAGCCGTCGACGTGCATTGATAAAGCTGTTTAGTGCCTGGCCTGCATCTTCCGGCTTCACACCCACATGTCGTGCGGCAGCAATCGCCATCAGCCCATTGTGCATGTTGTGTTCACCCACCAGCGACCAGGTCACTTCCCCGACTTTCTCGCCGTCGAGCCACACTTCCCAGTGAGACGCATCGTTAGTCAGCTTCTTCGCCTGCCAGCGCCCGTGTTCACCGACACTCTCCTGCTCGCTCCAGCAGCCCATCGCCATCACCTGTTTGAGGTTAGGATCATGTTCCGGCAGCAGGATCTTGCCCTGGCCCGGCACGATCCGCACCAGATGGTGGAACTGCTTCTGAATCGCGCGCAGATCGTCAAAGATATCCGCGTGATCAAACTCAAGATTGTTGAGGATCAGGGTTCGTGGGCAGTAATGGACAAACTTGGAACGCTTATCGAAAAATGCGCAATCGTACTCATCCGCCTCAATAACGAAGAATGGACTTTTTCCTAATTTTGCCGAGACATCGAAGTTTCCAGGCACACCACCAATAATGAAGCCTGGCTCAAGGCCGCAGGCCTCCAGAATCCATGCTGCCATCCCGGCTGTCGTGGTTTTGCCGTGTGTTCCCGCGACCGCCAGCACCCAGCGATCGCGCAGCACGAAATCGTGCAGCCACTGCGGGCCAGAGAGGTAAGGAATGTTGCGTTCCAGTACCGCTTCCACGCAAGGATTACCCCGCGTCATCGCATTGCCGATAATGACTAAGTCAGGCACCGGGTCGAGCTGGCTGGCGTCGTAACCTTCCGTTAATTCAATGCCTTGCTGTTCGAGCAGGGTACTCATTGGCGGGTAAACGTTGGCGTCTGAACCTGTCACCTCATGACCAAGTGAACGTGCCAGCATCGCCAGACCGCCCATAAAAGTGCCACAAATCCCGAGAATGTGAATGCGCATAACATGATCCATTACTCAAAAGTTCGGCGCACAGTGTAACGCCGCTCGCAGACGGAAGAAACGGATTAGGACTATGGTTTTTGAAGTTCAATCGGCTAAACTGCGTACGCATCCGTTGGCAGACTGTTACGCGTGCTGCCACTCCATCGAAGATTCAGGGAATGTGTTATGAAAACGTTGGGCGAATTTATCGTCGAGAAGCAGCACGACTTTCCGCACGCCACAGGTGAACTGACGGCGCTGATTTCAGCTATCAAGCTGGGTGCCAAAATTATCCACCGCGACATCAACAAAGCCGGTTTAGTGGATATTCTCGGTACCAGTGGTGTGGAAAACGTTCAGGGTGAACAGCAGATGAAGCTGGATCTGTTCGCCAACGAAAAACTGAAGGCAGCACTGAAAGCGCGTGGCATCGTCGCCGGTATCGCTTCTGAAGAAGAAGACGAGTTCGTTATCTTTGAAGGTGAGGAGAACGGTAAGTACGTAGTGTTGATGGATCCACTGGATGGTTCTTCTAACATCGACGTTAACGTTTCCGTTGGTACCATTTTCTCTATTTATCATCGTGTCAGCGAACCGGGTACGCCAGTGGTTGAAGCGGACTTCATGCAGCCAGGCAATAAGCAGGTCGCTGCCGGTTACGTGGTTTACGGCTCATCCACCATGATGGTTTATACCACCGGTGCAGGCGTGCATGCGTTTACTTACGATCCGTCGCTGGGTGTGTTCTGCCTCAGCCACGAACGTATGACCTATCCACCCACGGGTTACACCTATTCGATTAACGAAGGTAACTACATCCGTTTCCCGCAGGGTGTGAAGAAATATCTGAAGTTCTGTCAGGAAGAGGATCTGCCAACGCACCGTCCTTATACTTCGCGTTACATCGGTTCACTGGTGGCTGATTTCCATCGTAATCTGCTGAAAGGCGGTATTTACCTCTATCCAAGCACCGCCAGCCATCCGCAGGGCAAGCTGCGTCTGCTGTATGAGTGCAACCCGATGGCGTTTCTGGCAGAGCAGGCGGGCGGTAAAGCCAGCGACGGTCAGAAGCGTATTCTGGATATTCCACCGGTCACGCTGCATCAGCGCTGCCCGTTCTACTGCGGTAACGAGGCGATGGTGAACGACGTTGAGCGTTTCCTGGCCGAGTTCCCGGATTGCCGTCAGGGCTAATCCGGCAGTGATATAAAAAAGCCAGGGTGCGTTAATCGCGCCCTGGCTTTTTTTATGAAGCGTGGCGTCAAATTGCTGTAAGTCTGTGCTGTACAGGGAACACGGTCAGATCGGAATAAACGCAAGGCTGTCATCCCTGACTGTTCGGCCCGCGCCGTTCATGGCGCGGGACGCTTTCCTCCCCTGACCGTATTACCTGCGCCCTGAGCTTATTTATTGCGGCCCGGTTCGCTCTGATTTGGGTGAATTCGCTGTCTGAGGAGGTGATTTTCGTGCCCTTATGTTTATTACCCCGTCTGCAACCTGAACTGCGCCATCGTTGCATGAAGCTGATCAGATTGCGCCTCCAGCGACTGGGTCGCGGCGGTTGCCTGCTCCACCAGCGCTGCGTTCTGCTGCGCCGCCGCATCCATCTGTGTTACCGCCAGATTGACCTGCTCAATGCCACGGCTCTGTTCGTCGGAGGCCATTGAGATCTCTTTCATCAGTGCCGTTACGCGCATCACCTCGCCAGAAATCTCATCCATGGTTTCCCCGGCACGCGTCGCCATCTCGCTACCCTCTTTAACCCGCGTCTGTGAATCACTGATCAGTGTACGGATCTCTTTAGCCGCATTTGCACTGCGCTGGGCCAGCGTGCGCACTTCGTTTGCCACCACCGCAAAGCCACGGCCCTGCTCCCCTGCGCGCGCCGCTTCAACGGCGGCATTGAGCGCCAGGATGTTGGTCTGGAAGGCGATACCATCAATCACGCTAAGAATGTCGCCGATACGATTGGCGCTGTCGGTAATCTCATGCATTTTTTCCATCACACAGCAGACCACCTCCGCACCGCGATCGGCAGTATCGGAGACCGCGTTAGCCAGCTGATGCGCCTGCTGGGCATTGCTGGCGTTAAGCCGGACTGTGGATGTCAGCTGCTCCATGCTGGCCGCAGTCTGCTCCAGCGAGGAGGCGGACTCTTCGGTACGCTGCGACAGATTGACGTTGCCCGCGGCCAGTTCACGGCTGCCGAGGTTGATCTGCCTACTCGCTTCGCGCACCTGACTCACTGAGGCGCGCAACGACTGTTGCATCCCGGCCAGCGCATGATTAAGCCGCCCCAGCTCATTGTTGCTCGAAGGTGGCAGCGCCTGCGACAGATCGCCTGATGCAATCTGCTCAAGATGCAGAATCGCCAGGTTCAGCGGCTGCAGCAGCATCCGGCGCAGCAGTTGCCAGGCCAGCACCAGCAGCACCAGCGTCAGCAGCATCGCCACGCCAATCAGGATTTTCATTTTGGTTTCGTTGTAGGCCGCCTGTTCAAGCTGCGCTTTGGTGATCTGATCGGCTAATTGGCCAAAGTTCGCGACCGCCTTGTTATAGCTGGCCGCCAGCGTCGCCAGATTGCCTTCCAGCAGCTGGTAATATTCATCGGTATATTGCTTATCCAGCGCGCTCATCATCGGTTTGATGCCCTGGTCGAGATAGGCTTTGTAACTGCCTGAAATCGCGTCCGCCAGTATCTTTCCGTGCGCCGTCACCGTTCCGGCGTCCATAAACCGCTTCAGGTTTTGCTGTGATGACACCACATCCGCCTGTGACAGTTTTGTTACTGCCGCCCCCTCTTCCAGCATACCAATTTCAATTTTACGCACCGCCAGCGCCGCATTAGCACGGGCTCGCATCAGATCTGCATTGCTCTGATAAAGACTGTTCAGCTCGATTGCCTGAATGCGGTTGATCACATCCAGTGAGCGATTCCCTTTGTTAATTGCCACAATACCCATAAAACTCACCGCCAACAGCAGCAGTGTCATAAATGCCAGCAAGGCCAGCAACCCCGTGCGAAGTGATAACTGTTTCATCCTGTTAGTTTCCGTGTATGAAAAAGGCGAAATTTTCAGCGACCCTAAAACGGAAAAGATATCGGCAATAACGGTCCGAAGCTTTAACCCTGATTAGTGTTAACAACTTGATCATCACGGAAACATCAATCAAGCTGATGGCCGTTTATACGCTATCGGGAGAACAACTATGAAACCAGCCCTGCTTCTGACACTACTGTTTACCAGTGCTGTGGCGATGGCAGAGGATCTGCCGGCGGATGCCTCGCTTGATCGCTGCCTGAATGACGCCTCTACGACGCTTGCCATGAATCAGTGCTACGCTGCGGCAACTCAGGCCTGGGATCAGGAGATGAATAAGCAGTACAGCACACTGATGAAAACCCTCACCGGCGAGCCTAAAAATAAATTGCGTGCCGCACAGCGCGCCTGGCTGAATTACCGCGACAGCTGGCTGGAGGCGAGCCGCAGTCAGCTCACTGACCAGGGTACGTCAGGCAGCGTGGCGCTGGGCGCCCAGAGCCTGAGCCTGGTGCGCAATCAGGCGCTGATGTTGCAGTCACAGGCTTTAGGCAATTGTGCTAACCCCGATGATTGTTGATCGATAATTGGCTTTTGCGCTGGCTGAAGCCAGCGTACTCATTAATCTTCAGGGAGAAATCATGGCCGCTTATGCCTCGACTATCATTCTGATCTGCCTCGCCATACTGAGTTATTTCGTTCACAACAATGCAGTGACCCTTTCAATTCTGATTCTGCTGGCAATCAAAATTACCCCGCTGGCCCAGTTCTTCCCCTACGTGGAAAAACAGGGCATCACCTTTGGCATCATTATTCTGACCGTGGCGGTGATGGCTCCGCTGGCCAGCGGCTCTCTGCCCGCCTCTGCGCTGATCAAGTCATTCGCCAACTGGAAGTCGATTATGGCGATTCTGGTGGGGATCTTTGTCGCCTGGCTGGGCGGTCGTGGCGTGAACTTGATGAGCGTGCAGCCTTCAGTCATCGGGAGTCTGCTGATTGGTACGGTGATAGGCGTGGCATTCTTCCGTGGCGTGCCGGTAGGACCACTGATTGCTGCAGGCATTGTTTCGCTGTTTGTGGCGGCTAAGTAGCGTTTGGGCGCATTCCGAAACGCCAAAAAGAGGGCATACTTTCAGAGTCAGTTGGCTATAATAGCCGACACTCAACATACGACTACTGAAGGAATGCCAGATGAGTTTGAACCAGGTGCCAGCAGGTAAAGACCTGCCAGAAGATATCTACGTTGTCATTGAGATCCCAGCGAATGCTGATCCGATCAAATATGAAGTTGATAAAGAGTCTGGTGCCCTGTTTGTAGACCGTTTCATGTCTACCGCCATGTTCTATCCGTGCAACTACGGTTACATCAACCATACCCTTTCTCTGGATGGTGATCCGGTTGACGTACTGGTTCCGACCCCGTATCCATTGGTACCAGGCTCAGTGATCCGCTGCCGTCCGGTTGGCGTGCTGAAAATGACCGACGAGTCTGGCGAAGATGCCAAGCTGGTTGCCGTTCCGCACACCAAGCTCTCTAAAGAGTACGATCACATTAAAGATGTGAACGACCTGCCAGAACTGCTGCGTGCACAGATCACCCATTTCTTTGAGCACTACAAAGATCTGGAAAAAGGTAAATGGGTGAAAGTGGATGGCTGGGATAACGCCGAAGCCGCTAAAGCTGAAATCATCTCCTCTTACGAGCGCGCACAGAAGAAGTAATTCTGCTGCCCATTTGTGAGTCGAAAAAAAAACACCGTCCAACTGGACGGTGTTTTTATTCAGGCCTCTGGCTCCGCATCGCGCTTCAGCCAGTCACCACTCATAATGCGCTGGCGTCCTGCCACTGAGCGTTGATAGACATAAAGCCATGCACTGCCAAACGGCGTCTGAGTCAGATAACGTTTGTACTCTCCCCCTTTGGTGCGAAGCGCATCCAACTCCGCAAGGGTTGAGGCATCAATGCGGTACACCTCGCAATGTACCGCACCATTGCCCTCAATGACGCCGGGATAATGCCCCAGACTGTAAAGCTCAAAGCCTTCAATCTGGTGATCACCCAGCCACTGCGCATTTGTCATCCAGTGACTGTTTCCCTGTTTGCGCCGTAAACTGCCGTAGACAATTATTCGCATTGCTAAAACTCAAACTGATAGAGCAAATCGAGAGCCTGATCCACACCGGATACGGCTTCCAGATAGAGCTTAGGCATCAGGCGGTAACGTAAGGTTAACGTCGCCAGTGAATCAAATATGCCAACACCGTATTTTACCTGCAGACCCGGTAGCACGTAGCCGCTGACCTGCACCTGCTGGCTGTCGCCAACACCGGCAGTATCAACGGCCAGATTACTGACACCGAATGTCTCCCCGATTTTACCCACAACCTGCCCACTTTGTGCAACCCCTAAGCCAACAAGGGCCGAAGTAAGGGCGTTACTGTCGCCGTCACTGCCGAGTCCCTGACCGCGCAGCAGATAGGAAAGCGCTTCCTGTTGCGACATCACCGGATCGGAGAAGACTTCCGCTTTCGGCTCATCCGCGAGGCCGGTGACGCGCAGACCCGCAGTGACGTCATCTTCAGTGGCCTCCGGGTTACGGATGGCTTCCAGGTTGACGTAAGGCTGATCCGGTGGACCGGCAAACTGCAGCTCACCTTTGCGCACGATCAGATCCTGACCATAAGCGTGGAAGCGACCGGATGGAATGTTGATCTGGCCGTTTAAGCCCAGACCCGACCGATCCTGCACCATTTTCAGATCGCCATTCAGCTTCGCTTTCAGGCCAAATGCAGAGAGCCGCACATCGTTGCCGACGTGGATGACCAGATTACTGTTAATCGGAATAGAGGCAGTTTGTGGTGCGATTGGCTTCAGCTGCTGATCCAGCATTACTTCATCCGACGAGACGCCGGTGGCACTTTCCGGCACTTCCTGCACCGTGATGCGCGCCCACGGAATATCGACACGGCCATCCAGGTTAAAAGCGGCTGGCGTCGCTTCAAACACCAGATCCGGCGAGACGTCCATACGCACCATCGGCGGTACCGTTACGCGAACCCGACTGCCCTGCGCCGCGATGCGCGCACGCCAGTTGTCGAGCTGGCTCCAGTCAGCATCACCGCTGAGGTTGATGTTGCCCTGCCCGGTCTGCACCAGACCGTTGAGGGTAGAACGCATGCCGTTGAACACCAGGTTCAGGTTGGCGGCGGTGAGATCAACCGGCATAAAGTTGCCATCCACATCCACACCCGTCAGGCCAAGCTGACCAAAGACCTGCGGCTGTTGCACGCTTCCGCCCAGCCGCAGGCTGCTGTTCAGGTTGCCTTTGATCTTCTCGCCCTGCATCAGCGCCGGATTCAGCATCGCCAGCGAGATATTGCGGATGTTGACGTTACCGCCCAGCGTGCGGCGGTTTTGCGGGTCGTCGATCTGCACATTGCCATCCAGCTGACCGTTTTTGGCAATGCGGATCAGCCAGTCGAGCTGGGCGCGCCCGTTTCGCAGCGCGGCATTCAGGTTCAGGGTGTCGAAGGCGATTGGCAGGCTATTGCCCTGCACATCCTGTACCACTTTCACACCGTTGCCCTTCAGTGCCACGGCACCGGTTGGCAGGCTGCCATCGGCAGTCCAGTTGACGCGCACATCGCCGCTGAACAGGCCGCTAAGCTGGGTCGCCTCCGGCATAAACGGCTTCACCATCGCGAGGTCAAAGCGATTCAGCACCACATGCGCCTTGCCTGCCGGGCCTGCTTCAACCGGCTCCGGCACGCAAATTTGCGCATTGGGATTCTGCCAGCAGTGCGGCCCGATGGTCGTCGTCTGACGGCTGTTCAGATAATCGATCGCCATGGCGCGGGTCAGACGCCACTCACCGACCGGCGTATCAAAGTGGGTATCGTTCAGCGAGCCTTTCCAGCGCTCGGTCTGACGATCAAAGCTGCCGTTCAGCGCCAACTGACCCGATACCGGTTTTCCCTGTACATTAAGCTTCAGCAGATGCTGATGCTCGTTACCATCCGCATTCAGGGTCAGCAGACTGATGTTCAGCGCATCCTGCTTAAGCTGCTCAACGCGCAGTTGCAGTTTACCCGCCACCTGCTCGCCAGAGCGGACGTCACCATTCAGAGTGACGCGATTGATCTGCATCTGCTGCCAGCGCAGACCACGACCATTGAGATTGGCCAGCAGTTGTGGTGCTTTCAGTGTGCCACGCGCTTTGATTGTACCGTTGACGACACCGCCCAGGCCGGGCAGTGCATTGTCGAGCTGTGGCGCGTCGATGCTGGCGTCGAGATCCAGACTGTCGCCCAACGCCCCTTTGACATCCAGATGGTTTCGTCCCAGCGCCAGCTTGATGCCCGGCACCGTCCACTGGTTGTAGCTATTACCGGTCAGAGAGCCGTCAGCGGTCACGGCATTCTGTTTCACATTGCCTTTAAGTTGTAGCTGAGGCACGCTCAGCTGCCAGCTGCCGCCATACAGACTACCGCGGGTCGTGATTTTGCCATCCAGCCGCGCGGGCCAGTCTGGATACTGTTTAGCGGTATTAATCCCCGCCAGCGTCAGTTCGCTGCGCCAGCTAATTGCCTTGCTCCAGTCCACCAGCGCGGTGAGATCGATGTTGCCCTGCAGCGCCGCCACGCGAAGGCGATCGAGGCTGAACTGCTCAACGTTGCCTTTACCCGTCAGCGAAACCGTCGCCGGTGGCACAGATTCCCCCTTCACGGCGGTGCGCAGTGACATCACATAGTCGGTAGCTTTGCCTTTAAATTGATAGTCCAGATTATCCGCCTGGTACTGTACCGGGCCGGTTAACGGCCAGCGTAGCTGCGGGCTGGTCAGCTGCAATGACAGCGGCAGTCCCGCCACCGCCAGCTGGGTTGTGGCGTCCAGCTGCGCCTTCACCGGACCTGACAGGTTCAGGCCCAGCTTCAGCTCGTCGCGCATCGCGCCGTTAAGTTTCAGCGCGAGCTTTTCGCCTTTAATCGGGTCGGTATTGACCGTGCCGTTCAGCGTGAAATCCACCGGCCAGTTATCTGCCAGCGTTGCCTGCCCGCGACCGTTAAGGTTACCCAGGTTAGAGTCCACTTCCAGCGTCGTCAGTTGCATCTGACGATCGGCGGTTTTGGCTTTAAGCAGCAAACGGCTGACGGAAATATCGGTGTCGCCAGTAATCCGCAACTGCTCGCCGAGAATCTGCTGCACCTCAATATCCAGCGGCAGCCGGAAATCAGGCAGCGCAGGCAACAGCGGTTGCGCAAACATCGCCTGCAGCGTTTCACCCAGCGGTTTTTCAGCGGGATGTGGCTGCTGAACTTTTGGCTCCACCACCTCTTCATTCACGACTTTCGCCGCTTTCGGCAGCGCAATCAGCAGACTTTGAATATGAGTCGGGTTCAGCGTCAGCGCGCGATCCTGCCACTGCAGGCCGGTGGTGAAATCAAGCAACGAAATAGCGGTGTCATCAACTTTGACATTAATGTTTTGCAGGCCAAGATGACGCAGCGTGATGGGGTATGGCGTGCTGAGGTTAGTGTTGCCACTCTCCTCTTCCGGCGCTGGCGCAGCTGGCGTCATTTTCTTACTGTCGACCACCACGCTGATATCGCGCAGAGAGAGATCGTTAACACACACTGAGGAGTGCAGCAGGCAGTTGAGGTCCACCGCCAGATGGATTTGTCCGGCATCCACGCTGACGCCCGGCATTTCGTAACGCAGACCGTTAAGGGTCAGGTTACGCCAGCCGCCATCGACCTGTTTGATCGACAGGCCAGGCACCCAGCGCGACGCGCCCTTCAGCACTAAATGCAGCCCCGGCGTGGTGCCGATTAAAAATGCCACGCCGCCCAACAGCAGCACCAGAAAGATCAGAATGCCGATCAGGACCTTTTTCCACCACTTCATAGTTCAGGCCCCAGTCCTACGTAAAATTGCAATCCATGCTCCTCGTCATCGCCGATTGGGCGGGCAATATCAAATTTGATCGGCCCGACCGGTGAAGACCAGCGCACACCAAAGCCTGCACCGGTTTTTACATTACTTTGTTTAATATCGTTGACCGCTTCACCTGAGTCGACAAACACCGCACCCCACCATTTGCCCGTAACGTTGTACTGATATTCCAGCGATCCGGTGGCGAGTTTTGACGCACCGGTAAGTTTGCCGTCATCATCGCGCGGTGAAATGTTTTTGTATTTGTAGCCGCGAATACTGCGATCACCCCCGGCAAAGAAGCGCAGATCCGGCGGCACTTTTTCAAAGTCGTTGGTTTCAATCCAGCCAACATTGCCGCGCGCCACAAAGCGATGACTGTCACCGAGGGTACGGATCCAAACGTTTTGCGCCTGCAGGATCAGGAAGTCGACGTCTGAACCCCAGGTGGTATCAGAGACGTCCACCGAGTAGCGCTGTGAATCGCCCCAGGTTGGCATCAGACCACCACGGGAACGGGTACGGTTTACGCTGACGCCAGGATAGAGCAGCATGGTGGTGTTGGTCACGCTGCCTTGGGTAAAGTGATCCAGGCTCCAGCGCAGGTTGACTGCCTTCTGCCAGCCGCTGCTGCTGTCCCAGTTGCGCGACATCGCAAGCGTAGTGGTATCCGCTTTGGTGTCATTGAGATCGGTGCGCTTCAGTCCGCCGGAGAAGGTGTAGTACTGCTCCAGCGGGCTTTTCAGCAGCGGCACTTTGTAGCTGAGATCGACCTGCTGTTCCGGCGCGGAAACGTAGGCACTGGCTGCCAGGCTGTGGCCGCTATCGTTGATCCACGGCTTTTTCCAGGTCCCTTTCAGGCGCGGGCCAACATCGGTAGAGTAACCAACGCCGGTTTCAATGGTGTTTTCGGTGCGGGGTGACATTACGGCACTCAACGGTAGCACTTTGGTCTGTCGCCCCTTGCTGAATTCTGGCGCGACCACCACTGAATTAAACCAGCCAGTAGCGGAAAGGCGGCGGTTAAGCTCGGCTAAATCACGTGAGCTGTAGTAATCCCCCTCTTTAAAAGGCACCAGATTTCGCAGGTACTCTTCGCGAATCTGCGATCCCTGAAAAGTGACATCACCAAAGCGATAGCGCTCGCCGCTGTCGTAGTCGATATCCCAGAAAGCTTCACGCCGCTCAACCGAGACGCCGAGCTGGCTTTTTTTAAAGGTGCCGTCGAAATAGCCGTTACGCAGCGCAAGATTAGAGAAGCCGCTTTTGAATTTGTCATATTGCCCGTGGTTAAGCTGCGTGCCCACTTTGGGCCGCCCCTGCTTCACCCAGGCTTTGTAATCGGGATCATTACGCGCATCGCCTTCCACCACAATGGTGCTGCCGCCAATTTTGACAGGCTCGCCAGGCGTCACGTGTGCCACTAATACCGGCCGTCCCCCCTTCGCAGGCGCAGGGCGGGATTCAAAATCGATGGTGGGTTCGTAATAACCGAGTGCGCGCAGCCCCTCTTTTATCGCAACAGAGACACGCGCACGAAAACGACCATCATTAGAGACCTCATCGCTGCCGATGGTGGACAAGCGCGCTCTGACATTTTTTTGCAGATCCCCGGTTAAGCCGTTTACCTGCAATCGCACTGTCGCCGCCTCAAGGGCGGGCGCGGCAAGCAGCAGGCCAGCCATGCAATAAACATAAAATCGTGGCACTTGTACTCCTGTTAATCATGCCGGCCCCTATTCCGCGGGGCGCTTATTAATCATCTTTGCCCGCACTACCGCAACGGCAACACCCTCATCATAGCCGCACTTTATGGCAAGCGGCGGCGCAACGCTGACATCTAAGTCAAATAACGGGGCTATTGTCGGTAAATGGGGGGAGCGATACAACTCCTGCGGGACGGAATGTTCAGTCCAGAACAACTCACCAAGATAAATCTGAGTCGATAACCAGCAGTTCTGGTCGCTAATGCTGTCTGAAGCGGCGGTTTGCCCTCTGGCGGCCCGATGAGCGCTCCTGCTATAATCTGCCACCACAGGCATTCCGCCTGTTTTCATTTCTGCCCCGACGTTTACGTTGTTGTCGAACTGGCGCAGACATTTTTGGCACGGATAGCTTTGTTTCACGGATAAACCAACTCTGTTTGCGATTACCCACGCTGCCCAGGCCAAAAATGACAAGTGGATAACCCTTTGGATCTCATATGTTAGATAGCTTGCTTGTCATTTTATTGCTGATCGTAATCAGTGCCTTTTTCTCCCTGTCGGAAATCTCGCTGGCGGCCGCCCGTAAGATCAAACTGAAACTGCTGGCCGATGAAGGCAACATTAATGCACAGCGTGTACTGAAAATGCAGGAAACACCGGGCATGTTCTTCACCGTGGTGCAAATTGGCCTCAACGCCGTCGCCATTCTGGGGGGTATTGTCGGCGACGCCGCCTTTTCACCGGTTTTCAGCGGCCTGTTTAACCGATTTGTCTCGCCGGAACTGGCGGAGCAACTCAGCTTTATCTGCTCTTTCACCATCGTCACCAGCCTGTTTATTCTGTTTGCCGACTTAACCCCAAAACGGGTCGGCATGGTCGCACCGGAAACCATCGCGCTGCGCATCATCAACCCGATGCGTTTCTGCCTGCTGGTGATGCGTCCGCTGGTGTTTCTGTTTAACGGCCTGGCCAACGTCTTCTTCCGTATTTTCAAACTGCCGATGGTGCGTAAAGATGATATTACCTCCGATGATATCTACGCGGTGGTGGAAGCCGGTGCACTGGCTGGCGTGCTGCGTAAACAGGAGCATGAGCTGATCGAAAACGTGTTTGAGCTGGAGTCACGTACTGTTCCCTCCTCAATGACCTCGCGCGAGAATATCGTCTGGTTTGATCTGCACGAAGACGAAGCCAGCCTCAAAACCAAAATCGCCCAGCATCCTCATTCAAAGTTCCTGGTCTGTAGCGGCGATATCGACCATATCGTTGGCTATGTCGACTCAAAAGAGTTGCTGTTGCGCGTACTGGGTAATCAGAGCATGGCGCTGAACAGCGGACTGCAGATTCGCTCTGCACTGATCGTGCCGGATACGCTGACCCTCTCTGAAGCGCTGGAAAGTTTTAAAACCGCCGGAGAAGATTTCGCGGTGATCATGAACGAATATGCGCTGGTCGTGGGCATTATTACCCTGAATGACGTGATGACCACGCTGATGGGCGATCTGGTTGGTCAGGGCATGGAAGAGCAGATTGTGGCGCGCGATGAGAATTCATGGCTGGTTGAAGGCGGCACGCCGATTGATGATGTGATGCGCGTGCTGGACATTGATGATTTCCCGCAGTCAGGCAACTATGAAACCATCGGCGGCTTTATGATGTATATGCTGCGTAAGATTCCGAAGCGTACCGATTTTGTGAAGTTCGCTGGCTACAAGTTCGAAGTGGTGGATATTGATAGCTATCGCATCGACCAGTTGCTGGTCACGCGCATTGATGAACGACCGCCGGTGCTGAGTATGACCAAAAGCGAAGAAGAGTAGAATGACTAAGGGCGCCATTGGCGCCCTTGTTATTAGTTGAACTCAAGTTTGAGACGAACGACCTGGCGGTTAATTTCTGACATCACGCTCAGGTGCTGTTTGTCTTTGACGCGTGGGATTAATACTTTCCCTTTATCGAACTCGAACGCGCCGACGTCCTTGATATACAACCTTCCTTTGAACAGCGTTTTTACATATTTCGCTATTTGCAGCGGATTATAGCGCTGGAAGATCTTCATACTGACTAACTCCTGTACATTTTTAAAGCACGCTTCGCCGTTTCCAAATTTGGTTCCAGCCCATGAAGCGCGAATTCGCGATAACTATAGAACACTCAAAACGACTAGTGTTCCAGAAAGTGAATTTTTTTACTGAATTGACACATCATTACAGAACACTCTGTTATCAGGCTTACGCAACACAGTATAAACCTTGGCTGGTTAAGGAATTGTGGCGGCCATAACAAACCTGACACCTTTCCAGGACAGGCGCATCATCCCTGCTTACTATTGCAGTAAAATGACTGACTGGTCTGATCACTCAAGGAAATAGCAATGCGAATAATTCTGGCAGCTGTGGCGTGGTCTTTACTGCTACCGGCAAGCGTGATGGCGCATGACATCAGGCAGAATATGCGGGTACCAGCCGTTGGCGTGAATGACAAAGGTGAGCTGTTATTACAGCAGGAGAAGTTTAGCTACAAAAACTGGAATAGCGCGCAGCTGAGCGGAAAAGTACGCGTTATTCAGCATATTGCCGGTCGTTCATCCGCTAAGCAGATGAATGCAGCATTGATAGAGGCAATCAAGGCCGCGAAGCTGCCGCATGATCGCTATCAGACGACCACTATCATTAATACGGATGATGCCATTCCCGGCACGGGTATGTTTGTGCGCAGCAGCGTTGAGACCAATAAGCAGCAATATCAGTGGTCGCAATTTGTCGTCGACAGTAAGGGCAATGTGCAGCGTGCCTGGCAGTTACAGCCGGGCAGTTCCGCTATTGTGGTGCTGGATAAGCAGGGCAAGGTGAAATTTGTGAAAGATGGACCGCTCACACAGAATGAAGTGACAAAAGTGATTGCGCTGGTCACGTCACTGCTGAAGGCGTAATCGCTGAAACCCCGGCGGGAAAAGAATCGCCCGCCGGGGTTTCAGCGGGCTGCGCGTTCAGACAGCGTTAAAACAGTGAAACGCGGAAGCCCGGATTAAGGAAAGATTCTCGCGGGGCATAGTCAAGGGTTTTCCCCTGCCAGTCATGCACATGCGCCCCAGCGGCCATCGCCACGGCATGGCCTGCGCCGGTATCCCAGATGTTCGTTGGCCCGAAGCGCGGATAGAGCTGGGCTTTCCCTTCTGCGACCAGGCAGAATTTCAGTGAAGAGCCTGTCGCGACGGTCTGATGCTCACCCAGCTGCTTCAGGTACTCTTTCATCTCGTCGTCATCGCCATGCGAACGGCTCACCACCACCAGCGGTGGACGCGCATCTCGGGCCTGAATCTGTTCACGCCGACCGCCCTCCTCTTTCCACGCTTTGCCGTCTGCCGCGGAGTACATCACGCCCAGCACAGGCGCATAGACCACACCCATCACCGGCTTGCCTGCTTCAATCAGCGCAATATTCACGGTAAATTCACCATTACGTTTGATGAACTCTTTGGTGCCATCCAGCGGATCGACCAGCCAGTAGCGCTGCCAGTGCTGACGTACCTCCCAGGCTGGCGGATCTTCTTCTGACAGCACGGGAACCTCTGGCGTTAATTGCTTCAGGCCAGAAAGGATCACCTCATGCGCAGCGATATCCGCGGCGGTTACCGGCGAATCGTCCGATTTGTGAGAAACGTCAAGCGGCGCGGCACCGTTATAAACCTGCATAATCGCGTCGCCTGCTTCGCGTGCCAGTTGGCAGATTGGCTCTAACATTTTTCACCTCATTGTGTCTGTCTGCTGCAGGATCAGCTCACCGTCAAATAGTGATATTTTAGCAGTTCCGCCTGATGTGCCCATTTACATATACGGTGGTAATCCAATTTATAGATATATCAATACCATAGTTGCTGGCCTATCACCAAGCCTGAGCCGCTGCGTCTCTGTCGTATAAGAATCTGCCGCTGGCTGATGCGACAAAACGTTATATCCATCACGATTTAAAATAACCAACTGGCAGGCTTTTACATTATTTTGAGATCCTTCTTTATTTTGCAGCAGGAGCAAGCATGTTTAAGCCCGGAATGATGTTACTGGCCCTAAGCGTTTCCCTCGCCACACAGGCCGCGACGGTGGATTTGCGGATACTGGAAACCACCGATCTGCACAGCAATATGATGGATTTCGACTATTACAAAGATACGCCAACCGAGAAATTTGGTCTGGTCCGAACCGCCACGTTGATTCACGCCGCACGCCAGGAGGTGAAAAACAGCCTGCTGGTTGATAACGGCGACATCATTCAGGGCAGCCCACTGGGCGACTATATGGCGGCAAAAGGATTACGTGAGGGCGAGATCCATCCGGTCTATAAGGCACTCAACACGCTGGATTACAGCGTTGGCAACCTCGGCAATCATGAATTCAATTATGGACTGCCCTACCTGAAAAAAGCGCTGGCGGGCGCCCGTTTTCCTTATGTTAATGCCAACGTGATGGACGTGAAGAGCGGCAAACCGCTGTTTACGCCCTGGATCATCAAACCTACCACGGTGGTTGACCGTGAGGGCAAAACGCAGACCCTAAGAATTGGTTATATCGGCTTTGTGCCGCCACAGATCATGGTGTGGGATAAAGCTAACCTGCAGGGCAAGGTGCGGGTCGATGACATCACGGAAACAGCTCGCCGCTACGTGCCTGAGATGCGTGCGCAGGGCGCCGATGTGATTATTGCCATCCCCCACTCCGGCCTGAGCAGCGAGCCGTATCACACGATGGCGGAGAACTCGGTTTACTATCTCAGCCAGGTAGAAGGCATTAATGCCATCCTGTTTGGTCATGCGCATGCCGTCTTCCCCAGCAAAGATTTCGCTGACATTAAGGGCGCAGACATTGCTAACGGCACCCTGAACGGGATTCCGGCGGTAATGCCAGGCATGTGGGGCGATCACCTTGGCGTGGTCGACCTGGTTCTGAACAATGAGGGGGGACACTGGCAGGTGAGCAGCGGCAAAGCGCAGGCGCGGCCAATCTATGATACCGCCACGAAGAAATCACTGGCGGCGGAGGATTCGGCGCTGGTGAAAGTGCTGGCTGACGATCACCGCGCTACGCGGGAGTTTGTGGCGAAGCCCATCGGCAAGTCCGCCGATGTCATGTACAGCTATCTGTCGCTGGTACAGGACGACCCGACGGTGCAGATCGTCAATAATGCCCAGCGTGCCTACGTGGAGCATTTCATTCAGGGCGATCCGGATCTGGGTCGTCTTCCGGTGCTCTCTGCTGCTGCACCGTTTAAAGCGGGCGGACGTAAGAACGATCCAGCCAGCTATGTCGAAGTGGAGAAAGGCGCGCTGACCTTCCGTAACGCGGCCGATCTCTATCTCTATCCCAACACCCTGGTGGTGATGAAGATCAGCGGTGCGCAGGTTAAAGAGTGGCTGGAGTGCTCTGCGGGTCAGTTTAATCAGATCGATCCTCACAGCACGAAAACGCAGCCGCTGATCAACTGGGATTTTCGAACCTACAACTTTGATGTGATCGATGGGGTCAGTTATCAGATCGATGTGACTCAGCCCGCACGTTATGACGCGGAGTGTCAGCTGACCCATCCTGATGCCTCACGTATCCGTCAGCTGAGCTGGCAGGGTAAACCAATCGATCCACAGGCCACTTTTCTGGTGGCGACCAATAACTATCGCGCTTACGGCGGCAAGTTTGCCGGCACCGGGGATAAGTATATCGCTTTTGCCTCGCCGGATGAGAACCGTTCGGTAGTTGCAGCCTATATCAGCGCGGAAACCAAAGCGCACGGTGAAGTTCAGCCGAAGGCGGACAATAACTGGCGGCTGGCACCCATTACCTCATCCACCCCGCTCGACATTCAGTTTGAAACGGCACCGGGTGATAAAGCGACCGGGTTTATTAAGCAGCATGCGCAATATCCGCTTCAGCCCAAAGGGACAGATGCGGTTGGCTTCGCGCTGTGGCAGGTGAATTTACAGCAGAAATAAGGCGGGAGAAAACGCTGCAACCGTGATGGTTGCAGCGTCCGGCAATTACAGAATTTCCAGCAGTTCGACTTCGAAGATCAGGGTGCTGAAAGGTGGGATAGAGGCACCCGCACCGCGCTCGCCATAGGCGAGGTTCTGTGGGATGACCAGTTCCCATTTTGAGCCAACCGGCATCAGGGTCAGTGCTTCAATCCAGCCTGGGATCACGCCGCTAACCGGGAATTCCGCGGGTTCGCCACGAGCAACAGAGCTGTCGAACACGCTGCCGTCGATCAGTTTGCCGGTGTAATGAACGCGTACGCGATCCTGACGTGACGGGATTGGACCCTCGCCCTGTGTAATCACACTGAACTGGAGGCCTGATTCGGTGCTGCTCACGCCTTCACGCTGCGCATGTTCCTGCAGGAACGCCTGACCTTCTGCTGCCATCGCTTCAGTGCGCTCACGACGCACGCCTTCAGCGCGTTCATGCACTTCGCGCAGCGCGCGATGAACGACATCAACCGGTACGGCCGGCGAGTTCCCTTCCAGCGCGTCGCGCAGACCCGCGAGCAGTGCTTCTGGTTGCAGACCCTGCAGACCAGATTCCAGCAACTGCTGGCCAACCTGTAAACCGATACCGTAACTTGCTTGTGCTTCGACGCTGTCGAAAGAAGGGGTAGTCATCTTCGTTCCTTTCACTCTCGGATAAATTCGAACCGGCAGCATAGCAGCGCAGGCCGCTGCCGTAAAATGCCCTGCGTCGCAGATGACTTTTGCGAGGGAAAGAGAAACAATAGCGCCGTCAAATTTATCAATGCTGGCGGGCACTTCGAGCCGGTATTGCCCATACTATAACTATCGATGGGGATCACCCCGTCTGTAGCACCTGAATAAGAGAGCAACTATGGGCCAGATTGCCCCACGACGCCGCAGGATGCGTGCAACACATATTTTATCCCGGCTGCAGACCTGGCTGGCCGCACGCAGGCCTCAGCAGCCTGCCGGAGAGGAGGAACCCCGAATGGCTTCAGACACGTCATCCCGCCTGCCAACATGGCTTCAGCGTATCTGGCATTTTACTGACCACATTCGCTGGATGGATCCGCTGCCTGCGCCGCACCGTCGTGGCATTGTGGCTGCATTGCTGGTGATGCTGGTGGCGTTTCTCTGGCCAGCCAGCACGCTGCGTTATCCGGTCGAGCAGCCGGTCGCACCCCAGGCGGAGAAAGAAGTACCGATGCAGGCGGATATTTATGGTGACCGTAGTACCCGCCAGCCTTCATCCTCACCGTCTCAGCAGACGCCGAAGGCAGATTCTCAGGGCGAGTGGCGCAACCTGACCATCGCTTCCGGTCAGACCCTGGCGCAGCTGTTTCGTGACAATAGCCTGCCGGTCAATGATGTGTTTGCGATGGCGCGGGTAGAAGGCAGCGATCAGCCACTCAGCTCACTGAAAAGTGGTCAGCAGGTTAAAATCCGTCAGGACGCGCAGGGTGCAGTGACGGGACTGACGGTTGATGGCGCAAACGGCCCGGTGCTGTTCACTCGCCAGCCAGATGGCAGCTTTATTCGTGCGCAGTAGTGCGGAAAGTGGCAGGATAAAGCCATAAAAACAAAAACGCCGGCACAGGGCCGGCGTTTTTGTCGTGCTCAGTTAATAATTAACCAGCAACGACTTTCACGATCAGTTTCGCGAATACTTCGCTGTGAACCTGGAAGTCCACTTCATGCTCACCGGTAGTGCGCAGAACGCCGTTCGGCAGACGAACTTCGCTCTTAGCGACTTCAACGCCTGCTGCAGTCACTGCATCAGCGATGTCGCGGGTACCGATTGAACCGAACAGTTTACCTTCATCGCCAGCTTTAGACGTGATGGTGACAGTGCTCAGTGCATTGATTTTCTCAGCGCGTGCAGTCGCTGCAGACTGAACGTCAGCCAGTTTGGCTTCCAGTTCAGCACGGCGTGCTTCGAAGAACTCAACGTTTTTCTTGGTAGCAGGAACAGCTTTGCCCTGTGGTACCAGGAAGTTACGAGCGTAGCCCGCTTTAACGTTAACCTGATCACCCAGGCTGCCCAGGTTTGCTACTTTATCAAGCAGAATAACTTGCATTACCTTATCCTCTTAAAGTCGTTAATGGACAGTTGCCGATTACTGATGACGATCAGTGTACGGCAGCAGAGACAGGTAACGCGCGCGCTTGATGCAGCGAGCCAACTGACGCTGGTATTTTGCACGAGTACCGGTGATACGGCTCGGGACAATTTTACCGCTTTCGGTAATGTAGTTTTTCAACGTTGCGATGTCTTTGTAATCGATCTCAACAACGCCTTCCGCGGTGAAACGGCAGAACTTGCGACGACGGAAATAACGTGCCATTAGGCTAGTCTCCAGAATCTATCAATTCAATCTGCTCGGCATGGAACACCACTTTGCTCTGGCCATTTCGTGCCTGGTGGCAACTAATGAAACCGTCGAGGGTGATTTGCGTGCCGACCGTTATATGTTGAGTAATCACCTGATGGACGCTGCCGCTAATAATAACAGGCATACGACACCAGGCTTGCCGGTGAAACCCGGCCTCCTCCTGCACTGAGCGGTGCTCAAGCACGAACTGACAGTGAGGAATTCCTGACGGGCTAATTTTTCGGACCGGCGTCTTGCACACAGTGCCAGACAAACGCAGTCGATTAACCGTCACGATGGATTACTCTTCAGAATCCCCAGCATCTGACTCATCAGCGGATTCGTTAGCAAAATCTTCGCGACGATCACGACGCTCATCTTTCGCTTTAACCATCGGTGATGCTTCAGTTACCGCGTTTTTAACGCGCATAACCATGCTACGGATAACGGCGTCGTTGAAGCGGAAGTTTGTTTCCAGCTCATCGATCGCTTCCTGCGGCGCTTCAACGTTCATCAGAACGTAATGCGCTTTGTGCAGTTTATTGATCGGGTAAGCCAGCTGACGGCGACCCCAGTCTTCCAGACGGTGAATCGTGCCTTCTGCACCAGTGATAGCACCAGTGTAACGCTCGATCATGCCAGGAACCTGTTCGCTCTGGTCAGGATGAACCATAAATACGATTTCGTAATGACGCATCGAAATTGCTCCTTACGGATTATTCAGCCTCCTGTCGGGGTCAACCGCGGCCCATGGAAGCAAGGAACGTTATAGGCTGTGTCCCACAAAGGTTCGCCGTGACGAGCGCTTGTGGGACACAGCCTGAGAATGCGGCTGAAAAATTGACGCGTAATCATACTGGCGGCGCCCTCTAAACTCAAGCGCACATTTAAACAAATCGGCGGTGGCATGCCAGATGCCGTGACTTTTTGTGCTAACAGAGTGAATACAGAGCGTTAATCGACGTTTGTTCAAAAACGCTGACGAAGAGGTTCAGGGGAACGATCTGGCGATAATCTGGCCGGTTACTAGAATGAATAGTGACGCTACGGGCAGGTATTGTGGCGTCTCCCAGTGTGTTCCCTGACGTGAGGAGTCGGGCATGAAAACGTTCGTTATCGCCACTTTACTGGGCCTCTTCCTGTCTCCACCCACTCTTGCCAGCAAGGCTGACTGTGCGCAGCAAATAAGAAGTCACAGCAGCGAAGCGGCATCAGGTTATGTCTACGTTAATCGGCTGGATACGCCGGAAAGGAACCCAGTCAACACGCCTGCCAGAGCAGCAGAAAAATTGTCTGCGCACGGGTAAGTGCCGGTAAGTTTACGGGCGGCAGATGCCTTCTCCGCCCGTTCATTTTTTATAGCTGTTGTGCAAAAAAGCTGACCAGCGCCGTCAATGCTGATGGCGTGATCTTATGGCCAATCTGTTTTTCCGACAGCGAGGTCAAATGCTGCGCCAGCCCGTTGTCATGCAGTGCCCTTTCCAGCCGTACGCTTTCCGCCCAGGGCACCACCTCATCCGCCTCACCATGCCACAGTAGTAACGGACGGTTTGCCAGTGCCTCCAGTCGGTTGCAAGGATCATAGTCCGCCAGCGATGCCATGCGGGCAGCAAATTGCGCTTTCTGCTCCGGCGTGATGGCCACCAGCGGCGGAAACAGCGACTGACTGAGCTGCATAAAATAGCCCGATCCCATCATGCAGGCAACGCTCTTAATCTGCGGATAGCGCGCCATCGCACCTAATGCTGTCATGCCGCCCATTGAAGCGCCCGCTACCGCGAAACGCTCTCCGGCGATCAGATTCTCCTTACGCAGTGCGGCTTCCAGCAGCGGCAGCTCATCAATGTTCTGTTTCAGAATCTCCCAGAAGCGGCCAAGGCGTGCATCAGCGTCACCGTGATAACGCGCGCCATGCAGCTCCGCATCCGGCATCACTGCGCGAAATCCCGCCTGCGCGAGGGCAACAGCAAAGTAGGCGTAGACCTCTTTTGACGAGGTAAAGCCGTGATAAAACAGCACGGTGGGCAGTTGCTGATGCCGTTGTCCGGCAGGCGTGGCGTGCAGGCATTCGATACCGGCCAGCGTTTCTGTGGTGAGTTCAATCATGGTCTCTCCTGAGCGGGGTAAGACGTGCCGTTCAAGTGTAGGGTCTGCGGGTGAATTTGCGAAATCCCCCGCTGCGCTTAGTCACCAGATTTCCTCCTAAACTTTTCCCGTGCTCTGCCGTTGATGGTGTATTCCTCTAACGTGATTAAAGGTAATTTATGAAGCGCCTCTCTCTCAGCAGACTGAGTCTCGGAGTTAAGCTGTCTGTACTGACGTCTCTTAGCGTTGCGCTGTTGTTGCTGGTATTGACACTGACGCAAAGCTACAACGCCTCGCGCCAGCTGGAAAATCTCGCCATTGATGACATGCGCAACCAGGTGCAGGGCATCAGTGAAATGGTCACCATGTTTAACGCTACCCTCACCGACGAGGTGGCTCACTACACCAGTTTGTTTACCAGCTTCCTGCCTAAGCGCTTTAGCCTGGATGAACGCTCCCGGGTGCAGGTCGGCGCTTTTTCGACCCCCGTGCTACGCGCCGGGTTAAAAACACTGAACCTCGACCAGAGCGCAGTAGATGATTTCACTGAACGCACCGCCGCCGTAGCGACCATTTTTGTGCGAGAAGGCGATGATTTTATTCGTATTTCCACCTCGCTGAAAAAGCAAGATGGCAGTCGCGCAATTGGTACACAGCTTGACCGCAGCGGCGCCGCCTGGAAAAGCGTCCATCAGGGCGATGTCTACCTTGGGCTTGCGACACTGTTCGGCCATCGCTACATCACACAATATCAGCCGGTAAAAGATGAGAGTGGCAGGGTCATCGCCGTCCTGTTTGTCGGTGTCGGCATTGATAAACAATATGCGCTGATGCGTGAAAAAATTCTGGCTCGTCGGCTGGGTGCCAGCGGTCATTTCTTTGTGCTCAACGGCACACCTGGCAAGGCTCAGGGAGAGTATCTGTTCGATCAGCACAACGAAGGGAAACGGCCAGGCTGGGATAGGACAACGTTGCAGCCGCTGCTGACGCAGCCGCAGGGCATGCAGCAGGTAGCGATCAACGGTGAACACCAGATTCTCGCCTGGCAGCAGTTACCAGGCTGGAACTGGGTGATCGCTGGCGAAGTTAACCGTAGCAGCCTGCTCGCCCCCATTACGCATAGCCGTAACCTGTTCCTGAGTACCGGACTGATTCTGGTGGTCATCTTTGCGCTGGGGTTTGTCTGGTACACCCGTCGGGCAATGACTCGTCCTCTGCAGCAGGTGATCCACCTGGCGGAGCAATATGCCGCCGGGAATCTGCAGGTCCATATGGATACCCATCGTCGCGACGAAGTGGGCCAGTTGATCAATGCGATTAACGGCATTGGCGATGGGCTGGAGAAGATCGTGGGGCAGGTTCGCGGAGCCGCGCAGGAGATCAGCGACGGCACGGATACCATTGCGGCCAGCAGTCATAACATCAGCGAACAGATCGGGCGTCAGGCCAGCAGCGTAGAGCAGACTTCCGCCAGCATGGCGCAGTTTGGTGCAACGGTTGAACACACTGCAGACAGCCTGCGTCAGGCGATGTCACTGGTGGCCGAAGCCAGCGATATCGTCAGTCACGGCAGCCAGACGGTGGTGCGCTCGGTAAACACCATGTCGGCGATTAAGGTTTCATCACAAAGCATTGCTGATATCACTCACGTAATTGAGTCGATCGCCTTCCAGACTAATATCCTGGCGCTAAATGCCGCAGTTGAAGCAGCGCGTGCCGGTGAACAGGGACGAGGCTTTGCCGTGGTGGCCGCAGAAGTACGTGCGCTGGCACAGCGTTCTGCGCAGGCCGCCAAAGAGATTGATGGGTTGATTGCGACGTCCATCGGCAATGTGGCGGAGGGACATCAGTTATCTGAACAGACGCGAGATGCGATGAGCGACATTGTGACCCATATTGAACAGGTGCAGGCACTGATGGGCGAGATCAACGTAGCGGCGCAGCAACAGGCGGCGGGCATCAGCCAGGTAAATCTGGCCATGAATCAGATCAGTCAGGCCACTCATCAGAACAGCGAACTGGTGGCACAGGCGGAAAACAGCGCTCAGAACCTGAGTGATAAAGGGCATCATCTGACCCAGCTGGTCAGCGTATTTAGCCTGAAATCCTGACGTCATTCAGGGGGATGACATACACTTAATGTCTCGTCCTGAATAAGGGTTTTGTTATGCGTTCCGCTTACTTACTGGTGATAACCCTGTTGCTGGCTGGCTGTTCCGCGTTTGAGACCACGTCAAAAGCACCGCCCGCGCCAACGCAACAGGCGCAGGAGATTTCACGGACGCAGAGTGGTGGTTTGCCGAAGCGGGGTAACATTACCGTTAACGTGCACGGCTCACCAGATGACGCCCAGCGGGCCATTGACGCCCAAGCTAATCAGGCCGGGGCAGCTTACTATCAGATTGTGATGCTGAGCGAGACGGTAATGCCGGGCTTCTGGTACGCCAGCGCGATTCTTTATGGTGCATCACCTGCCACAGGCGCGGGCCAGTAAACGATCTGCGATTGCTGCCTCCAGCGGGCGTGAGCCACGCTGATCGAGCCACTGCTGGCACCATGCATCTGCCAGCGGCGGCTCGGCATATTTGAGTAGCTGCGCGCCCGTCGCCAGCTGGAACAGCGTGCGGGCGACCTCGCGCGCCTGCTCTTCAGGTACGCTGCTAAGCCTCAGCCGCATCTGTCGCCAGCGCATATCGAAATGACGATTAATCCCTTTCACTGCTTCAAATTCCTGACTCAGCATCTCCTTGACCTCTGCCTGGCGGGCAAGCACGCGCAGGACGTCAAGACACATCACATTGCCCGATCCTTCCCAGATGCTGTTAACCGGCATGTCACGATAAAGGCGCGGCAGCTCACTCGCTTCGCAGTAGCCGATCCCCCCCAGCACTTCCATCGACTCCGCCACGAAAGGCGCACCCGCTTTGCAGATCTGATATTTTGCTGCCGGCGTAAATAAGCGGGCAAAGGTGACCTCATGCGGTTTTGCTGGGTGCGACCAGGCTCGCGCCAGCCGCATCAGCAGCGCGGTTTGCCCCTCCAGTTGCAGCGTCTGCATTGCCAGAACCTGACGCATCAGCGGCTGCTCCACCAGGTTTTTGCCCATCACCCGGCGCTGATGTGCATGCCAGATAGCCACCGAGAAGGCGCGCCGCATCTGACCATGACTGCCGAGCGCGCAGTCAAAGCGCGTCATACTGCCCATCTTTAGGATCAGCCGTAACCCTTCGCCCTCCTCTCCCAGAAGCCAGCCGGTCGCGTCGCGAAACTCCACTTCGCAGCTGGCATTCGAGCGATTGCCGAGCTTATCTTTAAGCCGCTCAAGCTGGATGGCGTTGCGTGACCCGTCGGGCAACAGCCGCGGCAGGAAGAAGCAGCTTAATCCAGCATGTGTCTGAGCCAGCACCAGATGCGCATCGCTCTGCGGCACAGAGAAGAACCATTTGTGGCCGGTCAGCCGGTAGGCTTCACCCGGGCCACGCGCACCCAGCGGCTCGGCCTGGGTAGTGCTGGTGAGCAGATCGCTGCCGCCCTGTTTTTCGGTCATGCCCATACCGATCAGCAGACCGTGTTTCTGGTCTCCGGGTTGTGCATGGGTATCGTAGCGATCGCTGAGCAGCGGGGCTAGCCAGCTCTTAAACATGGCGGGCAGATAAGTCTGAAGCAGTGGAATGGCCGCGTGTGTCATGGTGACCGGGCAGAGCGTGCCCGCTTCCACCTGTGCGTGCAGAATAAAGCGGGCAGCGCGCGCCACGCTGGCCTGTTCACGCACTGTAGGTTGCCAGCTAAGGTTATGCAGGCGGCTGGCGCAGACGCCCTGCATCAGCAGGTGCCAGGCGGGGTGAAAACGGACTTCATCCATGCGTACGCCACGGGCATCGTAGCGCAGCAGTTCAGGCGGTTCAGCATTGGCGAGCCGGCCCAGCTCCAGCGACTCGGCGCTGCCGAGCTGTCGGCCTACCGAAACCAGCCATTCCCGGTCCCATCCGGCGCCTTCGCGTGACAATGCCTCGCCGAGCGGCGTATCCGACAGAAACAGATTGCTGTTGCTCAGAGGATGGGGCTGATTAAAAACGGTGTGTGTTGTCCAGGTCATAACCACTCCTCGCGGATGTCACTCAGTAAGTATGCGAATGACGTGCAGTTATGCCTGGTACAGAAACTAATTTGTGGCGAGGATCACATCGGGAATCAGGCGTTGCGCTGACGTACCGCTTCAAACAGGCAGACACCGGTGGCGACCGAGACATTCAGCGAAGAGACGCTGCCCGCCATCGGAATGCTGATCAGCTCATCGCAATGCTCACGGGTCAGACGACGCATGCCTTCCCCTTCCGCACCCATCACCAACGCCATCGGGCCGGTCATCTTGCTCTGGAAGACAGTATGGTCAGCTTCACCGGCAGTACCGACAACCCAGATGTTGTACTCCTGCAGCAGACGCAGGGTACGGGCCAGGTTGGTGACGCGGATCAACGGCACATTCTCTGCCGCACCGCTGGCCACTTTTTTGGCGGTGGCATTCAGGGGGGCAGAACGATCTTTCGGCACGATAATCGCATGAATACCGGCGGCATCGGCGCTGCGCAGGCAGGCACCCAGATTGTGCGGATCGGTGACCCCATCCAGCACCAGCAGGAACGGTTTCTCCAGGCTCTGCAGCAGATCTGGCAGGTCGCCTTCCTGATACTGACGACCTGGTTTCACCCGGGCCACGATACCCTGATGCACACCGCCTTCAACCTGGCTGTCGAGCCACTTGCGCTCAGCCAGTTGAATCACGATCCCCTGAGCGTCCAGCGCGGCGATCACGGGTTGCAGGCGACGATCGTCGCGACCTTTGAGGATAAAGACTTCCTGGAAACGTTGTGGATCACGTTCCAGCAGCGCCTGCACGGCATGAATACCAAAAATAATTTCGCTCATCGATCTGCTCAGTGTTTGGAAATGAAAAAATTACCGCCCTTTCTCGGGTGAAAAAGGGCGGGGTCGCGCATCAGTCAGGCTGCGCCTTTTTTCTGGCGCGCTTCGCCCGGGTGGCAGCGGCGATTTTACGGGTTTTTTCCGAGACGTTTTTACTTTTATTCTCGGCATTCGCAGCGGCGGGTTTGCCTTTTTCACCCCGGAAAGCGGTATCCGGCTCAAAATTGGACTTCTTGCTCACGTCACGACGGCGTTTGACTGGGGCTTTGTCGTCACGCTTCGCACGGTCGCGCGCGGTTTTGCCTTGACCACGCACCTGACGCTGGCTGGAGATCAGGGCAAAGTCGATTTTGCGCTCGTCCATATGGACCGCTTCGACACGTACTTCAACCGTGTCACCCAGACGATAGGTGCGACCGCCCGATTCACCAATCAGACGCTGACCCACCGGGTCAAAGCGGTAGTAATCGTTGTCGAGCGTCGAAACGTGAACCAGACCGTCGATGAACAGATCGCTTAAGCGAACAAAGAAGCCAAATCCGGTGACGCTGGAGATGACGCCGTTGAAGACGTTGCCGACCTGATCCTGCATGAAGTCACACTTGAGCCAGTCCGCGACGTCGCGGGTCGCCTCATCGGCGCGACGTTCGGTCAGTGAACAGTGCAGGCCCAATTGCAGCATCTGCGGCAAGTCGTAGTGATAGCCGCCGGTCGCTGTCGTCATATCTTTGGCTACGCTGCGCTCTTTCGGCATCAGGTATTTCATGGCGCGCTGTACCAAGCCTTTACCTTCGTCCTGCTCTTTTGCCAGCAGATATTTGATGGCGCGGTGCAGCGTCAGATCCGGATAGCGACGGATCGGCGAGGTAAAGTGCGCATAGGATGAAAGCGCCAGGCCAAAGTGACCGCGGTTTTCGGGATCGTAAACCGCCTGCTTCATCGAACGCAGCAGCATGGTTTGCAGCATTTCCGCATCAGGACGATCGGCAACCTGCTTCAGCAGCGCCGCATAGTCGACAGGCTGCGGTTTGTTGCCGCCAGGGAGACTCAATCCCAGCTCGTTGAGCACGGTACGGAAACTTTTGATGCTTTCATCGGTCGGGCGATCGTGATCGCGGAACAGCGCCGGTTCCTGATTTTTCTCAACAAAGCGTGCCGAGGCGATATTCGCCAGGATCATGCATTCTTCGATCAGCTTGTGAGCGTCATTACGTGACACACGCTCAACACGTTCGATACGACGTTCGGCGTTGAAGATAAACTTCGCCTCTTCCGTTTCAAACGAGATACCGCCACGCTCTTCACGCGCAGCCTCCAGTGCATGATAGAGGTTATTCAGCTCTTCAAGGTCTTTAACCAGCGGCGCATACTGCTGGCGCAGCTCTTTGTCGCCCTGCAGGATGTTCCAGACTTTGTTGTAGGTCAGACGCGCATGGGAGTTCATCACCGCTTCGTAGTGTTTGAAGCCGGTAAGTTTACCTTTGGTCGAAATGGTCATCTCGCACACCATACAGAGGCGATCGACCTGCGGGTTAAGCGAACATAAGCCATTCGACAGCACTTCCGGCAGCATCGGCACAACCTGCGACGGGAAATAAACTGAGGTGCCGCGCTGATGCGCTTCGTCATCCAGTGGCGTACCAGGACGGACGTAATAGCTTACATCGGCGATAGCCACCCACAGACGCCATCCGCCACCGCGTTTCTTCTCACAGTAAACAGCATCATCAAAGTCACGGGCATCTTCACCATCAATGGTAACCAGCGGCAGTTTCCGCAGATCAACGCGGCCTTTTTTGGCTTCTTCCGGTACTTCTTCTTTCAGCTTGCTGACCTGAGCTTCCACTTCCGGCGGCCAGGTGTGGGGGATTTCATGGGTGCGCAGCGCCATATCAACGGCCAGGCTGGTGCCCATATCATCGCCCAGAATCTCAGCCACTTTACCGATCGCTTTGCTGCGACGGTTCGGACGCTGAACCAGCTCAACCACCACCACGGAACCCATGCGGGCATTCATCGTCTCTTCAGGCGGGATAAGGATATCAAAACTCAGGCGACTGTCGTCCGGCACCACAAAGCCAGCACCGGCATCGGTAAAGTAGCGGCCAACGATCTGATTATTGCGGGGTTCCTGCACACGGACCACGCGCGCTTCGCGGCGGCCTTTGCGATCGGCGCCCAGTGGCTGCGCCAGAATCACGTCACCGTGCATACAGAATTTCATCTGTTCTGCGGAAAGGTAGAGGTCATCTTTCTGACCTTCTGCCCGCAGGAAGCCGAAGCCATCACGGTGGCCGATGACTTTACCGCGCAGGAGATCAAGACGTTCTGGCAGGGCATAACACTGACGGCGGGTGAACACCAGCTGACCATCACGCTCCATAGCGCGAAGGCGGCGACGCAGCGCCTCAAGGTGCTCTTCTTCGTGCAGATTCATCTCTTCAGCCAGCTCTTCACGGCTGGCCGGTTTTTCACGTTTTTCTAACAGAGCCAGAATAAATTCACGGCTTGGAATAGGGTTCTCGTATTTTTCAGCTTCTCTATCCTGAAAAGGATCTTTTGACATAGCGGTTCCTCCGATGTCATTTAATATTTATTTCCGCCGGCGACCTGGACAGGATGATTTCATAAAGTGGTGTATTTCCTTCGACCAAATCTGCCAGCGTATAGCTATCCAGCTCCTGCAAAAATCGCTGCACCGCATCATGCAGCGCCTGCTTCAGACGACAGGCTGGCGTTATGGAGCAGGAAGCGCAGTCTACTAATTGTAGTGGTTCCATCTTACGTACTACGTCGCCAATGACAATCTGACGAGGCGGCATACCCAGGCGAATGCCCCCATTTTTACCACGCGTTGCGGCGACATAGCCCGCCCGGCTCAGCTGATTGATTATTTTGACCATATGATTACGGGACAAACCGTAGGTGTTCGTCACTTCCGTAATATTGGTCTGCTGACCTTCAGGCAACGATGCCAGATAAATCAGGGCTCGTAAGCCATAATCAGTAAAACTCGTGAGCTGCACAGTAACCTCAGTGAACCTTCAGGCGTGTCATTACGTTATTCGCCATGTGAATGATGTCATGATTAAATCGGATCGCCATTCGATTAACTACGATGATAAACCAGAGTCTGATTGGGCGTGCGTTTTTTTAAGCCAGCACAAGGTTTGACAAGCGAAGGGAGGTTTAGTGGCATCAAAGAGTGGAAAAACAAGGGCCGGACAGTGTCCGGCCTGAATGATTATGCGTCGAACGGGTCGCGCAGAATCATCGTTTCACTGCGATCGGGGCCGGTTGAGATGATATCAATCGGCACGCCCGTTACCTCTTCCACACGCTTGATGTAGTTACGCGCGGCCTGAGGTAAACCTTCCAGTGTCTTGACACCAAACGTTGTCTCGCTCCAGCCTGGCAGGGTTTCGTAGATCGGCTCAATGCCTTCCCAGTTCTCTGCCGCCAGTGGCGTGGTGGTCATTTCGCGGCCATCAGGCATACGGTAAGCAACACAGATTTTCACCTCTTTCAGGCCGTCCAGCACGTCCAGTTTGGTCATGCAGAAACCTGACAGGGAGTTGATCTGGACAGCACGGCGAACCGCTACCGCATCCAGCCAGCCGGTACGACGACGACGACCGGTGGTCGCACCAAACTCATTGCCCTGTGTACAGAGAAATTCGCCGGTTTCGTCGAACAGTTCGGTGGGGAATGGACCTGCGCCAACGCGGGTTGAGTAAGCTTTCACAATACCCAGCACGTAGTCAACATAACGCGGACCAATGCCTGAACCGGTGGCTACGCCACCTGCGGTGGTGTTGGATGAGGTCACGTACGGATAAGTACCGTGATCGATATCCAGCAGCGTACCCTGCGCACCTTCAAACATAATCAGATCGCCACGCTTACGCGCACTGTCCAGCAGTTCAGAGACGTCAACCACCATGCCAGTCAGGATGTCAGCGACTTCCATCACATCACTGAGTACTTTATCGAAGTCGACTGCTGGCTCTTTGTAGTACTCCACCAATTGGAAGTTGTAGAAATCGACGACTTCTTTCAGTTTGGCGGCAAAGGTTTCTTTGTTAAACAGGTCGCTGACGCGCAGTGCACGGCGAGCGACTTTATCTTCATAAGCAGGGCCGATGCCACGACCAGTAGTACCAATTGCTTTGGCACCGCGGGCTCTTTCGCGCGCCATATCCATTGCAACGTGATATTGCAGGATCAGTGGGCAGGCTTCAGAAATCAGCAGACGTTCACGTACCGGAATTCCGCGCGCTTCCAGGCCTTTCATCTCTTTCATTAAGGCTTCAGGAGAGAGCACTACGCCGTTACCAATGATGCTGGTAACGTTATCGCGCAGAATGCCAGATGGGATCAGGTGGAGGACGGTTTTTTCACCGTTGATGACAAGCGTGTGGCCCGCATTGTGGCCGCCTTGATAACGCACAACGTAATTCGCGCGCTCAGTCAGAAGGTCTACAATCTTACCTTTACCTTCGTCACCCCATTGGGTGCCCAGTACGACGACGTTCTTACCCATTTCTCAAAATCACCGATTGCTTAAAAAAGGATTCTACCATCTGATCCCGTGGCTTTCAGCACTTTTAGCATACGATTGCGCGCTTTTTTGCCTGAGTTTTGATCACTACAACATGTTGGGGATCATGGCGCTGAGAGGCACAATTTAGCCGGTCCAGACAACGAGCTTACAGATTTCCGTGCAGGCTGAGCATGCAGTAAATCACCATGCCGGCAACCACCAGCCCACCGCCAAAGCGATGCAGCAGACGATCGGGTAATCGGGTCATCGTCAGGATCATGCGTCGCCAGGCGCGTGGCATAAACATCGGTCCCAACCCTTCCAGCACTAACACCAGCGCCAGTGCCATCCAGATGCTTGTTTTCATTCTGATACCCAAAAAAAAGGCCGACAACATTGTCGGCCCACAGGTTATATCAGTTCTTAACGTGTCGCGTTAGAGGGCGCCTTCATATATCGGAAGAAGTCGCTATCCGGGCTTAACACCATAACATCCTGATTTTCACTGAAGCTGTTTTCATAAGCACGCAGGCTACGAATAAAGGCATAGAAGTCAGGATCTTTGCTGAACGAATCCGCAAACAACCGTGCCGTTTCCGCATCACCATCACCACGCGTAATCAGTGCTTCACGCTGGGCTTCGGCCAAAGTACGTGTGACCTGGTAATCCGCCTGGGCGCGCAGTTTTTCGGCCTCTTCCTGACCCTGTGAACGCTGGCTACGCGCTACGGCTTCACGCTCAGCACGCATACGATTGAAGATCGCATCGGAGACTTCGGTTGGCAGGTTAATCTGCTTGATGCGCACATCGACAACCTGAATGCCCAACGCTGCCATACTGTTCGGATTCGGTGCTGGCTCGCTGCTGTTGGTTTCACGCTCTACACGGGCCGCTGCACTGGCAATCGCATCATCAGCCGCGGGTGTTGCGATTTCATCATCGCTGCCTGCAGAGCCGGTATTCAGCGCATCACGCACATCGGTAGTCAGACGCCCACGGGAGTCCGTTACGATATCTTTCACATCCAGACGGCCCATTTCAGAACGTAAGCGGTCACTGAACTTACGTTTCAGCAACACTTCCGCCTGAGAAACATCACCGCCTCCGGTGGCCAGGTAATAACGACTAAAGTCGCTGATGCGCCACTTGATGTAGGAGTCCACGATCAGATCTTTCTTCTCTTTGGTGACGAAGCGATCGGCCTGGTTATCCATGGTCTGAATACGCGCATCCAGTGTTTTAACCGTTTCCAGGAATGGGATCTTGAAATGCAGACCCGGCTCAAACACCTGCGGTTTGTTTTCGCCATCGCGCAGTACTTTGCCGAAGCGCAGGACAATACCTCGCTGCCCTTCCTGCACCACAAACAGCGACACATAGAGCGCCACCAGCACGACAATGATCAAAAATACTATTGGCTTACGCATCAATTACTCTCTCCCTTCGCGCTGGCTGTCGCTGCGCTGAGCATTGGCCCGACGCTGATCCATGATGTTCTCCGGACTGTATGACGACGTGTCATTGCGGCTGGCGCTGCGATCGGAGATAGCGGGCAGCGAAGAACTGTTACCGTCCTTCTGACCACTCTGGCCCGGCGCTGCTGCCTGACCGCTACGCATCAGTTGATCCAGCGGCAGCACCATCAGGTTGTTACCCCGATCGTTAACCAATACTTTGCGGGTATGGCTCAGCACGCGTTCCATAGTCTCGATATAGAGACGCTCTTTGGTGATCTCAGGCGCGGCTTTATATTCCGGCAGAATCTTGGCGAAACGGGCCACTTCACCCTGCGCTTCCAGAACGGTACGCTCTTTGTAAGCGCGGGCCTCTTCCAGAATACGTTGCGCCCGGCCGTTAGCCCGAGGCTGAACTTCGTTGGCGTAAGCTTCTGCTTCCCGGACGTACTGCTCGCGGTTTTCACGTGCGGCAATCGCGTCATCAAACGCAGACTTCACCTCTTCCGGCGGACGTGCAGCCTGGAAGTTGACGTCCAGTACCGCGATCCCCATGTTATAAGGACGAATCGTCTCATCAATTTCACGCTGGGTATCACTACGCACCACGGTACGGCCTTCGGTCAAAATGCGGTCCATGGTAGAACGGCCAATCACGCCGCGCAGCGCGCTGTCAGTAGCCTGACGCAGACTGTCATCTGCGCTGGTCACAGCATAAAGATAACGCTCCGGATCGGTCACGCGGTACTGCACGTTCATTTCTACGCGCACCACGTTCTCATCCGAGGTCAGCATAACGCCAGAAGCAGCCAGTTCACGCACTGATTCGACATTAACCGCACGCACCTGATCAACAAATGTCGGCTTCCAATTCAGACCGGGTTCTACCAGGTGACTGAACTTACCGAAGCGCGTCACCACGCCACGCTCCGCTTCTTTGATGGTGTAGAAACCGCTTGCAGCCCAGATGACTACAGCAGCAACAGCCACGATGCCAACAATTTTGCCACCGCTGCCGGGGCCGCGCTGACCGTTGTCACTCTGTTTGCCACCGCCCAATCCACCAAGCTTCTTGCTCAGCTTACGGAAGATATCATCCAGATCAGGAGGCCCGGATTCTCGTCCTCCCTTATTCCCCCCAGAGTTGCCGCCTTGATTATTGCTGCTTCCCCACGGGTCGCGGTCCTGTCCGTTATTTCCGGGCTGATTCCACGCCATGTTTCTACTCCATTTATTGTAATTACGATTTTTACCCTTCATCTTTCGGATTGCAGCGGTGTCGGCTGCCCTGGCTCCCCTGGTCACTTACCTGCGTAAGCGCCCGGAGATTCACGTAGTCGCCGCCTTGCTGAAATCCGAAATAACCGGGTAAATCCTGCGTATTCGGGCCTGCAACGAAAGTGCGACAATCTTCAATTTTTAAGGTAAATGCGTTTGGGCAATATCAAACAATGTAACTGGGCAGCGACGGTTCCTGCTTACATAAACGCATCCAATCAATAATGGGCATACGTATCTGCAGTCCTACACTGCCATCTTCTTCATTCCACTCTTTCTCAATCGCCTGCAACTGATAGAAACGGCTGCGAAGTCGCCCCGCTTCCGGTGGCAGACGTAACGCATGCTGGGCAATTTCACCCGCCAGCCGTTCTGAGAGCGCCTGCCATAGCAACGGAATGCCTGCGCCGGTATGGGCGGAAAGCCAGACGCGGGTTGGCAGGTTTTCTTCGTTACGGTCAATACGCGGTTCGAATCCGTCGAGCATATCGATTTTATTCATTACCAGTAACGTCGGGATTTCGTCCGCTTCAATCTCTTCCAATACGGTATCGACGGCTGCGATATTGTCCGTGACGCGAAGGTCAGCACCATCAATCACGTGCAGTAACAGCGTCGCCTGACGTGTCTCCTGCAACGTGGCTTTAAAGGCGGCAACCAGATCGTGAGGAAGATGGCGAATAAAGCCGACCGTGTCCGCCAGCACCACATCCCCGACATCGGCAACATTCAGACGGCGCAGAGTCGGGTCGAGCGTTGCAAACAGCTGATCTGCGGCAAAGACGTTGGCAGAGGTCATGGCATTAAAGAGGGTGGACTTGCCGGCGTTGGTGTAACCCACCAGCGACACCGTTGGCACATCCGCTTTGGCACGTGACTGACGTCCCTGCTCACGCTGTTTTTCAACCCGTTCAAGACGAGACAAAATCTGGCTGATACGTCCGCGCAACAGGCGGCGGTCTGTTTCTAACTGTGTTTCACCCGGGCCACGTAACCCGATCCCGCCTTTCTGACGTTCAAGGTGAGTCCAGCCGCGTACCAGACGTGTTGCAAGATGGCGCAGCTGTGCCAGCTCAACCTGCAATTTACCTTCATGGGTACGTGCGCGTTGGGCGAAGATATCCAGAATTAAACCGGTGCGATCAATGACCCGGCATTCGCACAGGCGCTCAAGGTTTCTTTCCTGAGCGGGCGTAAGGGCATGATCGAATAATACGACCGATGCTCCAGTTGTTTTTACCGCATCGGCAATTTCAACGGCTTTTCCTTCACCGACAAAATACTTGGGGTGTGGCGCTTTGCGGCTGCCAGTAACCACTTGCAGCGCCTCAACGCCAGCAGAAGAGACCAGGGTTTCAAACTCCTGTAAATCTTCTACTTCTTTGTCTTGGGAGAACCAGATGTGTACCAGTACGGCCTGCTCACCGGCATCATAACGGTCAAACAAGCTATAACCTCGCTAAATAAAAGACCAGGACGGAAAACCTCTGTTCTCCGTTCCTGGCTGTACGGTGACGCGTTATTCTGCGTTATCACCGTCTTGTTGTGGCTGTGGCTGCGCAGATGTGTTGCTGCCGCCATGATGGTAATTGTTGCTGCCACCACCGGTATTATTGCTATGGTGAGAAACCGGGCGCGAAGGAACAACGGTAGAAATGGCGTGCTTATAAACCATCTGACTTACCGTGTTTTTCAGCAAAATGACGAACTGATCAAATGACTCAATCTGACCCTGCAGCTTAATACCGTTAACCAGATAAATCGAAACCGGAACACGTTCACGACGCAGTGCGTTCAGAAACGGGTCTTGTAATGATTGCCCCTTAGCCATTCTATCTTTTCCTTATATGCTTGTTGTTTGTTGCAAGTAGAACCTAGGTTCTGAAAAAAAACTGCGTAAAAATTTGCGCACGATAACCCATCAATTGTACACAATCACCCATGCTTCGCACTAAGAACCTGTAACACTGTATCACGCGCCAACCGGGACTCGTCACTGTCAAGCCAGTGAACGTTTTCCCAACCGCGTAACCAGGTCATCTGTCGCTTAGCAAGCTGCCGGGTTGCGCAAATTCCCCGATAAACCATCTCGCTGTAATCGATTTCGCCCGACAAATAAGACCACATCTGACGATAGCCAACACAACGAATGGAAGGCATGTCCGTATGCAGATCACCTCGTGCAAAAAGGGCCCGAGACTCCGCTTCAAATCCTGACGCCAACATCTGCTCAAAACGCAACGCGATGCGCTGGTGCAGCAATTCACGGCTCGCGGGGGCGATAGCAAACTGTTGCACGTCGTAGGATAACGCTTCACCGGATGTTTTTGTCAGTTCCGTTAAAGTTTTACCCGAAATAAAAAAACTTCCAGTGGCTCGCGAAAGTCTCTGCGGATCATTCGGATGAATACGACTACCGGCAATCGGGTCGATCTCACACAGCTGGCGGTGTAAAGCTTCCCAGCCTTTTTCACGCGCCGTTTGCTCTATCCGCTGACGAACGTCGGGATCGGCCGAGGGCAACGGCGACAATCCTTCCAGTAACGCCTTGAAGTAGAGCATGGTTCCACCAACAAGCAGCGGTATTCGTCCAGCCTCAACGATCTCCGCCATTTCTGCTAAAGCATCCCGCCGGAACTCCGCTGCCGAATAGGCTTCTGCGGGATCGCGAATATCGAGCAGACGATGGGGCGCCACTGCTAACTCCTCAGCCGACGGTTTCGCCGTACCAATATCCATCTGACGATAGATTAAGGCAGAATCTACGCTGATTAGTTCCACTGGCAACTGTTTACGCAATTCAATGGCTAAAGCTGTCTTGCCAGATGCCGTGGGTCCCATCAAAAAAATAGCCTTTGGCCGGCCAGCCTGGTTTAGTTCACTCATGCTTCAACGCGTTCACCGCGCTCTCAATCTCTATAGGCTGTAATAAGCCTGAAGGCGGCGATTTCAGTAGCTGTGGGCAAAGCCGTTCAAGCTCTGCCAGCAGGTTGATTGCCTGTGAGTGATTCCAGCTGGAGGACTCTGTATCCTGACGTCGCGCCAGCCACCGGGCCAGTTGCGTCACAGAGTTCTCCTGCTGCCGGGCGAGATAGCCTAACAGCTCGGGAATCAAGATTTGTAAATTTTGTGTTCGTAACGGTAAAGGCACCGCGCGCAAGATCACGTGGTCACCTTCGGACTGAAGATCAATGCCCATCTGATTGAGCAGGCTGCTATTTTGTTTGGCGGCCTGGCGTTCATCCAGGGCGATTTTCAGCCTTACCGGAATCAGCAGTGGCTGCGGTTTAAGCCCCTCTTCACCCGGTTCAAGCTGCGCCTGTTTCAGCCAGCGCGCCGCCACCGGCAGCGCCATCAGCATTAATTTCTGATCCTGCTCCAGCAACGCATAGTGGTTTTGCAGCACGGTGAGTACCCGGCCAAAACTCTGGGCATGCGCGGCCAGCGGCGAGGTTTTTTCGGCCGGACGCGGTACCGGTTCGTGGGCTTTGAGCGGCGGCGTATTGCTTACTGGCGTTTTCAGGAGTTGCTGATAAACCGCGCCTTCTCGCTGACGATAAACGTTCTCTTTGTTCTGCCAGGCCGGCGCCGCTGCGGGCTGCGTTTCACGCGCGGATGCTGCAGGTTTATTCTCACTAGCAGATGCTGCAGGGTGCGCAAAATGGTTACCCCCCGCCGCCTGACGGTTTTCCGGCTGCCAGCGCGGAGCGGCGTCTTCTGCCTGCAGCATGGGCAAAACGGGGGCCGCCATCGCCTGTAGCGCGCTGACCACGCCCTGATAAATAAAATCATGCACCAGGCGTGACTGATGAAATCGTACTTCATGCTTGGCCGGATGAACGTTGACATCCACCTGATGGGGATCGATCTCCAGATAGAGCACGTATGCGGGCTGCTGCTCATCCTGGAGCCGGGTCTGGAAGGCCTGGCGGATAGCGTGGTTAATCAGCTTGTCGCGCATCATTCGGCCATTTACATAGCAATACTGCAGCTCGGTGACCTGGCGCGAACCGGCCGGATCGGCAACCCAGCCGCGCAGCGAGAGGTCGTCATGCTGCCAGTCGATCCGCAACGCATGCTGCATAAACGTGGTGCCGCAGATGGCGGCCAGTCGACGTTCGCGCTGGCTCTCCTCGCTGACGGCGCGATACTGACGCATCATCTTGCCGTTGTGGCTCAGCGAAAGCGCGACGTCAAAACGCGCCAGTGCAATACGACGGATCACTTCGTCGATATGACCGAACTCGGTTTTCTCAGTGCGCATAAATTTGCGGCGCGCCGGAGTGTTATAAAACAGGTCCAGCACTTCCAGTGTGGTACCACAGGGATGTGCAGCCGGTTTAACGGTTACTGCCATATCACGCCCTTCCGCATAGGCCTGCCAGGCTTCGGTTTGATCAGCGGTACGTGAGGTTAATGTCAGGCGGGAGACAGAACTGATACTGGCCAGCGCTTCGCCGCGAAAACCCAGGCTCATGATCGCTTCCAGGTCATCCAGTGAGGCTATTTTACTGGTGGCGTGTCGGGCCAGCGCCATCGACAGCTCGCTTTTCACGATACCGCAGCCGTTGTCACGGATGCGAATCAGCTTTGCGCCGCCCTTTTCAATATCGATATCAATCCGTGTTGCGCCCGCATCCAGGCTGTTCTCCACCAGCTCTTTAACAACCGATGCAGGACGCTCAACCACTTCACCCGCCGCAATCTGGTTTGCCAGCTGCGGCGGTAAAATTTGTATCGGCATGATTTTCCTTTTAGCTTACAGCCGGGCAAATAATCAGGATGCAGGGATTTTAAGGTTCTGCCCCAACATGACGTTGGTTGACTTCAGATTATTGGTCTGCATTATCGCTTTCGGGCTGACGCCATAGTGTGCGGCAATGCCGGTCAGTGAATCACCCACGACAACTTTATGATGCACAACGCCTCGTGGCGTGGCACGTGTAGTGCGGCTGGCTACCGCACTGGCCGGGACTTTCAACCGCTGTCCGACCCACACCACATCCTGCTTCAGGGTGTTCAGTTCACGCAGGGTCGCCATGCTGACGCCATACTTCGCGGCAATGCCAGAGAGTGTTTCACCGCGCGTGACTGTATGGCGCTGGGTCACTCCGGTATATTGCGTCACCCCGGTCGCCGGGTTGCTGGCGACGCTAACCGCTGGCAACGAGACCAGCGGCCGGTTTTCCTCCTTTGGGATGGATTGCAGCGGGTGCGCCAGGAAATAAGTGCGCAGACCTTTGTAGATCGACTGCGCAATCTTATCCTGGTGTGCGCTACTGCCAAGCAGTCGCTCCTCCGAGGTATTACTGATAAAGCCGGTTTCCACCAGCAAAGAAGGAATATCAGGCGAACGCAGCACACCAAGGCTGGCATGCTCAGGCAGACGTTTATGCAGCGATGTTACGCTGCGCATCTGCTGCAATACCTTCTGGGCGATGTCATAACCGACGCGCTGCGAGTGACCGAACTGCAGGTCAAGTACTGCCTGGCTAAGGTAGGGGTCGGCCTGGCTGTTTGCCAGCAGGTCACCTGCACCACCCAGCAGCTCAGACTGTTTCTCTTTTTGCTCCAGCCAGTTAGCCATCTCATTGTTGGCACGACGGTTTGATAGCACCCAGACCGACGCACCAGTCGCCGCATGGCTCGGCGCAGCGTCAGCATGAATTGATACCAGCACGTTGGCATTGGCTTTACGCGCCACGTCGGAGCGGCCCATGACCGAGATAAAATAGTCGCCATCACGCGTCAGAACGCCTTTAAACATCGGATCGTTATTCAGCAACACCCGCAGTTTACGAGCAATCGCAATTGTAACGTTCTTCTCTTTCAGTCCGCGCTGGCCGATAGCGCCGGGATCCTGGCCGCCATGTCCGGCATCAATCGCCACAATCACGGTGTCATTCTGGCTGACGGCCGTGCCAGGACGTATGGTGCTGGCGGTGCTGGTTACGGACGTCACCGGATTCGAATTAAACGGGTTAGCCGCTGCGGTACTCTGGGTGGGCATACGTGTCGGGGCCGTTGCCGGAGCAGGCATATTGCGCGTCACGGCGGGCGGCTTACCGGTAATGGTGAAAACCACGCTGTAGCTGTTGCCATCGCGCTGGGTAACCGCCCGGGTTTTCCCCGCCTGGGTCAGTTCAAACACCAGTCGCACGCTCTGTTTGTCTTTAGGGGTGCTGGTACGAATCCGCTTTACGATGTTTTCGCCGCTGAAATTAAGCGGTAACCCCTGAACCACGCCGCTCTGGCGCAGATCAAGCACCACACGGTCAGGATTACGCAGGGGGAAGAAGCCATAGACAGGCTGTCCGGCAAAATTCAGGGTGATCGTTGCCTGGCTGCCGCCATTGGCCACTTTGATATCTGACAGATTGGCAGCAAACAGGGGGGTACAGACCAGCAGCAGTGTCACCAGCGCTATTTTCATCCGTGACATCATGCCTGATCCCTGCCCTGACCAAATTGTTCAAGCCATTGCTGCCCCGACGCGGATTGGGCCGTCAGCTCCGCTTCACGCGCCTCGCCGGCGTAACGCAGCGTTAAGGTGAGATCGGACGAAGGCAGAAAACCAGCGCCCTGCTGCGGCCATTCCACCAGACAGATGGCATCGCCGCTGAAGTAGTCACGGATACCCATGAACTCAAGCTCTTCAGGATCGGCAAGGCGATAAAGGTCAAAATGGTAGAGCGTACGGTCGTCCAGCGTGTAGGGCTCAACCAGGGTGTAAGTGGGACTTTTGACGTTGCCCTGATGGCCCAGCGCCTGCAGAAAGCCGCGGCTGAAGGTGGTTTTACCCGCCCCCAGATCGCCATAGAGATAAATCACTGCCGCACTGCCACAGGCGCGCGCCAGCTGAGCGCCCAAACTGAGCGTAGCCGCCTCATCGGGCAAAGAGATAACACAGGTCTTCATGCTTCTTTATTCATCTCAGGATTAACAAACTGCCACAGCAGATCCAGTAAATCAGTTGCCAGCATACCGCGTGTACCACGCTCTGCAGCGACCGCATCGGCCGCGGCACCATGTGCAACGCAGCCGGCGCAGGCCGCATCAAACAGCGTCAGTTTCTGGCCCATCAGCGAGGCAATAATTCCGCTCAGGAGATCGCCCATACCGCCGGAGGCCATACCGGCATTGCCTACATCAGCAAAGGCCATTTCACCCTGCTCGCTGGCAATCAGCGTACCGGCACCTTTCAGTACCACTACGCCACCATAACGCTGCGCCAATGTCTGCGCTGCATGTAAGCGGTCACTCTCAATTTCACTGGTCTTGATATTCAGCAAACGCGCCGCTTCGCCAGGATGCGGCGTAATAATGCGATTCTGACGTTTCTCCGCACTGATTGCCAGCAGGTTAAGTGCATCCGCGTCCCAAAGCATCGGCTTTTCACTGCTCGCGACTTGCTTCAGCGCCCGCTTTCCCCATTCGCGCTGACCCAAACCGGGTCCTACCGCGATGACATCAGCCCAATCCAGCGCCTCAGTCAGGCGTTCATCGGTCAGTTCATCGACCATAATTTCGGGCCGGGCGGTAAGGATCGGGATAATATTATCTTTGTGAGTAAGTACTCGCACTAATCCACTACCGCTGCGTAACGCAGCTTCTGCAGTCATTCGCACTGCGCCAGCAGTACCGGCATCGCCCCCCACCACCAGCAGGCGGCCATGATTGCCCTTGTGCGAGGTCGGTTTACGAGGCTTAAGCCAGCGGGTTAATGCGCTGGCATCATAACGCGCGATGGGAGCCGCTTCGCCGGCCAGAAAAGCGGCCAGGCCGAGATCGGCATAGTAAAGCTCTCCGATGTAATCACGCGCCTTGCCGGTGATCTGGCCCGGTTTCAGTGCGACCATACTCAGCGTATGGCTGGCATTCATTACCTCGCCGGGCGCGTTGCCGTTGCCGGCTGATAAGCCTGAAGGCATATCAATAGCAAGTATCGGTGCCGCATGAGCGTTCGCCCGCTGGATTAGCGTGGCATAGGGTTCTTCGGGCGCACGATTACTGCCGGTTCCCAGCAGGGCATCGACAATTACATCAACCTGCTCTGGCCAGGCCGCATCGGCCGCATGGATTTCACCGCCCGCATCCAGCCATGCGTCCCGCGCGCGCTGCGCCTCTTCCGGTAACGCGTTTCCACTTTCGCACGCCAGTAGCGTAATGGTTTTGCCCGCCGCCTGTCCCTGCCGCGCCAGGACATAACCATCGCCACCATTGTTGCCGTGGCCGCACAGAATCAGCCAGTGGCTGGCTTCAGGCCAGTGCGTGGCCATATGCGCGTAAGCGGCCTGTCCGGCACGCAACATCAGCTCATAAAGAGTCATGCCGAGCGCATCGGCCCCCTGTTGCTCAAGCTGCGCCACAGCCCGCGCAGGCCAGACAGAATATGGTAAACTGTGGCTGTTTTTCTTCGAATCCTGGTTACTCATGTCATACCCTCTCGATCTTCATCAATTCGCACAACAGATTAAACAATGGGGAGTGGATCTCGGCTTTCAGCAGGTCGGCATCACCGATACCGATCTCAGTGCGGACGAGCCGCGCCTGCAGGCGTGGCTGGACAAGCAGTATCATGGCGAGATGGCGTGGATGGCGCGACATGGCATGATGCGGGCGCGTCCTCATGAACTGCTGCCCGGCACGCTGCGCGTTATCAGCGTTCGCATGAACTACCTTCCGGCCAAAGCCGCCTTTGCCAGCACGCTGAAAAATCCCCAACTGGGCTATGTCAGCCGTTATGCATTAGGACGTGATTACCACAAAGTATTGCGCAATAGACTGAAAAAGCTCGGAGAAATGATCCAGCAGCATTGTGGCGAGCTTAATTTTCGCCCGTTTGTGGATTCGGCACCGCTGCTTGAGCGACCGCTGGCGGCCAAAGCGGGACTCGGCTGGACCGGCAAACATTCGCTAATACTGAACCGGGAGGCGGGTTCATGGTTTTTTCTCGGCGAGCTACTGATCGATATTCCCCTGCCGGTAGATACGCCGCAGCAGGAGCAGTGTGGACGTTGTATTGCCTGCATGACCATCTGCCCCACCAGCGCTATCGTTGAGCCTTATGTCGTGGATGCCCGTCGCTGTATTTCCTATCTCACTATTGAACTGGAAGGCGCGATCCCGGAGGAATTTCGCCCGCTGATGGGGAACCGGATTTATGGCTGTGATGACTGTCAGCTGATTTGCCCGTGGAATCGCTATGGACAACTTAGTGACGAAAGCGACTTTTCACCGCGAGCGGCCCTGCATGCACCTGAGCTAATCGATCTCTTTCAATGGGATGAAGCGAAGTTTTTACGCATCACTGAAGGCTCGGCGATTCGCCGCATTGGTCATTTACGCTGGCTGCGTAATATTGCCGTGGCGCTGGGTAATGCGCCCTGGTCGCCCGAAATCGTTCAGGTACTGGAGCATCGGCGCGGTGAGAGTGATCTACTGGATGAACATATTCTGTGGGCAATCACGCAGCAGCAGCAGAAACGCGAACAACTCGTGGTTGAAGTGCAGCCTGCTCAGCAGAAGCGCCTGGTTCGTGCAGTAGAGAAAGGTTTGCCGCGTGATGCGTGATTGCACAGCGCTATCTGCAATAACGTTGTCCACATGCTGTGAATAAAAATAAAAATCCGTTGTCATTCAACTGCAACAACGCTGATTTTACTATTAAATAACAAATTGAAATACTCTCATAATTATAAATATCAACAGCTTATGTAAAAGTTGTGTTTATTTAATAATGAGGCTACAGCTTCGGTTAAACCATAAGGTTGTGGATAACTCTGTTCAAAAGCATTTTACAGATCGCCGTAACAGGCGCAGACGATGGGGTGTTGTGCTGTGGATAACCTTCAGGAAGCAATCAACATCACGCGACGTAAAACAGCCGGATAACTGACTCGCATGAGGATGATGTAGAATCTGGAGCGGGAAACGAGACTCGAACTCGCGACCCCGACCTTGGCAAGGTCGTGCTCTACCAACTGAGCTATTCCCGCATAGAAGGGCAGTGCTAAACAAAACTGGAGCGGGAAACGAGACTCGAACTCGCGACCCCGACCTTGGCAAGGTCGTGCTCTACCAACTGAGCTATTCCCGCAAAGAGAGTACTACTATTTACATATTAAGACTGGAGCGGGAAACGAGACTCGAACTCGCGACCCCGACCTTGGCAAGGTCGTGCTCTACCAACTGAGCTATTCCCGCGCCTTGTACCGTTAATAAATTCTTCACCGGTACGGGGTGCGCATTATACGAGAAATCGTTGCTGCTGCAAGCGTCTGAAAGCAAAATTTTTCGCTTTCAGCGCGTTTGCTGATTAAACCATCAACCTGGTGATTTCATGCGCACCCGTCGCCGGTTAAAGCTGCAAAAAGTGTTCGCGGTAGTAAGCCAGCTCCGCCACGGACTCACGGATATCATCCAGAGCCTGGTGCGTGCCGCCTTTTTTGAAGCCAGGCAGGATCTCCGGTTTCCAGCGGCGAGCCAGCTCTTTCAAGGTACTGACATCCAGATAGCGATAGTGGAAGTACGCTTCCAGCTCCGGCATGTACTTAAACAGAAAGCGGCGATCCTGCCCAATGCTGTTGCCACAAATGGGCGAGGTGTTCGCCGGAACCCACTGCTTCAGGAACGCGATGGTTGCCACTTCTGCTGCACGATCGTCAATCTGACTCTCCTTCACCCGTGCAACCAGACCGCTGTTGGTGTGAGTGCGAACATTCCACTCATCCATCAGCGCCAGCTGCGCATCAGACTGATGAACGGCCATTACCGGCCCTTCCGCCAGAATGTTCAGGTTGGCGTCAGTCACCAGGGTCGCAATCTCAATAATGCGATCGTGCGTCGGATCAAGTCCGGTCATCTCAAGATCAATCCAGATCAGGTTCTGTTCATTTCCAGTAGCCATGCTGTTTCCTGCGGTTGCTGTAGTCGTCATTCACGATGAATAAGGTGTATCATAGACGTTTTGCCCAGCCGGGCGAAATCTGGCTAACGCTGTGAGGGTGAGTGAGTAAAAATAAACTGTCGAAGGGCCAACAACGCCGCGTAAGCGCGAACCACGATCGCCGTCTCAACCAGCGCAGAGAGCGTCCTGAAGCGGATGACAACCTGTTTGGTGAAGCTGCAGATGGAGTCGTTGTCAGTCGTTTTGGCATGCACGCTGATGTTGAGGATAGCGCAGGCGTCGCCCACCGCTGCAATATCCGTCGTACTATCCGTTCGCTGGTCACTGGCGACCGGGTGCTGTGGCGTCCGGCAACCAGCGGCGGCAAAGGTATTGTCGAAGCGGTGCATGAACGCCGCAGCGTATTAACCCGCCCCGATTTTTACGATGGCGTGAAGCCGATGGCGGCAAATATCGATCAGATCATCATCGTGTCAGCAATCCTGCCGGAATTGTCGCTGAACATCATCGATCGCTATCTGGTTGCCAGCGAAACGCTGGATATCGAACCATTGCTGGTACTGAATAAAACCGACCTGCTGGATGAAAAAGCGCGTACCTTTGTTGATCAGCAGATGGATATCTATCGCAATATTGGCTATCGCGTGGTGATGGTCTCCAGCCGGGCGAAAAACGGTCTGGCCGACCTGGAAGCGGCCTTAACTGACCGTGTCAGTATCTTTGCCGGTCAGTCTGGCGTCGGCAAGTCAAGTCTGCTGAATGCCCTACTCGGCTTCGACAAAGAAGAACAGGTCGCTATTCTGACCAACGACGTGTCGGATGGCTCAGGCTTAGGCCAGCACACCACCACCGCATCACGCCTTTATCATTTCCCGCACGGCGGTGATGTGATCGATTCACCCGGCGTGCGTGAGTTCGGTTTATGGCATCTTGAGCCGGAACAAATTACCCGCGGTTTTGTCGAATTCCGCGCATTCCTTGGCGATTGCAAATTCCGCGATTGCAAACACGGCAGCGATCCCGGCTGTGCAATTCGTGAAGCGGTCGAACAGGGAAAAATCCACGCCTCCCGTTTCGATAACTACCACCGCATCCTGGAGAGCATGGCGCAGGTAAAAACGCGTAAAAATTTCCCTGATGGTGAAAGTTAATCGGTACATGCGTCTTAACGGATAAGCCGGTGCATTTTGCGAAGTGCATTCCGATCATGCGTCCGGACCGTGCAGCGTGCCGAAAATCGGGTATAGTCGCCATCTGAATGGGGCGCTTCTACCATCCGCCCCCCTTTTTTACAACGTTATAAAATAGCCAGGAGGCTAAGGTGTTTGATCGTTTGAAACTCGGCTTGAATCATATTCTCCCGAAGAAATGGCTGACTGAACTTGCCGGTTGGGGCGCCAGTCGCCGCGGTGGTTGGTTGACCAAACTGGTCATTGACATCTTCGTCTGGTTTTACAAAGTCGATATGGCGGAAGCGCGCAAGCCCGATACCGCAAGCTATCGCACGTTTAATGACTTTTTTGTTCGTCCGCTGAAAGATGATGCACGCCCGGTGGATGCAGACGCTAATCTCATCGCCCTGCCCGCGGATGGTGCTATCAGCCAGCTCGGCCACATTGATGGCGATCAGATTTTCCAGGCTAAAGGTCATCACTACACTATCGATGCACTACTGGCGGGTGATGAGCGGATGGCGGCCCGGTTTGTTGATGGCGAGTTCGTCACGACCTATCTGGCACCTCGTGATTATCACCGCGTACACATGCCGTGTAACGGCATCCTGCGTGAGATGATTTATGTGCCGGGCGACCTCTACTCAGTAAACCCGCTGACCGCGCGTAATATTCCCAACCTGTTCGCCCGTAACGAACGCGTCATCTGCTACTTCGAAACCGATATCGGGCCGATGGTGCAGATCCTGGTCGGTGCCACCATTGTCGGCAGTATCGAAACCGTTTGGGCTGGCACCATCACGCCACCGCGTGAAGGCGTGATCAAACGCTGGCACTATCCGGCAGCGGATGATGAAGGTGCCGTGGTACTGCTGAAAGGACAGGAAATGGGTCGCTTTAAACTCGGCTCTACCGTCATCAACCTGTTCGCACCTGGCCGCGTCAAACTGGCTGAAAGCCTGGAAGCAGAAAGCAAAACCCGTCTGGGTCAACCGCTGGCGATTGCACTGCCGGTCGCGACAGACATTTCCGACGTCATCGTCGACTAAATTGAGTGTTCTTTGTGCGTTCGATTCTCCTCCTGCTGCTGAGCCTGTGGCTTAGCAGCCCGGCCTTCGCGGCCAGCCTCCCTGACACCGACCAGCTCAAACAGCAGCTGGAAGAGATAAAATCGGCCAAAAACTCACCGGCGCAGTCGGAACAGATTCAGACGATTAAAGCCGCCTTAAACTTTCTCTCTGAACGCGATGAATCGCTGGATCGCGCAGCGCAATATCAGCAGGTTATTGATGATTTTCCGCGTCTGGCGCGCGAACTGCGTCAGCAGATTGCCGCGCTGAGTGACAGCGGTAAAATCGTGCGCAATCACATGAGCAGCGCCGAGCTGGATCAGGAGATCCTGCAGGTCAGCAGCCAGCTGCTGGAAGAGGGGCGTCAGGCGCGGCAGGAGCAGGATCGGGCACGGGAAATCAGTGATTCGTTGTCGCAACTACCGCAGCAGCAGACCGAAGCGCGTCGGGCGATGACGGAGAGTGAACGTCGGCTGCAGGGCGTCAGCAGTAGTTCGTCACAGAGCCCGCTGCAACTGGCGGCTCGCCAGGCGGAAAGCGCCGCGAATAAAGCGCGCGTTGATGAACTTGAACTGGCGCAGCTCTCCGCCAATAACCGTCAGGAACTCGCGCGGATGCGGGCTGAAGCCCACCAGCGTAAAGCGACTCAGCTCGATAACTACCTGCAGGCACTGCGTAACAAGCTCAACGATCAACGGCAACGTGAAGCGGAAGTCGCACTGGCTCGCACCGAGCAACTGGCGGAAAACAGTGGCGATCTGCCTCCGGCGATCAGCGATCAGTTTCGGGTTAACCGCGAACTCTCTGTTGCCCTGAATCAGCAGGCGCAGCGCATGGATCTGGTGGCATCGCAACAGCGGCTGGCCACCAACCAGATTATTCAGGTCCGTCAGGCGCTCTCTACCCTGCGGGAACAGTCGCAGTGGCTGGGTGCCTCTAACCTGCTGGGTGAAGCGCTACGGGCGCAGGTCGCACGTCTGCCGGAGATGCCTAAGTCCCAGCAGATTGATAATGAGATGGCACAGCTTCGCGTGCAGCGTCTCTATTATGAAGATCTGCTGGAACGCCAGGAGACCCTGCCTAAGGGACGTCAAGCCGATGGTCAGCTCTTCAACGCCGAACAGAAACGTATTCTTGATGCACAGCTACGCACCCAGCGTGAGTTGCTCAATTCTCTGATCTCCGGCTGTGACACGCTGATTCTGGAGATCACCAAGCTGAAGGTCGGTAACACCCAGTTGCAGGACGCGCTGACGGAAGTCAAAGATGCGACGCACCGCTATCTGTTCTGGACCGCCGATGTCAGTCCGGTCGGTCTGAGTTATCCACTGGATCTGGCCAAAGATCTTTCCCGCCTGCTGTCGCTGGATACGCTGGGTCAGCTCGGCAAAGCGATGGCGATGATGTTAACCAGCCGTAACTCGGTGCTGCCGATTGTTGGTGCGCTGCTGCTGGTTGGCTTCAGCATCAGCTCGCGTCGCCACTTCAACGCTTTCCTTGAACGTTCAGCGAGCAAAGTCGGCAAAGTCACCCAGGATCGTTTTCGCCTGACCATCCGTGCCGTATTCTGGTCGATTCTGGTGGCGCTGCCGCTGCCGGTATTATGGGGGACGCTGGGTTATGGTCTGCAGAATGCCTGGCCCTATCCTATCGCCGTGGCGATTGGCGATGGCATTACCGCCACGCTGCCGCTGCTGTGGGCATTTATGATCAGCGCTGCCTTTGCCCGCCCCAACGGCCTGTTCATTGTGCATTTTCGCTGGCCGCAAAACCGGGTGGCGCGCGCCATGCGCTATTACTCGCTGAGCATCGGTCTGATTGTGCCGTTGATTATGTTGCTTATCACCTTCGGTAATCTGGAAGATCGGCAGTTCTCCTCCTCGCTGGGCCGTCTCTGTTTCATCCTGATCTGTGGGGCAATCAGTATTGTTACCGTGAGCCTGAAACGCGCGGGCATCCCGCTCTATCTCGATAAAGAGGGGAATGGCGAGAACATGCTGAACCGTATGCTGTGGAATCTGATGATCGCCATGCCGCTGATGGCAGCCCTCGCCTCCGCCGTGGGTTATCTGGCTACCGCGCAGGCGCTGCTGGCGCGTCTGGAAACCTCGGTCGCCATCTGGTTCCTGCTACTGGTTATCTATCACATTATCAGGCGCTGGATGCTGATTCAGCGGCGCCGTCTTGGCTTCGATCGCGCCCGTCAGCGCCGTGCCGATATGCTGGCTAACCGCGCGCGCAGCGAAGAAGAGAAAGAACAAAGCGCATTGATGACCGATGCGATTGAGATTGAAGAGCCTGTTATCGATCTTGACGCAATCAGTACGCAGTCGCTGCGGCTCGTGCGCTCGATCCTGACACTCATTGCGTTGGTTTCGTTAATTGTGCTCTGGTCTGAAATCCACTCCGCCTTTGGCTTCCTGGAGAATATTCAGCTATGGGATGTCAGTACGTCCATTCAGGGGGGCGAATCGATCGAGCCGATTACCCTGGGTGCGGTGCTAATCGCCATTCTGGTGTTTATTATCACCACACAGTTGGTGCGTAACATGCCTGCGCTACTTGAGTTGGCGCTATTGCAGCACCTCAATCTGACGCCGGGTACAGGCTACGCCATCACCACGCTGACCAAATATCTGCTGCTGCTGATTGGGGGGGTGATAGGTTTCTCAATGATGGGTATCGAGTGGTCGAAGCTGCAGTGGCTGGTCGCCGCACTGGGCCTGGGGCTGGGTTTCGGGATGCAGGAGATTTTTGCCAACTTTATCTCAGGTCTGATTATTCTGTTCGAAAAACCGATTCGCATCGGCGATACCGTGACCATACGCGATCTCACGGGCAGCATTACCCGCATCAATACCCGCGCCACCACAATCACCGACTGGGACCGAAAAGAAATTATCGTGCCCAACAAGACCTTTATTACCGAACAGTTTATTAACTGGTCTTTGTCCGATTCTGTGACGCGCGTGGTGCTCACCATCCCGGCCCCGGCCAAAGTCAGCAGCGAACAGGTGACAACCATTTTGATACAGGCGGCTGAACGCTGTAGTTATGTTCTGGATACGCCGCAACCGGAAGCTTTCCTGGTCGATTTGCAGCAGGGGATTCAATTGTTTGAACTCCGGGTTCATGCCGCTGAGATGGGACACCGTATGCCACTGCGTCATGAGCTGCATCAGTTGATTCTGAGCGGATTTGATCAGCACGGTATTGAAATGCCGTTCCCGCCGTTCCAGATGCGCATGGAGACGCTGGGTAAGAAACTGCCAGCCAGCAACGGTGCGCCTGCTGCACGCGCTTATAAATCTGGCGGCTTGTAATGCAAAACGCCCGGCTAAGCCGGGCGTTTTCAGTCTGAGACGACAGTCACTGCTTAACGAATTCTTCACCCAGGGCGATATCTTTCTTCAGCGTATCGAGCATACCTGACAGCGCCTGCTGTTCGTAAGCGCTGAGTGTGCCAATCTGCTTGCGTTCCGCTATACCGTTTTTACCCAGTAGCAACGGCTGTGAGAAAAAGCGAGCATGTTCGCCCTCGCCTTCCACGTAAGCACACTCCACCACATTAGCCTCACCATTCAATGCCCGCACCAGTGACAACCCGAAACGCGCAGCAGCCTGACCCATCGACAGCGTGGCCGACCCGCCACCCGCTTTGGCTTCCACCACTTCGGTACCGGCATTCTGAATACGTTTAGTCAAATCAGCTACTTCCTGATCGCTGAAACTGATGCCTTTGACCTGTGACAACAGCGGCAGAATGGTCACGCCAGAGTGACCGCCAATCACCGGCACTTCAACCTGATCAGGCTGCTTGCCTTTCAGCGCGGCCACAAAGGTATTGGCGCGGATGATATCCAGCGTGGTCACGCCAAACAGACGGTTTTTGTCGTAGACGCCATGCTTTTTCAGTACTTCCGCCGCGATGGCAACCGTTGTATTGACGGGGTTGGTGATGATACCGATCAACGCTTTAGGTGCCGTCGTCGCAACCTGATCAATCAAGTTACGGACGATGCCAGCATTAACATTGAAAAGATCAGCGCGATCCATACCGGGCTTGCGAGCGACGCCTGCGGAAATCAGTACAACATCGGCGCCCTGTAAGGCAGGCGTCGCGTCTTCTCCACTAAATCCCTTGATAGTCACTGCAGTAGGAATATGGCTGAGATCAACGGCAACACCAGGGGTTACCGGCGCAATGTCATACAGTGAGAGTTCTGAACCTGCGTGAAGCTGGGTTTTGAGCAGAAGTGCGAGCGCCTGGCCTATGCCGCCAGCGGCACCGAGAACGGCAACTTTCATTCTTAACTCCTTATTAAGGTGGGGCAGAGATGGGCCGAAATTCTATCTGTGTCAGACCTTAATCAACTGCTCAGGCGATGATAAATATCCGCTGTTAATTCTACGTGTTTTCACACTTAATCTCCGGATTCAAAAGTTACTTATCATTGCGCCTGAATGACCGACAACTTTGCCGTCGTCAGACAGAGAACGGCTGCGTGCGTTTTCTGTTATTACACCACCAATAATATAACAACTTTGCAACCTTCGCCTTCCGTGGCTGTGACGGGCGTTTTGGTCTGAGCGGATTTATTTGCTATTATCCCCGCCCGCAGCCGCCCGAACCCTGCTCACCAATCGACCGATTGCATAAAAATGCATTTAAATGCATAATCACCACTCTGCCGCGGGCGGATGCGCGGTTATTCTCTCTATTTATTGGTAACCTATGCGAAACCCATCAAAACAAGACGATCTGATCAAGGCTTTCAAGGCCTTATTAAAAGAAGAAAAATTCAGCTCCCAGGGCGAAATTGTTCAGGCGCTTCAGGATGAAGGCTTTGAAAATATCAATCAGTCCAAGGTCTCGCGGATGCTAACTAAGTTTGGCGCGGTGCGCACCCGTAATGCCAAGATGGAAATGGTTTATTGCCTGCCCGCCGAGCTGGGTGTGCCGACGACGACCAGCCCGCTAAAAAACCTGGTTCTGGATATCGACTACAACGACGCGCTGGTGGTGATTCATACCAGTCCGGGTGCTGCTCAGCTGATTGCACGTCTGCTGGATTCGCTGGGTAAGTCGGAAGGGATTCTTGGCACTATTGCCGGCGATGACACGATCTTTATTACCCGTGCGCGCGATTTCACGGTCAAACAGCTGCACGGAGCGATTCTCAACCTGTTTGAACAGGAACTCTGATCGCTCACTGACGGCCAGCAATTATTGCTTCAGGTCGTCAGTTCGATCTCTCTCTGACGCGCAGGCTCTTTACTCTTCAATACGTTATAACCCCACCTTCGAGAACTTTGTTAAACTTTGTTATTAGTCAGATATCTTACTCCCCTTCACTTCCTGCACTATTTTACGCTGCTTTACATTCCTGAATCGGTACCTTTGCCCGGATCCAGATCAAATTCCAGCCCGATCCCCACTGACTTTCGCACTAAACGTTAAAGTGATCTATCTCACTGTTTTAACAATTAAAAGCGGCTTAAAGGCTATTTTTTACCCGTTTTTTATAACGTTAAGTTATTAAAAGTAGCCATAAGGATAAAGAATCACGAAAAAACATTATTAGCGGAGTATTAATTTCTACCGTTATTAGTTCTATACTTATTTTCGTGATGCGAATCACACTAAATAAAAAGATAAAAATAGACGACGAGGAAATATCTATGAACGTAAAAACTACCATCGCTACCCTGAGCATTCTCTCTGCACTTTCATTTGGTGCTGTTGCAGCAGAATCTATCAATGCTTCACAGGCGCAGGATCTGCAGGCCGTTGGCACCATCAGTGTCAGCGGCGTATCCGGTTCACCGATGGATATTAAACAGAAACTCAGCGACAAAGCCGACCAGCAGGGCGCAAAAGCCTATCGCGTGATTGAGGCTTACAACAACGGCAATTATCACGCTACCGCTGCACTGTATAACTAAGGCGTAACCCATAATGCCCTCGGCTCTCTGTCTGACGCGCCCTTTTGTGCTCCAGAGAGCTGAAGCAAAAAATTCAGGAGAGTTGACCATGAAAATGAAATTAGCGATTGCCGCTCTTAGTCTGGCATCCCTGTTCTCAGTAGGTGCTAACGCCGCCAGCCTGGTTTCCAGTGAACAGGCCCAGGGCCTGCAGCCAATGAATCAGACCATCAGCATGGGTGGACGAAATGGCGACCAGACGCATATCCGTCAGATGCTGTCAGAAAAAGCGGATGCCCAGGGCGCCAGCCATTATCGCATTATCGAAAACAACCAGGATAATACCTGGCACGTGACCGCTGAGCTTTATAAATAATTAACCGTGCCGACGCCTGATGGCGTTGGAAAATATCGACGACCCGCATCTACGATTAACCGCAGGTTGTTGAATGTATTGAGGAGACGAACATGAATATCAAAACAACCATCGCTACAGTCAGCCTGCTTTCCGTAATGGCGTTTGGCGCATCTGCCGCACAGCTGGTAAACGGAGATCAGACGCAGAACCTGCAGCCTGCGGGTACCGTGACTATCAGTGGAACCGCGGGATCGCCAATGGATTACCGCGCTGAGCTTTCTCAGAAAGCAGATGCACAGGGTGCAAGCGCCTATAAAGTTATTGAGGCGCGCACCGGTGATAACTATCACATCACCGCACAGCTTTATAAGTAATTCCTCGTCAGAGTTATGACGAACCCTTTGGCCCCGCTCACCGGGGCCTTTTTTCATCCGATGTTAAAGTGAAGCTCTCCTTCCAGCTCCTCTTCCGCTTCATCAAATAGCAGAATCAGCGCACCATAACGCCGTCGCTGTCCCCTGCCCAGATTGACAAATTCAATCTCCAGCGGCATGGGTAACAGATCGCCCGTCACCACATCCCATAACCCATCCAGATCGCAGATGCGGCGCTCCTCCAGCGCAAATCGCTCGCTGAACTGGCGGAAGAAATGGGCCTGATCGACAATTTCATTAAAATCAAAACGCTCGATTTTCATGCTGACGGCTCCCATGCTCCGTCTGCGGGCGACCTTTGCCGCCCGTTTCTTTCTGCTAGCTCAAACCGCCCAGATGCAGCGCTTTGACCTCCAGATACTCATCCATGCCCAGTACTGAACCTTCGCGGCCCAGACCCGACTCTTTCACACCACCAAACGGTGCCAGCTCGGTTGAAACGGCACATTCGTTAATGCCAATCATGCCACTTTCCAGCGCGGCTGAGACGCGGAATACCCGTTGCAGATTCTGAGTGTAAAAGTAAGCGGCGAGGCCGAATGGCGTATCGTTGGCACGGCGGATGACGTCATCTTCATCATCAAAGCGGAAACAGGCAGCCACCGGACCAAAGGTCTCCTCCTGCGCGAGCTGCATGTCTTCGTGAGCCTCAGTAATGACAGTGGGCTGCCAAAAGTTGCCGCCCAGCGCATGTCGCTCACCACCCGCAAGTAATTTGCCGCCTTTTGCTACTGCGTCATTAACATGCTGCTCAACCTTTTCAACCGCAGATGCTTCAATCAATGGTCCGACGATCACGCCCTCTTCCATGCCGTTGCCAACTTTAAGCTTGTTCACTTCGGCGGCCAGTTGCCGGGTAAACTCATCATAGATGGCGTTGTGAATGTAGAAACGATTCACACTAACGCATACCTGGCCCGCATTACGGAATTTGTTGGCAATAGCCCCTTGCACGGCGGCATCAATATCAGCATCGTCAAACACGATATACGGGGCGTTACCCCCCAGCTCCATCGACACTTTTTTCATGGTTTCGGCGGCATTGCGCATCAGCAACTTGCCCACCTGCGTAGAACCGGTGAACGAAATTTTACGCACCGCTTTGCTGGCCATGATCGCATCGCTGATGGCATGGGTATCCCCTGCCACCGCATTGAGTACGCCATCCGGCACACCCGCCTGCTTTGCCAGCGCCAGCAGCGCAAAGGCAGAGAGTGGCGTGTTATTGGCGGGTTTAATGATACCGGTACAGCCCGCCGCCAGGGCTGGCCCCAGTTTGCGGGTTAGCATCGCCATCGGGAAATTCCACGGCGTGATGGCGGCAACAACACCTATCGGTTCGCGGGTTGCCAGAATACGGGAACCGGGTTTAGCGGGCGGAATGATCTCACCATTGGTTCGTTTCGCCTGCTCGGCGAACCACTGAATAAAACTGGCGGCGTACTCAACCTCCCCTTCCGCCTCTTTCAGAGGCTTGCCCTGTTCGGTCGTCATTAACTGTCCCAGCCAGCGCTTGTTCTCAATAATCAGCTGGTACCAGCGAGTGAGAATTTCAGCGCGCGCTTTTGCGGTTTGCGCCCGCCAGGCGGGAAAAGCGCGCTCCGCCGCAGCGATCGCCTGTTCTGTTTCAACCTTGCCTGCTTTTGCCACCTGTGCAATCACCTCACCGGTCGCCGGATTGGTCACGTCAAAGGTAGAGGCCGCCTGGTGCCATTGACCGTCCGTCAGATAGCCGGTCCGGAACAATTCGCTCTCTTGCAGTGATTTCATTTATTCGCTCCTGTCAGTTTTGCTCTTCCGTCTGGAGAGTATAGTTGGCAAAAGCGACAGATTTTGTGATGGGCTGAGATTGCACTGGCCGCTGCAGATCACAGCGGCCAGATTCAGATTTGGATGAGCGTGTTCTGGTATTTATCCAGCATCATAGCCAGTCGTTTTACCGGTTCCGTTACGCTGGCGGGCGCCTCGTAATGGGCCAGTTTTTCCTGATAAACATCCAGTTCTTTCAGCAGACGTTCAAAATAGTAACGCCGCTTGTCGTCACTGCTGGCGGAGATCACCCGGTCAGCGGTGTTTCGCAGTTGTCGGTGATAAGCAGAGAGATCCGCGTTAACCGGCACTTCTGCATCGCGTAACCGCTGATGACCGATAATCAGCGTCAGGGCGATGCGATATTTATTGATATCGCCAGGAAACAGGTTCAGCAGCAGAAATAGTTGCTGATAGAGCGCCGGCAGATGATTTTCACGCCGGCGTGCCTGATTGGTGGTCATTGCTGACACGGCCGCATACATAAAGCGGTTCAACAGTTTGCGGCCGGTGCGCGCTTTTGATTTATCACGTATTAACAGGATCACCATCATCGCCACAAAACAGCCGATAACCTGCCCGAGCACGTTGTCGAGGAAAACGTTAATCTGGAATTGCATCGGATTATCAAGAACCAGCACGTTGAGGGTTCCGATCAATGCACCTAATGTGCCGAGCTGACGCCGCTGAATGAAGATGCCACCAATAAAGCCCAACAGGCCAATTGCGATACAGAGCAGTAGTGCGCTCTGCTGGGTAGCGGGGAGAACATACATAAAGTAGAGTGCACCCAGCGGAACTGCGACCGTCATGCCGTAGAGAAAATCTTTTGCCATCATCAGTGGATTAGGCATACGCATTGCCAGTGCGGTAATTACCGCCAGCATCACCATACAGCCGCTGCCTGACGTCCAGCCGGTATAGAGCCAGAACAGTGAGCCCAGCGCGGTCGCAACAAAGGTACGGATACCATTGATCATCGCATGATGTGTTTCAGCGGAACGCGCCTGAATCACCACTTCGCGCTGTAGAACTTCCTCTTCCAGCGAGGTGATTCGGCTGTTGCTTTTAATACCGTTGAGCAGTAACAGATATTCGGTGGCAGCACCTACCCAGCTGGCCAGTGTGACCGGCGTAGATTTGCCACTGGCACGAGTTACCCGCCGCATCACTTTCATTCGCTTATGCACCTCTTCGACCGTCGAGGCCGGTTTTTCAACCATCAAACGATACTGTGGCGGAATGTAGTCAGGACGAGAATTCTGGATGAGGAAGGTTTCGGCTGCCTGAGTAATCAGCGTCAACGACAGGGTATTCAGCATCTGCAAGCGGCGGTTACTGTTCTTCCAGCGTGACGACTCCATCATCAGCTGGCTGCGCATGCTGTTCAGGGCCGTGGTACGCCGTACCAGCGCACTCCAGGTTTTATCGACCTCTTCTTTATCACCATGTGCGACGCAGAGTTGGAGCAGGTGATAGTGTGCCACCAGCAGCGAATCGACTTCAGCGTCGATCACTTTTTTTATCGAGCGCGGCGAGAAGATCATGTCAGCCAGAATGGCACACAGAATGCCGAGTACGATTTCACTGCAGCGCTCCACCGCATATTGTGGCACCAGCGTCAGACCGCCGCTGGCGTTGGCCGTTACCACAATAATCAGCGCGGTGTAGCCAGCCAGTCCCAGTGCGTAGGAGTTTTCAACCTTGATCAGCGAAGAGAGCCAGACGCAGAGTCCTGCCCAGATGCAGCACAGCAGCAGCATCACGACCGGCGCACGAACGGTGGCGATCATGATGGTCAGCGCGGCGATACAGCCAATAAATGTCCCGATAATACGCAAGACGCCGCGATAGCGCAGCGCCCCGGAATAGGGGTCACCCCCTGCCGCAAACGCGGTGCCGCCCGCCACGATACCGGCAGTCATCACCGCCCAGCGCGGCGTTTCAAGGTTAAAGTGAAAGCCAACCATCAATGCCAGCACCAGCGCAAAGGTAAGCTTTACCGGGAAACGCAGGAACTCGATCATATCGCCCTCTTAACCAAACTCACGCAGGCGATTAAACAGTCGGATCATGGGTGAAACCTGTTCAGGCTGGCGATCGGCCTGGCCGGTAATCACCACGGTTGCCGTCGTCCCCGCCGGGAAGCGATTTCCGGGCTGCTGATCAAGCCGGATGCGCACCGGTACACGCTGCGCCAGACGGACCCACTCCAGATTGGAATCCACTGTTGCCATGCCTTTGCTGTCGACCGAGCTGCTGCTGTTGGTGACGCCAGCCGCCACACTGTCAACCGTACCACGCAACACAATGTTGCTGCCGAGCGGGGTAACTTCCGCGCGGAAGCCCTTCTCCACACCGTGTAGTTTGGTCTCCTCCAGGTAAGCCAGTACATAGAAAGAGTGTTGCTGAACCAACGCCACCGCCACAGAACCACGGGTAATAAATTCACCCTGATAGACGTTGAGGTTAGTGACCCAGCCATCAGACGGCGCTTTCACAGTGGTGCGCTCAAGATCGATCTGCGCCAGATCGCGTGTCGCCACCGATTTCGCCAACTGATGCTCACTGGTTTGCAGATCGTTGTTGGATTGCTCGATCGCCTCACGCGACATCGCGGAGGTGCCAAGCTGGTTACGTCGTCCGGCTTCGCGACGTTTCTCACTCACCAGCGCCTGATAATATTCAACATCCGCCTGTGCCTGATCGCGCGCTTTCTGATAGCGCGGCCGGTCAACCACAAACAGCGTATCACCCTTCTTCACCAGTTGGTTGTCGTGTACCGGAACCTCAGTAATCAGGCCGGTGACGTCAGGCGAAATCGCCACCACGTCAGCCGCAAAACGCGCATCACGCGTCCAGGGGGATTCGGTATAGAACACCCAGGCGCGGAAGATGATAATCACTGCGATAATGACCAGCAGGACAGTAATCGCGTAGCGCGCGATTTTTCTTATGAGTGCTTTCACTTAAACCTCAGACTAATAAACGGGAGACAAGGTAAAACACACAGCAGTAAAGCGCTGTATTAAAAAGTGCCGGATGCCAGACAAGATCATAAATACCGCTCGGCGTCAGCACGCGTTTCACTAACCAGAACAGCATCAGTGAAAGAATAAGTTCGATGAAAATAGGCGGAAAAGAGAGCCCAAACATGACAAATACCGGAAGCACACTCATCAGAAATCCTTAGTTCAACCTTGCCGGGATACTCCTTTGCCTGTTCAGATGTCGCAGGAAAACAGTCTGTCAGCGCTATCTAAACCGCAGCTGGCTTAATAATAGCGTATCATCGGAGGGCATCAGGCAATGAAGAATCACCGGGAGATACCCCGGCGCGCTTATAATAACGCGCCTGACTATAAGTTTTCTACAGAATGTGATCTAAATCACTTTTAAGTCAGAGTAAATAATGGAACGACTGAAAGGTATGTCTGTCTTCGCCAAAGTGGTCGAACTGGGTTCGTTTACCGCTGCGGCACGTCAGCTTCATCTGAGCGTCTCATCAATCAGCCAGATTGTCGCGAAACTTGAAGATGCATTGCAGGTGAAGCTGCTGAATCGCAGCACCCGCAGTATCGGGCTAACCGAAGCGGGCAAAATCTATTATCAGGGCTGCCGCCGTATGCTGGCAGAAGCGACGCAGGTTCATGAACAGCTTTACGCTTTTAACAACACGCCCATTGGCGTACTGCGAATTGGCAGCTCCTCAACTATGGCGCAGAACGTCTTGGCCGGTATGACCAGCGATATGCTGCGGGAATATCCAGGGCTGAGTGTGAATCTGGTCACCGGCGTTCCGGCACCGGACCTGATTGCTGATGGTCTGGACCTGGTGATCCGGGTGGGTGCCTTAAAAGATTCAAGCCTGTTTTCACGTCGTCTTGGCGCAATGCCAATGGTGGTGTGCGCCGCAAAAAGCTATCTTTCGCAGCATGGCACACCGGAAAAACCGGGCGACATCGATAATTTTTCCTGGCTGGAATATAGCGTACGGCCCGACAACAATTTTGAACTGATTGCGCCGGAAGGATTAGTAACCCGCCTGGCACCGCAGGGGCGTTTTGTGACCAATGATTCCCTGACGTTGATCCGCTGGCTGAAGTCGGGCAACGGCATCGCCTATGTGCCGATGATGTGGGTGATTGATGAGATCACCTCAGGCGAGATCGATATTCTATTTCCGCAATATCAGTCCGATCCGCGGCCGGTCTATGCGCTGTATACCGAGAAGGATAAGTTGCCGCTCAAGGTGCAGGTCTGTATCGATTATCTGACCGGTTATTTTGAGCAAGTAGCAGAACAGTATCAGCAGCACCGTAAAAGCTAACAACCCGCCAGGCGGCGGGTTGTTGAGGTCAAATCAGGCAGTGCCCCCGATGGTCAGTTTATCCAGCTTAAGGGTTGGCTGGCCCACACCGACCGGCAGGCTCTGGCCCTCTTTACCGCAGACGCCCACGCCTTTATCCAGCGCCAGGTCATTACCCACCATCGAGATCTGCTGCATCGCTTCAATGCCGGAGCCAATCAGCGTTGCGCCTTTGACCGGTTTGGTGATTTTACCGTTCTCAATCAGATAAGCCTCTGAGGTTGAGAAGACAAATTTGCCGGAGGTGATATCCACCTGACCGCCACCAAAATTCGGCGCGTAGAGACCATATTCAACGCTTTCAATAATATCCTGCGGCGATGACTTACCTGCCAGCATATAAGTATTGGTCATGCGCGGCATCGGCAGATGCGCGTAGGATTCACGACGTCCGTTACCGGTTGGGCTGACACCCATCAGGCGCGCATTCAGCTTGTCCTGCATGTAGCCTTTCAGCACACCATTCTCAATCAGCATGTTGTACTGACCAGGGACGCCTTCATCATCCACCGCCAGTGAACCGCGTAGCCCTTCAAGGGTGCCGTCATCCACCACCGTACAGAGTTCAGACGCGACCTGCTGACCGATTTTACCGCTGAACACTGAGGTGCCACGGCGATTGAAATCGCCTTCCAGTCCATGGCCAACCGCTTCATGCAGCAGCACACCTGGCCAGCCCGCACCCAGCACCACCGGCAATGCACCGGCAGGTGCCGCCACAGCAGAGAGATTAACCAGCGCCATGCGTACCGCTTCACGCGCCCAGGCATCAGCGCGAACTTCGCCATTTTCATCCGCCAGAAAAAACGCATAGCCGGTACGCGCACCGCCGCCGCTGGCACCACGTTCACGCTTGCCCTGATCTTCAACCTGAACGCTGATAGAGAGGCGAACCAGTGGACGGACATCTGCCGCCAGCGTACCGTCAGTAGCGGCCACCAGAACCTGCTCGTAAACCCCGGTCAGGCTGGCATTAACTTCCTGCACACGCGAATCAGTTGCACGGGCGACTTTATCAACGCGATGGAGCAGGGCAATTTTGTCTTCACGCGTCAGGCTGCTCAGCGGATCGACCGCCGAATAGAGTGAACGGTTCATCACAGCAGAAAGTGTGTGTGCCTTGCCATTTCCCTGTTCGCGCACGATGCTGCGTGCCGCTTCAGAGGAGAGACGCAGCGCGTTCAGCGTAATCTGGTCTGCATAAGCGAAACCGGTTTTTTCACCACTGACCGCGCGCACGCCCACACCCTGATCAATATGGTATGAGCCATCTTTAATGATTTTGTCTTCCAGCACCCAGGATTCGTGAAAGCTGGACTGAAAATAGAGGTCGGCATAATCCAGACGACGTTCTGAAAGCTGCCCTAACAGGGAAAATAGGTCCTGCTGATTAATGCCGTTAGCAGTCAGTAACTGCTCACTTACCAGGTTCAGAGTCATCGTTTCTCACTCATTATGTGCTCAGATAATCATAGCCTGCGGTAATTCCGGTACGGCGTCAAATTCACTTGTTGTCTGTTTCACGCGGTTTACGCAGCACTTCATTGATTTCCGGTTTATCCAGCGGGCCACTGATGTGATAACGCAGTAGCGATATTCTGTTCCATAAGGGTGCCAGAACTTTACTGGCGGCGAAAACCGCCGCGCCGATTACCGGATTGATGGCAAAGGCTGTCGCCACACCAACCGATGCGGATATCTCCGGGGCAACCACTGCTTCCATATCGATTTGACGTTTTACCAGGTCGAGATTGCCTTGCATGGCGATGTCTGCTTCCAGCCCATCCACCAGCAGGTTATCGGTGCGCATTACGCCATTTTCGATCCAGGCCGTGCCGTTAATCGAGTCGAAATAGAATGAATTGGTAAAGGTGTCGCTGAAGTCTAAGCGCAGCTTGCGTAGTAGCGCATCAAAGCTCACCAGCCGCAGGATTTTTCCGGCGGTGCCGGTGTTTACATCCGCAATCTGGCCTTTACCAAAGTGGGTTTTAAGGGTGCCGCTCAGCGTCTCTGCGGAGGGCTGCCAGGGCGCAGAGCGCCAGTGCAGGTCGTAAGCAATATTAAATGGCGCATCGCGCAGCGGGGTATTGACGCCAAACCAGTTAGTCGCGTTATTAATATTCGGCCCTTTCAGCGTGCCCTTCAGCGAGGTGCGCTGGTCAGTCGGGCGGTTAACCCACTCACCGTTGATTCTCAGCTGCGAACTGCCGGTATCCACCTTACCGTTAGTAAGCGCTAACGTTTCTCCCTTGGGTTGCAGCATCGCTGATACCTGACCATATTTCTGACCCAGCACCCAGCACTCTTTGCAGCGCAATTGTAAGGCAGGCCAACGACTGAAATTAATGGTAGTGGCTTGCTGAGTGGGCGCTTTGCCACCTTTAGCTACATCGTTATCCCACTGCGGATTGTAATAAAGGTAATCCAGGTTCACCTGCCACGGCGCTTTCGGCGCCATTGCCAGCACACCACGCAGCTCCTTCGCATTGACGCTGACCTGGCCCTTGCCGCCCGCACTCTGTGCCAGTGTCGCGTCAACCTCATGCCATTCCTGTCCGGCCAGCGTAACAGCCGGGCTGCGAAGAGTGATATTACCAGGCAGCGTGACACCATCCGTCTGGACATTGCCGGTGCCTGGTTCGGACGCCCCCGCAGAACCTCCGCCTGCCATCATAGCTACCCAGGCTTCGCCATCCAGCGCAGGCAGGTTCAACACCATTCCGGCATGATCGGGCAGAGCAGGCGTTTTCTGGGCATCATTCAGCCAGATGCCACGGTCCACGCGCAGCGTCGGTTCCAGCAACCAACGGCTGTTAAAACGATGGTTTGCATTGACGCTGCCACTAAGCTCGAAATGGTGCAGGTCGCCACTGGCCTGGATAGCGATCGGCATCGCCTCACCTGCTTTCTTATCGAGTGGTGCAGGTAAGTGACTACTTACTTCTTTCGCATTACCGTTCAGCGCGACGTCATAATGCGCCCCGCCATGATGAGGCAGCGTAATGTTAACGTCGCCCTGCCAGGGAAGATGGCCGCCGACTTGCTTGCTGACGGCGGCAGGAACCTGGCTGATTTTAGCAGGTTGCCAGTCGCCCTGAAGTTTTACGTTGACGCCAAAATCGTCCGGATTCTCTCTGGTGCTGAAACGGACGCCCATCGGCTGACCAAACCAGTTCGCCCGCAGATCCTCACTGGCCAGATTGCCGTTGTCGTAACGGAAGCGGCCTGAGAGGTTGTTAATAGTGGTTTTTAGCGGCTTGATAAACAGCGAATTATTGTTCAGATCGACATTGCCACGGGCGTGTACCTGCTCACCATCCAGCGGAATATCCAGATTCAGGTGACCGCCGACGCGGCCTTTAATTTCCAGCTGCTCCAGCGCGGCACCCAGTGAAGGTTTCAGCGGCGTCTGCCCGAAATAGTCAGCGATCTGCTGGCCTTCTCCACTGATGTCTCCATCAATGATCAGTTTTTCTTTCAGATAATCAGGGATTACCGCACTGACGTTGCGCGCTTCCACCTCGCCCAGTCTGGCCATCGGCGCATTCATCCACAGACCGTCATTCAGGAAGTTAAGATCGATATCGAGATTGCTGATTACCGGCCATTTGGGCTGAAACGCATACGTCGCCTGACGAAGCGGCACCCAGACCTGGAACATGCCATCGTTGTGCTTGAAGGGGAACAGCGCCGGGTTACCGGCAAACAGCAAGGTGGCGTTATCCACCTTGCCACCCTTCACTGCCCCACTCAGATAGTGTGTGAGTCCGTTACCCATCAGCGGCACCGGGAAGTAGCGCCAGGCATCGCCCGCATCGGTAAGCCGGATACCGGCCAGAATATCCAGACGTGGCTCACCGCCGCTGTTCTGCTGATAGCTGAAGTCGCCGCGTGCCCGGAGCGAGCGCGCCTGCAGATCAAGATTTTCACCCGCCAGCGTCAGACCATGTTCATCACGCAGCCAACGCAGCGCACCGGTTATCCGTTTGATCTCTAACGGTGCCTGGAACATGTCACCATAGGGGACGGTCGCCGCCCCCATATCCACACTAACCTGACCATTACTCAGGCTGCCACGTGCTTCACCGTTTAAATGGCTGATACCTGGCAACAGTTTCCAGTGCTGCCAGCTGAAATCACGCCATTTCACCTGTAGGCGGCTTTTTTCAGGCTGCTGCAACGGGATATCCAGCGCCAGGCCATCGATAGTGCCCTGTGGCTGCAGCGTCTGCCAGTTTTCAAACAGTGCTGGAGAGAGCGGCGCAAACAGCGGAATGATCGGCGCAATATGACTCAGCAACAGTTGTGTGGCGCGAACCCGCACTTCCGGCTGACCATCCGGCCCCATCATCTGCTTATCTTCAGGACGCCATAACAGGGAGAAGTGACCCGCGGGCCAGGACTGGCCATCGGTGCTGAGCCGGGTCTGCGGCACATTGACCACCCAGCCATTCTGGAAGCGTGAAAGATGCGCGGTCAGCCCATCGACCTCAATCCGGTGTCGTCCGGTCTCGCCCTGCCAGCTGGCTCCGCCCTGACGCAACAGCAGATCACCGGCGTAGATATCGCCATCGCGCAGGTTAACCCATGCCGCCAGGCTAAATCGGGCGCTGTCCAGCCGGGTATTGTCGCGCACCCAACGGCCCAGCCACGGACGCATATCGACGTCGTCGGCCTGCATCCAGATGCGGCCATCATTAAGTAAACCGTTGCTGTCGTTAAGATCGAGCCGTACCTGTACCACGCCGTGCTGGCCAGTAAAGCTGGACAGACTGACTTCGCCTTCTGCCCGGTGGCGGTTATCTTTATTGACCCAGGTCAGTCGAGGGATCGCCAGCTCAGCATGCTGGCCGGAAGGAGTGCGGAAACGAATGGTGCTGTCACGCAGGTCAAAGTGGTCAAACTGGCGCAGGAAGAGTTCGTTAATTTGCGCCGGACGGAAGCTGTTTTTCTCTTTGTCATTGTCTAGCAGTGGACGATTACTGTCGAGATGCAGCTGCCAGAAAGTCAGATCGCGGAACTGCCAGCGCCAGCGCAACAGCGATTGCCAGACGTCGAGCGCCAGATTGATGCGTTTGATGGTGAGTTTGCCGTTCTCATGCAAATCGACGCTGAGATCATGAACCTGCAAGGTTGGGCCGAAATTCTCCCATTTGCCTTGTAACTGGCTGGCGTTGACCGGCACGCCAGTATTGTCGGCGATGAATTGCAGAAGGTTGCTGCGATAGCTGTCGAGATGCGGCATCACCAGACGCAATCCGCTGACCAGCAGCGCGACAATCACGATGATTGCCGCGACCAGCAGTAACAAAATCCTCGGCAACTGCCTCACTCACGCCTCTCCTTGTGTTCCGCAAACGACGGATAGTTGGTTCTCATACCCGACCGTCTTCAGATAAAAACGTTAAAAAACGCGCATTTTATCTCAAACAAGGGCGATTTTTCAGCCCGCCATCCGAAGAAACCGGTAACCGGGCTGGCGTTACATCATCACCACGTCGAACTGCTCCTGAGTGTAAAGCGCTTCGACATGAACTTTAACCTGCTTACCGACAAAAATTTCAACTTCAGCCAGTGCATGCGACTCATCGATTTTTAACGCCTCACCTACCGCCGGTGAAACATAGACCAGAAAACGATCAGAATCATAGGCGTGGTGAACCCGGACAATCTCACGCATGATTTCATAGCAAACCGTTTCAACGGTTTTCAGCGTGCCGCGCCCTTTGCAGACCGGACAATTCTGGCACAAAACATGTTCAATACTTTCACGGGTGCGCTTACGCGTCATCTCAACCAAACCCAGCGCCGAGAAACCATTAATACCGGTTTTAACCCGATCTTTACTGAGCGCGCTCTCCAGCGAATGCAGTACCCGGCGCCGATGGTCTTCATTGCTCATATCGATAAAGTCGATAATGATGATGCCACCAAGATTACGCAGTCGCAGCTGACGCGCGATTGCCTGAGTGGCTTCAACATTGGTATTAAAGATCGTCTCATCCAGGTTGCGATGGCCGACAAACGCACCGGTGTTGATATCGATGGTAGTCATCGCTTCGGTCTGGTCGATTATCAGGTATCCGCCTGACTTTAGTTCAACTTTGCGATCCAGCGAACGCTGAATCTCATTTTCGACGTCAAACAGATCGAAAATAGGCTGTTTGCCGTTGTAAAGCTCCAGCTTACCGGCCATTTCCGGGATATATTCACCGGTAAATTCCACCAGCATGTCGCAGGTCAGACGGGAGTCCACCCGGATGCGATCCAGCGCTGCGCCCGCAAAATCTCGCAGAATACGCTGAGCCAGGGCTAGCTCTCCATAGAGCAGGCAGCGGGTTTGATTACGTTTTTTACGCTCACTGACTTTGGTCCAGAGACGCTTCAGAAAAGCGGCGTCCTGCGCCAGCTCCTCATCCCCGATGCCTTCTGCGGCGGTACGGATAATGAAGCCGCCCAGATCGTCGCAGTAGTCAGCCACTACCGCTTTAAGCCTGTCTCGCTCTTTCTCACTCTCAATACGCTGAGAGACACCCACATGCGATGCGCCCGGCATAAAGACCAGGTAACGTGACGGCAGAGTGATGTCAGTGGTCAGTCGGGCTCCTTTAGTGCCAAGCGGATCCTTTACAACCTGAACGACCAGATCCTGTCCCTGACGCACCAGTTCGGCAATATCCCGCACGATAAAGTTTTTCTTTTCATCGCCCGCCACACATTCGGTATGCGGCATGATGTCAGAGGCGTGCAAAAAGGCCGCTTTTTCCAGACCGATATCGACAAAGGCGGCCTGCATGCCAGGCAGAACACGGCTTACACGGCCTTTATAAATATTGCCAACAATACCGCGCCGCGCTTCACGCTCAATATGTATTTCCTGAAGGATGCCGCCGTCGATATAGGCAACACGCGTTTCCGAAGGCGTGACGTTAACCAGTAATTCAGCCGTCATGTTGACTCCTTACGGCACGCAGTGACTGGAAATGGCTGATCAACTCCCCTGTCTCAACCAAAGGTAATCCCACCACCGCATGGTAGCTTCCATTAATTTTGCGGACAAAGTTTCCTCCCCTGCCCTGAATACCGTATGCACCCGCTTTATCCATTGGCTCGCCGGTAGCGATATAGTCGTCGATGTCGGTCGCGGTTAAGGTGCGAAATGTCACATCAGTGGTCACAACGCAATCCAGTGCCTGCTGGCTGTCAGCCAGGGCCACCGCCGTCATCACCTGATGCGTATGACCTGAGAGTTTGCGCAGCATCGCGTGGGCATCGGCGGCATCGCGCGGTTTTTCCAGCACTTCACCATTCAACACCACAATCGTATCCGCACCCAGCACCGGCAGATCCTGCGCAGCCCGTTTTACACCCGCCTGCGCTTTGTCATTGGCCAGACGGCGGACATAGACCTCCGCCGCTTCATTCGGCTGACGCTGCTCTTCAACGTCAGTCACGATGCGCTCGAATGTCAGGCCAAGTTGAGTTAACAGCTCACGACGACGCGGTGAACCGGAAGCAAGATAGAGGGTTAGCATAAATTTCCTTATTGAACAGCGAACTGACGACGAATTTTTCTCATTATTAAGAATAGCCAGGGCCAGAGAATACCGTCGACGACACTGCTCCAGAAAATTTCAGGTCGGAATGAAACGTTAATTACCAGGAATTCTGCCCAGAAGACGATCACATCCATTGCCAGTGACAGCACCATAACCATTAACGCTTGCTGCCACAACGCTAAGTTGCGGAATAACTGGAACTTAAAGGCAATCAGGTAGGCGATGATACTCAGCGCCAGCGCACGCACACCGAGCGTGGAACCGGCAATAAGATCCATGATGGCACCCAGCAAAAATCCGCTACCGACATTGACCCGATGCGGCAGTGCGAGTACCCAATAGATGAGGATCAACAGCAGCCATGAGGGCCGGAACATATAAATCTCATCCGGCCATGGCATGATCTGCAGGACTAGCGCAACCAGGAAAGAGAGCCAGATGACCCAACGCCCCTGGCTGCGATATCGACTCAAGGCTGGCCCCCGCGTGAACGCGAGGAGCCGCTCTGTCCGCTGCTGCTGGTTGGTGCAGGCGGTCCCATCTGAGCGGCAGGCGCGGGCGGACCCATTTCACCCGCAGGCGGTAATACTTGCGGCATCATCTGCATCAGACGCTCGTTTGCAACGCGATGAACTTCATCCTGCGGCAACGGCATATCACCATTGCGATCGGCACCCCATAGCAGCAGCAGGTAACGCAGACGCTGCAGGCCCGCGGTCGGATGTGCCTGAATCACCGTGTAAGCGCGCTGGGTATCCACTTTCACCGAGGAAACCACGCCCACCGGATAACCCTCAGGGAAACGGCCACCAATGCCTGACGTCACCAGCACATCGCCTACCCGAATGTCCGTATTACCCGGCAGATGTTCGAGCTGGAGATCTTCAGTACAACCGTTACCTGCGGCAATCACACGAATGTCATTACGCAACACCTGTATTGGCAGGGCATGTGACGCATCACAGATCAGCAGAACACGGCTGGTGAGTTGTCCGACGGCAATGACCTGACCGACCACACCTTTATCACTGATGACCGGCTGACCTTCATAGACACCGTTAACGCTGCCTTTGTCGATTACCACCTGATCGGTGTAAGGATCGCTACCGGTGGAAATCACCTGTGTCACCATCTTTTGCTCATCCTGGCGCAGCGGTGAACCCAGCAGTTCTCGCAGACGTGCGTTTTCCTGCTTATATTGCCCCAGCATTAACAGGTTACTGTTTTTCAGGAAGAGCTCACGACGTAATGCTTTGTTTTCCTGCTCCAGTTGCTGACGTGACGCCAGCGACTCCGACACGCCATCCAGCAGTTGACGTGGCCCATTGGCCAGGAAATAAAACGGGCTGACCGACGTATCCAGATAGTTGCGTATTTGGGTGAAAGAACCCACTCGACTGTCGGCAATGATGATGGCAATCGCCACAATTACCGCCAGAAAAAGACGCAACTGCAGGGAAGGCCCCCTGCTAAAAATCGGCTTCATATAATCTGCGTGATCCTCGACAACAGGTAAGGAAGCTACGGCAAAACACCGCGCTTCCCTGGGCTGAACGCACTGTACCGGCACAGATTTCGCCGGTTCACATGCCACTCCCTCGCATGATCATTGCGTTCTCAGCCGGTTGAGGCAATTATTCTTCGCTGAACAAATCGCCGCCATGCATGTCGATCATTTCCAGCGCCTTGCCGCCACCGCGAGCCACACAGGTCAGTGGATCTTCAGCAACCACAACCGGAATGCCCGTCTCTTCCATTAGCAGACGATCCAGGTTGCGCAGTAACGCACCACCACCGGTCAGCACCATGCCGCGCTCCGAGATATCGGAGGCCAGCTCAGGCGGACACTGCTCAAGAGCAACCATCACCGCGCTAACGATGCCGGTTAACGGCTCCTGCAGCGCTTCCAGAATTTCGTTAGAGTTCAGCGTGAAGCCGCGCGGTACACCTTCTGCCAGGTTACGGCCACGTACTTCAATTTCACGGACTTCATCACCCGGATAGGCTGAACCGATCTCATGCTTAATACGTTCTGCAGTCGCTTCACCAATCAGTGAACCGTAGTTACGACGGACATAGTTAATAATAGCTTCATCGAAACGATCGCCACCAATGCGCACTGATGAGGAGTAGACCACACCGTTCAGGGAGATCACCGCCACTTCTGTAGTCCCGCCACCAATATCGACTACCATTGAACCGGTCGCTTCAGAAACGGGCAGACCGGCACCAATTGCTGCAGCCATCGGCTCTTCGATTAGAAAGACTTCACGTGCGCCTGCGCCCTGAGCGGATTCACGGATCGCACGACGTTCTACCTGCGTGGCCCCGACGGGTACGCAGACCAGCACACGCGGGCTGGGACGCATAAAGCTGTTACTGTGAACCTGCTTGATGAAGTGTTGCAGCATCTTTTCAGTCACGAAGAAGTCAGCGATAACGCCATCTTTCATTGGACGAATAGCGGCAATATTGCCTGGCGTACGGCCGAGCATCTGTTTGGCGTCATGACCCACGGCCGCAACACTTTTCGGTGAACCGGCACGATCCTGTCGAATGGCGACCACGGAAGGCTCGTTCAGCACGATACCTTGTCCTTTCACATAAATCAGGGTATTCGCAGTACCCAGGTCAATGGACAAGTCGTTGGAAAACATGCCACGAAATTTTTTAAACATACTAAGGGATAATCCTGCAAGCTGGGGGCGGAAAATAAAATCCGCTTACTTTACCAACCACACGAAGCTGCCACAAGGCGCAAAAACGTTCTGCTTCGGTGAAAAAAGACGCCTGATTGCGTTTAAGTCATCTGAACCGGCGTTCCGCAACAGCAGAATGGCGACCAGACGCCATCAGCACTGCATTTGACGCGACTTCCCCTCGCTATACCCGACATAAAATCTAACATTTCCGGCAGTAAGGTTATGGGTTCAGATGCGGCTTAACATTAAAAAAACCGCAAATTTCCATCAGTACGACGGCAATTCATTAAATACGGTAACGTTGGGAATACTTCTTCACGCTACTGTTAACCGGAAGCGAAGGGGCAAAGAAGTCACCCTGCCCGCCAGCTACACCCAGCGCCACTAATGTTTGCCACTCCACCTTAGTACGGACTCCGGTAGCAAATACCTGAATGCCCGTGGACTTACAGACTTCCAGCAGACTCTGCACAAACAGCTGATTTTCAGTCCGCCGCTCGATGTTGCGAATCAGACCGGCATCAAGCTTGATCATCTCCAGCGGCAGCTGTCGTATATAGGCGCTACTGACCACGGTTAAACCCGCCTGATTCACCGCAACCCGACAGCCAAAAGCCTTAAGCGCGAGGAAGACTGGCGTTAAACGGTTGATGTGTTGACAAACATCTGCCTCGGCAAGTTCAAATAAAAATCGTTTTCTTTGTGCTTTTGGGCACTGCAACAGCATGTTCTGGAGCCAGAGCACAAATGAACGTTGCAGGAGCGAGGTAATTGTCACCGGAATCACCAGCGTCTCTTCCGGCCAGAGTTCAGAGAGTGCCGCAATGCGAGTCACTAGCTGGCGATCCCAGCCATCAGCCATGCCGAGTTGCTGCACCAGCGGCATATATTCTGCGGCCAGCACCTCTTTATCGCCATCAAAGATACGGGTCAGCATCACCCGATGCTGTACCTTACCCTCAATATTGACGGTGGGTTTATGGTATAGCCGCGGGCCGCCACGGCTGAGGGTGTTCTCCAGCAGGGTTCGCCAGCGCACACTACCCCGTCCGGCGTCCTGAGGATTTCCTGCACCATTGGTCCAGTTGTTGCCGCCCAGGAGTGCCGCTCGGCGGGTTGCCATTTCGGCATTTTCCATTACTTGCGGCACGGTCTGCCCGCTTTGCCAGGCGCTGATACCGATATGAATCAGATCATCACGATTAACCAGACGCATCGGTGGCAGAGAATCAACGGCATTGATCAGCTGATCGGCAATACTGTTTGCCTCTTTAAGACTGCGATGTGGCAGTAGCACGGCAAAATCACTGCGAAAATAACGTGCCAGCAGTGCGCCAGGGTAGCGCAGCACAAAGGTAGAGAGCATGTTGACGAAATTAAAGAGGTATTCCTCAACCAGCCCCGGCTCCAGTGCGTCCTTCAGCGTATCCAGATCGGGCAGGCGCACCATCATCACCACACCATGCGTACCGACATCTTCCTGATCCTCCAGCAGGGTGGCGAGCTGGTTATCGAAGAACAGCCTGTTGTTGAGGCCGGTGCGTCCATCCTGCGCGGCAAAGGTGCGGATCAGCGTGTCGATACGCAGACGCTGTTCGCTCGCTTCCTGCAGATCAGCCAGCAACACATCCAATGCGCGGCTCGCCCTGGGTGGCCATTCATCCGCATCGCGTTTCGGCCCTATCCCACGATCACCGTTGATAATCGCCTCTGCCCGCGCTTCAAGATGCTCCATGCTGCGCCACTGACGACTGAGCCAGCGATGCATCAGCAATAGCACCAGACTCATCACCAACATGACGGTAAACAGGATGCCCAGCGTGTAGGCCCCGGTGATGGATCGTAGCCAGGTTTTGGCAGGATCAAGGGTGACGACCCGCAACTGTAAACCGGTCTGATGCATCAAAGGCACATCAACCTGGATAAAACGATTGGGCTCGTCTTCCAGCATCTGGTTTTCGTGTCGGGAGAGTGTGAGGAAAGTCTGTCTGCCGTTGTGAAGTAAAATCTGCTCGGCATTCATTATCGGCATCATAGGTTTGAGCCAGCTATGCAACTGCGCAGGCGTCTGAGTTAACATCGCCTGATCGACCTCAGTCGCCAGCACCTGCGCCCGATGTTCAACCCGCTGATGACTGAACCAGAAAACACTGAATGCGCAGCCAGCCAGCATCAATAACATTGCCAGCAGGCTCAAAAAGGTAATAAATGCAGATAATTTTGTGGTTAATCGCATCCCTGTGCCTGTATTACTGCGGTGATAACCGAATCACCCAATCTTGTATCGTCAGCCTGACGATAGGGTGAGCAAAATAGCATAATTTGCCTCTATCGACAGCGCCGAGCCGCATGAAGCAGAAGTATATCGTCGGGATATCATCGCTGACGTTGATCCCGACACTTTTCGGTCCATTCTTATCGCACCGGTCAGCCAGGAAATTTCACATTTTCACAGCGAAACTGGCTGATATCAGCGATAGTCATCATGCTGGTTGATGACATCCTGTCTGGAGAAGGCCCCATGAAACGCATACCCCACCTGACCGAAGCCGACGTAACGCCGGAGAGCATTTTTAACATGAAGCGCCGCCAGGTGCTGAAAACGCTGGGACTAAGCGCTGCGGCGATGGGTATGCCGGGCGTAGCGAATGCCGATATTCTCAGTTGGTTCAAAGGCAACGACCGCCCACCAGCGCCAGCAGGCCGGCCGCTGGACTTTACTAAACCGGCGCAATATCAAGCCGATCTCATCTTGACGCCTGAAGACAAAGTATCCGGTTACAACAACTTCTATGAGTTCGGGCTGGATAAAGCCGATCCGGCTGCCAATGCCGGTACGCTGAAAACTCAACCCTGGAAACTGACCATTGATGGCGAAGTGGCTAAGCCCCTGACAGTGGATATGGATGACATCTTTAAACGTTTTGCCATGGAGCAACGTATCTATCGTATGCGCTGCGTGGAGGCCTGGTCGATGGTGGTGCCCTGGATTGGCTTTGAGTTGAATAAGCTTCTTTCGCTGGCGGAACCCACCAGCAAAGCGCGCTTTGTCGCCTTCCAGACACTGTACGATCCCGAGCAGATGCCAGGCCAGAAAGATCGCTTTATTGGCGGTGGCCTCAATTATCCCTATGTTGAAGGTTTACGTCTGGATGAAGCGATGCATCCGCTGACAATACTGACGACCGGGGTTTATGGCAAAGCGCTGCCGCCGCAGAATGGCGCACCGATTCGTCTGACGGTACCGTGGAAATATGGCTTTAAAGGCATTAAGTCGATCGTCAAAATCACGCTGACCGCGACGCAGCCACCGACCACCTGGAACCAGATTGCCGCAGATGAATATGGTTTTTATGCCAATGTGAATCCGCACGTCAATCATCCGCGCTGGTCACAGGCCACTGAGCGGTTTATTGGTCCTGGCGGCAGTCTGAAGGTCGAACGTCAGCCAACGCTGCTGCTTAACGGCTATGCCGAGCAAGTGGCGTCGCTCTACCGTGGGCTGGATTTACGGGAGAATTATTAAGTGGTACGCCTATCGATAAAACAGATCACCGGGTTAAAGGTGATCCTGCACCTGGCAGCCCTGTTGCCGCTAATTTATCTGGTTATTGCTGCGATGCAGGGGGGCCTGAGTGCGGATCCGGCAAAAGATATTCAGCATTTTACTGGCCGCATGGCGCTAAAACTGCTGCTGGGTACGCTGCTGGTCTCACCGCTGGCACGTTACGGCAGGCAGCCGTTGTTAATCCGCACCCGACGTCTGCTTGGCGTCTGGACGTTTGTCTGGGCTTCTCTCCATCTGCTGAGCTATTACCTGCTGGAGCTGGGCGCTGATAATCTGCGTCTGCTGGGCAGTGAGCTGATCTCCCGTCCTTATCTGACGCTGGGGATTATCAGCTGGCTGATATTAATGGCCCTGGCGCTAACGTCCTTTCAGCGCGCTCAGCGCAAGCTCGGTAAGCGCTGGCAAACCCTGCACAACGCGGTCTATCTTGTGGCGATTCTGGTGCCGATTCACTATATCTGGTCAGTGAAAACCGTGTCGCCCCAGCCCGTTATCTACGCACTACTTGCTGCAATACTGTTAGTCTGGCGTTACAAAAAATTTCTCAAATGGTGGCCCCGCTAGCGCCTCACCCGTTGTTTTTCTCTGCTGTTTTCTGATAAAAGATGTGGCCGCAGGTCACATCCGATCATCTTCGCAGATAAGACCAGTATTTTGCTGCGAAATGACACGAAACGGATATAATGCCCGGCTTTATTGCTCGTCGGATCTTCTTTTTCATGCTGAAAGGTGACAAATGAAGATTCGCAAGGTATTTTACGCGATGCCTCAATGATTGCGGGAGATGGCAGCACGATGGCGCATAAATTACATATTCTGCTTTTAAACGGACCCAACCTGAACCTGCTGGGCACGCGTGAACCTGAGAAGTATGGTCACACCACGCTGCGTCAGATCGTGGACGATTTGATACGTCAGGCAGACGCGTTGAATGTGCAATTGAGCCACCTGCAAACCAATGCTGAATTTCAGCTGATTGATCGCATTCATGAGGCCAAAGGCAATGTGGATTACATCATCATTAATCCTGCCGCGTTTACCCATACCAGTGTCGCACTGCGTGATGCCCTGCTGGCGGTAGAAATACCGTTTATCGAGGTTCATCTCTCCAATGTGCATGCCCGCGAACCGTTTCGTCATCACTCCTATCTTTCTGATGTTTCTGCTGGCGTGATCTGTGGGCTTGGCGCTGACGGCTACACATGGGCTTTACAAACGGCAGTAAAACGCCTGTCTCAAACTAATTAATCAAACTGAGTACGGAACCCCACTCATGGATATTCGTAAAATTAAAAAACTGATCGAACTGGTTGAAGAGTCTGGCATTTCTGAGCTGGAAATCTCTGAAGGTGAAGAGTCCGTTCGCATCAGCCGCGCACCTGCAAACACAGGTTACCCGATGATGCAGCAGACTTACGCTGCGCCGGTTCAACAGCCCGCTCTGGCGACGGCTGTTGCCCCTGTTGCAGCGGTTGCCGAAGCGGCACCGGCTGAAATCAGTGGTCACATCGTGCGTTCACCGATGGTAGGCACCTTCTACCGTACGCCGAGCCCGGATGCGAAAGCCTTTGTGGAAGTCGGCCAGAAAGTCAATGCCGGCGATACTTTATGCATCGTCGAAGCCATGAAAATGATGAACCAGATCGAAGCTGATAAATCAGGCGTGGTAAAAGCTATCCTGGTTGAAAGCGGTCAGCCGGTCGAATTTGACGAGCCACTGGTTATCATTGAGTAACGGGGCAGATCATGCTGGATAAAATTGTTATTGCTAACCGTGGTGAGATCGCGCTGCGCATTCTGCGTGCCTGTAAAGAACTGGGCATCAAGACTGTTGCGGTACACTCAAGCGCGGATCGTGACCTGAAGCACGTGCTGCTGGCAGACGAAACCGTCTGCATCGGCCCGGCGCAGTCAGTCAAAAGTTACCTCAACATCCCGGCGCTGATCTCTGCAGCAGAGATCACCGGCGCGGTGGCCATTCACCCTGGCTATGGCTTCCTTTCTGAGAATGCCGATTTTGCTGAGCAAGTTGAGCGCTCGGGCTTTATCTTTATCGGCCCAAAAGCAGATACCATTCGCCTGATGGGCGACAAAGTCTCTGCGATCAATGCGATGAAGAAAGCAGGCGTCCCAACTGTACCCGGTTCTGACGGTTCGCTGACTGATGATATGGAAAAAAACCGTGCCTTTGCTAAGCGTATCGGTTACCCGGTGATCATCAAAGCTTCCGGCGGCGGCGGCGGTCGTGGTATGCGCGTAGTGCGCAGCGACAAAGATCTGGAACAATCCATCAACATGACGAAAGCGGAAGCCAAAGCGGCGTTCAACAACGACATGGTTTACATGGAGAAGTATCTGGAGAATCCGCGCCATATCGAGATTCAGGTACTGGCCGACGGTCAGGGCAATGCGATCTATCTGGGCGAACGCGACTGTTCCATGCAGCGTCGTCACCAGAAAGTGGTCGAAGAAGCGCCAGGTCCAGGCATCACGCCGGAACAACGCAGCTTTATCGGCAATCGCTGTGCTAAAGCCTGTATTGAGATTGGCTATCGCGGCGCGGGCACCTTCGAATTTCTGTATGAAAACGGTGAGTTCTACTTCATCGAGATGAACACCCGCATTCAGGTGGAACATCCGGTGACCGAGATGATCACCGGTGTGGATCTGATTAAAGAGCAACTGCGCATTGCTGCGGGCCAGCCACTGTCGATCAAACAGGACGAAGTGGTTATTCGCGGACATGCGGTCGAGTGCCGTATTAACGCTGAAGATCCGGTTACTTTCCTGCCAAGCCCGGGTAAAATCACCCGCTTCCACGCGCCAGGCGGTTTTGGCGTGCGCTGGGAATCGCATATTTACTCAGGCTACACCGTGCCGCCTTATTACGACTCCATGATCGGTAAGCTGATCACCTATGGCGACACGCGCGACGTGGCTATTGCCCGCATGAAGAATGCGCTGGCGGAACTGATCATCGACGGTATCAAAACGAACGTTGAACTGCAGATGAAAATTATGTCCGACGAGAATTTCCAGCACGGTGGAACCAATATCCACTATCTGGAGAAAAAACTCGGCTTGCACGAGAAGTAATCGCAACGCTGAGTCAGTCAGAGGCCGGTTAATCCGGCCTTTTTCTTTTGCCGCTGGCGTTAAGGTTGAATCATGGATGCTCGTTTTATACAGGCACACAAAGAGGCGCGCTGGTCGCTCTATCTCACCCTACTCTGGCTCGCTGCCTGGGGGCTTTCCGCCTGGCTGGGCGGCAGTGAAATCGGTATCATCGGCCTGCCGCGCTGGTTTGAACTCTCCTGCCTGTTTGCTCCCCTGCTATTCATTTTTTTGTGCTGGCTCATGGTGCGGGTGATTTTCCGCGACATGCCGCTGGAGGAAAAAAATGAACAGTGAAATTATCCTGCCGTTACTGATTTATCTGGTACTGATTGCCGCGCTGTCGGTGTTTGCCGTACGTAAAAGGCGTGAGGGCAGCTTCCTCACTGAATATTTCCTTGGCAGCCGCTCCATGGGCGGATTTGTGCTGGCGATGACGCTCACCACCACCTATATCAGCGCCAGCTCGTTTATTGGTGGTCCGGGCGCTGCCTACAAATATGGGCTGGGATGGGTATTGCTGGCGATGGTGCAGGTGCCCGCCGTCTGGCTCTCGCTGGGTGTGCTAGGGAAAAAGTTTGCCATCCTGGCGCGTAAGCATAATGCAGTGACGCTGAATGATATGCTCTATGCTCGCTATCAGAGCCCGCTGCTGATCTGGCTGGCGAGTCTGAGTCTGCTGATCGCCTTTATCGGTGCCATGACAGTGCAGTTTATTGGTGGTGCGCGGCTGCTCGAAACTGCTGCAGGCATCCCGTATGACACCGGGCTGCTGATTTTTGGCGGCACTATCGCGCTCTACACCGCTTTCGGCGGATTCCGTGCCAGCGTTCTCAATGACGCTATGCAGGGCATTGTGATGCTGATTGGGACATTCCTGCTGCTGTTCGCGGTAATTCATCAGGCTGGTGGCCTGAGCACGGCCGTTCAGAAACTGCATGCAATCGATCCTGCTCTGCTTTCGCCGCAGGGGCCGGGCGAGATTATCACGCCGACCTTCCTCAGCTCGTTTGTCGTGCTGGTCTGCTTTGGGGTGATTGGCTTGCCGCATACTGCGGTGCGCTGCATCTCTTATAAAGACAGCAAGGCCGTCCATCGGGCCATTATTCTGGGCACCGTTGTGGTGGTGATCCTGATGCTGGGAATGCATCTGGCCGGTGCGCTGGGCCGTGCGATACTGCCAAACCTCACCGTGCCGGACAGTGTCATTCCGACCCTGATGATTACCGTACTGCCACCGTTAGCGGCCGGACTGTTTCTGGCTGCGCCTATGGCCGCCATTATGTCGACCATCAATGCGCAGCTGTTACAGGCTTCAGCCACACTGATCAAAGATCTCTACCTGCGTGTCGCCCCGCAGCAACTGGAAAATGAGACGCGGCTGCGGCTGTTATCTGGCACCATTACCTTCGCACTGGGTATCCTGCTGCTGATTGCGGCATGGAATCCACCCGATATGATTATCTGGCTCAACCTGCTTGCATTTGGCGGCCTTGAGGCGGTTTTCCTCTGGCCGCTGGTACTCGGCCTCTATTGGGAACGCGCCAATGCCGCGGGCGCCATTACCGGCATGGTGGTGGGGGGAGGCGGTTACGCTTTTATGGCGAGCCTGAACCTGCAGCTTCTGGGTTTTCACCCCATCGTGCCCTCCCTGCTTTTGAGCCTGCTGGCATTTTTAGTGGGCAACCTGTTTGGACGCGCGCCGCAGACGGTCGACGCGCCGCAACATTGACGGAAAGAGAGACGTTTATGCCGTGGATTCAAATCAAAATTAACAGCTCAGGTGAACACGCGGAAACGCTGAGCGATGCACTGATGGAAATCGGTGCGGTTTCCGTGACTTTCCAGGATACGCACGACACGCCGGTTTACGAGCCGCTGCCGGGTGAAACGCGCCTGTGGGGCGATACGGATGTTATCGGCCTGTTCGATGCAGAAACCGACATGGCCGCGATCACCGCGGAACTGGCGCAACATCCGCTGCTGGGCATCAGTTTTCGTCACCGGATCGAGCAGATCGAAGATAAAGACTGGGAGCGCGAATGGATGGAAAATTTCCACCCGATGCGCTTTGGTGAGCGTCTTTGGATCTGTCCGAGCTGGCGTGATGTGCCGGATCCCGATGCCGTCAACGTGATGCTCGATCCCGGTCTGGCGTTTGGCACCGGCACGCACCCGACCACCTCACTCTGCCTCACCTGGCTCGATGGGCTTGATCTGATGGGCAAAACGGTGATCGATTTCGGCTGTGGCTCGGGGATCCTGGCGATCGCGGCGCTTAAACTCGGCGCGGCCCAGGCGATCGGGATTGATATCGATCCGCAGGCCATTCAGGCCAGCCGGGATAATGCTGAGCGCAACGGGGTCTCTGATCGCCTGTCGCTTTATCTGCCTCACCAGCAACCCGAAAATCTGCAGGCTGATGTGGTGGTGGCCAATATTCTGGCCGGTCCGCTGCGTGAACTGGCCCCCCTGATCAGCGTGCTACCGAAGCCTGGCGGTCACCTCGGTCTCTCAGGCGTGCTAGAGAGCCAGGCAGAGAGCGTCTGCGAAGCCTATGTCAGCGATTTCACTCTCGACCCGGTTGCGGTTAAAGAGGAGTGGTGCAGGATTACCGGGATTAAATCCTGAAATTAGCGCCTGTCTATCCTCCTCTGATATCGCTCTGGTCATAACAAAGTGGCTTCACAGAACATTCAGCCAGCCCGTAGCGTAAGTTGCGGGCTTTACCGATTTGAAATGGATGCTTGTATCGTTAATCACGGCATGTGACGTTTTTTATCTGGCGAATTGACGTGCTTTTCTGGAAAAACTTTTGTTCACAATTCCAGCAAAAACTCTTAACTAATTGATAATAAAGATAAATAAAAAACATCCCCAATCATCATCAGGATTTCATTGATTTTTCTTGCTGATTGTTCAAAGTTTGGCCTTTCATCTTCCTGCAAAAATGCGTAATATACGCCGCCTTGCAGACACAGTATGGCCATTCTGACTTCATGCGTATTGGAAACCTCCAGCTGAGAAATCGACTGATAGCAGCACCGATGGCCGGTATTACCGACAGGCCGTTCAGGACGCTGTGTCACGAAATGGGTGCAGGCATGGCAGTTTCTGAGATGTTGTCTTCTAACCCGGAAGTCTGGGCAAGCGACAAATCTCGTTTACGTATGGTTCACAGTGATGAGCCAGGCATTCGCGCCGTGCAAATTGCCGGTTGCGATCCCAGCGAAATGGCGCAAGCTGCACGCATTAATGTTGAGGCTGGTGCACAAGTCATCGACATTAATATGGGATGCCCTGCCAAGAAGGTTAACCGCAAAATGGCGGGTTCAGCCTTGCTGCAATATCCCGCCGTGGTGGAGTCAATTCTCTCCGCAGTGGTTAATGCAGTGAATGTGCCGGTCACGCTAAAAATTCGTACTGGCTGGGATCCTGAAAACAAAAACTGTGTCGCGATTGCCCAATTGGCTGAACGCTGCGGTATACAGGCTCTGACGATACATGGTCGCACTCGTGCCTGCCTGTTCAACGGAGAAGCTGAATATGACAGCATTCGGACAGTTAAGCAGAGTGTCTCCATTCCGATTATCGCGAATGGAGACATAACTGACCCGCATAAAGCCAGAGCGGTGCTCGACTATACAGGGGCCGATGCTCTGATGATAGGACGCGCTGCTCAGGGAAGACCGTGGATCTTCCGGGAAATCCAGCATTATCTGGACACTGGGGAGTTGCTTGCCCCGCTGCCGATGGCAGAGGTCAAGCGCTTGCTTGTTTCGCATATACGTGAGCTGCACGACTTTTACGGTTCAGGCAAGGGATACCGTATAGCGCGAAAGCACGTCTCCTGGTACCTGCAGGAGCACGCCCCGAATGACCAGTTTCGGCGCACATTCAACGCCATAGAGGATGCCAGCGAACAGCTGGAGGCGTTGGAGGCATACTTCGAAAATCTTGCGTAACGAAATAAAGAGCTGAAAGAACTATGTTCGAACAACGCGTAAATTCTGACGTACTGACCGTTTCTACCGTTAACTCACAGGATCAGGTAACTCAAAAACCTTTGCGAGATTCGGTTAAACAGGCACTGAAGAACTATTTTGCTCAACTGAATGGTCAGGATGTGAGCGACCTGTATGAGCTGGTTTTGGCTGAAGTCGAGCAGCCTCTGTTGGACATGGTGATGCAGTATACCCGTGGCAATCAGACACGTGCTGCCCTGATGATGGGTATCAACCGCGGTACGCTGCGTAAGAAATTGAAAAAATACGGCATGAACTGATTAGTAGTTCTGTCTGTTAATCACGCCAGCCTTCGGGCTGGCGTTTTTATTTGTGCGTTGTCGCACAAAGCAGCGTCAATGATAGTGAAACAGTTGCCCGCAATATGGTAACTGTAGTTGCAATTGCTGACGTGATATTTCACCTTCTCGCTTTCATCATCTCTATCAAGATTTTGTAGCTATCCTGCTCTGACCTCACTGTACATCCCCATCAATGCTGGGTATGTGACTTTCTGCGCAATAAAAAGCAACGTTGTCTCTACTTGCATTTCTGCCTGAGTGAATGCTCACACTGCTTCCATATAGTGAAACTATTTGCACTAAATGTGATCGGAGCGACTCGCATTGCTTCCTTTTGGTGCGCCATATTAGCGGAACTGTCAAAGTGCTTCCGATTATTAACTGTTCTTTCTCACGAATTCAGGATTATGCAAACCTGGCATCAGCTTTGCAAAGTCGTGGATGGCTGACCGCCACAGACAGGAAAAACGCACACTAAAGTGCGCAAACATAACAACATGATCCCGCCACACAGGATGCTTTATGAAAAAGATGATGCTCTCTACGCTGATCGCTGCCGCCTCGCTGGTTGCCATTGCTCAGCAAGCACACGCAGGCACCACACTGGATGCGATAAAGAAAAAAGGTTTTGTTCAATGTGGTATTAGTGACGGCTTGCCGGGCTTCTCCTATGCAGATGCTGGCGGCAAGTTTACCGGTATCGATGTGGATGTGTGTCGGGCGACGGCTGCCGCTGTGTTTGGCGATGCGACCAAAGTGAAATATACCCCGCTGACCGCCAAAGAGCGCTTTACCGCCCTGCAGTCAGGCGAGGTAGATGTGCTTTCACGTAATACCACATGGACCTCATCGCGCGATGGCGGCATGGGCTTCCTGTTCGCGGGCGTGAACTATTACGACGGTATCGGCTTCCTGACCCACCAGAAAGCCGGCCTGAAAAGTGCCAAAGAACTGGATGGTGCCACCGTTTGTATCCAGGCGGGTACCGATACCGAGCTGAACGTGGCTGACTTCTTTAAAGCTAACAAAATGCAATATACGCCGGTGACATTCGACCGCTCTGATGAATCTGCTAAGGCGCTCGATAGCGGCCGCTGCGATACGCTGGCATCTGACCAGTCTCAGCTTTACGCATTGCGCATTAAGCTGGGCAAACCTGACGAGTTTATTGTCCTGCCAGAAGTGATCTCCAAAGAGCCGCTGGGGCCGTTGGTGCGTCGTGGTGATGATGACTGGTTCACCATCGTCAAATGGTCTCTCTACGCCATGCTGAATGCGGAAGAGATGGGAATCAACTCGAAGAACGTTGACCAGATGACGGCTAAGCCGACTACGCCAGATATGGCTCATCTGCTGGGCGCTGAAGGTGATTTTGGTAAAGATCTGAAACTGAATAACAAATGGGCCTTCAACATCATCAAGCAGGTAGGTAACTATCAGGAAAGCTTTGACCGTAACGTCGGTAAAGACAGCGCATTGAAGATCGCACGTGGTCAGAATGCGTTGTGGAACCAGGGCGGGATTCAGTACGCACCACCGGTACGTTAACAGACCTCACCAATCGGGCACCGTATTCTGCGGTGCCCTACCCCAGCTTTCGTTACTGAGGTTTCAACATGTCACAACGCCCAACCGTGAAACGGGATTTTTCATTTGGTAATCCCACGGTTCGCGCCTGGATTTATCAGTTAATAGCCGTCGTTGCAGTGCTTGGTGTGGTGGGTTATTTGGTGCATAACACCATTATTAACCTTGCCAATCGCGGCATTACATCAGGGTTTGGATTTCTTGAGCGCACTGCCGGTTTCGGCATTGTTCAGCATCTGATTGAGTACACTGAAGGAGATACCTACGCACGCGTGTTTCTGGTCGGGTTAACTAACACCTTGCTGGTCTCTGCGCTCTGTATTGTGTTCGCTTCGATTCTCGGCTTCGCAGTCGGTCTTGCCCGCCTTTCTGACAACTGGCTGCTGCGAAAGCTCTCTAATATCTATATCGAAACCTTCCGTAATATCCCGCCCCTGCTTCAAATCTTCTTCTGGTACTTTGCGGTATTACGCAATCTGCCGGGCCCACGTCAGGCGCTGAATGCTTTTGATCTGGCGTATGTCAGTAATCGCGGGCTGTACGTTCCGTGGCCGACCTATGCGCCAGGTAGCTGGCCATTTGTTATCGCAATGCTTCTGGCTGTGGCCGCTAGCTATGGCCTGTATCGCTTTAATCGTCAACACCAGCTGAAAACCGGTGAGTTACGTCGCACGTGGCCCCTTGCCGTAGCCATGTTGATTCTCTTTCCCTTGCTTGCGCATCTTGGGTTTGGCGCAGCCACTCACTGGGATGTGCCGCAACTGCGCGGGTTCAATTTTCGTGGCGGCTCGGTGATGATACCTGAGCTGGCGGCATTGACGCTGGCACTGTCGATCTATACCTCGTCGTTTATCGCTGAAGTGATTCGCTCCGGGATTCAGTCAGTGCCCTATGGTCAGCACGAAGCAGCACGATCGTTGGGCCTGCCTAATCCGGTTACGCTGCGCCAGGTGATTATTCCTCAGGCCATGCGCGTCATTATTCCGCCGCTGACCAGCCAGTATCTGAACATTGTGAAGAACTCTTCACTGGCCGCCGCTATCGGGTATCCCGATATGGTCTCGCTGTTCGCCGGATCGGTACTGAATCAGACCGGTCAGGCAATCGAGACGATTGCTATCACGATGGGCGTTTACCTGATTATCAGTCTGCTGATATCGCTGCTTATGAACTTCTACAACCGCAAAATTGCGTTGGTTGAGCGTTAAGAGAACGGGATAACTATGTCTGTGACTACGCATGAAACGCCCCCCGTCACGACGACTTTGGTCAGTCGCGCATGGCTTTGGGCTCGTAAAAATCTATTTTCCAGCTGGTTTAATACGTTACTGACGTTGTTTTGCGTCTGGGTAATCTGGCACATCATTCCGCCAGCGCTAAACTGGCTGGTCTTTCAGGCAAACTGGATTGGCACCACACGTGCGGATTGCACCAAAGAGGGTGCCTGTTGGGTCTTTATCCATGCTCGTTTTGGCCAGTTCATGTATGGGCTTTACCCGCATGAGTTGCGCTGGCGTATTAACCTGGCGCTGGTGATCGGCCTGTTGTCGATTGTGCCGATGTTCCTCAAGAGCATGCCGTATCGTGGACGCTACATTGCCGCCTGGGCTGTCATCTATCCGGTGATTGTCTGGTTTCTGCTTTATGGCGGCTATCTGGGGTTAGAACGTGTCGAAACACGTCAGTGGGGCGGATTAACGCTGACGCTGATTATCGCGTCGGTGGGTATTGCGGGCGCGCTGCCGTTGGGGATTTTGCTGGCGCTTGGCCGTCGCTCACGTATGCCAGTCGTGCGCACGCTGTCGATCATTTTTATCGAATTCTGGCGCGGCGTTCCACTGATTACCGTGCTGTTTATGTCATCAGTGATGCTGCCGCTGTTTATGTCTGAAGGTACAACCATTGATAAGCTGGTGCGCGCGCTGGTTGGCGTCATTCTGTTCCAGTCCGCCTATGTGGCAGAGGTGGTTCGCGGGGGGCTGCAGGCACTGCCGAAAGGTCAGTATGAAGCAGCCGAGTCTCTGGCGTTAGGCTACTGGAAGACGCAGATGCTGGTTATCCTGCCACAGGCCCTGAAGCTCACCATTCCAGGCCTGGTTAATACCATCATTGCACTGTTTAAAGATACCAGCCTGGTTATCATTATTGGTCTTTTTGATCTGTTCAGCAGTGTTCAGCAGGCAACGGTCGATCCGACCTGGCTGGGGATGTCGACCGAAGGTTATGTCTTTGCTGCACTGGTCTATTGGATCTTCTGTTTTAGCATGTCGCGCTATAGCCAGTATCTGGAAAAGCGCTTTCACACCGGGCGTACATCGCACTGAGGTTTTACATGACTGACTCTATGACACACTCTTCTGACGCGTTGATGATCTCACTTGAGAACGTGAATAAATGGTATGGACAATTCCATGTGTTGAAAGACATCAACCTGCAGGTTAAACCCCGTGAACGCATCGTGCTGTGCGGACCGTCCGGCTCCGGCAAATCGACTACGATCCGTTGTATCAACCATCTGGAAGAACATCAGCAGGGGCGGATTGTCGTCGATGGTATTCACCTTAACGATGACGTTCGTAACATTGAGCGCGTGCGCACGGAAGTGGGTATGGTATTCCAGCACTTCAACCTTTTCCCGCATCTCACCGTATTGCAAAACTGCACGCTGGCGCCATCATGGGTGAGGAAGATTCCAAAGAAGGAAGCTGATGAGTTGGCAATGCACTATCTGCAACGCGTGCGTATCGCCGAGCATGCGCATAAGTTTCCGGGCCAGCTCTCTGGTGGACAGCAGCAACGTGTTGCCATCGCCCGCTCACTCTGTATGAAGCCCAAAATTATGCTGTTTGATGAGCCAACGTCAGCGCTGGATCCTGAGATGGTTAAAGAGGTACTGGATACAATGATTGGTCTGGCTGAGGATGGCATGACCATGCTATGCGTCACTCATGAGATGGGCTTTGCCAGAACGGTTGCTGACCGGGTGATCTTTATGGATCGGGGTGAGATCGTCGAAGTTGCGCCGCCGCAGGAGTTTTTTGCCAATCCAAAATCGGAGCGTACCCGTGCGTTTTTGTCGCAGGTTATTCACTGATCACCGATTCAGTTACTCACTCCCCGGCCTGGCGCCGGGTTTTTTATGGCCTTAACAACAGGCTTAATGAGCTAACAGCTCCGATACGGTCATGAATGCACAGACAGATAGGCTGATTAGATTGGCACAACGAAAAAAGCCCTTCGCATACGCGAAGGGCTCTCTCTTATTTGATGCCTGGCAGTTCCCTACTCTCGCATGGGGAGACCCCACACTACCATCGGCGCTACGGCGTTTCACTTCTGAGTTCGGCATGGGGTCAGGTGGGACCACCGCGCTACAGCCGCCAGGCAAATTCTGTCTCCGCGCCGCCCGACGGCCGCGCAGAATATCC
>Ga0209067_10000009_pt1 | contig 176100 bp, 155 predicted proteins | sample ColStrG_CSR_2013_FD_187199 | JGI IMG/M metagenome (GOLD analysis project Ga0209067, IMG submission 187199) | Freshwater sediment microbial communities in response to fracking from Pennsylvania, USA - Cold Stream Run_MetaG_CSR_2013 (SPAdes)... | ecosystem: Environmental > Aquatic > Freshwater...
TTTAATTAGCTTTAATATTGATTGTGTTGAGCTTTCTTGGTGTTTCATAAAATATAAAAATAGACATTTTTTAATTAAAAATTAAAAAATTTACTAAGAACCTAATCAATAATTTCGGGGTAAAAATTATGGAATTTCGCAAAAAAATCTAGTGGCTTTGACTGGGTATGCAGTGGCTTTTCCTATACTTTTAAGCGCCATGACGCTTTCGGAAAGTTCTTTTGCTGCTTTAACGGAGGCCTACAATTGGAAAAATGTACGTATAGAGGGTGGAGGGTTTATTCCTGGAATCATTTTTAACCAGAAGGAGCAGAACCTTATTTATGCGCGTACAGATATAGGTGGAGCTTATCGTTGGAATGCAGCTACGAATAGTTGGGCGCCAATCTTGGATTGGGTAGGCTGGGATAATTGGAACTTAATGGGGTGTTTAAGTCTTGCTACCGACCCCGTGGACACTAACCGCGTTTATATAGCAGCAGGTATGTACACTAATAGTTGGGATCCTAATAATGGCGCAATTTTGCGTTCGACGGATAAAGGGGTTACCTGGCAGTACACAGTCCTGCCATTTAAAGTTGGCGGTAATATGCCGGGGCGCGGGCAGGGTGAGCGCCTAGCAATTGACCCTAACATGAATAACATTCTTTATTTTGGCGCCGAAGATGGTAATGGATTATGGCGCAGTAGCGATTACGGTGTGACTTGGGCAAAAGTGAGTAGCTTCACTAATGGTGGAACCTACGTCGCTGATTCAACAGATGCCAACGGTTATTTAAATCACCTTCAAGGCGTTACGTGGATAACCTTCGATCCTAACTCCGGTAGTGCAGGTTCGGCGTCGCAAGTTATTTATGTGGGTGTGGCGGATAAAGCTAATCCTATTTATAGAAGTACAGATGGTGGTGCCACATGGGCTCCTTTAGCGGGTGCACCTACAGGCTACTTGGCACATAAAAGTGTTTACGATGCAGTCAACAAGATTCTCTACATTGCTACCAGTGACACCGGGGGGCCTTATGATGGTACTAAAGGTGATGTATGGAAGTTTGATGCAACTGCCAGCATTTGGACACAAATCAGTCCTGTACCTTCGACAAACTCAGACTTGTACTTTGGGTATTCGGGATTAACCCTCGACCGTAAAAACCCTAAAACCTTGATGGTTGCCTCGCAAGTAGCTTGGTGGCCGGACGCCATTTTCTACGCAAAATTTTACGGGTTTCCGAAGGTACTTTTTATGTAAGTGCCAACAAGGGCACCACTTTTACCGCTTCAGCTGCTACAGGTTTGCCCACTGTCGGCGGTAAGTGCAAAGCGGTTTTTGGTCGTGAGGGAGATATTTGGTTGGCGGGCGGTAGCGATACCACGACTTACGGTCTATGGCATTCAACTGATTCTGGCGCTAGCTTCACCAAAATCGCGAATGTGCAAAAGCCGATAACGTGAGTTTTGGTAAGGCCGCGCCCGGTCAAGCTTACCCCGCTATTTATATTGTCGCGCAAGTAGATGGTGTGCGCGGCGTATTCCGCTCCAACGACATGGCCGCTACTTGGGTACGTGTGAATGATGACCAGCATCAATATGGCAATATTGGAGAAGCTTTGTCGGGCGACCCACGTGTCTATGGTCGTGTTTATGTGGGGACTAACGGTCGCGGTATTGTGTGGGGTGATACCGCGGTGGCAGTCAGTAGCGCCAGCAGTTCTAGCAGTTCATCAAGTAAGTCTTCGAGTTCAGTGGTTTCATCTACTTCCGTTGCCTCTTCAAGCGTATCGAGCAGCCCTTTTAAACAACAATGTAACTGGTACGGTGCGCTTTATCCTGTGTGTATTACCACAACTAGCGGTTGGGGTTATGAAAATGGCCAAAGCTGTATTGCCGCTATTACGTGCAGTTCTCAGCCAGCGCCTTACGGCATTGTGGGTACTTCAAGTTCTGCCAGTTCGATTGCGCTAAGCAGCTCGTCCAGCAGTACAGCATCCAGTGTTAAGTCTGCTACCAGCAGCTCTGTAGCCACTAGCAGCTCGATAGCCACTAGCAGTTCCGTTGCAAACTCATCTAGCTCAAAAAGCTCTAGCAGTATGGTGAGTTCAAGCAGCGTGACTAGCTCCAGCAGTTCCAATGTGGCGACTCTGGGCAATTGCCAATATGTAGTGACCAATGAATGGAATACCGGCTTTACGGCGGCTGTGCGTATTGCCAACAAAGGCGCTGTGGCAATCAACGGGTGGAACCTGAGCTGGACTTACACGGATGGTACTCAAATCACCGGCGCATGGAGCGGTACTTTAAGTGGCACTAATCCTTATTCAGTGACCAATCTGGATTGGAATAAAACGATTCAGCCTGGCCAAAGCGTAGAGGTGGGTGTACAGGGTAACAAAGGTACCAGTACTTCCGCGCAGGTGCCGGTAGTCACTGGCGCAGTTTGTAACTAAAGCGAGATGTTAACAAAGCCTACCAGTGCAATGGTAGGCTTTGCTTTTATAAAAATATCGCGGCAAATACAGCGTGAAATTAAGTTAAAGAGCTAAGCACGCTAGGTAATTTTTATGTGATGTTGAGCGTAAAAATTGCGCCAGGAATATAAAAAATAAATTAATAACGTACACAACAACAGCCGTGAATGGCTTCCGTAATTCTATCTTCTACCAAAAAAATGGGTGTGAACTTGATGGGCCAAGTCTTTTTTAATATCCGTGCGGTAGATCCCACCGTGGATTTGTTCTACAACGATTCCAACAGCGAAAATGGCAGCACTAAAACCACCAATTTGTTGGCCTTATTGGATGGTTTAAAATTGTAGCGTCTTATATGAAAGTGGTTCCGCCAGCGCAGCGAGCAGGCATTACCGTGTGGGATACCGACAGTTGGTTGAACACTTCCGGCTGCCCAGATTGGCCGCTGTTGTTTGATGCAAACTGCCACGCTAAACCGGCGTGGCAAGGTTTTGCGGATACTTTACAAGGTTTGTAACGAGTCAGTGGTCGTCCTGCTAGTTCCGACGGTGCGACTTCTCACCAATCAGTGCTCTTATTTCCTGCAAAATCTGCGTGCAAAATAGAATTTCACCCTCTCGCTAGGGTAGAATGCGCAACTTTTTACAGTTGTAGCCTGCTTATTATGGAAATTAATCCGCTCCTCAATGCCTTAAAAGACCTGACTGAACGCACACATGTGCTTAGGGGGTATCTTTGACTACGCCACCAAAAAAGAACGCTTAACGGAAGTTGAGCTGGAATTAGGTGAGTCCAACGTGTGGGAGAATCCCGAGCGTGCACAAACATTAGGGCGCGAACGTTCTTCACTAGACATGGTGGTAAAAACCATCGATGACTTGGATACCGGCGTGAGCGATTGTCGCGAACTTTTGGATATGGCCGTTGAAGAGGATGATGAAGCGAGTGTTGCTGATGTTCAAGCGGAAATTGAACGGTTGGATGCTCAGCTCGCTGCATTGGAATTCCGTCGTATGTTTTCCGGTGAGATGGATCCGAACAACGCTTATCTCGATATCCAATCTGGTTCCGGTGGAACAGAAGCACAAGATTGGGCTGAAATGGTGTTGCGCATGTATTTGCGTTGGGGTGAAGCCAAAGGCTTTAAAGTGACTTTGGAAGAGTGTTCCGCAGGCGATGTGGCCGGCATTAAAAGTGCGACCATTCGCTACGAAGGTGAATACGCTTTTGGCTGGCTGCGCACTGAAACCGGCGTTCATCGTTTGGTACGCAAGTCTCCATTTGATTCTGGAAATCGTCGTCATACTTCTTTCTGTTCTGTGTTCGTTTCGCCCGAAATTGACGACAATATTGAGATTGATATCAATCCATCTGACTTGCGTATTGATACCTATCGTGCAAGCGGGGCAGGTGGTCAGCACGTTAACAAAACCGATTCAGCGGTGCGTATTACGCACATTCCCACCAATATTGTGGTGCAATGTCAGAACGAGCGCTCGCAACACGCTAACCGCGATCAAGCCTACAAAATGCTGCGTGCAAAAATGTATGAACACGAAATGCAAAAGCGCAATGCCGAAAAACAGGCGCTGGAAGACAGCAAGTCTGACATCGGTTGGGGCAGCCAAATTCGCTCTTACGTGTTAGATGATTCGCGCATTAAAGATTTACGCACCAGCGTGCAAACCAGTAACTGCCAAGCCGTATTAGATGGCGCGCTCGATCAATTTATGATTGAGAGTTTGAAAGCCGGTTTGTAATTTTATGGTTATGTAATATGTATATTTGTCCGTCGTCATGCTCGCGTGCGAGGATGACGGTAAGAAAACTTTAGCAATTAATCAGTGATCACTATGACTAACGAAACCACTTCAGCACCGCAAGAAGCGCACGAAGAAAACAAACTCATTGCCGAGCGCCGTAGCAAGCTCGATGCTATTCGTGAAAAAGGCAATGCCTTTCCCAATGATTTTAAGCCGGCCAATAAAAGCCAAGAGCTGCAAGATCAATTTGGTGAAAAAACCAAAGAAGAATTAGAAGCGCTGAATCACATCGTGAGCGTTGCTGGTCGTGTAATGGCTAAACGTGGCCCGTTCTTGGTGTTGCAAGACGGTGTTGGCAGCATTCAGTTATACGCGGATAAAGCCGCGCAAGAAGTGATTAAAGAAAAATGGGGTGTGTGGGATATTGGCGATATTGTTGGTGTAAAAGGCGCGCTACACAAATCCGGCAAAGGCGATTTGTATGTGAATTTGGAAGAGTATCAATTGCTCACCAAAGGTTTGCGTCCATTGCCCGATAAATATCATGGTTTGAGCGATCAAGAAATTCGTTATCGCCAGCGTTATGTTGATTTAATCGTAAACCCAGAAGTGCGCGATACATTCCGTTTGCGCTCAAAGTGCATTAACTTCATTCGTCAATACATGGTTGGCCGCGATTTTATGGAAGTGGAAACCCCCATGTTGCATGTAATTCCCGGCGGCGCATCGGCCAAACCATTTATTACACATCACAATGCGCTCGACATGGAAATGTATTTGCGCATCGCGCCCGAATTGTATTTGAAGCGATTGGTGGTTGGTGGTTTTGAGCGCGTATTTGAAATTAATCGCAACTTTCGTAACGAAGGTGTATCTACTCGGCACAATCCAGAGTTCACTATGATGGAATTCTATCAAGCCTATGCTGACTACAAAGACTTGATGGATTTAACGGAAGATATGTTGCGTAAAATGTGCTTAGACGTGATGGGCACTACTACCTTGAAATACCAAGAAAGTGAATACGATTTTGGCAAACCGTTTGTGCGTTTGAGCATGTTTGATTCGGTATTGCATTACAATCCGCAAATTACGGCTGAGCAATTAAGCAGTGTTGAAGGTGCAACTAAAGCAGCAGAAGCATTAGGTTTAAAAATTAAACCGGGTACTGCGCTCGGTAAAATTCAAACTGAAATTTTTGAAGAAACAGTTGAGCACAAATTGGATCAACCCACTTTCATTACCGAATACCCTATTGAAATTTCTCCACTTGCACGTCGCAGCGATCACAATCCAGCAGTGACCGATCGCTTTGAGTTCTTTATTGGTGGTCGTGAATTAGCAAATGGTTTTTCTGAGCTGAACGATGCAGAAGACCAAGCTGAGCGTTTCATGCAACAAGTGCGTGAAAAAGATGCGGGCGATGATGAAGCCATGCATTACGATGCTGACTTTGTGCGCGCATTGGAATACGGTTTGCCACCGACAGCTGGTCAAGGTATCGGTATTGACCGCTTGATCATGTTGTTTGCCAATGCCCCCTCTATTCGCGATGTGTTGTTGTTCCCCCATATGCGTCCTGAGTAAAAGCACTTATAAAATCGTTCAGCTAAAAAAATAGCGCTCAATTGAGCGCTATTTTTTTAGCTGAAAACTGAAGATATCATTGTCCGAAAATTATATCGCTGTTTTTGTTGTCATTGCCGTGGTGTTTTTGATGAAGGGTTGCCAGTGTAAAAAAGTGGCAGATCTCCATAGCCATTCAATGGGGTCATAATAAAAGCGCGCGAGCCACCAACGGCTAAAATGTATTTGTGCAGTAAAAATAAGTAAGCAGAATATGATGTTAGCGGCCGGTGATGTCATACCGACCCAATGCAACCCGATATTGAAATACAAGGTCAGACCAATAGCAGTTTGTGTTAAATAAGAGGTGAGAGCCATTTTTCCGATATTGCCTAATGGGAGTAGCCTCTTTTTCCATTGTTCGTTTTGCATTAACAAGGCTAAGGTCGATATGTAAAATAGCGTGAGGCTGACGTTAAAAATTTCCAGTAAAAAACCTAATCCCCAAATTGCCCAAGGTTTTTTTGAATATCAATAGAGAGGGTGCCAATAATCAGTGCAAAAATCACCGCGGCGCCAGCTACTACGAGTAAGGTAATGCCTGTGTTCCTTTTAATAAGTTTAAATTTTTCAATATGCGCGTCAAATTTTGAAAAAAATTGCCTGCGTCCAGAATACATGCCAAGTAAAAAGCAACCAAACGTAATGAATAGGCGGCCGCTGGTTAGTTGATAATTTAATTTAGCCATTGCTTGATGAAAATTGCCGATGAGTACATCAATAACATGTTCGCTATTAACAATATTAAAATAATCTGCTGCCACAGCTTTCATGTCGCTTTTGATAAAATTAGCATCATCTTGGTAAATGAGTGAAATAAACTCGATCAGTTTTCTTATTATCGCTATTAACGATCATACTGTAACCGAATCTCACTCCATCCCAATGTAAACTTTCGAAAATATCCCCAAATGCTTCTAGTCATGTAGACTAGAATGCGATGTCCCATTCATGGATTGTTTATCCTAAGCAGTCTTGCGTGGTTAATAATTATTAATATCCATTGCAGATGTCATTTTTTGGAGGAGAGTCATGCAAAAATCATTCGCCCGCCGTTTTTCGGCTGCAGCGGCGCCGCTCGCATTACTAGGTTCGTTGCTCGGTTCCTGGTTAGTTGCACCTGCCGTCGTTCAGGCTCAATCAGCGCCTGTTTGCCAAAATACTACGTGTAAATATTTAGACCCATCCCTAAAACCAGAAGAGCGCGCGGCAGATTTGGTGGCGCGCATGACGCTGGAAGAAAAAGCAGCGCAATTAGGTCATACCGCGCCGGCTATTCCACGCTTGGGCGTGCCTGAATACAACTGGTGGAATGAAGGTTTGCACGGTGTAGCGCGTGCTGGTATTGCCACTGTGTTTCCGCAGGCGATTGGTATGGCTGCGTCGTGGGATGAGCCTGAAATGCAAAAAGTGGGCGATGTGATCAGTACCGAGTTCCGCGCCAAGTATGTTGAAACAGTGCACCCAAATGGCGGTACCGATTGGTATCGTGGCCTGACCGTGTGGTCGCCCAACATCAATATTTTCCGCGATCCACGCTGGGGCCGCGGCCAAGAAACCTATGGTGAAGACCCATACTTAACCTCGCGTATGGGCATTGGCTTTATTAAAGGCCTGCAAGGTGATGATCCAAAGTTTTTCAAAACCATTGCCACCTCCAAGCATTTTGCTGTGCACAGCGGCCCAGAATCTAATCGCCATCGCGAATCGGTGATGCCAAGTCCGCACGATCTTGAAGATACTTATTTGCCCGCGTTTCGCGCCACTGTGACTGAAGCCAAAGTGCAATCGGTCATGTGTGCTTACAACGCCGTCAATGGTTTGCCAGCCTGCGCCAGTGATGAACTAATGGATACCTATTTGCGCAAAAGCTGGGGCTTTAAAGGTTATGTGGTGTCTGATTGTGGTGGCGCTGCCAACATTTATCGCGCCGACAGTTTGCATTACGCCAAATCGCCAGAAGAGGGCGTTGCGCTCGGCTTTAAGGCCGGCATGGACGTTATCTGCGGTGACTATCGCAACAACATGACCACCGAGGTTCAACCCATTATCAATGCGGTGAAACAAGGCCTGTTGCCGCAAGCAGTTATTGATCGTTCACTGACACGCTTGTTTGTAGGGCGTATCGAATTAGGTATGTTTGACGCACCTGCCTCGCTGCCTTTCGCTACGATCAAAGCAACTGATTACGACACACCAGATCATCACGCCGTTTCATTGGAAATGGCTAAAAAATCCATGGTGTTGCTGAAAAATGATGGTCTATTGCCACTGGCAAAAGCGCCCAAAACCATCGCTGTGATTGGCCCTAATGCCGATAGCTTTGATGCGCTGGTAGGTAACTACTACGGTAAGCCATCTAAGCCTATCACTGTGTTGGATGGCATCCGTACACGCTTCCCAGAGTCCAAAATTGTGTATGTAGAAGGCACTGGCTTAGTTGGCCCAGCGGAGCCGCCCGTGCCTGATTCTGCTTTTTGCTCCGATGCGGCCTGCAAAACTCCGGGCCTCAAGTCAGAGCAGTATGCCGGTGTAAAACTGGAAGGTGCGCCAACGCTCACCCAAACAACACCTAACGCCCGTTTCGATTGGCAGGGCAAAGAGTTGGCAACGTCCATTCGCTGGACAGGCTTTATCAAAGCCCCCGCATCTGGCGAATACCAATTCCGCTTCCAAAGTGAAGGTGGTTACCGCGTGTGGGTGGGTGACAATTTAGTGGTAGACGAGTGGGGCGTAGGCGATGCACCGTCCATCTTATCGGGCAAAACCACACTGAAAGCTGGCACTGTGTACCCTATTAAAGTGGAATCTTTCCAAGTGGGCCCGCGCGGCATGCAAAAACTCTTGTGGAGCTTGCCGGGCGATGCAGGTAAGGACGCCGTTGCCGCCGCTAAATCTGCCGATTTGGTGATTTTTGTGGGTGGTCTCTCCGCGCGGGTTGAAGGTGAAGAAATGAAAGTGAAGGCGGAAGGTTTTGCCGGTGGCGACCGCACTAGCCTTGATCTTCCTGCACCGCAACAAGCTTTGTTAGCGCGCGTGCAAGCCACCAAAAAACCATTGGTGTTGGTGTTAATGAATGGCAGCGCTCTGTCGGTGAATTGGGCAGCCAAACACGTCCCCGCTATTGTGGAAGCTTGGTACCCCGGCAGCGAAGGCGGTACGGCGGTTGCCAGTTTGTTGGCGGGTGATTACAGTCCAGCAGGTCGCTTACCGGTAACCTTCTACCAGTCTGTTGACCAACTGCCAGCCTTTGGCGATTACAAAATGGATGGCCGCACCTATCGCTACTTTAAAGGTGATGTGCTTTATCCTTTCGGTCACGGCTTGAGTTACACCACTTTCAATTACGCAGCACCCAGCGTGTCGGTAAAATCCATTAAAGCGGGCGATACCTTGAGCGCCAGCGTGGATGTGACCAACGCCGGTCAGCGCGACAGCGACGAAGTGGTACAACTGTACATCACCAAACCCAACGACACTGCCAACCCTGTCCTCGCTGGTTTTGCTCGTGTAACGTTGAAAGCCGGTCAAACCAAAACGGTCAGTTTGAAAGTGGATGCGCGCGCATTGTCATTGGTGGATGCCAAAGGTATTCGCAAAGTACAAGCCGGCGATTACACCTTACACTTTGGCGGCGGCCAACCCGCTCACGCCAAAACCGTAACCGCGGCGCTTAATGTTGTAGGTGAGGTGGAATTGCCTAAATAGCGTTGTGTTAAGAAAAGCCAAAAAGCCCAACACAGAAATGTGTTGGGCTTTTTTGTTTGTGTTAGGAACACTTTATGATTTTACAACTGAGTTGGAATACGGTTGTGTGGGGTATATAGTTGGGGGGTTATTTAATAAACTCTCAGAGTGAGATATGAATCCTAAATTAAGCAAATGGCTAAAGTGGCTGGATGTCATACATAAAGACGTTAGAAATTTGAAGGTGGCGCAAAGAAATTTTTGGGAAATTCAAAACTTAATTGAAGCAAATAAAAATTTGCATATTGAAAACGATTTTTTTAGATATATTGCAGAATCCTATGTTTCTCATGCAGTTATGAGTATAAGGCGTCAAATAAAAGTTAGTGATGAAAACAGCATTTCATTCGCAAAGCTTCTTCAAGAAATAATTGATAATCCTGATGTTTTATCAAGGAATTACTATGTTTCATTGTACAAGGGTAGTTATTTAGAGGATCTTGCCGATAGCGACTTTAATAAGTTTAGTGAACCTAGGCTAGAATGTGTTAAGGCATCTTTAATCTGTACAGATCTTCAACAATTGAAAGTCAATGCTACTGGTTGTGAACATCTTGCCGACAGACGAATTGCTCACATAGATAGTCGTTCATTAAAAAAATCAGTTACTTTTAATGAGCTTGATAAGGCAATTGATACTATGGATGAGTTATTTGTTAAATATTATTTGTTATTTCATGCAAAGAAAATGGATACGGTATTGCCCGTGAGACAGTATGATTGGCAAAAAATATTTACAATTCCATGGATACAACCACCAAAAATGTAACACGTGGCTTGAACAGTAATGTCTAAACTACGATTATGAAAAATAATCCCGTCGTCATCCTCGCTACGGGAGGGCGACGCCTCCTTGTTGCTGTGGTTATCGCTTTGCTGTGAAAAAATCTTGCCGTCATATTTAAACGAGTGTTGATAACCACGTTATGCAGAAAAATAGTAAATTTAATAAATACTTTGAGGTAAATAGCTATGTCAAAAATGATTTTTATTAATCTGCCTGTTGCCAATCTCAGTGTGTCTATGGCTTTCTATAAGGCACTTGGCTTTACAAATAATCCTAACTTTACGGATGAAACTGCAGCCTGTATGGTTTGGAGTGATTCAATACATGTGATGCTACTTACGCATCAAAAATGGCGCACTTTCACAAGTCGTCCTATTCCACCTTCAACCTCAAGCGAAGTGATGTTGGCTTTATCATTTGATTCTCGTGAGGCTGTTGATGCCGTTAATGAATCCGTTGCCGCGAATGGCGGCACAGCGGATATTAATCCACCGCAAGATCTAGGTTTTATGTACAACCGCAATCTGGCTGACCCTGATGGTCATGTGTGGGAAGCTTTTTGGATGGATGCAGCGGCAATCCCCACAAATAATTGACGAAATTCTGTTTTAAGCACTTATTGAATTTGGCTAACAACTATGGTTATTACTGTCTGCAAGGCTAGTCTGGAGAACTCATCAGAAGTCTCAGCTTTAACCCACGAGTTGGGTTATAGCGCCAGTGCGTATCAAACAACAGAATGGCTAGGTTATCTTATGAATTCGGACACTCATGCTGTTTTTGTGGCGTTAAATGATATTCTTTCAGTGTGCGGTTGGGTTGTTGTTGAAAAACGAATTTCACTGGAAACAGGATTTAAAGCAGAAATTACGGGTTTAATTGTCGGCGAAAAATACCGTCACTGTGGAGTGGGGCAAGCATTGGTTTCTGCTGCGTTGGGTTGGGCGAAAGAATTACATTTGGCTAAAATGGTAGTTCGTTCCAATGTGCAGCGACAAGAATCTCATGGGTTTTATAAACACTTTGGGTTTGACTTAACCAAAACAGCGCATCACTATGAGTTATCCATTTCATGAATGAAAATTTCTATCGTTTAAGTCTGAGCATTAGAATATGAATCCTAAAGTCGACGAGTATTTGCGTAAAGCCAAAAAATGGCAGGAAGAAATGCAAGCCTTAAGGCGCATTATTCTTGAGTGCGAACTGACGGAAGAATTGAAGTGGGGTGAGCCTTGTTACATGCTTCATAACAGTAATGTGGTTTTAATTCATGGTTTTAAAGAATATTGTGCAATTTTATTTTTTAAAGGTGCTTTGCTAAAGGATGCTAACGGTATATTAATCCAGCAAACGAAAAATGTTCAGGCTGCACGTCAAATTCGTTTCACCCAGGTCGATGAAATACTTGATATGGAAGCTACTTTGAAAGCTTACATCACCGAAGCCATTAAGGTGGAGCAAGCCGGTTTGAGTGTAGATTTTAAAAAGACCACAGAGTTTCCTACGCCCGATGAGTTTAAGCATCAGTTAGACAAACGCCCCGCTTTAAAAACAGCATTCGACGCATTAACACCGGGGCGTCAAAGAGCTTATCTATTATATTTTGCGGCAGCCAAGCAAGCCAAAACGCGAGAAGCACGAGTTGAAAAATGTATCCCGCAAATTTTGGCAGGTAAAGGTTTGAATGATCTGTAATAGCATGCCCTGGCGTAACTTTAGTGCGCCTTGCTTGTTTCAGTGTTTTTTTCTCCCACTCCCTCCTGTTTTTAACAAAATAATTTGAATCATCCCATAGTGTTGGTGCTCGCGTTATCGCTTGTATTGCCTCTCTGGCTTCAGGATAAACAATTCCCGCTGTAACAAACTTGCCGAAAAAAGCTGATGATCGGTCAACAGATAATATATGGATGCTGATTTATAAGCACTTATGCATGTTGGCTTTTGATCACTTGGAGGTGTGGCTGCTATTTTTTAATTCGTTTATGGCGAAAGTCATCACTGATATCCCTTAAAAATAAGCCTGTTTGCATAGAAAGATAAAATTTCTACATTGGCATAGTTTTTGAGAATAATTTAATAAAACCAAAAATCAGAAAGGTGATTAGTGCTACTTTTTTGATTTACTTTATTATTTTACAGGACCATTCCATGATGTTACGACACCGCCAAACCCCAAACTCATATATCACTACTAAACTGGTACGCCTCGTCGCCATTATAAGTGTAGTCAATGCATTTAATTGTTTTGCTGATAATACGGTGTCAACTTTTATTGATGATGTGATTGCTAAAGGCAGTAATGTGGAGCTGATTAAAGATGGGTTCGATGGCACAGAAGGGCCAGTGGCACTACCGGACGGCAGTTTAATTTTTACGGAAACAAAAGCTAATCGCATTACCCGCATCGCAGCTGACGGCACTACTTCCACTTATGTTGATAATACCAACGGATCTAATGGTCTTGGATTTAATAAAAGCGGTGATCTTTTTTCGGTGCAAACATTAAACCCCAAAGTCGGTATTATTTATCCTGTAAACCATCAAAAAGTATTAGCCGATAACTATGAAGGTAAACCTTTTCAGCGGCCTAATGATTTAGTGGCCGACCAAAAAGGCAATATTTATTTTACCGATAGTGGCAATTTTAACGCTAAGGCTGAGAATGCCGAACCGTTGCGTACCGCTGTTTATTTTTTAAAACCTGATGGAAAAATTACGCGTATTATCAATGATATTGAACGCCCGAACGGCATTCAATTAAGCCCAGATGAAAAAACACTTTATGTTGCCAATACTGCGGGAGAGTATGTTTATGCTTACGACCTTCTTGGTGAAGGAAAAGTTGCCCATAAAAGAGAGTTTGCAAAGTTAGAGGGGCTGCAAAAAACAGAAACAGGTGTGTCGAGTGGTGCCGATGGTTTAGCGATAGATGCCAAAGGTCGTTTATATGTTGCTTCTAATTTAGGCGTTCAAGTTTTTGATGCAAAGGGCAAAGCATTAGGCATTATTACTATTCCACAAAAGCCACAAAATCTTGCTTTTGCCGGTAAGGATAAGAAAACCTTGTATATTGTGGGGCGCGGAGCGGCTTATAAAATTGCGGTATTAACTCCGGGGTTCGCGGGGCGTGCAAAATAAAAATATTCACAATCACAACTATTCACAACGAAAAGGACAGGAGCTGTTATGACTCGCAAAACTGCTAATGATTTTCACCCTGAAGTACTTAAATTATTTGATCAGTATGTTCATGGGCAACATTCGCGTCGAGATTTTCTCAATGGCGCCGCAAAATATGCCATAGGCGGAGTGACTGCTGCGGGTTTGTTGGATGCGCTGAGCCCGCGTTTTGCGGAGGCTCAGCAAGTAAGTCCGACGGATAAAGGTATTAAGGCTAGTTATATTGAATATCCCTCGCCCAATGGTAGCGGAAAAATTCGTGGGTACTTGGTTGAGCCTGCAAATGCTAAAGGTAAGTTGCCCACAGTGTTAGTGGTTCATGAAAATCGCGGTTTGAATCCGCATATTGAAGATATTGCCCGTCGCTTAGCGAAAGACAATTTTATCGCTTTCGCCCCCGATGCGTTATTTACCTTGGGTGGTTATCCCGGTGATGAAGATAAAGCGCGAGAACTTTTCTCGAAGCTCGATCAAACTAAAATTACCGAAGATTTTGTAACCGCCGCCGATATACTGAAACACCTGCCAGAAGGTAACGGGAAAGTTGGTGTTGTTGGTTTCTGCTATGGTGGTGGTATTGCTAATACCTTAGCAACGCGAATTCCTGATTTAGGTGCAGCGGTTCCTTTTTATGGTAAGCAGCCAGAAGATGCGGATACTGCAAAAATTAAAGCGCCGCTGTTAATTCATTATGCGGGCGCCGATGAGCGCGTAAACGCGGGTTGGCCAAAATACGAAGCCGCGCTCAAAGCGGCGGGCGTTAAATACGAAACGTTTATTTACCCTGATGTGCAACACGGTTTCAATAACGATACCACCCCTCGTTATGATGAAAAAGCCGCAAAATTAGCGTGGCATCGCACGGTAGATTTTTTCAACAAATATTTGCGTAAAGCATAATATGCAGCAATAAAAAAGGAGGCATTGCCTCCTTTTTTATTTAATAGCCTGTGAGTGGAAAATCTAATCTAAGAGTGCATCAACGATCGATTTTTCAATGTCTTCCATAAGCTGATAGCGTTTTTTATACTGACTGCGTTTTTTCGATTGAATAAGCTCCATCTCTTTTTTCACGGGGTGGTTTGGCAGTAGCCAGTAATTGTTGGTCTCTTCTTTACCTCCGGCCTCTTGCCAGAAAGTTTGATAGTCAAATTTAAAGCCACTGTTACGATGATTCCAGCCTGCTTTCACGTGAGTGCGATGATCAATCGCGAAAATACTATTAATTCCCCATAAGCGGCAGCATGCCTGAAACGCGCACAATAATAAATTGGGCGGCCTTAAACCATGGGCGGTTTTTGTTAATTGTTGAATGGTTTCTAAATTACTGACTTTTTTGCGTGCACCGCCTTGCAGTGAGCCGATTAATATTGTGTCAGAACTTAAAAAACAGAATGTTAAATTAAACACGCGCTCTTGATCTTCATCCAGCAACATCAATGACCAATAGCCTTCTTGAAAGTTAACCGGATTCAAGCTTAATTGAATGCTGTAACTATTCGGCACCTCGAAGAGAGTAATAAATTGTCCTGCGGCAATTTTACAAGCCGTGTCTGTGCCCCATTTTCTATGTGCTATCAATAAATCATTTTGTACGCCGCTAAAGCGTTGTTGCATTGTCCAGCGATTGTCGATGAAATGCGTCAAAGGAGCACTAAAATGTTTGGGTGAATGTTCGAATAGCCTCACCCAGGCTCTGTGTTTGTTTACCGCTGCGAGCAGAGGTTGTAGATAAGCTTGGGCGACATAGAGGCGCACATAATATTTAATTTTTTCTGCAAGGCGAGTACTACGCTTTTCGCCAATCACTTTATCTATGCTTGGCCAAGGTAAGGGTTGTTTCGCGTTGAATTGATCAAAAGCGGTTTTGGATGCCATAAAATGTGTATCGGTCACGCAGGGAACTCCAGTGTATTAACTTAAAAAAGCATGAAAATAAGTTTTCACTGTCGTAGAGGGTAACCTATGAAGCTTACAGCACCCTGACAAGGGCGGTTGATAAAGGTTCTAGAGCATAAAGCGCTCAATAGAACCAGTAGACGGAGTTTAAGTGAGACCTTGAAACATAATGAGGAAGGCGCGGCGCGGCGGCGTGAGGTGCATTGTTTCAAATACGCCCCAAGCGTAATAACTTATTCCTTAAAAAATAGACGATTTAGGGTTTCAATGAGTCGATTCATGTCTACCGGTTTGGTGAGATATTCATTAAAACCAGCGTTTAGTCCGCGCTCAATGTCATAGGGCATGGCATTGGCCGATAAACCTATCACCGGAATATGTTGTGTGAGCGTATCATTTTTCAATACGTTAAACGCTTCAAAGCCATCCATTCCCGGTAAGTTAATATCTAAAATAATTAAATCGGGTTGTATGCTGCGCGCTTTGTAGATGCCCACAAACGGCTCTTCGGCTATGTCTAAATTGAGATTGTCGTGGCGAGCAAAGAATTGTTGTAACAAGCGAATATTGGTAGGGTTGTCTTCGATATAAAGTACATTTTTGCGGTCTGTAAACATAAGCTTGGTGGGTACATAGTCCACCGATTTTATAATATCGTGCTCTTGTTTATTCCATTCGGCGGCTAGCGGTAAATCAATCCAAAACTCAGTGCCCACATTTTCCGTACTTTTAAAATCCAAGCGGCCATTCATCATTTCGACCAGTTGTTTCGTGATAACCAACCCAACACCAGAACCTTCAATTTTGCTAAATTCTGCGTTTAAACGATTAAACGGTTGGAAGACTTCAGCTTGCCGATTGCTGGGTATTCCTTGGCCGTTATCGCGCACGCTTAGGCGTAATACTTTAGGTGTTAATACTGTTAAGCTAATTTCGACTTCACCCCCCATGTTATTGTATTTAATGGCGTTGCTGAGTAGATTAATCAGCGCTTGTTTGTAGCGCACATTGTCGGCAATCACATAGTGATTTTCTAAATTATTCAGAGTGGAGTATACGTGGATGCTTTTAGTGTCTGCCTGTGGCTGTATCAATGTAAATGCTTCATTAATGATGCGTGATACTAGAACGGGTTCAAGTGACAAAGTCATCTTACCTGATTCAATTTTAGCAAGATCAAGCACGTCATTAATTAATTGCAATAAATGGTCGCCCGCTTTGCGAATTTCGCGCATGTTGTTAATTTGTTGCTGCGTTAAATTCAAATCGTATTCAAATAATTGCGCATAACCCAAAATAGCATTGAGCGGCGTACGCAGTTCATGGCTCATACTGGACAAAAATTCTGATTTCGCTTGGTTAGCTTTTTCCGCCGCTTCTTTTGCTTGAATAACACGCTCTTCGGCGCGTTTAATTTGCGTCATATCCATATTGGAACCGGACATGCGAATCGGTTTTCCTTTTTCATCAAAGACCGCGCGCCCACGCCCACGAACCCAATGAATTTCTTTATCTTTACCAATGAGTCGATATTCAATATCAAAGGGCGCTTTGTTGGCCATATGATCTTCAAGTGCGCTATCAAATTTGGATAGGTCTTGTGGGTGAATATGTTTGCGCCATACCATCCATTTATCTTCGCCTTGGGTAATCTCGTCGTCGTTAGCGCTGTAACCAATCAGTTCCCAGCAGCGGCTTGAAAAATGAAAACCGCCGGTGTGCGAATACCATTCCCATATACCATCGTTAGACGATTGAATAATACGCTCTTGCCTAGCTTCAGATTCACGCAACGCTTCTTCAGCTTCTTTGAGTGCTGTGATATCAAAACTTACTCCTGACATAAATAATACGCGGCCATTTTCATCACGTACTGAGTCGGCGCGAACTTGCGTCCATATATATTCGCCATTTTTCATGCGAATGCGATAGCTGGAGTCAAAAGTATGTCCGTGCTTAAAATGATTGATTAAGCTGGCTTGGCTCATTTCGCGATCATCGGGATGCATGTAGGATAAAATTTTGGTCGCATCAGTCACGGCAAGTTCGTCGCTGGTGTCGTACCCCATACGCTCCCAAAAGCCACCGGACCAGTCGATGCGTTGTGTGTTCAAGTCCCATTCCCAGAACCCGTAACCACTGCCGCTAAAAATGCGCTGAAAGCGTTCTATGGTAGCGCGGAGTACGTCTATGTTGTCACAGTCGTTTGGGTTGGCGCGAATGCTGAGGCTTCTTATCATGATGCGTCACAGAGAATTAACGAGAGTAGAGCCTAGGGAAGATAAACCAGTGCTATGACAATTACTAGTCTGAAACCTGAGCCTTAAAAACAAAAAAACAGCGACAAGCGCTGTTTTTTGTGGGTGAAGATGCGCTTTATATTAAGGCGCTAAATCAGCTTCGGCTCCTTCTTTTGCCGCAGGCATTAAATCTTCTTTTTCAACGCCGAGCGCCACAGTAGTGTTAGCTGCAATGTAAATAGAAGAGTAGGTGCCGAAGACTACGCCGATCATCATGGCCTTAGAAAAGCCTGCCAATAATTCGCCGCCAAAAAAGTAGAGTACCGATACTACTAAAAATACCGTCACGTGAGTCATGATGGAGCGTTCAAGTGTTTGGGTCATGGAAATATTCACAATGGTGATCGCATCCATTTTGCGCAATTTGCGGAAGTTTTCACGTACCCGGTCAAACACAACGATGGTATCGTTAATGGAGTAACCAATTAACGCAAGCACTGCGGCCAGCACAGTTAAATCGAAATCCCATTGGAACAGTGAGAAGGCACCCAAGGTAACAATGGTATCGTGAATCAATGACACAATGGCGCCTACCGAGAATTTCCACTGGAATTGCACCGCAACGTATAAAAACACCAGAGCAAACGCCGCCAGCATACCAATGCCGCCTTTGTTAAATAATTCAGCCCCAATTTGTGGACCCACTTCTTCACTGCTGCGCACTTGAATGGTGGCTTGAGTTGCCTCAGCAATTTTTGCTTGCAAATATTTGCTGTAGATACTTTCCAATGATTTTTCAATGGCCACATTGGTATCCGTACCTTTGGCGGTCATGTTGATTTTGCCAAAGCGAGCTTCGTCGAAAACACGGCTGAGCTGAGCTGGTGTTGCATTTGCAATGACTAATACTTTGCTAAAACCTATATCTTCGCGGGCAGGTTCAGTCACTGCTTTTAAGCTTGCGCCGTTGCCGAGTTTGGTGATTTGCTCGGCGATTTGTGCTTGGCCTTTATCGCGCAGTAAATCCTGTGTGCGAATCATGACTTCCGTATCTGCACCAAAGATAACCGCGGTGGGTGTGCGTAAATGTTCTTCTTCCAGAATGTGGCGAATTTTAGGAATGTCAGCAGGGCGATCCAAGGAAATTTGTAATTGGGTGCCGCCGGTAAAATCCAAACCTAATTTAAAGCCGTGCACTGCAATAGAAATAATGCACACAATGCTGAGGATGATGGAGAAACCCGAGGTGTATTTTCGGATTCCCATGAAATCAATAAATTTTAATTCTTGTGACATAAGAGTGTTCTCTGTTCCGAAAATACTTAAATAGAAATTTTCTGTAAATTTTTGCGGCTGCCATAAGTCAAGTTGGCAAGTGCACGGCTAACCATGATGGACGTGAACATGGAAGTTACGATACCCAAGCACAAGGTCACAGCAAAACCTTTTACGGGGCCTGTGCCCAACCAGAACAAAATAATACCTACAATCAGGGTGGTGACGTTGGCATCCAAAATGGTGATAAAGGCGCGCTCATAACCTGCGTGAATAGCTTGTTGTATAGTGGCGCCGTGGCGAATTTCTTCGCGAATCCGCGCATAGATAAGTACGTTGGCATCAACCGCCATACCCATGGTTAATACAATACCGGCAATACCCGGTAGCGTGAGTGTGGCCCCAAACAACGACAGCAGAGTCACTAACATAAAGACGTTGACGGTTAAAGCGATATTGGCAAAGAAGCCAAATAGACGGTAGTAGCCCATCATGAAAATGGAAATGACCACTAAGCCCCACAAACATGAATCCACGCCTTTCTTAATATTTTCTTTACCCAATGATGGACCTATGGTGCGCTCTTCTACAAAGTGCATGGGCGCAGCCAGAGCCCCCGCACGCAGTAAAAGTGCCAGTTCAGAGGCCTCACCGGTAGATTCCAAACCGGTAATGCGGAATGAATAACCCAGAGCACTTTGTACGGTCGCAAGGCTAATAATTTTGCGTTCAACATATTGAGTATTTTTCTCCACCTGCTCACCTTTTTCGTTGGTGACATATTCGGTGTGATTTTTGTATTCGATAAAGAGAATACCCATTTTGCGACCAATATTATTTTTGGTGGCGTGATTCATTTTTACGCCGCCAGAACTGTCGAGGGTGATGTTTACTTGCGGTTGATTGCTTTCGTTATCGAAGCTGCTACGCGCATCTGATACTTGATCACCGGTAACGATTAATTGTTTTTCCAGCCAAGCGGAAGTGCCGCGCCGACGATCGCGCTCACTGCGGAATTCAAATTGTTCTTTGCCTGATACTATTGAGTCTGGGTTGGCTTCTAAACGAAATTCCAAGTTGGCGGTTTTACCAATGACGCGTTTTGCTTCGGCAGGGTCTTGCACACCGGCCAATTCAACAATAATACGGTTGCGGCCTTGGCGTTGCACAATGGGTTCGGAAACTCCCAATTCATTGACGCGGTTGCGCAGCGTTTGCAAGTTTTGTTCAAGGGCGTAGGTTTCAATTTCTTTGACGGCAGCTTCACTCAATGTCGCATTAAAGGTGAAGTCATCTGGGTTTGCTTCAGTATCCGGTTTGGTGAACAAATGCTGTGCAGTGGAACCGCGCAACTCGCTTATGGCTTGGTCGCGCGCGTCTTGGGTTTTGAAGTGAGCCACGATAATGTTGTCACTGTTATTGATAATGGATGCGTAGCGGATTTTTGCTTTGCGCAACTTTTCTTTAAATTCGTCAGCGGTAATGGCTTGGCGTTTTTCAACGGCAGACGCAGTATCCACTTCCAAAAGAAAGTGCACACCGCCCGCCAAATCCAAGCCGAGCTTCATAGAACTTGCGCCAAGATTGCGCAGCCATTCGGGCGTGGTAGAGGCGCGGTTTAACGCGACCACAAAGTCATCGCCTAAGCTTTGTTTAATATGCTTGCTGGCTTGCATTTGGTCATCGTCTTTATGGAGGCGAACCAAGGCCGTTTTGCCATTGGCCTCTGCGCCAAAGTATTCGATGTGCGCGTCCTTCAGAGAGTTTTCGATTTTAGCGAGCACTTGTGCGTCAATAGTTGCTCCGCTGGTTGCCCCGGAAATCTCTACAGCAGGGTCTGGAATATAAAAATTAGGGACTGCGTAGAGCAACGACAGCAGGGTCGTTACAACTAACAGAAGGTATTTCCAAAGCGGGTAGCGGTTTAACATAAAAAATCCCGTGGCAAATGTATGATCTTGTTCTTATCAGCGTCAGTGGGGGAGTCGGCTGAGGATAGTTAATTATTGCTATGGCCTAATGCGGCGACGAGCGAAAGCGCCGGATTATACCTATTTAATGAGCTGCAACAATGATTTGCAGCCCTGTTTAGCACTTTGTTCACTCATAGTGGGGGCGCTTCAGGTACTTCCAACCCTTGCTGGCCATAAAAGTCAGTCAAAAATGCCTCGAATGTGCCTTCACTCAAGGCATTACGCATTTTTGCCATGAGGTTTTGGTAGAAGCGCAGGTTGTGGATGGTATTAAGCTGCGCACCCAGCATCTCATTGCATTTGTCCAAATGGTGTAAATAGCTGCGGCTGAAATTCTTGCAGGTATAACAATCGCAATTGGCATCCAGTGGGCTGGTATCGCTGCGGTATTTGGCGTTGCGCAGCTTGAGTACACCCTCGGTCACAAAAATATGGGCGTTGCGTGCGTTGCGCGTGGGCATTACGCAGTCGAACATATCAATCCCGCGACGTACGGCTTCCACCAAATCGCCGGGTTTACCCACGCCCATTAAATAGCGTGGTTTGTTGGCAGGCATTTGTGGGGGGAGATGATCGAGTATGCGGATCATATCCTCTTTGGGTTCGCCTACCGACAGGCCGCCAATAGCATAGCCATCAAAGCCAATTTCCGTTAAACCATTGAGCGATTCGCTACGCAAATGTTCGTACATGCCGCCTTGCACAATTCCAAACAGCGCCGAAGGATTGCCCTCATGAGCGGCTTTGGAGCGCGCTGCCCAGCGTTTGGAAAGTTCCATGGAATCGCGCGCCTGCTTTTCAGTGGCGGGGTAGGGCGTGCATTCGTCAAATATCATGACGATGTCTGAACCTAAATCCCGCTGTACTTGCATGGAGGTTTCAGGATCGAGAAAGACTTTGCTGCCGTTGATGGGCGATTTAAAGGTCACACCTTCTTCGGTAATTTTGCGCATCTTACCCAGGCTGAAGACTTGGAAGCCGCCGGAGTCGGTGAGGATGGGGCCTTTCCATTGCATAAAATCGTGCAGGGTTCCTGAGTTAGAGGAGCTGTGGGCTTTAATCACTTCGGTGCCGGGGCGCAGCATTAGGTGAAAGGTGTTGCCAAGAATAATCTGCGCGCCTATCTCTTCAATGTCTTTGGGCGTCATACCTTTTACGGTGCCGTAGGTTCCCACGGGCATAAAGGCAGGCGTTTCAACCACGCCGCGTGGAAAGATCATACGGCCACGGCGCGCACGGCCACCCTCATTATTTTTGAGCGGGTCGAGTTCAAATTGCATAAAGCACTGAGTGCTGTTGGTTGAAGAAGTCACGTGCATATATCTCTAAATGGTTAAATCTTGTATGGATGCCCAGTTTAATTTTTCTTGCTTACAAACTGAAATTTGGAGGCAAGTCATAAATGCCTTGAGGGAATTTCGGTTATCGCATCAGGATTCTTGGTTACAAACATCGCATCGCCATAACTAAAGAATCGGTATTGGTTGGCAACGGCTTCTCTATAGGCGTTCATTGTATGTTGGTAACCCGCTAGGGCAGATACCAGCATAAGTAAAGTCGATTCGGGTAAATGGAAATTGGTGACCAGCGCATCAACTACCTGAAATGTATAGCTCGGGAAAATAAAGATTGCTGTTTCGCCGTGGTAAGGGTGAATCTCTCCCTTGTGTTCGGGATTATTAAACCCCTGCGCCGCCGATTCTAAACAGCGCACGCTGGTGGTTCCCACGGCGATCACGCGCTTGCCGGCTGCTTTGGTTTTTCTCACCAAATCGCAGACTTCGGCCGATAAATCCATCACCTCGGAATGCATATGGTGTTCGGAGATGTCATCTGCGCGTACGGGCTGAAAAGTGCCAGCACCTACGTGTAAGGTTACAAAGGCAATTTGAATACCTTTAGCGCGTAATTGTTCCAGCATCAACTCATCAAAATGTAAACCGGCGGTGGGTGCTGCTACCGCGCCTTGTTTTTGACCATACACGGTTTGATAGCGCTCGCGGTCACTCAGCTCGTCTTCGCGGTCAATATAGGGCGGCAAAGGCATATGGCCGATGCGATCTAACACAGAAAGCGCGGTTTCTTCTGTTTGAAATTCCCACTCAAACAGCGCCTCGTGGCGCGCTACCATTTTCAGGCGCGTGCCGTCTTGCAAGATCACAATGGTATTAGGCTTGGGTGATTTACTGGCGCGAGTGTGACTGAGTACGCGATGGGTATCCACAACGCGTTCCACCAAAATTTCAACCTGACCGCCCGATTCCTTTTGCCCAAATACGCGTGCAGGAATCACGCGGGTATCGTTAAATACCATCAAATCACCGGGATTAATCAGGTCTAACAGTTCGGGAAAACGGCGGTGCGCCAAGGCGCTTGTTGGTCCGTCCAAACACAATAAACGGCTGCCCCGGCGTTCAGCCGTGGGCACGCGGGCGATGAGTGAATCGGGCAGGTCGTAATAGAAGTCTTGGCGGCGCATAAAACAGGGCATTCAGGCAGATAAATAAAGGGTCGCAAGGGTATACCAAAATGCCACTTTTTGAAAATTTTAAAGTGCTACACCACCGTTTCCACTCGATTTCTACCAGCTGATTTGGCGCGGTAAAGGGCTTTATCGGTACGCGCAAAAAAGTGCACCAGCGATTCGGCAGGGCAAAACTCTGCAACACCAAAACTGCCGGTAATCCGGTAGGGCTTGCTGCTTAATTGGAAGTTTTCAGCGGCTATGGTCTGACGCAGTTTTTCCGCCACGTTTTGCGCAGCCTCTAAAGACGTGTTTTTGAGAAGAATTAAAAATTCTTCTCCGCCCCAGCGACAGAGTACATCGCCACTGCGCAGACTATTTTCTAGCATGTGCGCTATGCGCAAAATAACCCTGTCCCCAGTCAAATGACCAAAGTTATCGTTAATGTTTTTGAAATGGTCTATGTCCATTAACATCATGGCGATGGGAGTTTGCGCGCGCTTGGCTTCGTGCACGGCTTGGTCGTAAATGAGTTCAAAGGCGTGGCGATTTAATAAACCCGTGAGTGAATCTGTGGCTGCTACGTTTTCCAAGCGCCGTTGATAGCGGTTCACACTGTAGAGACTAATCAGTAACACTAAGAGGGTAATGGCGGCGCTGATAATAATATTTCCGACAAAGACTTTTCGCACGGGTGCTACATCGGTGGTTTCCGTTTGTTCTACCACCAGATACCACTGAAACTCGGGAATAAAACGAGAACTTAACATCACACGGCCAGTGTCGTTAAGGTATTCCAATTGTGTCGGTGTGGTGTCTTGATTAATAATTTTGCTGGCAATAGCCGCAATGCCCGGCAGATTGTGAATAGAGGTGCGGTGTAGCTCACCGCTTTTACCGGAGCTGATAATATCGCCCTGCGCATTCACAAAATAAATGCGGCGATTAAAACGTTGTTGCATGGTGTCTATTGTGCGCGCCAAGGTATCTAGCGTTAAGCCGACACCCGCAGCACCAATAAAATTGCCTTGGTAATCAACAACACGGTAATTGATAAAAATAGTGATTGCATCGTTATTGGCAAGGTCAATATCTAGATTCATCTCATAAGGCGCATTCATCTGGCGTACACGAAAATACCAATTATCGCGCGGTTCTTTTTCACTTACGGTTTTTAAAATGCCTTTGCCATAGTAGTAGCGGCGTGTTTTTTCGGACACAAAAAAGCTACTGACTGTGCCGTATTTTTCTTTGACCTCTTTCAGATAGCGCACCACCGCATCGCTATCTTGCTCGCCGGAGACAATCCAATCGCGGAGGAAGGTATCGTTGGCCATAAGCGATGCAATAAACGTAGGGCGTAGGACATCTTTTTGAATTTCTGAGTAAATATTGTCGCCGGTGAGGGGAAGACTTTGACTGACAATGGTATTGCGAATTTGATCGCGTGAAACCCAAAAGCTGGCCAAGCTGGTGAGTAAAAAGCCAAGTAATAAAATCACTCCCAGCCATACCAATAGGCTGTATTTACGCCAAAAAACCGCAAGCATCTCTTTTTCCTAGGCAATATTTTGCGCCAATTCTACCAAATGATCTGATGTGGTGTGTGTTTTATAGGCGAATAATCGCGTTGATGTTATCTAGGCACGGCTCTTGCGATAGCTCCCAACAAAGCAATCAAGCGTCAAGAATCCGTGATTATGGCAATTCCAACGTTCAGTCAGTTAAACAATCTAGGTGGCAAAACTGCCTTTCAATCATTTAAAGGGATAGGCAAAGGCAGTTTCGGTATTCCGATCATGCTGCTGATGCTCTTGGCGATGATTGTCTTGCCCATTCCTGCATTTATGCTGGATGCCTTTTTCTCCTTCAATATTGCCCTCTCGTTAGTGGTCTTATTGGTCAGCGTGTACGCGATGCGCCCCTTGGATTTCGCCGCTTTTCCTACTGTTTTGTTGATTGCAACCTTGCTGCGCCTAGGGTTGAACGTTGCTTCAACACGCGTGGTTTTGATTAAAGGTCATGAGGGTGCTGATGCAGCGGGTAAAGTAATTGAAGCCTTCGGTGAGGTGGTGATCGGCGGAAACTATACCGTGGGTATCGTGGTGTTCATTATTTTGATGATCATCAACTTCGTTGTCGTTACCAAGGGTGCCGGGCGAATTTCTGAAGTAAGTGCGCGTTTTACCTTGGACGCCATGCCCGGTAAGCAGATGGCGATTGATGCCGATTTGAACGCCGGTTTAATCGACCAAGATCAAGCGCGCAGCCGTCGTCAAGAAGTTGCTGCTGAAGCTGACTTTTACGGTGCTATGGACGGTGCAAGTAAGTTTGTACGCGGTGACGCAGTGGCGGGCATTATGATTATGCTCATTAATATTTTTGGCGGTTTGGCCGTCGGTGTACTGCAACACAGTTTGCCCTTTACCGATGCGCTACAGAAATACACCCTGTTGACTATCGGTGACGGCCTTGTTGCACAAATCCCTTCATTATTGCTTTCAGTTGCGTCCGCTATTCTGGTTACCCGTGTAAATACCGCGCAGGATATGGGGGCGCAAGTGGTTAACCAATTATTTGCCTCGCCCAAGGCACTGGCTGTAGCTGCTGCAATTTTGGTGATTATGGGTTTGATTCCTGGCATGCCGCATGTGGCATTTTTGGGGCTAGGGTTAATTTGCGCGGCCATTGCCTACTACATCTATTGGAAAAAAGAACAGCCTGCCGTCGTTGATGATGGCAGTTTTATTCCTTCAGGTAGTCGTTTAGCTAACGAGTTGAATGCCAGCGCTAATGCCCCATCTGGCACTGCTACCATCTCTGCTCCGCAACGCAGTGCGCCTGCTTTACCTGCCGGATCCCCTGAGACGACTGAATTAGGGTGGGATGATGTGCAGCCCGTGGATGTTATTGGCTTAGAAGTTGGCTATCGCCTCATACCAATGGTCGATAAAAATCAGGGGGGCGAACTGCTGGGGAGAATTAAGGGTGTTCGTAAAAAACTTTCGCAAGAAATGGGTTTTCTCATTCCTTCTGTTCATATCCGTGACAACTTGGACTTGTTGCCCACGGGGTACCGCGTCAGTTTAATGGGAGTAACGGTGGCAGAGGCAGAGGTTTATCCTGACCGCGAATTGGCCATTAATCCGGGGCAAGTGTTTGGCAATCTGGATGGTGTAAGAACCAAAGACCCTGCGTTTGGGTTAGATGCTATTTGGATTGGCGCCAGCCAGAAAGATCAAGCGCAAACACTGGGCTATACGGTAGTCGATCCCAGTACCGTTGTAGCAACCCATCTCAATCAAATTCTGCAACAACACACTTACGAGTTGATTGGTCATGAAGATGTACAAAAACTGCTCGATATGCTGGCCAAAACCTCGCCCAAGCTGGTCGAAGAGTTGGTGCCCGGCACGCTCAGCTTAAACGTACTGCTAAAAGTGCTACAAAATCTCTTACGTGAGCGTGTACCCATTCGCGATATTCGCTCTATTGCTGAAGCTTTGGCGGGTTCCAGTGGTAGGAGTCAAGATCCCGTCGCTTTGACAGCCTTGGCACGCGTGGCACTGTGCCGACAAATCGTCCAAAACATCATTGGAAACGAGCAAAACCTACCGGTTATTACACTGGACCCTAGTTTGGAACAGTTATTGCTGAGTACCGTACAGCAGGCACAAAAAGCTGGCGCTGATGACGGCGCTTTCATTGAACCTGGCCTAGCAGATCGTTTACAGCAATCTTTGGTGAATGCGGCACAAAAACAGGAAATGGCGGGGAAACCGCTGGTGTTACTGGTTGCTGCGCCTTTGCGGATGATGATGTCGCGTTTTATTCGGCACAGTCTCCCCGATATGCGCGTACTGGCTTACACCGAGATACCTGACAATAAACAAATCACCATTGATGCAAGCGTAGGAACTTAGAAACATCTGTAGGAACGCTTTTAGTCGTGAATGTTAAGGCTAAAGCCACTCTTACAACTGACCGATTTAAAGAACTGACGTGGCCGAAAGGCAGGAGTTGAATATGCAAGTTAAACGTTTCGTAGCCGCTGATATGCGCCGTGCGTTGGAACTGGTTCGTCAAGAAATGGGGCCAGATGCAATTATTCTCTCAAGTGGCCGCGTGCCCGAAGGCGTAGAGCTGCTGACAACCATGGGCTCTGATAGTGAGCTTATGCAGTTGCAACAGCAACCGCTGGGGAAAATGTCGCTCTCCAGCGCATCACCTATGATAAGTGATGGCGCTTGGGCTGAAACTGAAATGATTGAGCGTGCCGCCAAACAGCATGTAGTACCTTCCTTCGCCAACTCAATGGCGGCGGCCAAGGGAGCAAGTACAGGCAGCAGTAATTTGGGGAAAACTGGTAAGCAACTGGTTGATGAAATCGAACAGGCGCGGTTGCGTATGTTGGCAGCCAAAAAAGCTGAAGAGTCTGCCAAAGAGTTTCTTGTAGGCAAAAATACCGTGATGAATGCCAGTATTCCACGCTTTGTCGCTGAGCCTGCCGCGAAAGTGATTCAGGCAACGACTACATCTAGCGCTAGATCTACCACCAAAGCGGTTGTGGGGTCGCCAGCATCAAAACGCCCTCAGGGTCGCAGAGCCATAGTGGCCGATGTTGCCCCACAAGCTGTTAATCGAGTGGCCGAGGTTAAACCGAAAGCTGCTATGTCTGCTGCAGAGCGCTATCCGTTGATTGACTCTGAACCTGAGATTGGCAGTAACCTGAGTTCAGTGAGTGAGCGGCAAGTCGATCTTCACAACCTGCAAGCAGAAATTGCTGACATGCGTTTCTTATTGGAGCAACAACTTGACCGTTTGGGCTCAGCTGCTAATCCTGCACCGAATTCCCCTGTGCTTGCCAGTGTTGGTCGTCGGTTGGAGCGTTTGGGTTTACCGGTGGGTGTGGTTGCGAATGTCTTAGATCGTTGTACCAAAACCCGCAGTCTGAGTGATGCGTGGCCAGACGCTTTGGCCAATCTTGCCCATCAACTGCCGGTAAATGGCAGCGATATAGTGGATAAGGGCGGCATTTTTGCATTTGTTGGCCCAACTGGTGTGGGCAAAACCACAACCATCGGCAAGCTGGCTGCGCGCTATGTATTGCAACACGGTGCCGATAAGGTTGCCTTGATTACTACGGACACCTATCGTATTGCTGCTCATGATCAATTGCGCTCATTAGCGCGTATCCTGCGTGTTCCTGTACGCGTGGTTGATGAAAGTAATTCGTTGGAAAGTCTTTTGCGCAGCCTGCGTCACTGCTCGTTGATTTTGATTGATACAGCGGGCTTCCGTCATGGTGATCCGCATCTAAAAACCCAATTAAATGCTTTAGCAGATCTGCCACAAGTGAAAAGCTATTTGGTGCTCTCCTGCAACAGTCAAGAACAAATGCTGAAAGCATCGGTTCATGCCTATGGCGCTGCTCGTTTACAAGGTTGCGTGCTCACCAAGCTGGATGAAACCGCGAGTATGGGTGAAGCTTTAGGCGTGGTTATGCAAAATCGTTTGCCTGTTGTATACACCACCGACGGACAAGACATTCCCAAAAATATCGATGTGGCACGTGCTCATCAGTTGGTGGCTAAAGCGGCAGGGCTATTGAGAAACAATCCCGCATCGGCAGTTTCTTGAAAGTAGAGTCTCCCCGCTTTCTTTTCCAGGTAGAAGGGTGAGCATGATTACATGCTACTCATTCCTTAAAAAAGAAAGTATGGATGCGAGAACGGGTAACCCCTTAGTAAGAAAACCGGTGCGAGTGAATTTCGCCAACTTGTTATAAAAACTCAGTAACAAACCAAATCAGTATCTATACTCAGTTCACATAAATAGGTTTAAGGCCGCTGTTGGAGTTAATAATCAATGCGCCCAGTACAAGTAATCGCCGTATCCGGCGGCAAAGGCGGAGTCGGCAAAAGTAATATTTCGGTGAACCTCAGCATCGCATTGGCTGAGATGCGTCGCCGCGTTGTGTTGTTGGATGCTGACTTGGGGCTTGCGAATGTGGATGTGCTCCTCGGACTCAAAGCTACCTACACTCTCGCAGATGTTCTTGCGGGTACTCATACTCTGATGGATGTTCTCGTCAATGGTCCTGCCGGAATTAAGATTGTCCCCGCCGCTTCTGGGGTGCAGCGTATGGCGGAGTTAAGCCCTGCAGAACATGCGGGTTTAATTAATGCTTTCAATGAGTTAAGCGATCAAGTTGATGTATTGGTGATAGATACAGCCGCAGGTATTTCCGATACCGTAGTAAGTTTTGTACGCGCTGCCAATGAAGTTATCGTTGTGGTATGTGATGAACCCTCATCGATCACAGATGCCTACGCACTGATTAAACTTCTTAATAAGGAGTACAACATGCAGCGTTTTCGCGTTATCGCCAATATGACGCGCAACCCACAAGAGGGTACCAGCATGTTCAATAAGCTCAACACTGTTTGTGAGCGATTTCTGGATGTCACCCTTCAATTTGTCGGGCAAGTTCCCTTTGATGAAGATGTGCGCAATGCGGTGCGCAAACAAAAAGCTTTGCTCGAATTTGCCCCCCATTCCAAAGCTGCCGTTGCCATTCGTGGTTTGGCCCAAGCTGTTGATAAATGGCCTTTGCCTAGCGGCCCCAGCGGTCGCCTTGAATTTTTTGTAGAGCGGTTACTCCGTGCGGCTAATGACCGTTACTGAGTGTGAGCTATGGCCGCAGTTGATAGGTTAGCCATGTACGATAAAACGGAGCACAGCCTTCCCGGTGCGCGCATCGAAGAGTTTGCGCCACTGGTAAAGCGAATCGCTTACCACATGATGATGCGTATGCCTGCCAGTGTGCAGGTGGATGATCTTATTCAAGCCGGTATGATTGGGCTGATCGAAGCCGCACAAAAGTATGATTCATCCAAAGGCGCCAGTTTTGAAACCTATGCGGGTATTCGCATTCGCGGTGCCATTGTAGACGAAATGCGCCGTGGTGATTGGGCGCCGCGGTCGGTCCATCGCAATTCTCGCCGTATCGCACAAGCCATTAACCTAGTTGAGGGACGAACTGGCCGCGATGCCCAAGATGCTGAGGTCGCCCAAGAGTTGGGGGTGAGCTTGGATGATTATTTCACTATGTTGCAAGATTCCAATTGCAGCCGTCTCTATAGCTATGAAGAGACTTTCGGCGAAGAGGACAGCAACATAGATGCCAGCGAAACCAGCAGTGCTTTTGCCAGCCCCTTTGAGGGCTTACAGCGCGAAGGATTGAAGCGTGCCTTGGCGGAGGCCATAACCCAATTACCCGAACGTGAGCGTATGGTGTTGGCACTTTATTACAACGAAGAATTAAACCTGAAAGAAATCGGTTTGGTGTTAGGCGTGAGCGAATCTCGGATTAGTCAAATTCACAGTCAAGCGGCGGCTCGCTTAAAAGCTCGGTTAGCCGGTTGGTATTCAAAAGATTAAACTTAATTCTGTTGCGAGTTAGCTTTTAATAGCTAAATGACTGGCGCTTAAACAAATTGAACAAATAAAGTGCTACAAGTAATAAAAAAACTTTTTTAACGTCAGAAAACTGGCTAGATCGCCAACACTGGCTAGACTAACGGTAAACCAAATTCCTGTAGGTGTGACGGAGGTTCCTTTGGATAAGAACATGAAAATCTTGATTGTCGATGACTTTTCGACAATGCGGCGGATCATCAAAAATCTGCTAAGAGATTTGGGGTTTTCCAATACCCATGAGGCAGATGATGGCATGACCGCTTTGCCAATGCTCAAAAGTGGCGATTTCCAGTTTTTGGTTACTGACTGGAATATGCCAGGAATGACGGGAATTGATTTGTTGCGTGCTGTGCGTGCTGATGAAAAACTTGCCACTCTTCCCGTGTTGATGGTAACGGCTGAAGCCAAACGTGATCAGATTATTGAGGCTGCGCAAGCAGGTGTGAATGGCTACGTCGTAAAACCGTTTACGGCGCAAGCGCTCAAAGAAAAAATTGAAAAAATCTTTGATCGCGTTAGTTAAACATTACTCGCTGTTGCCACACCCAACAATAAGGCATACCCATGGCATCTGACATTTTAGTTGACCCTAACAGCGAGTTCATTGCTGAACTGAAGGAATGCGCAAAGCTGTTAACGGAAAAATTGCAGAGCAATCAATTTGAAGAGGCGTCAGTGCTGATCCAAAGTATGACAGCATCACGCGATCGGCATATTTTTCAAACGGTTGGTAAATTAACGCGCGGTTTGCATAACTCCCTCGTCAATTTTCATGTGGATGCTGATTTATCCAAAGAACCGCCGAAAATAGAAGATTCTGATATTCGCGATGCGTCAACGCGTCTAAATTACGTTATTGAACTGACCCAAAAAGCGGCTGAAAAAACCATGGATATGGTTGATGAAGCTGCACCTATAGCATCTAATCTTGGTCAAGAAGCCAGTTTATTGCGAGATGAGTGGGCACGTTTAAAACGTCGGGAAATGTCTGCTGATGAATTTCGTCAACTCTATGAACGCATGGATGGCTTTTTGGGGCAAATGGCAATTGGCACTGAGCGCCTGAATAAAAGTTTGCAAGATATTGTATTAGAGCAAGGCTTTCAGGATTTAACGGGTCAAGTACTGAAACGTGTTATTGGTTTGATCAAAGATGTCGAGCGCGATTTAGTTGATTTAGTGCGTATGGCGGGGCAAGTAGAAGAAATTACGGGTATTGCCGATCCCGCAAAAATTGAGCACGACATGATTGAAGGCTTAGTTGAAAAGCGCAAACATGAGGCTGAAGGCCCACAAATAAATAAAGAGCGTGAAAACGTAGTTTCCGGGCAAGATGAAGTAGATGATCTTTTATCAAGTCTCGGTTTCTAGAGGGCAGTTGAATGAGTTTCGGTGATGACGAGGATATTCTCCAGGACTTTTTAGTTGAGGCAGGCGAAATTTTAGAGCGCTTGTCACAACAATTAGTTGATCTTGAACAGCGTCCTGACGATACCAATTTATTGAACGCCATCTTTCGCGGTTTTCATACCGTAAAAGGTGGTGCCGGTTTTCTATCGCTGACCCCCATGGTGGAATGCTGCCATGTGACTGAAAATTTGTTTGATATTTTACGTAACGGCAAGCGCACAGTGACACCCGAATTAATGGATGTGGTGTTGCAGGCACTTGATAGCGTCAATCGTCAATTTGAAATCGTAAATGCTCGCGAAGAATTACCACCGGTAGATCCCGCATTAATCGCTGCGTTGGAGCGTTTGGTTTCTTGTGAAGATCTCAATGAATCTGCTCTTTCAATTGTACCTGCCCCTGTTGCACAGGCAGCTGATGTAATCACCGCATCTGCACAACCCCAAGGTGATATTACCGACGATGAGTTTGAACAATTGTTGGATGCTATCAGTGGTACACCCGCTGCAAAAGCGGCCGTGTCAGTTGCTGCTCCTGTAGTTGCAGCTGTGTCTGCAGCATCATCTAGTGATGAGATCAGCGAGGACGAATTCGATGCGCTGCTTGATCAACTACACGGTAAGGGTAAAGGTCCAGGCGTAACTGCCAGCCCAGCCGTTGTACCGCCTGTCGCACCCGCACCTCCACCTAGCGCTGTGGCCATTAGCGGCGATGAAATCAGCGAAGATGAATTCGAAGCTTTGCTTGATCAGTTACACGGTAAGGGTAAAGGCCCAGGTGTTCCGGCGAACACAACAGATACAAAACCAGTTGCACCAAAAGCTGCTGAAGCTGTACCAGCCGTCAGTGGTAATACCGATCTGATTAATGAAGACGAGTTTGAAGCTTTATTAGATCAATTGCATGGTAAGGGCAAAGCGCCTGGCGCTGTAACCAATGCTCCTGCTACCGCGAGCGCAGCGCCAGCATCTGTACCAAAGCCGGTTGCTCCCAAGGCTGCTGCGCCTACACCTAACGCGGCTGCACCAAAGTCTGAAGCAGTTAAAGCAGATACTGTAAAACCGACGGCGGCGGGCGGCGATAAAGACGTACAGGCCGGTGTAGAAACAACCGTACGTGTTGATACCCAACGCCTTGACGATATTATGAACATGGTGGGCGAGTTGGTACTCGTGCGTAATCGGCTTGTTCGTTTGGGTAATAGTTCTACCAACGAGGCCTTGGTAAAAGCGGTTGCGAATCTTGATGTGGTCACGGCTGATTTACAAACCTCGGTCATGAAAACACGCATGCAACCTATTAAAAAAGTATTTGGGCGTTTCCCTCGCGTAGTGCGTGATCTTGCACGTAACTTGAAAAAAGAAATTAATTTGGAGTTGGTGGGCGAAGAAACCGATTTGGATAAAAATCTGGTTGAGGCGCTGGCTGATCCTTTAGTGCATTTAGTCCGTAATTCGGTTGACCATGGTATTGAATTTCCTGATGTGCGTGCTGCGAATGGTAAATCGCGCGTAGGGCAGGTCGTACTTTCGGCGGAACAAGAAGGCGATCATATTCTATTGTGCATCAGTGATGATGGCGCGGGCATGGATCCAGCAAAATTGCGTCGTGTTGCCGTTGAAAAAGGTTTGTACGATGAGGATACCGCCGCACGTTTGTCGGATATTGAGGCTTTCAATTTAATTTTTGCCCCTGGTTTTTCTACCAAAAAAGAAATTTCCGATGTGTCCGGCCGCGGCGTGGGCATGGATGTAGTAAAAACCAAAATTAATCAATTAAACGGTAGCGTGGATATTCAGTCTACGTTAGGTAAAGGCACACGCTTTATTATTAAAGTGCCGCTCACCTTGGCGATTATGCCAACCTTGATGATTATGATTGGTCAGCAAACGTTTGCCTTGCCTTTGGTGAGTGTCAATGAAATTTTCCACATGGACTTATCAAAAAGTCATGTGGTTGATGGTCAAGACTGCATTGCAATTCGCGATCAAGCGATCCCCTTGTTCTATTTAAAAGAGTGGTTGATTAAAAATGCTTACTCATCTCCACGCCAACAATTTGCTCATGTGGTTATTGTTACCGTAGGTACACGTCGCGTTGGATTTGTTGTGGATCAATTAATTGGTCAGGAAGAAGTGGTGATCAAACCCCTAGGGAAAATGCTGCAGGGTACGCCGGGAATGGCTGGTGCAACCATTACGGGTGATGGAACAATTGCATTAATTTTGGATGTGCCGAGTTTACTACGTCGTTACGCAAAGGGCGCAGCCTCTTGGGGACACACATAAGTTATATGTGATTAAAAATGCATGACTCATTTATTTAAATAATTGTAATAGTTGGTTCGGAGTAATATTCATGCCTTTTCGGGTGTTGGTGGTCGATGATTCGAATTTTTTTCAACACCGCTTGAAAGAGATTATTAATGAACACCCTGAACTTAAAGTGGTTGGTATTGCAAGCAATGGTCGAGAAGCGATTGAAAAAGCCAATGATTTGAAACCAGACATCATCACCATGGATTTTGAAATGCCGGTGATGGATGGTGTAACAGCCATAAAACATATTATGGCTGCCCGCAAAGTGCCTATTATTATGTTTTCCTCGCTCACTTATGAAGGTGCTAAGGTCACTTTAGATGCGCTAGCCGCAGGCGCATTGGATTTTATTCCCAAAGATTTTGCGGAAGTGTCACGCAATTCTGTTGCGCTAAAACAAAAGTTGCATGAGCGTTTAATTACGTTAGCGCGCTCTGCATTACCTACAGTTGTAAGGACTGTACCAGTACAAATGCCGACACCGGCGGCAACCACGACCACTCAGTCTCCACCGTTGCGTAGCTCATTTGAAATTAATGCACCTGCACCTGTTCGTCCCGCAACTGCAACAACAGCTACAATGCAAACACCTGCACCTGCGGCAGCAAAACCGGCTGGGGCTGAAAATTACAAATTAAAACGCCAGCCAAAATTGTTGGTCATTGGTGCGTCAACTGGCGGTCCTGTGGCCTTGACAGAAGTACTTATGGCATTACCAGAAAATTTTCCTATTCCCATTGTGTTGGTACAGCACATGCCGGAAAACTTTACCAAAGCTTTTGCTGAACGTTTAAATAAACAATGCAAAATTCGCGTGCGTGAGGCTGTTGATGGCGATGCACTTGCACCGGGTTTGGCGCTGTTGGCACCTGGCGGTAAACAGCTGATGTTAGATAAACGTAACGGTGGTCTAGTGCGAGTTTTACCCGACGATGATCGCGTAACCTATAAGCCTTCTCTCGATATTACCTTTGGTTCTGCTGCTAATTGTTACGGCGATAAAGTCCTCGGGGTTGTTTTAACTGGTATGGGCTCGGATGGTTGCAAGGGCGCTGGATTATTAAAAGACGTTGGTTCGCAATTGTGGTCGCAAGATGAAGCTAGCTGCGTTATTTATGGCATGCCTATGGCCGTTGCGCGCGCAGGGTTTACTGATCGAGTGCTGAGTTTAAATGAAATCGGCCCGCGATTAGCGCGCGAGGTTGTTTGATGGATATTCTGAGTATCGTTGGGGTTATTCTCGGCTTTGCTGTGATTATCGGTGGTAATTTTGCGGAAGGCGGTTCTATACATTCGCTGTTGAATGGTTCAGCCGCACTGATTGTTATGGGGGGTACTTTAGCCGCAGCTATTTTGCAAACGCCAAAGCAAAGTTTGAAGCGTGCGCTGTCGATTTTTAAATGGGTTTTTCAACCACCTTATTCGCCATTTAAAGAAGGTATTTCCAAATTGGTACGTTGGGCGAATGCCGCACGTAAAGATGGTTTGCTGGGTTTAGAAACTATAGCAGAAACTGAAAAAGACCGATTTGCTAAAAAAGGTTTGCAACTGTTGGTGGACGGTAGTGAGCCTGAAGCTATTCGTCGTATTTTAGAATCCGATTTGATTTTAGATGAGCAGCGCGATTACGACGCAGTAAAGTTTTATGAAAGCATGGGGGGTTACGCACCGACAATCGGTATTATTGGTGCAGTGATGGGCTTGATTCATGTGATGAATAATTTAGCTGATCCCGCGCTTTTAGGTCCAGGTATTGCTATAGCTTTTGTGGCAACTATTTACGGCGTTGCACTTGCCAATTTATTTTTTTTACCTATCGCGAATAAGTTGCGGATGTGTGTAAACGAACGCTCTCAATACCGCGAATTAATTATCGAAGGCATCATCGCCATCGCCGATGGTGAAAATCCGCGCTCCATTGAAATTAAATTAAACGGCTATTTACACACCTAATTGGTTGGAGTTTATGGTTCGTCGTCGTGAACAAGAAATTCATATAAACAAAGAGCGTTGGCTGGTTTCTTATGCTGACTTTATTACGTTATTGTTTGCTTTTTTTGTGGTGATGTATTCCATTTCGCAAGTTAATCAAAGTAAATACCGCGTGTTATCAGAAACATTTATTCAAGCTTTTAATCAACCTAACGATTCAAAAGCCAATCCCATGCCGCAAGATAAGGTTAAACCATCGAACGATGTGATTACTCCACTGGATATGGGGAAAACGGCAACGGAAGAGGCCTCTAAGCCAAAAGCAATTGTTATCATTGAAGATAGTGCTAAGCCAGAAATGAATGCACAGTCTAACACTACGGCTAAAACGCAAACGACGGATGAGCTGACACAAATTTCTGATTTGGTGAATCAAAAATTCGCGCAGCTCATTAATGATAAAATGATCAAGGTTTCCAGTAACGAACTGTGGTTACAAATAGAATTGAATGACAGTATTTTATTTCCGTCAGGTGGCGTAGAAACGAGTGAGCAGGCGCAGGCGATTTTTACTGAAATTGCGGAAATACTCAAAAGCTATTCTAATCCTATTCAAATTGAAGGCTTTACCGATAATATCCCGATTAAAAATAGCCGTTATCCAACCAATTGGGAATTGTCTTCGGCGCGTGCAACTGAAATTGTAAAGTTTCTCGCCAGCAAGGGAGTTGCTCCTGAAAGATTGGCTGCTGTGGGCTATGGTGAGTTTCAGCCTATCGCATCTAACGATACTGACGCGGGCAGGGCTCAAAATAGGCGCGTAGCAGTTATGGTAGCTAAGCGCAAAATGGAAAGACCTAAAGCCAGTCTTAACCAGCTTTAATCGCTTTTGTTAGATTGCATTTACATTGTTGAACTTTTACTCCGTAGCATTAATATGGCCTTGCGAAAAGGTGACGCAGTTACCAATTAAATGCACTCTGTCGTGAATGATTTCAATCTTTAAGTCTCCTCGGCGCGATGATAATTGTTCGGCGCGCAATGAGTGTTTATTCAGCTTACGACTCCATAATACTCCCAAGCTACAATGCGCCGAGCCGGTAACTGGATCTTCATTGATGCCCGCTCTCGGTGCAAAAAAACGTGACACAAAATCACGGTCTGGCGTGTCGCTAGGTGCAGTTAAAATAATGCCACGAGTATTTATTCTGGCAATTTTTTCTATATCGGGACGGTATTCACCAACATCTATTTCGCTATTTAATTCGATAATAATATCTTCGCCAGCTTGGTAATAGGCTGTTGCGTGAAAACCTAGCGCCTGTAAATTCATTTCATCGTGCAAGAAAATACGTGTTAATAAAGAAGGTTCGACTTTTGGGAAGTCCAAATATATCTCCGTACCTTTAATACTTGCGCTTAGCTGGTCGCTCAATGTTGAAAATACCAACTCTGTAACTTGAAGTCTCAGCTCACGTATTAATACGTGAGCTGCAGCGAGAGTGGCGTGGCCGCAGAGTTTAACTTCACACCTGGGTGTAAACCAGCGTAGCTGCCATTCGTTGTTATGTCGAAGCCACAAAAAAGCGGTTTCTGATAAGTTGAATTCGGCTGCGACTTTTTGCAGCCACTCATCGGGCTTTGGGCTTTGCAGAATGACAATGGCTGCCGGATTGCCACTAAACGTTTTTTGTGTAAAAGCGTCGACCACATAAAACGGTATGTTGTTTTTGGACATTATGTATCCTCAAGTCGGTTGTATAAAAAACTCTCCCAAAACGTTGTGTCAGAATAGTGCTACTTATATTATCAGTACAGAATCTAATTTTTACTGGTTTGTCGATACAGATGCATTATCGTATTACTGTACTGGTTGTGTATTGGCGAATCTGTGTTGGGTGGCATTTATGACAAACCTTTATCACCAAGTCGCGGCAGAAATTATTTCGCAAATTGAGTCAGGTATTTATCAAGTGGGTGATAAGTTACCCGGCGTACGTACAATAAGTGCTCAGCGTGGCGTTAGTCCGGCGACTGTTGTGGCTGCTTATGATGAACTTTTAAAAGGCAGTTATGTAGAGTCGCGTCCTAGGTCTGGCTTTTACGTGAGTGCTCGTACGACGACAGAGTTTTTATCGCCACAATTAACTGCACATAAGGTAGCCCCGCGCGATGTGGTTGGGCAGCAATTGGTGCTGCAGTTATTGCGCCAAACTCAATTGGCTGGCGCCGTAAATTTAAGTGCTGCTGTTCCGGATGTAAAAATTTTACCCTCTGCGGCTATTGAAAAGGCCATTACTAAAGTTGCGCGGTTACACCGTTTAGATGTGTGTAGTTATGAGTTTCCTCCAGGGAATTTGTTGTTGCGCCAGCAAATTGCTAAGCGTATGGCGCTGTTGGGATGCCAGTTGGATGTGGATGACATTGTGATTACCAATGGATGCCAAGAGGCGCTTTTGCTCACACTTAAGGCGCTCACAGTACCAGGTGATTTTATTGCCATTGAATCACCAAGCTACTATGGGTTATTGCAAATCATCGAACATTTGGGGCTGCAGGCAATAGAAATACCCACAGATCCTACACAGGGTATTTCACTGGATGCGTTACAACTCGCTTTTGAACACTGGCCCATTAAGGCATGTATGGTGGTCTCTAATTTCAGTAATCCTCTTGGCGTAAGCCTATCCGATGAAAGTAAAAAAGCTTTGTCTGTACTCTGTCGTAAATATAAAGCCGCTTTGGTAGAGGATGATATTTATGGTGATTTAGCGTTTGGTCATCAGCGCCCCAGTGTATGTAAGCGTTTTGATGACAGAGTTATTTATTGCTCATCGTTTTCCAAAACTCTGGCTTCAGGTTTGCGTATGGGGTGGGTTGCATCTAAACAGCTTGCGCCCGTCATCGCAGAGTTGAAGTTCATGAGTAACACGGCAAGCCCTAGCATCGTGCAATATGCTTTGGCCGATTTCTTGGTGAGCGGTAAATACGAACGGCATTTGCGATCCATGCGTATCCAGTTGGCGAAAAGTATGTATCAGCTAATTCAATCTATTGAGCGTTACTTTCCGGTGAATACCCGTATTACTCAACCACAGGGCGGGTTTGTGTTGTGGGTTGAATTGCCAGTCGAACATCGCGCCAGTAAAAATAGTGATACTTACGCGCTGGCTTTACAAATGCTGGATAAAAAAATAGCCATCACTCCCGGTAAGCTTTTTACCACTACACAAAAATACAAAAATTGTTTGCGCTTATCGTCGGGTGGTTTATGGACTCCTCAAAAAGAAAAAGTGTTAAAAGTATTAGGTGAGGTGATAAAAGCAAGTTGAAGTATCTTTTGCTTACTGCCTGCCAAAATTTACAAGCGGCATAAACCTTGCTAAAACAAGTTAAACTGCTTGCGAATGAAGAATCTCAGCTTAAACTGACGTGTGCTTGACGCTAAGAGGAATTGTTAGTTGCGTGTAATTACAGTGGCCAATCAAAAAGGTGGTGTGGGTAAAACTACCACCAGTGTAGCCCTGGGCGGCATTGTTTCCGCTCAGGGTTACCGTGTTTTGCTGCTGGATATAGACCCTCACGGTTCCCTGAGCACTTATTTCCGTCAAGATCCCGACACGCAGGAATTGAGTGCTTACACGCTGTTTCAAGAGCGGAAAGAGTTAACCTACCACAGTGTAAAACGGTTAATTCGTGCCACAGATTACCCGAATATTGATTTACTGCCTTCGGCAACTGCCTTGGCAACCTTAGAGCGTCAGGCGATAGGTCAGGACGGTATGGGTCTGGTTATTGCTCGTGCATTGGCGCTGGTGTATGACGATTATGATTTTGTATTTATAGATACCCCGCCGTTATTGGGTGTGTTGATGATTAATGCTTTGGCAGCTTGCCAGCATTTGGTGATTCCTGTGCAGACTGAGTTTTTAGCCCTTAAGGGTTTAGAGCGCATGGTAAATACCTTAACGATGATGAGTCGCTCGCGCAAAAAAGCCTTGGATTACACGATTGTTCCGCTTATGTATGACCGTCGTACGCAATCATCTGTTACTAGCCTGCGCACCATTCGCAATACTTATCCACGCGAGGTTTGGCCCGGTTATATTCCGGTAGATACCAAATTTCGCGATGCGAGTCGTGCCGGTGTACCGCCACATTTATTCGATGCAGATGCTCGTGGTGTTGAAGCTTATCGTTCACTATTCAAAATCTTGCTGCAAAAAATGACTGCAGCTGATGTGCCTACAGCAGCAGGTGCATCGTGAGTGATATTAAAAATCCTTTTGAAAGTTTACAGAATTACTTCGATGAGTTATTGCCATCGGAGGAGAGCGTTTTTGTTGCGAAACCAACCTCTTATGTCCCCGAAAAAGTTATTCAGAAACCTTCGGTAAGAACACCGCCTGTTACGCGTGTGGCGGCAACTAAGTCCGCGGCTAAAAGCAAAGCGCTTTATGCTGAGCCGGATGCTATTAAAAAAGAACAATTGCAAAAGTTATTGCACAGCGCACAGCCTAAAATTGTCGTTGCTCCTGTTGTAAAGGTGGCTATCGCACCGCCCGTTATTGCCGCTCCTAAAGCGACATTTGTTGCAGATCCCAATGAAATTCAGGAGTGGGTCATTGAAACGGCTGAGCCCGTTGTTGAAACTCAACTAGCAGTTGAGGCAATCACTACCACTGAAAACTTCACGCAGCATTATCAAATCCCTGGTTTAGAATGGATGCCTAACGGTTTGCCACAATGGGCACAATCGCGTTTTGATGTATTACTCTTTAAAGTGTCTGGATTGACCTTGGCTGTACCTTTAATTTCGCTAGGGCAAATCCAACCCTTAACAGATGATTTAACGCCTTTGTTTGGTCAAGCCGATTGGTTTATGGGTTTGCAGCCAACGCCGCAGGGTAAAATCCGTACCGTGAATACCGCTAAATTCGTCATGCCCGAACGCTACGATGAAAACTTCGTTAAGAATGCTAAGTATGTGGTATCCATCAATGGCGTGCCTTGGGGGCTCGCTGTGGATTCAGTTAATCAGCCTATTAGTCTTATGCCCGATGAGGTGAAATGGCGTACTGACCGCAGTAAACGCCCTTGGTTGGCAGGAACAGTAAAAGAACATATGTGTGCTTTACTGGATATTCCCAGAATTGGTCAAATACTCATAGATGCTGATAAGAATGCAATGAAAACTCATGTGTGAGACTGGCGTAGCAAGCAGCCTCGGCTATAGTTATAGCGTTCTTCCTGATTTGGAACTTTTACACCTGCAGCGCAGGCGCCGCTTTTGAGGAAACATTTATGGCTAATGATGTAGTAAAAAACAAAAGTACTGATGATCCAGTCCTGCAGTGGGTCACATTTCGCTTAGATGGTGAAACCTACGGCATCAACGTTATGCAGGTGCAAGAAGTACTACGTTATACCGAAATTGCCCCTGTTCCTGGTGCGCCGTCTTATGTGTTAGGTATAATTAATTTGCGTGGTAATGTTGTCACCGTTATTGATACTCGTCATCGTTTTAATTTACCCAGCGGTGATATTACCGACAATACTCGAATTGTCATTATTGAAACTGAACGTCATGTGATTGGTATTTTGGTGGATAGTGTTGCAGAAGTGGTATATTTGCGTCAGTCCGAAATTGAGATGGCTCCGAATGTGGGTAACGAAGAAAGCGCTAAGTTTATTCAAGGCGTATGCCACAAAAATAATGAACTGTTAATCTTGATTGAGTTGAATAAACTGCTCACCAGCGAAGAGTGGAACGAACTCGAAGACGTTTAACCATCCTATTGATTTTTACTGAGATAACTCATGCCACCATTATCACCACTGGAGCTCGGGCTTATAGCCAGCCTGTTAATCAGTGTGGTGGCATTGGGTGTCGCTTTCAAAAGTTTACGGGTTGCACGTCAGCAGCAGCAAAAAACTGAAAAACTTTTCCAAAAGTTTACCCGTGATTTAGCGGTATCCAATAGCGGTTCTGTAGGTATGGGGCAGCGCTTGTTGGTGATGGAAAAACGTTTGCAGTCAGCTCCCGCTCAAACCACTCAAAAAATTGATTACTACAATGATGAAGACTTTCAACCTTATTCCCAAGCAGCGCAATTGTTTAAAATGGGTTTAGACGCGGAAGAGGTTGCTCGTCGTTGTGGTTTGTCTAGAGCTGAGGCATCATTAATTCAGATGATGCAATTGAATACATCGGGTTCTAAATAAATATCAAACTTTATATCAATTAATTACGTCAAATTTATTGTCTGTAGTATATTTCGCTTCAAATTTATTGCCCTAGCTTTTCACAATGTATTTTATATTTTCGTGGCTGCATCTAAAGTCCAGCAGTGCTGGGCTTTAGATGCAAGTGTAGAAATCTATTCTGGTACTTTAAACGAAAAATAATTTTTTGCGTTGTTATAGCAAATATCCTGTATTATTTTTCCGACCATTTTAGTGTCATTAGGCACCAAGCCTTGAGCCATGTCTCGACCAAAAATTCCACACAAAATGCGGCGGAAATACTCATGGCGTGAGTAGCTTAAAAGGCTGCGACTATCTGTAAGCATTCCCACAAAACGGCTCAGCAAACCTAATTGACTTAATGATTCAATTTGACGAGTCATACCCTCCATTTGATCGAGAAACCACCAGCCGCTACCGAATTGAATTTTTCCAGCAGATGAACCGTCCTGGAAGTTACCAATCATTGTCCCTATCATTTCATTGTCGCGCGGGTTCAAGTTGTAAATAATCGTTTTCGCTAAACGATTTTCGTTATCTAAACGGCCTAAAAATTTGGCTAAGGGTTTAGCGTAGTTGTGGTCGCCAATTGAATCGAAACCAGTGTCTGGGCCTATGCTGCGAAACAAACGTGGATTGTTATTACGAATAGCGCCAATATGGAATTGCTGCGCCCAACCTTTTGCGTGATCTTGCAATGCAAATTCTACCAACATCGCAGATTGAAAGATTTCAATTTCAGTCGATGTCAGTTCACTGCCACGTCGCACTTTAGCAAAAATAGTTTTCACCTCTGTTTCCGTGTAATCGGCAGCGTAAACCGTTTCCAATCCATGATCGGATAAACGGCAACCTTGTTCATGAAAAAAATCGTGGCGTTTGTTGAGTGCAGCTATAAGGTCGTCAAAGGTGCTAATACTAATGTCGGCAACCTCGCCTAAACGATCAATATATTTGTTGTAAGTTTCAGCGTTTTCTACCGCCATGGCGCGGTCAGGGCGCCATGTGGGTAACATGGCTGATGTGAAGGATGGGTCTGCCGCAACTTTTTTGTGATGCGCAAGATCATGAATGGGGTCATCGGTGGTGCATACCATTTTTACATTAGCTTGCGTCATCAAGCCGCGCGCGCTGAACTCTGGAGTAGCGAGTAATTCGTTGCATTGATCCCACGTGCGTTTGGCATTGCTGCTGTCGAGCAAACGGTCAGTGATTCCAAAGGGTTTGCGTAATTCCAAGTGAGTCCAATGATAGAGCGGATTGCGCAAGGTATAGGGCACAGTTGCGCACCATTGTTCAAATTTTTCCCAGTCGCTTGCATCGCCTGTGCAGTAGCGTTCATCAATACCGTTAGAGCGCATGGCGCGCCATTTGTAGTGATCGCCAGCAAGCCAAACCTCGCACAGATTGCGGAATTGTTTGTTGTCGCCCACTTGCTCCGGAGGTAAATGGCAGTGGTAATCGATAATGGGCATATCTTTGGCGTAGTTATGAAATAACTCTTTAGCCTGTGCAGTATCGAGTAAAAAGTCGTCATGAATAAAGGTCATTCTCACAATTCCTCAGCAGTAACTCTTGTAAAAATCTCAGAGTCGCTTTTTATTAAAGGCGCAAATTAACCACATAAGCCAAGCTGGAATATCCAGAGCTTCTATAGGTTTATGTTTAGGTTGCGTAAAAATTGTGGCATGTAGGAAAACCTGCTATGCCGGGGTATTTGACCGAGGGTTGAGCGCATTGCATAGAAGCACTTTGAAAAACGGAAGTACTCGAAATCCAAGTCTGCCGTCACTGCTATTTTGCAGCTATGTGTAAAGTCTAACGCCTGCTAAAAGAAAATGCCATGAAAGCCGCATAAATTTATGTTGCTTAAGCAAAAACTGCGCAATTTCAGTGTATTAGTCTATAGTGTTAGTGAAAATACCTGTGCGTTATTTGAACAGGTTTGACGCTACGCTGACTCGAAGAGGAGCTTTTATGACTAAGCCAATTGTGCATCATAATCCGCTTTATGATTTGTTACGTGCAGAGCAAGTTGATGAATTTAATCGACGTAAAGCGGAGGGCGAATCTACGCATGAATTATTACGTGGTGGCGATTTTCGCGGTTTAGATTTGCGAAATCTCAATGCGGATGGTTTGGATTTAAGAGATGCTTATTTTCGTGGAGCTGATCTTCGTGGAATTGATTTTCGCCATGCAAATCTGGAGGGCGCAAGTTTTTGTCAGGCCCACATTTCTGGGTGCTATTTTCCCCATGAGTTGTGTGCCGATGAAATTCGCTTATCGTTTGATTTAGGGATTCGGGTTCGCTATAAAAAATAATAATACGTATAAAAATGCAGGAGTTAATTGTTATTCACTATCATCATGCACCATCATTAGAATGGTAAAAAATTTAAAAACAGCAGGCTAGCCTTTTAATAACAATATAAATGGAATTTATTACTTTAATTTTAATGAGAGGCAATAATGAAATTTTTATCTTTTTTGGGGCGTTTTTGCGCACCTGGCTTAGCTGTTTTTGTATTTGCATGTGTTGCGCAAGTTAATGCAGAGACCTTTGTTGGTCGGTCGGCTCCAGTTGAAATCAACATAGTCACTAAAAATGCTACAGCGGAAACACGATCTTTGTTTGCATTTTTAAAAACTAATCGCCAAAAAGCAATTATGTTCGGCCACCAACATGAAACTACACAAGGTTTAACGATTCAAAAAACGGATGGTACTGAATCAGATACTTTTAATGCAGTGGGTGATTTTGCAGCAGTGTATGGTTGGGATTCACTGTCAATTGTGGCGCCTCGCCCTGAAGGTGATGTGGTACCTCAAATTAAAAAAGCTTATGCGCGCGGCGGTATTATCACTGTCAGTGCGCATTTAAATAACCCTAAGTTTGCCGCTGAAAATGGACCTTGGCCCACTGCAACCGCGTGGGATAAGCGCCCAGCGGTAAAAGAGTCGTTGCCCGGCGGTGCGTATAACAAAGTACTCAATGACTATCTTGATCAGATTGCTGATTGGGCACACAACTTAAAAGACGATGACGGCAAATTGATTCCGGTAATCATGCGCTTATTTCACGAAAATACCGGGAGTTGGTTTTGGTGGGGTGCAGAACAATGCACACCGCAAGAGTATCAACAGTTGTATCGTTACGCAGTTGAGTATTTGCGTGATAAAAAAGGCGTAACTAATTTTTTATATGCTTACTCGCCGAATGAATTTTGGGATACAAAAGAAGTTAATTATCTAGAGCGTTACCCTGGTGATCAGTGGGTCGATGTTATGGGGTTTGATACTTATGGTTTTCTTGATAATAAGTTGGATGCGTGGTTTAAAGTGGTTGTGGATAATTCAGCCATGATTGTGCGTATGGCCGAAGTGCGCGGAAAAATTCCAGTGATTTCGGAAATAGGTATTCAAGCCCCTGATATCGGTGCGGGTAAAATAGACAACCATTGGTATCGCAAACTGATCAGTGGTTTGAAGGCCGATAAAGATGCGCGTCATATTGCCTTTTTACTAACGTGGCGTAATTCTCCTAATGGTGATGGTAATGGTCACCCGCATTACTGGGTGCCTTATAACAGCCCAGAGAATATTAAAAATGGAACGCTTGAAGATTTTCGCGCTTTTTATAATGACGATTTAACGGCTTTTAATCGTGATATTAGCGATGTGTATACGATAAATACTGTCGTTAAGTAGTTAATGGCTTGCTTAAGCTTCTGTTATTGCAGCCACCACAGATGAGTGGTGGCTGGTTTTTATCCAAAGACGTAAATATTAGTTAAAAACTGCGTCGATTTGTTTTCACGGGCTATTATTAAGGGTAATGCGATTGGCGGCTAACATTATGGAAACCGGCAGCCAAGTTGTTCCAGTAAATATCACCATTATGGACATGCAGAAAGTCAAACACTTGAGGAAATCTCTATGCTTTTTCAAAAAAAAATAAGCGTGCTCGCGATAGCATGCGCCTTAGCGACAGCAGCTCCACAGTTGGTTCAAGCAGACGATGCTAAAGCCACCGCTAAACCCACGGCAGAAGCTCCTAAGCCTTGGATGAATAAAAAGCTAACACCCGAACAGCGTACCGATTTGGTCTTAAAAGAAATGACCATGGACGAAAAGTTGAAGTTGGTGTTTGGTTATTTTGGTACCGATGCTCCATGGAAAAATTTCAAACGTCCGGCTGAATCCTATGCTCAGTCCGCGGGTTTTATTTACGGTGTTCCTCGTTTAGGGATTCCTAATTTATGGGAGACAGATGCCGGTGTTGGTGTTGCCACTCAAGGTGGTGGTATTGTGCGTGAGGCTTCGGCTCTGCCGTCTGGCATCAATACGGCGGCGACTTGGGATGTAAAAACAGCCTATGAAGGCGGTGCCATGATAGGCGCTGAAGCGCGTTCATTTGGTTTTAACGTCTTGTTGGCAGGTGGCGCTAACATCATGCGTGAGCCGCGCAATGGCCGTAACTTCGAGTATGCCGGTGAAGATCCTCTCTTGGCGGGTCACATTGTCGGTGCAGAAATTCGTGGTATTCAGTCGAACCAAATCGTTTCTACGTTGAAGCACTATGCGTTCAATGATCAGGAAACCAATCGTTTTTCCCTGACGGTCAGTGTGGATGAAGCCGCTGGCAGAATGTCAGATTTACTCGCTTTCCAGATTGCCCACGAGCAGGGCAATCCGGGTTCGGTCATGTGCTCTTACAACCGCTTTAACGAAATTTATTCCTGCGAAAACGCCTATTTATTAAATGAAGTCTTGAAGAAAGATTGGGGCTTTAAAGGCTGGGTGCAATCTGACTGGGGCGCTACTCACAGTACGATACCAGCAGCGAATAATGGTTTGGATCAACAATCCGGTATTCCTTTTGATGTCTCTGAATATTTTGGCGCTGCGTTGAAAGAAGCTGTGCAAAATGGCTGGGTCAAACCTGCTCGTTTAGACGATATGGCTGGTCGTGTATTACATGCTATGTTTGAGTTCGGGCTGGTGGATAACCCCGTCGTACCTAAACCTCAAGCGATTGACTTTAAAGCGCACGGTCTTGCGACTCAGAAAGATTCCGAAGCTGGTATGGTATTGTTGAAAAATGATAGCAAGTTGTTGCCATTGAATAAATCTGTGAAGAAAGTGGCTGTGATTGGTTCTCATGCAGATGTTGGCGTGTTGTCTGGTGGCGGATCGTCACAAGTTTATCCAGTTGGTGGTGCTGGTTTTAAAGGTGGCCCTGAATTTTTCCCCGGCCCAACCTTGTATTACCCTTCATCTCCATTAAAAGCTATTAAGGCGCGTGCCCCGCAAGCGACAGTGACCTATAACGATGGTACTGATGCAGCTGCTGCCGCCAAATTAGCTGCAGAGAGCGATGTCGTTTTAGTGTTTGCTAACCAATGGACTGCGGAGTCTCTCGATGTACCTAATCTGTCATTGCCGGATGCGCAAGATGATCTGATCGCTGCTGTTGCAAAAGCGAACGCTAAAACGGTGGTGGTGTTGGAAACTGGTGGCCCGGTGCTGATGCCTTGGCTGGAGCATGTGGGTTCTGTGGTTGAAGCCTGGTATCCAGGTACTAGCGGTGGCGAGGCGATTGCGCGGGTATTGTTCGGTGAAGTTAATCCATCGGGTCATTTGCCAGCAACGTTCCCCAGCTCTGAAAAACAATTACCACGTGCAGCAGTCGATGGCTATCCAGAGGTTAAAGATGCACGCTTCACGGTTAATTACCATGAGGGTGCGGCAGTTGGTTATAAATGGTTTGATCTTAAAGGCTACAAACCTTTGTTCCCCTTCGGTTATGGTTTGTCTTACACCGAGTTTACTTTGGGTGGTTTAAAGGCTGAGGTTAAAAATGGGTTGGTGAATGTGAGCTTCAGTGTGAAAAATACTGGTGCTATTGCAGGTAAAGAGGTGGCGCAAGTTTATGTATCGCCTGTGGCAACCAAATGGGAAGCACCAAAACGTTTAGGTGGTTTCCAAAAGCTTGATGTAAAAGCTGGCGCTACTGCTAATGGCAGCGTCACGATTGATCCACGCTTGTTGGCTATGTATGACAGCGCCACCAAAACGTGGAAAATTGCCGAGGGTGATTACAAAGTGATTTTGGCGGCTGATGCAGCTGCAGCTGATGCTAAGGCTTCCAGCACAATCGTTCACTTGAGTGCAGCAACATTGGATGTGTCCGGTAAGTTTATAAAGTAAGTCATGTTGTTTAAAAAAAGGCCAAATCCATGAGGATTTGGCCTTTTTTTATGCTTTAGTTTCGGTGGGTGTAAAATTGGGTTAAATTGTATGACTATAATATGTTCGTCGTATTAAGGTGAACATCTTAAGGCGGTTCGCTGCTGTCACGATCTATTCTGCTGCAGCAAACAGCGCAATAACAATAAACTCACAGGAGAACCTAATGAGAACATTCAAAACAACACTTGCTATGGCTTTTGCAGGATTGAGCCTGCTATCGGTTAACAGCTTTGCCGCTAATCCGGTAGAAGTTGTAGTCGATACGAAAACCCCTGGCCCGGTGATCAATAAAGATGTTTATGGTCAATTTGCCGAGCATTTAGGTCACGGTATTTATGAAGGTATGTGGGTTGGTCCAGATTCAAAAATTCCCAACACTAAAGGTTGGCGCAACGATGTAGTTGGCGCGCTGAAAAATTTGCATGTGCCTTTAGTGCGTTGGCCCGGCGGTTGTTTTGCTGATGAATATCATTGGCGTGAAGGTATAGGTCCTCGCGAGCAGCGTGCAGTAAAGGTCAATACCAACTGGGGTGGTGTTGAAGAAAATAATGCTGTGGGAACCCACGAGTTTTTCGATTTAGTAGAGATGATTGGCGCTGATGCTTATATCAATGCAAACTTGGGAACAGGTACGCCACAAGAGGTGTCCGAGTGGTTGGAATATATGACCGCAGAAGGCAAATCGACGTTGGCAGAGTTGCGCCGTAAAAACGGTCGCGACAAACCCTTCAAGGTTTCTTATTTTGCAATTGGCAACGAAGCTTGGGGCTGCGGTGGGAATATGACCCCAGAGTACTACACCTCTCTGTACAATCGTTATGCGAGTTTTGCGAAAGCGCCTGAAAATAATCAACCTAAAATGATTGCCAGCGGTGGTAATGACAATGACACAAAATGGTCTGACTATTTAACGGCAAATATTCACCCAAATTGGAGTCTGCATTTTGATGCAGTGAGTTTCCATTACTACACCATCCCAACTGGGCAATGGAAAGTAAAAGGTGCAGCGACTAAATTCCCTGAGGATCAATGGATTTCTACTTTAAGTAAAACTCTGGTGATGGATACGCTGATTAAAAACAATACCGCGGTAATGGATAAAAACGATCCACAGAAAAAAATTGCATTTGATGTGGACGAGTGGGGCACTTGGTACGATGTTGAACCAGGTACGAATGGCAGTTTTTTATATCAACAAAACACACTGCGAGATGCAATTGTCGCAGCGCTTAACTTTAATATTTTCCATGCACACGCAGACCGTGTGCGCATGACTAATATTGCACAAATGGTTAACGTTTTGCAGGCAATGATTTTGACAGATAAAGACAAAATGTTGTTAACGCCTACATATTATGCGTACCAGTTGTATATTCCATTTCAGGACGCAACTTCATTACCAGTGAGTATTAACAATAATCTTCAGTATAAGTTGGGTGAAACCAGTATTCCTGAGGTGAGTGCCTCGGCTGCACGTGGAAAGGATGGGAAACTTTACGTGGCATTAGTCAATACCAATCCTCATGAAGCAGTTGATATCGCGGTAAATTTGGTTGGCGTTAATGCGAAGTCGGCTAAGGGGCATATTTTAACAGCTAATGAAATGGATGCGCACAATACCTTTGATAAGCCAGAAACTATTAAGCCTGCAAATTTTGTTGCGCAAACTAAAAGTGGCAAGTTAACGGCTACATTGCCGGCTAAATCTGTAGTGGTAGTTGCTGTGGAATAATAAGTTTTGCCGGATAGTGAAATAAAAATGGGGATTTAAATCCCCATTTTTATTTCACTCAGCTTAATATTTAAAATAAATCTTCTATCGACAAATAGCGTTCACCTGTGTCGTAACTAAAAATTAACACTCTGCTGCCAGCAGGTAAATCCTGTTGTTTTTGTGCGACCGCTGCAAGTGTGGCGCCCGATGAAATGCCCACAAAAATGCCTTCTTGCAGCGCGCATTGGCGCGCCATGTCAAAAGCAGCTTCTTCGCTAACTAACACTGTCCCATCTAGCGTTTCTTTATTTAAAATTTGTGGAATAAAACCGGCGCCAATACCTTGTAATCGGTGCAGACCTTTTTGGCCGCCGCTAATCACGGGTGATTTTTCGGGCTCAACCGCCAGGGTTTTCAAGTGGGGGAAATGTTGTTTTAACATCTCGCTGCAACCAGTAATGTGGCCGCCAGTACCTACGCCAGTAATTAAATAATCAATACCTTCAGGAAAATCGGCCAGAATTTCGTTGGCAGTTGTATCTCGGTGTATTTGTGTATTGGCGGGATTATTAAATTGTTGTGGAATCCAAGAGTTTGGGTGTTCACCCGCAAGTTCCAATGCTTTTGCAATAGCGCCGCCCATACCTAATTCTTTGGGTGTTAAGACTAGTTCTGCACCATAAGCCTTCATGGTTTTGCGCCGTTCAACAGACATAGACTCAGGCATGGTTAGAATTAAACGATAACCTTTTACTGCACAAACTAGCGCTAATCCAATACCGGTATTGCCAGAGGTTGGCTCAATAATAACGGTATCTTTGTTGATTAAACCTTTGGCCTCAGCATCTTCAATCATTGCCAGTGCAATACGGTCTTTAATGCTGCTGCCAGGATTGAAGCGTTCAACTTTCATCCATACTTCTATATCGTTACGGAATAAATGGTTAATACGGACATGAGGAGTGTTTCCGATAGTTTGTAAAATATTATTCACTTTCATGATATTTATCCTTCGATGATCGTCGTTAATGTGAGTAATTGAGATTGTTCAAATGATGGTAATTAGTCCAATCGCTTTTTAAACCGTTTCGCTGCTACAAGCAAGCCTAAGAGCGTAAAGGTCGCTAACCACAGTAGATCTGGCCACAAATCAGAGAGAGTGGCCGCGCGCAAAACTATGCCGCGAATAATGCGAATAAAATGCGTAGCGGGTAGGGCTTCAGCAATCCACTGTGCCAGTATGGGCATGCCTTCGTAAGGAAACATAAATCCCGATAATAAAATGGATGGGATTAATAAAAATACTGTGAGTTGCATCGCTTGTAATTGTGTTTTTGCAACAGTAGAAATTAGCATACCTAGGGTTAGACTTGCACAAATGAACATCAGTGCAGCCAGAAATATTTGATCAATACGGCCATTAATGGGCACATCAAAAATAAGATGCCCCAGCCCTAAAACAATTGTCATTTGTACCAATCCTACAAAAACATAAGGTACAATCTTTCCAATCATTAATTCCATAGGTTTGACTGGGGTCGTAATTAATAACTCCAAATTACCGCGTTCGCGTTCGCGTACTAACGCGGCCGACGTAAACAAAATCATGGTCATAGTTAAAATAATACCCACTAAACCTGGGACAATATTAATTTCTGAACGGCGCTCTGGGTTATAAAATAATGTCATTTCAAAGGTGGCTTTCGTAGAGATGATTGCACTGGAAAAGGCGCGATTATTGAGTGTGCTTAACGGCATATTTTTTAAATTTAAAATGGCGTTGCTAACCATGGTATCTGATCCATCAACAATCCATTGTGCAAGTGGCCGATCATCGTTGAGTCGTTGGGCAATATCATTGGGGATAATGAGTGCTGCGCGGACTTTACCGCGTGTTAACGCCTCTGTGGCTTGTGTGGCTGTGTAAACCTCGCTGATAAAATCTACCACTTGAGTTGCTGTTAAATCGGCAATCAAGGTGCGCGCTATTTCGCTGTGGCTGTTATCCATCAATGCGACAGGTAGGTGGCGCACATTGGTATTTATGGCATAGCCAAAGAGCAATAGCTGTATCAGCGGAATCATGACAATCATGCCGAAAGTTGGACGGTCGCGGGCTAATTGTCGCAACTCTTTAAACATAATGGCTTTAATGCGTTGCAACGAATAGTAAATGGGCTGTAATGTTCGTATCATTTTTTTCGGCCCTCACCAGTGCAATGCACAAAGACATCTTCTAAGCTTGGGCGTACTAATGTCAACTCGCGACCATGCATTATTTCGGGGAATTCTTGCTGAAGCCACACTTGCGGTTGGGTAATTTTTTCGTCAATTAATACCCGTAAATGCGTGCCTTGTTGAGCAGCAGAAATAATATGGCTGTGTGCAATAAGTTGTTGCTTTAATTGACGTAAATTTTCTCCATCAATTTCTACTACCTGCGCGCCTAAATCTTTCATTAATTGTTCGGGTGATCCATCCGCACGCTTGATGCCATTTTCTAAAATGGCAATACCGTGGCAGCGTTCAGCTTCGTCCATGTAATGCGTAGATACTAAAATTGTGGTGCCGCTATCGCACAGATCGAAAAGTTTCTCCCAAAAGTCGCGGCGATTTTCTGGGTCAACGGCAGAGGTAGGTTCATCTAAAATTAATAATTCTGGTTTGTGAATAGTGGCGCAGGCGAGTGCAAGGCGTTGCCGTTGGCCACCGCTTAAATTTCCTGCCAAATGTGCGCTGTATATATCTAGCCCGTAGGCATGGAGTTGTTCAGCTATTCGCTGTTTGCTCCTGTGTTTATCCAAATTATAAATCTGAGCAATAAATCGTAGGTTTTCTATTACACTTAAATCTTCGTAAAGCGAAAATTTTTGTGTCATATAACCAATGTGCAACCGTAACGCTTCGCTTTGTGCGGGGATATCCATGCCCAATACACGAATTGTTCCTTCTGTGGGAGTCAATAATCCGGTTATTAATCGCATGCTGGTGGATTTTCCTGAGCCATTGGGGCCTAAAAATCCGTAGATAGTTTTTTCAGGTATAGATAAATTTAAATGATCGACTGCTATAAACTCGCCAAATTTATGCGTGAGTCCTTCAGTTGCTATGGCGATGGCGTTTTCCATATTTATTTTGCGTCCGATTGATTGTCGGTGGGCAGATCTACTTGTACTGGCAAATTACTCGGCACCTCTTTAGCGCTTTCGGGTAAATCTATTTCAGCCAAATACATGAGCAATGCACGGTCGCGTGAATTCAAACCATAGTATGGTGTAAATGCAGGGTCCTGTGAAACCCAGCGCAACTTACCCATAAACGGATTTTTATAGCCATCCACATGTATATTCAACGTTTGACCTATGTGCAATTTGGCTCGTTCTGGTTCCAGAATATAAACGCGCGCATAGGGCGCGCTTCCCGCTAATAAAATAACCAGAGGGTCAGCAAGCGTAGTTCGTTCACCAACATATTTGGGTAGGCGATCTAAAAATGCATCGCGTGTGGCCACTACGCTTAATTGATTTAATTTGTATTGCTCAAGGCTAAGCGCCGCTTCTGCTTCCGCAACTTGTGCATCGGCTTGCTGCAAATCTTCGATGCGGGTGCCATTCGTTAGCAGCAATAAATTTTGTTTTACTTGACGCACATCGGCTTGAGCAGAATCGCGAACTGTTCGTGCATTATCCAAATCAGCTTGGCCGACTAACTTTTGTTGCGCGAGAGTATTCACGCGTTTGAAAGTAGCTTCTGCTTGGAGGAGTTGGCTGTCTGCGCGGTCAAGCTGTGCGCGCGCAGCGGCTATGTCTTCAGTGCGGGCGCCGTTACGCATTTTTGCTTGGTTGGCTTTGGCGCTGGCGAGATCAGCTTCAGCTTTTTTAACGAATACGCGCTCTTGGGTATCATCCAGCTGTACCAGTAAATCACCTTTTTTGACGAAGGTGCCTTCACGAATAGGTTCTGCAGTAATAATTTCTGCGGCTGTCGCTTTTAATACAATACGATCGCGCTCTAAAGTGCCTAAGGCTTGATGCTGATGGTTGTCGCCACAACTGGTCAAGCTAAGGCCAAGGCATAGACTGTAGAGGTACAGGGGATATTTCATGGGAAATTCTGTCTCTATTGGGTTTAATCTGAATCTTACGGCTATAATAATCTAAATAATAGCCAGCCTGATAATTAACCTAGCGAGCAAAAATGACTCACTTTTCTGTGATTGGCCTCATTGGCCACCTGCATAACGAGCGTGCGACCTATTCGCTCAAACGCCTGATTAGTTTTTTACAAAAACGCAATGTGCAATTTGTTTTAGAACAAGATACCGCAGGATTATTAATAGACGATCCTATGTTGGCTGCCGCACATAAGGTGGTTGATGTAGAAGCCTTGGGACAATTGTGTGATTTGGTCATTGTTGTCGGCGGCGATGGTAGTTTATTGCGTGGTGCCCGTGCGCTGGCAAAACATCACGTCCCTTTGTTGGGTGTCAATCGTGGTCGGCTTGGTTTTTTAACCGATATTATGCCTGAAGATATTGAAATAAAAGTGGGCGAGGTTTTATCAGGGAAATACACGCTTGAAGAGCGATTTTTATTGGATATGTCGATAAAACATTTAGGTGAAACTGTCGCGACCAGCGAGGCACTTAACGAGGTAGTGTTGCACCCTGGCCAATTTGTGCACATGCTTCAATATGAAATTTATGTCGATGGTTATTTTGTAACAACACAATCTTCCGATGGGATTATTGTCTCAACCCCAACGGGTTCTACGGCTTATTCTCTTAGTGGTGGCGGGCCCTTACTTCATCCCAAATTGGATGCGATTGCCTTGGTGCCTATGAATCCACACACACTCAGCAGTCGTCCTATAGTGGTGCCGGGTTCTAGTCATATTATGATTCGTGTGGGCGAGCATAGTCGCGCTATCCCTATGATTTCTTGCGATGGTCACAATCATTTTGATATGACAATGGGTGATGAAATTCATATCAGCAAAAAACCGGATCTATTAAAGCTTCTTCATCCCAGTGAATATAATTTTTATGAACGCTGCCGCACGAAATTAGGTTGGGGCGGTCATCTGCTCGATTCATAATTACATGTCGCACTATGGAGAAATTTATATCGCCTGACATAAATACAGCACCCGTTGAAGGTTATGATCTTATAGGCGACGTTCATGGCTGCGCGCATACGCTTGAGCGGTTGTTGCAAAAACTGGGTTATCACAAACAGCAAGGTGTTTACCAACACAATAAGCGGCGCGCTATTTTTGTTGGCGATATCATTGATCGTGGCCCACGCATTCGCGAAGCCTTGCATCTGGTATATGGAATGGTGCAAAAGGGCAGTGCGTATATGGTGTTAGGTAATCACGAATTTAATGCGATTACTTATTGCACGCAAAAAAAATCAGACGTCAGTGGTCAATTGGAATATTTGCGTCCACATACCTCTGGCAATACCCGCCAAATTATCGAAACGTTAGAAGACTTCGCTAATTATTCTGAGGATTGGCGAGAGTTTTTGCGGTGGTTCAGACAATTGCCCTTGTTTTTGGAAGTTGGGGACGTCGAAAAGCATAATCAGTTTCGAGTGGTGCACGCATGTTGGGATCATCAATTAATTAGCCAGCATAAGGAACATCATGGTACTGGTCATTTCGATGAGACTTTTATTCACGACAGTGTTATACGCCATTCACATGCGGCAACAGTGGTACAGGTCTTGACGCGTGGCGTGGATTTACCTTTGCCTCCTGGTGTTGAAGTTATTTCCAATGATGGTTATGTGCGCAGTAGTTTTCGTACCAAATTTTGGGCTCATGGAGCGCAAACGTATGGCGAATTGCTTTTTCAGCCTGACCCAATTCCTCCAGAAATAGCGGCTTTACCTATATCCAAAGCGCATCGTGCACAAATGGTGCGTTATGGTGTGCAAGAATCCCCCTTATTTATAGGCCATTATTGGTTGAAGGGGCAGCCGCAACCTATTGCAAATAATATCGCCTGTTTGGATTACAGTGCGGTAAAATACGGACGACTTGTGGCTTACCGTATGGATGGTGAGCAGCAACTGCAGCAAAAAAACTTTGTGTGGGAATATGTCGACCCCTAATGCAGCTAGGCTAATGAGCCTATTCATTAGGCTCGCATAATATTTGCAATGAGAAACCTGTGAACTGGATTACCGTTAAAAAATTTCCGCTAGAAACTGATTTGTCAGCTATCACCCATTTTTTGCATCAGCGCAAAATAGTCCACACTATTTATGAAGAGGCTGGCGAACAAGTTGTTGCTGTTGCTGATCCAAAATTGATTGAGCCTGTTGCGCAATTTATTGATGAGGTGATGCAGGGGCATTTGACGCTTGTTGCCAATGAATATGAGCCGACGATAAAACCCGAATTTCAAACACCAACGCTTGCTGTGCAATTGTTACAGGTGCCCGTCACTAGCTTATTTATTGTACTCAGTATATTGGGCGCGCTCATCGTTGGCTTTGATTCCAACTTTGCAATGACTCACTGGCTATTGTTTCAAGATATTCAACAAGATGCTTATGTGCCCTTGAATCAATCTTTAGCACACGGAGAATATTGGCGACTCCTAACGCCTATATTTTTACACTTCAGTCCAGAGCATGTCATTTTTAATAGTGTTTGGGTGTGGTTCCTTGGTCGGCGGTTAGAGTTATTGCTGGGGAGAGGTTTATTTTTTTGGTGGATTATTTTAACGGGTATCGTTTCTAATAGCCTCTCTTACGCATGGTATGGGCCAGAAATATTTGGCGGTATGTCTGCTGTGGTGTATGCGATGGTTGGTTTTATTTTTATTAGCCAAAAATTATCGCCGCATCCGCTGACGCAAATTGCCCCTATGATTATGGGCGTTATGCTGATTTCACTGGCTTTGGGTATGAGTGGATTGCTGGACTTTATCAGTGGAGCTAGTGTGGGTAATGCGGCACATGTATTTGGGTTAATGACTGGCTGTGGATTTGCTCTTGTCCGCTCATTATTTTTTAAAATCAAATGAATTAGAATCTCCATGAATTTACAGCAGTTATTAAATAGCATTACTCCCGATATTTACCACAATTTAAAGCGCGCTATAGAGTTAGGTAAGTGGCCGGACGGTAATAAATTATCGGGAGAACAGCGGCAATTGTGTATGCAAGCTGTTATCGCCTATGAACACAAACATCTTCCGCCAGAACAACATACTGGCTATATACCGCCTGAGCCTCATACCTATTGCGGTGATGATCATGATCATCCGAGCCAGGAAAAACCCATAAAGTGGATTGAAGATTAAGGAATCGCTATGACAGTTATTGAGCAATCTCCACAAGCCGTATTTTTAAAAGATTATCGTGTACCCGACTATTTAATTTCAAAAACAGAATTACATGTTGATATTTACGATGGCTATACATTGGTCACGTCTAACTTATCCTTATCACTGAATCCTGCGGCTTTACCTGTAGCGCAATTAACTTTACAGGGCACCGATTTAGAATTAGTTTCTATTGCAATTGATGGCAAGCTGTTATCAGAAGAGCAGTATGTATTTGGTGATGAAAGCCTGACTATTAAACATACTCCAGCACAGTTCTTATTAACCTGCGTGACTAAAATTTATCCAGAGAAAAATACTTCACTCGAAGGGTTGTATAAATCACGGACTATGTATTGTACGCAGTGCGAGGCTGAAGGTTTTCGTAAAATTACCTATTATCTGGATCGTCCAGATGTGATGAGTGAATTTATTACTACGGTGGTGGCGGATAAAAAATTTCCAGTGTTACTTTCCAATGGTAATTTAATCGGCAAAGGTGACTTAGATCATAACCGTCATTTTGCTACATGGCACGATCCATTTAAAAAGCCTGCGTATTTATTTGCGTTAGTAGCGGGTGATCTTGCATATATTGAGGATAAATTCACCACTTGCGCTAACCGCGCTGTAACCTTAAAAATTTATGTCGAGCCCAAAGATTTGGATAAGTGCGATCATGCCATGACTTCGCTGAAAAACTCCATGCGCTGGGATGAAGAGGTCTATGGTCGTGAATATGATCTCGATATTTTTATGATTGTTGCCGTTGATGACTTCAATATGGGCGCCATGGAAAATAAAGGTCTGAATATTTTTAATACCTCCTGCGTGCTTGCCAAACCAGAAACGACCACGGATGCTGGTTTTCAGCGTGTTGAAGGTGTGGTTGCACATGAATATTTTCACAATTGGAGTGGCAACCGCGTTACTTGTCGCGATTGGTTTCAGTTAAGTTTAAAAGAAGGCTTTACCGTATTTCGTGATTCAGAGTTTTCAGCGGACATGGGTTCACGCACGGTAAAGCGGGTGGAAGATGTTAGCCTTTTACGCACACTACAGTTTGCTGAAGATGCTGGCCCAATGGCACATCCTATTCGTCCAGAATCCTATATCGAAATTTCTAACTTCTACACCATGACAATTTATGAAAAAGGTGCAGAGGTTGTGCGTATGCTGGCAAATTTACTGGGGAAAGATAATTTCCGCAAAGGTACAGATTTATATTTTAGTCGTCATGACGGGCAAGCCGTTACAACTGAGGATTTTGTCGCAGCTTTATCTGATGCATCGGGTAAAGATTTAACGCAATTTAAACGTTGGTATTCACAAGCGGGAACACCACGCCTACAAGTGACGGATTATTATGACCAAGAAACGCAAGAATATTCCTTACATATTAAACAATCTTGCCCCTCAACACCTGAATGCCAAGAAAAGTTACCCTACCATATTCCGATTGCCCTGGGGTTATTGGGGAGCGCGGGAGATTTACCACTTTATTTAAAAGATACCGAGCTGAATGTTGAAACGAGTGATAATACGCATAGAGTTATTGAACTAACACAGGCGGAGCAAACCTTTGTGTTTGAGCGCGTATTTGAAAAACCGGTGCCGTCTTTGCTGCGCGGATTTTCTGCCCCTGTGAAATTAGATTATGCCTATTCACGCGAAGATTTAATGTTGTTGATGAGTCGCGATAGCGATGGTTTTAATCGTTGGGATGCGAGTCAACAACTTGCGTTACAGGTTATTGATGATGTAATGCAAGCCTATAAAGTAGGTAAGGATCTAAACACTATCGCAATAGATGAGCGATTGATCAGTGCTTATCGCAGTGTTTTGCAAGACCAAAGTCTTGATAAGGCGATGGTGGCTTATATGCTCACCTTACCTTCGGAGGCTTATATCAGTGAATTAGCCGATGTGATTGATGTAGAGGCAATTCATTACAGTCGTAAAGCAGTACGTAAAGCTATTGCGCGTGAATTACGCCCAGACTTTGAGCGCATTTATCATCAGTATAACCATCAACAAACTTATGTGGCTACTGCGAATGGAATTGCGGAGCGCAGCCTTAAAAATGTCGCGTTGGCGTATTTAATGTTATTAGATGACGAGGCAATTATTCATGCTTGTGTGCATCAATATACAACAGCAAATAATATGACGGACGTGATGGCTGCTTTAACGCAATTAGTTAATGCAGACTCATCGAAAGCGCACAAATTAGCGGAACGGGCATTGGAAAAATTCTATCAGGATTGGAAAAATGAATCGCTTGTAGTTAATCAATGGTTCAGTGTACAGGCTACATGTTTGTTGCCCAATGTGTTAACGAAAGTAAAAGCCTTAGAAAAACATCCTGCTTATGATGGTAAAAACCCTAATAAAATTCGCGCCTTAGTTTCTAGTTTTTGTAATGCCAACGCAATTAATTTCCATGATGTAACCGGCCAAGGTTATGAGTATTTGGCTGATCATATTATTCAGTTGAATGCGCAAAATCCGCAAATTGCATCGCGCTTATTAACGCCACTCACGAAATGGAAAAAATATAGCGCGGTTCGTCAAGCCTTAATGAAAGCACAGCTTGAACGAATCATGGCTGTGCCAGATTTATCCAAAGATGTTTTCGAAGTTGTTAGTAAAAGCTTGTCATAGTTAAAGGTATCGTTGTGCTTAGCGGATTAAATCATATTACTCTTGCTGTGAGCGATGTGGAAAAATCGCTTAACTTTTACGTAAATGTTTTAGGGTTTAAGCCTTGTGCAAAATGGAAGCAGGGGGCTTATTTAACTTTAGGCAATTTGTGGCTATGCCTGTCTTTTGATGAGGCTAAGCCTGCACGAGATTACTCGCATATTGCCTTTGATATTGCGCAAGAACAATTCTCCACATTTACACAATCCTTAGTGGCCGCAGGTGTAGAGCAGTGGAAAGTGAATTCAAGTGAAGGTGATTCGATTTATTTTTTAGATCCTGATGGGCATAAATTGGAAGTGCATGTGGGTAATTTGGATGCCCGCTTAAGGCAGTTGCGATCTCATCCATACCAAGATTTGATAATATTTTAATGCGGTTGAAATTTTTAAATTTTAAAACTACTTACTAATACATGTAGTTTCTTAGAGAGACTAGAAAGCTCTTCAATCGACGTGGTTGTTTCTGTTGATGCTTGGTTATTGTGTTCGGCAATCTGAGCCACTTGATGAATTTGATTGGCAATAATTTCACTGGCGTGGCGTTGTTCTTGCAGTGCTGCACTAATTTCACTGACCATTTGAGCCACTTCATTAATTTTTTGTGCTGTTAGTGCCACGGCATCTTCGGCATTATTAGCTAAGTTTCCGCCTTCACCTACAAAATTTACACTCGATTCCATTCCTGATACTGCATCGGCAATCCTGTCCTGTATTGAACCAATCATTGCAGAGATTTCTTGTGTGGAGCTCGCCGTTCTTGCAGCTAAACTGCGAACCTCATCGGCAACAACGGCAAAGCCTCTGCCTTGTTCGCCAGCGCGTGCAGCTTCGATTGCCGCGTTTAACGCAAGTAAATTTGTTTGGTCAGCAATGCCACGAATAACACTAATAATATTAGAGATTTGTTCTGATTCATTGCCCAGAGATTGTACAATTTTACTATTGTCGTGTGCTGAATGTTCTATACGCTGCATGGATTCTCTAACGCTTTCTAGAGCCATTTTTCCTTTATTGGTTAAATACGTGGACGATTGCATAAATTCATTGGCATCTTTCGCGCTGGTATTAATCGAGCTGATGCTATGCGACATTTGCTCAATAGCCGATGCAATACTCACAGCCGCAAGATTCTGCTCAGACGTGCCTTGCGAAATAATACCGGAATGTTCACTAATGTTTTGTGTCATTTTTTCCATTTGATTGGAGGATTCAATGATATTGCTTACCATGGCGTGCAGATTATTTTTCATATCGTTAAGCGCGTTTTGCAGTTCGCCAATTTCATCGTCGGAATCGATATGAATATTGCCTGTAAGGTTGCCGTCAGCTATGCGTTTTGCAATAACAATCGACTCTTTCACTGATTTAATCAGTTTTCCACCGAGCCATAAACTAAAAGTAATGCCGATGGCTATAGCGAGTAAAAGTAAGGCTACAAAAGCGTAAATGGAGTTTTTTGAGGTGGCGACACTGTTTTGGTAATCATGCTGTGCATTTGTTTCTGTTTCTGTTACTAGGTTTTGTATCAGATTTTGCACATCTTTAAATGTTTCATCAGCAGATTGCATACTGGTTAGCCCCATGTTCGGATCTACTTGGGACATTTCTATTGCGGAGGCACTTTGCTTTTTATAACTTTCTAATTTTTGCGTGATTAGGTGGAGCTGGTCTTTTGCTTCATTGCTGATCGCCGTATTATTTTTGAGATCATCTATTTTGTGGGTTGCTTTATCTATATGTTCGTCAATTTCATTAGTGGCGGCTTTAATTTTTTGATCATCATAATTATTTTGCCATGTAAATAAACGGTAGACTCCAATATTCGCCAACGTTGTTTCATTCAGTGCTTCAGCGCTTATCCGCTGGCTTTGAAAGCGAATTTCGTAAATATCACGTAAGCCGGTACGCATGTTCTCCATGCTGATAGTGCCAAGCACTCCCATGAGAATCATTAAAAATAAAACAATGGCAGGAATTGATAAAAGTTTTTCACGAATTTTCATGGCAGTATCTTCCTAATGTCGCCGCCGCGCACCTTGCAGATAATCGAGCTTAGGTGCGCCCTTAAATTTTCATTGCCATTAGCGCTTGTAGATACCTGCGCACACAACCGTTTCGTTTAATTTTTCACAATAGGCAGATTTAGGTAGAATTTTTTTAGTAACAGGATCAGTGAATTTATAGTCTTGCCAGAATTTACCTTTGGATTTCGCCAATTCGATGCGCTCTTTGATAAAGGCTTTTCCATCGGCGTCTTTAAATTCCAATAAATTTTTGCCTACTTGCTTAGGGTTTTGACCATGAGCAAGTGCCTTGCCGTTCATGTCATACACGACTACGTAAACGTCGTGCACAAGCCATTCGGGTTTTTGCCCAGTGAAATCTGCATAAGCTGTTTCTGCACCAGCAGATTTAATATAAGACGTTGCTTTTTGCACTAAGGATTCTGCATCTTTGGCGGTGCCAAAGTCATCGGCGGCGAGAGAGGTGGAAATAAATAAGGTTGCAGCCATACTGAATATAGCAAATGGTTTCATAAAAATATCCTGATATTGCTTTATGCAAAATTAAATGTGAATTCACCTTTAAGCATATTCGCGAATCAGAAATTAGCAAGTTGACAGATTTTTTACAGTGAAAAATCTGTCAACCTATAATTATTTATTTGGGAGGGCTAGTGACGGCGGGGTTTAAACAAACTTTCGCTAAGCATGTAAAACCTTGGGGTATTACACTAGCGAAATTTTTTCTTTGGTAATTAGTATTTTTCGTTCTTTATACAGTTTACTCAGTGCATTTTTATAAATGCCTTTGCTGACTTGATATTGTCGGTAGATTTCCTCAGGGTCACTTTTATCGGTAAGTGTTGATTCACCATGGTTGGCTTTTAAAAAATCTAAAATAACATCGGTTAGCTCATCGCGCACTTTGCTATTCACCGGTTGTAGGCTTAAGCCAATTTTCCGGTCAGGGCGAATTTCTTTAATATAACCGGTTAATCGCTCACCGTAGAGAAGGGTACGAGGTGCATTGTCGCGGAAAATAAGCCCTAAATGTGTATTGTTAATAACCGCTTTAAAGCCTAAATCGGTACGTCCACAAATTAATAAATCTACTTGTTGCTGCAATTTTAGATCGCTGGCACGCTCTTCTAAATGATGATTCAAACGGGTAGAAGCGGTAATACGCTGTGTATGTTGATCTAAATAAACGCACACAACATAACCGCGACCCACTTCCATGGGTTTTAGTTGTTCGTTGTAGGGAACCAACAAATCTTTGGGTAATCCCCAATCTAAAAAAGCACCGACGGCATTAATATCTTTTACTTCCAGATGAGCGCATTGTCCTACCATGACTTTCGGTGTAAGTGTGGTGGCGATAATGCAATCATCTGAATCTAAATAAATAAACACATCAAGCATATCGCCTATTTTGGCGTCGCTAGGTACATAGCGGCGTGGGAGAAGAATATTGCCGTATTTGTCGCCATCGAGAAAAAGACCAATATCGACTTGTTTGATGACTTCCAGGCGGTTCATTTGGCCAATGTTAAGCATGTTTAACCTTTGCGTTGCAGGGCATAATAGGCCGCTAGTTTAAGGCTTGCGTTTTCGCGATGCACTTTTTATTGTGATAAAAACTCGATAAATATGATTGGAAGACCTATGGAATTATTTTCGTTTGATTTTCAAGGGCACCATTGTGCTCTGATACTGGATTTTGAATTGCAACTTGAACGTGTTTTGGTTGACGGTCAGTTGATGTCAGTGAAGCCTTTAGGTGAGGTGGCTAATGTGCATTGTTTTGATGACTCAGAGCTGGGGGCATTGAAATTGGAATTCTCGATAAGCGCGGCTGAGCAATCAATCCACTACCGATTATTGCAGGCCGATACCACAGTGACTGCTGCAGTTGTGCCTCTTAGCGAGGAAGTTAAACATTTTATAACCACCAATGCTCAGGGTGTTGAGCAGCAGGCCCGCCCGAAGCAGACCAGTTTAGTGGTATTGGGTGGTATTGGTTTAAAGCTACTGAAAACCGTAAAAGTAGTAAAAGTTGCTTTGGCGGCGGCAACTGTCGCTGTTTATAGTGCGCTGTTTAGTGTTGAATTTGCTCTGGCGTTGGTGGCAGTACTCGTATTTCACGAATATGGCCATGTGCGGGCGATGAAAAAGTTTGGTATTCCAACCCGAGGGTTTTATTTGTTGCCTTTTGTGGGTGGAATATCCTTGGGGGATAAACCCAGCACCCAATGGGAAAACCTTTATATTGCTATGATGGGCCCCGTTTTTGGCTTGTTAATGACGGCGGTGTTTTATGTCATTTTTGTGGTTACCGGTAACCATTTTTGTGGATTGGTAACTTCGGTCAGTGCTTTTGTGAACTTGATTAATCTCTTTCCTGTACATCCGTTGGATGGTGGCCGAGTTATAAAAGCGTTGGTATTTTCGCGTCGTAACCAATGGGCCTTGCTATTGTTATTGACATTATCGGCCGGATGTTTGTTTTTGGCTTGGCGTTTTGGGTTCTATTTTCTCTGTTTCTTCATTGTTTTGGGTGTGGTGGATTTAGTGTCTGGCTGGTCTCTGCCGCTCTCTCAAGATCTAACTCCGTTAAAAGCTTACGGGATATGGTTCGCACTTCTTTGGTATCTGGCGGTAACCTTGGCTTTTATCGCTATGATCATTTTGGTCGCGGAGGCTGGTGTTCCCGGAGCTGAAATAGTGACTAGCATACTTAAATCCTAAAATTGTGAATGTTCATATGTGGACAAAAGTGTTGAATTTGCCTTAAAATGAGCATAGGGCTTCTGTTGCACGATTGTAATTTGGCTATATCGCAAAATGAGGTATCTATGACTGCGTTAACACAAGTATTACCTGCCAGTGCGGCTAAAGCAGCAGTGGGTACTGCGTTAAATATTATGGATAAGTGGGCCTGTTCTGAGAAAGAAAAAATGGCTCTGTTGGGCATAGGGCGCTCCACCTTACATAAATATCAGGTTGCACCAGCCAGCGCTCGCTTAACACCAGACTTGTTAGAGCGCATTAGTTATCTACTTAATATCCACGCTGTGTTGCGAATCCTCTTTGAAAACCCTGAAAACCAATACGGATTTTTGCGTATGCCAAACAAAAATACTTTTTTTGATGGCCGTCCGCCCATGGAAATTTTAAGTTCAGGGTTGATGAGTGCGCTCTATGAAGTACATCGACATTTAGATGCTATTCGCGATGGACAGTTTGCGTAACTTTATATGGATATTAACCTGATCCCTAATACCTCATTTTTTAACCAAACTGCGTATCGTTTAATTCCTAGCAAATACCCACCCACATCATTGTTTGATGATGTGGTAGACCATGAAGCGTTTGAGATTCTGTTTTCTATCCAAGAGCTTACCAATCCGCGTATACGCAACGAGCTAGGTAATCTTAACCGCGTCCCTGTTCACGAGCGGCCTTATGGTATTCGTGGCTGTAATTATGCATTAGGTCCATTTGTACACGTAAATCCTGCAGGTTCGCGCTTTTCTCGTGGGGATTATGGAATTTACTATGCGGCAAAAACGGTACAAACGGCTATTGCAGAAACTCGCTACCATCAGCAACAATATTTTTCAGGTGTTGTTGGTTTAAAATATGATCGTTTGACTATGCGTTGTTTGAAAACACAATTCAGCGCAAATTTGCGTGATATCTGCGATGAAAATTTTCGGCAGTCAGATTGGTATCACGTGGATGATTACTCATCAGCTCAGCAGTTAGGGTGGGGGATAAAACAAAACAATGATCGGGGAATCGTCTATCATTCTGTGCGAATGCACAACAGCATTTGTTTTGCGCTTTTTACGCCAATCATTATTAGCGATATTATTCAAACTGCGCATTATGATTATATTTGGGATGGCGAAAAAATAACGGTAACCTTAGAAACTAAAGAGGTTTGTGAGTGAGGTTTGATTTTTATGCGCTGGATATTTAGGGTTGTTCGCGCATAAACTGGCGTAATAATCATCTAAATTATAGTTGTCTTTCTTGTTACTAAAAGAAGCAATTAGTTAAACATTTCTTATCTATACAATTATCCGCTAGAATCGCAATGATTGCTTAACCATGTAAAAATTGATAACAACTTAAAAGGGATATCGCCATGAAAAGTACCGCATTAAATCAGCAATTTCCTAAAAAAATTCTCAGCGCGCTAATTGGCGCCATTAGTTTCTCTCTTCTCGCGCATACCGCATCAGCTCAAATTGGCAGTGCAAGTGTTCAAGGTATTATTGCCGCTCATATGTTGCCTCAGCCTGGAATAGAAGTTATCGCCAAAAATGTTGATAACGGTTATACCTTTCGTGCTGTGACTCAAAAAGACGGGAGCTATAGCCTAAAAGGTTTAGAACCTGGGCATTACCAAATTTTCTTGCAGGATAAAGCAGGTAAGGCACCGCAAGCATTGGTATTAAGTGTCGGTCAATCTGTAGCCTTGGATTTTGAAATTGAAAAACCAGTGGCGGATAAAATTGATGAGATCACTGTTCTCGGCTCAAAATTAAAATCTGCATCCGGCGGTGAGATTGGCACTACTATTTCAACGGAACAAATTAATCGATTGCCGCAAACAACCCGTAACTTTTTGTCCTTTGCTGATTTGGCACCCGGTGTACAATTTCAACAAGGGCAGGATGGCAGTACGAGTGTAAAAGGTGGGGCACAGAGCGCCAATGCGATTAATGTATTTATTGATGGTGTAGGGCAAAAAAATTATGTGCTTAAGGGTGGTGTGACAGGGCAAGATTCTAGTCGTGGAAGCCCCTTTCCTCAATCAGCGATTGGTGAATATAAAGTTATTACGCAAAATTATTCGGCTGAGTATGATCAAATAAGCAGTGCAGCGATTGTTGCGGTTACCGCTTCAGGTGGTAATGAATTTCACGGCGGTGCTTTTTATGATTTTAGTAATGAGGCTATGCGTAAACCAACGCTCACGGAACGCGAGAATAATAATCAAAAAATTCCGGGTGATCAAAAACAATATGGAGTCCATGTCAGTGGGCCTATTATTCAGGATGAAATGCATTTCTTTTTAGCCTATGAAGGAAAAGATAATGCAGACCCCAAAGCTGTTATTCCGGGTGGTGGCTATGACGTTAGCAGTTTGCCGAGTGCTTTGCAGACAGAAGTCGGTGGGCGTCTAGCAACTTTTAAAGAGGATTTATTTTTTGGCAAGCTAGACTATGAGTTAAATGACGAACAAAAATTTGAATTAACCGCGAAGCTGCGCAAAGAAAATGAGCTGACCAATATTGGTGATACCAATGCGCTTTCCTATGGTACGGATAAAAAGAATGATGAAACACGGATAGATTTAAGTCATAGCTGGCGGACTGACACATGGCTGAATGATTTTCACTTAACGAGTGAAAATGCATCTTACAATCCTCATCCTCACACCGTGGGTATAGGTAAGGATTATGTCAACAACAACAATAATGCCGTATTAAATACCGGTGCGGGTGAAGACTTTCAGGAAAAAAGTCAAAAAGGGTGGGGTTTACAAGAGGATTTTTCTTATTTAGCCATCAGTAATAACGTTATTAAAACGGGCTTTAAATTTAAGTCGATTGATTTGCTAGCAAAAGAGCAGCAACCCTATAGCCCGCAATACACTTACAATCTTGCGTACAGTTTGACTGTGCCGTTTGAGGTGACTTGGGGCGCGCCTTTATCCTCTATTGGCGATGGCAGCGCAAGAGCGAACAATAAGCAGTATGGTATTTATTTACAGGATGATTGGGCGGCAACAAAAAATTTAGCTGTAAATGCAGGATTGCGTTGGGACTATGAATCGTCCGATAGTTTTTTGCATTATAAAACGCCGACCGATGTTGTATCTGCACTGCAGAGTTGGACGAATATTCATAATTCAGACATCAACATAAATGATTACATCAGCAACGGAAACAATCGTGCGGCATTTAAAAATGCGTTTCAACCTCGATTGGGATTTACGTATAACCTAACTGATGATACTGATGCGGTAATGTTCGGTGGTGTAGGCCGCGCCTATGACCGTAATTTATTTGATAATTTGCAAGTAGAAACAACGAAAGCCACTTTTCCAACTTTTACGCAACGTTTTATGAATGGCGATTCCGCTAATTTTGTGTGTCAAGTTGCGGGTGGTGATTGCGTGACATGGGATCCAAAATATTTAACCTCAACGGGATTGCAACAATTAATTACTGGCAATAATGGTTCAGGTCGCGAAGTCGATTTGGTTAACAATAAACTGCGTACGCCTTATTCAGATCAATTCAGTTTTGGCGTGCGGGGCAGTTTAAATGATGATTGGAAAACGGAAGTGAGTCTTTCACATATTGTGAGTAAAGACGGTTTTGCATGGTTATTGGGAAATCGCCTCCCCAATGGACAGTTCTTTGCTCCCGGTGCCACTTGGGGCGCACCTTGGGGTGATAGTATTCCAGGGTTGGGAAATTTGTTAATTGGTGTTAATGGCATAGAAACTAAAACCAATGCATTATTTATAAAGTTGGATAAAGCCAAGTTGGAGTCTGGTTGGGGTGCTAGCTTTGCATATACCTATAGTAATGCAACAACGAATCGTCAGGCCGATGAGGTGTATTCATTCGATTATCCGAATCTTAATAGTTATGGTTTCCATACGGCAGATAAGTTGCCTGAGCATCGGCTAGTGATCACCGGACTTGCTGATTTACCTTTGGGCATTGATTTTTCAGCCAAATTAAATTTGCAATCGAAACAAACCTATTATGGTACCGACTGTCGCGCGGGCTGGGATAATTGCGTTTACCGAACGTTTAAACCAGATTCAATTGGATTCTTGGGTTTTAATCAGCTTGATATATCTTTCAGTAAAAACATGTTGGTGGGGGCTTGGGGGCAGGGTAGTAAATTGGCTGTGCGTTTAGATGTATTGAATTTGTTCAATACCATAAATCATGATGGCTTCCAAGAGTGGTATGGTGGCGCAGGTGAACAGTTGAACCCAGATTTTGGAAAGCCTACTGACAGCCTTGCAGGCCCAACGCGAACGATGAAATTGGGTCTGAGTTGGGATTGGTAAGTTAAACACTTAAAAAATATGATGTGTTATGAACAAAGATGGTTTTACTTCAGGCCGGCTCATATAAAGAGCCGGCTTTTTAATGTAAGTGATATTCAAGTGATAGCGTGCAAGGGAATTCACTTTCAGCATCGCTCATTGCGCAACTGTAAGGCCCAGAGCCTTGAATTCCCTTGTATTTACCTGTGCCGCCAATAATGTCGTCGGTGCCATTCCATTCATTTTTTGTGTTGCTGGTTCCGCTATATTGAATAAAGATTTCGTCTCCCTCTTTATCTTTATAGGTGCAGAATCCAATTGCTTTTTTGATGTCGTTACGTGAAAAAATCGAAAAAGAGCACGCCACTTTTCCCATGTGTAAAGCTCCTTCGCCGAGCTTGTTGAAGGTTACTCCAGTTACAGCGCCATGGCTGTAGTCGTCATTAAACTTTGTAATGAAGGCTCCTTTATAAACGGGCTGCAGATCGATATGCCCAGATGTTGGTAATTCTTCAGCAGAAATGTTCATGTAGATGCTTGCAAGTGCAATACCTATAACCCAGCTAACAATTATTTTACGCATATCGACTCCCGATAATTTTATCCAATCTGATATTTAGATTGAACTGTTTGAAAAAGTAATTTTTTTCGTTCATCCAAAAAAATGATTTATTCTGTCGCCAATATAAAAATATATCTTGGTTTTATTTTTCTAATAATTCATCCCGTTTTAGTGTTTATTTGAAGCTTTGCGTCAAATAAAATCCCGTTTTTGAGTTTGAAGATGCCAGGTTATTAGTAGCATTGTACAGGCAACAAAAAATTGTGTTGCCACAATGATAATGGCGGTTGGGTTCCAAACCATATGTGGGTCATATACATGGCGATTGATTGGCTCTAAATAAGCAATAATCCATAAATAAGCAGGTGTTCCCATTTCGAAGCAGAGGCTTGCAATAACCGTTATGCCGTAGGATTGATATATAAGGGCCGCACTGAGGATGCCAATGTAAGCAACCAAGATGCCTAAAAATATCATCGTAATAAATGGCACTGTGCCATAAGGAAACAGGCCAAGCCCAAACGCAAAATAAAACGCAACGCCAGTAATCACCAACCAAAATGCCGTAAATACGGGAAGGTTTAACAACAACTTAGACAGCGTAAATTCCTTTACTGTAACAGGCAAACTCATAATAAATAACTGCGTGGATTTTTGCTTTTCCAACACAATCGTTTTCATCAGCAGTACTATTCCACAGGTGCCTGCGGGTGCAATCAATAATGTAATTCCAAGATTAAAAAAAACCACATTGGGTATGCGCCCAAATAACATGCTTATTATGACAATGCAGGCGAGCGTCACTACACAAAAAATAAAAATCATCTTTTGCGTCATTAGAAAATCTTTTTTCATCAGCAGAGGAATAATTGAGTGGCTCATAGAGTAGCTTCCTTGTTTTGTGTTGCTTTTGCGCTCATGACGTTGCCCAGAAATATTTCTTCCAGCGTTAAACGCTCAATATGGCTTATTTGCAAACCGGCATTGGTAAATTTTTCGGAAATTGAGTCGTCGTAATTATTTACCGTAACCGTACATAGGCGGCCGCTCTCTTGCACATCTTTGATGTTGGATAAATTAGGTAGTGCCTTGTTATGTATATTTGTTAGTCGTAACCTTCTCCAGCCATCCATAAAATCTTCTTTGTTGCGCGATTCAATAACGCGACCTCCATAAATGAAAGTGATGTAATCAGAAATTTGTTCTACATCTAACGTATTGTGTGATGAAAAGAGAATGGAATGCGTTTCGTCTTGAAGTGCATTCATCATTTCATCCAGCACTTCTTTTCTTACTGATGGATCGAGTCCTGTTGTTGGTTCGTCAAACACGAGTAATTTAGGGCGACGCGCCAAGGCCAATAATAAAGTGGCTTTAACTCTTTGTCCGTGTGACATGCCTTTTACTTTTTGTTCTTTGTTGAGATCAAAGCGATGCAGCAAGGTGTTAGCGTATTGATCATCCCACGAGTCGAAAATAGATTTGATAAAATCCATATGAAACGCAATGGTTTCACTTTCGTAAAGTCGCATATCTTCGGCCACAAAACCTATGTTGCGCTTCGCTACAAGTTGCTCCTTGGGCATGGAATACCCCAACACTTTTGTTGAGCCTATGTCGGGTGCTATCAGCCCCATAACAATGCGTAAAATGGTCGATTTTCCTGCACCATTCGGCCCTACCAATCCCATAACGGCACCTTGCTCAAAAGACAGATTTACATCCCGCAATTGGAAATGCGGGTAGTGCTTGGATATGTTTTCACAGTCTATTGCCAGCGGTAAGCTCATCGTATTGACTCCTTTTTAAATATATTTTTTTATCATTTGCAGCAACTCATCCTCTGCTATTGCAAGAGAGGCGGCCAATTTACCGGCTTGCTGTAAGTGCTGAATTAACTCCTCTCGCTGCAGCATCTTCAAGTCGAGAGATTCGCTAACCCAGCTGCCTTTTCCTTGTTGCGTAGCAATGACACCTTCGCGTTCCAACTCCAGATACGCACGCTTGACTGTAATAACACTGACCTTTGTGTCGACTGCCAGCTCGCGTATGGACGGTAGCGGTGTATTGGGCGGCCAATCACCCACGGCGATGCGCTGTGTAATCTGCTCCATGATTTGTTGATACATGGGACGGGTGTCGGTTTGGGAGAATACAAAATTATATTTCATATACACAGTATATACAGATGTTTTAAAACCTCAAATGATTATTGGCGTTATTGAGAGATAAATAGTTAATTTAAAAAGTTATACGAAAAAGTACACTTGTATAGGAATTATGCTATAACTTATACAAGTATTTATATTTGTATAACTGTTGGGGTGGTTATGGCTAAAATTCCTGTAGGTGTGAGTCAGTGTTTATTGGGTGATCCTGTTCGCTTTGACGGAGGTCACAAACGTAACCGTTTTCTAACGGATGTACTTTCAAAGTATGTTGAGTTTCAACCCGCTTGCCCAGAATTGGCCATTGGATTGGGTGTGCCACGCAAACCCATCCGATTGATTGTGACTGACGGGCAGGATCGAATTCGCGGTGTTGCCAATTCAGAGATAGACGTAACCGATGCATTGGTGCAGGAGGCTGAACGTGCTGTTACCCAAATGCCTGATATTTGCGGCTATGTTTTTATGCAGAACTCACCTAGCTGTGGTGTGTTTGGTTTAAAGCGTTACGGAACTAATGGTTATAGTATTGATAGCCGTGGTCGTGGTGCCTATGCCAAACGTTTTATGGAACTGATGCCCTTGGTGCCGGTAGAGGAGGCTGGGCGATTAAATGATGCAGGTTTGCGAGAAAATTTTATTACTCGTATTTTTGCATTTTACGATTGGCAGCAAACATTGCTGGCTGAACCTACTGCTAAAAAAATTATCGCCTTTTACTCTCGTTACAAATATCAGGTCATGGCGCACCACGTCCCCAGTTATTTTTCCATTGGAAAATTTTTAGCTAATCTGTCCGGAAAAGATATGCGGAAAGTGTCGCAGGAATTTATTCAATTGCTGATGGCGGCGTTAGCCAATCCAGTATCACGCAAAGGTAATGTGAATGTACTGATGCATTTGCGTGGCTATTTAAAGCTACATATCAACAAAACTGAAAAAGCAGAATTAAGCCGTTTGATTGAGTCTTATGCCAACGGGCATGTGCCACTAGTCGTCCCCTTAACTTTATTGCGCCATCATTTAATGACGTTAGATAATGCGTATTTAAAAGACCAAATATTTTGGTCGCCCTATCCTGAAGAGTTAGGCTTGCGCAATTTTATTCAGGAGTAATTGATAATGGTATTAGCGCAAGATCTGCTACCCATTCGTGAAATTTCTCGTTTAACGGGTGTTAATAGTGTAACGCTGCGCGCATGGGAGCGCCGTTATGGATTACTAAAACCGTTGCGTACGCATAAAGGTCACAGGCTTTATTGTCATGAAGATGTTGAGTTAGTAAAAAAAATTCAACGCTGGTTGGCTTGTGGTTTAGCTATTGGCAAAGTCAGTGAATTGTTGGACTCGGGTTTGCAGGATGATGAATTGTCTATGCAAAATGGTGCGGACTCTGATGTTTGGCAATCTTATGGCCAAGAGCTGCAACATATTCTTGGTTCCCTGAATATGACTAAACTGGAAGGTTTTTTACAACATTTATTTTCTGTTTATCCTTCAGAGATGATTGCCGATAATCTATTCGCACCGCAATTAGACTCTTTACAGCAGGAACTATTTGGTAACAATGTAAAAAAATCTCTCTTGGAAACTAGGGTTTGTGAATATTTATTGATGCTCGCCCAAAGGCAGCGTCAGCAGGCTGACGAAAAGCGCGTTGCTATAGTGCAGTTAACATCAAGTGAAGATGAACTTCTCCATGTGTTATTGCATTACAGTTTTATTATGCAACAAATGAAATCTGATCGGTTGCGCGTTGTTTCACCCAGTGAAGCACTGTTTGCTGCCGAGCAACTGAAATTAGATGCTTTTGTGGTCTTTCAAAATTCGACAAATAATTTTTTCGACTTTGAACAAGCGCTGAGATTGCTGTCAGAAAAAATAACGCTTCCGATTTTTGTAGGTGGAAAGCTGGGACAAGCTATTACACGTGAATTTCCCGCGCATGTTTGCATTTTGAGTGATGCAAAGCTGCAAGGAATTATTTGCGCTGTTAAAGAAGCATTGATGGTCGGCAATGATACGCATAAACTGGAACAGGTTATCCCATGAAAGTGTCGACATTTAAGCGGTTGGTATGGTTGCGTAATGATTTGCGCGTGTTAGATAATCCAGCATTATTTCGCGCAGCCGAAGACGGACAGGGGGTAATGGCAGTTTATTTTATTTGTGCCGATATGTTGCGAAATCATGTTGTGGCCCCTGCTCGTGTTGATTTTATTCGGCGTAGTTTGTTGGTGCTAAGGGATAATTTGGCTGCGCTGAATATCCCACTTTTGGTGATTAACGTCGATAAAGTTTTGGAAATTATTTCGCAACTGCACTTGCTAACAAAACAATATGCAATTGAAGAATTATTTATAAATGCAGAATACCCGCTGGATGAATTTGCGCGCGACAAAAAAATTGCTGAAACTTTACGCAGTCAGGGTTTGGTGGTAAAGCGTTTTCACGATAGGGTTATTATTCCACCAGGTATGGTGCGCAATGGTAAGGGTGAACCCTATAAAGTTTTTACCGCATTTAAAAATAATTGGCTGCAGCAAGCTAAAACATTAAATATGTTGCCTTTAAAAAAGCCGACGTTACAGTCTGCGCATCATTGCGTTGCGATTACTGATCGCGAATTAAATAACTTATTTAATGGTATTGTGCAGCGTGATTTGTCTGAGGTTTGGCCTGCAGGTGAAAAGGAAGCCAATAAGCGCTTAAAATATTTTATTCAACACCATATTGTAGATTATCAAACCGCGCGCGATGTTCCACATTTAAATGCGACTTCCAGTTTATCGCCTTATCTTGCACTGGGCACCATTTCGCCACGTCAATGCATTGCTGCGGCATTGCATGTAAACCAAGGTGAATGGGATTCAGGTAATGCCGGTGTTACTACGTGGATCAGTGAATTTATTTGGCGTGATTTTTATCAACATCTCGTGGTTGATTTTCCTGCTGTATGTAAATTTAACGCAATGCAGCCACATACAGAGGCCTTTCCGTGGCGAACGGACAAAAAATTATTTGAGGCCTGGTGTAATGGTGAAACAGGTATACCTATTGTGGATGCTGCTATGTTGCAATTAAAGGAAATTGGTTGGATGCACAATCGGCTGCGTATGGTGGTGGCCATGTTTCTAACTAAAAATTTACAAATTGATTGGCGTATGGGTGAGCATTATTTTATGACTCAATTGATTGATGGCGATTTTCCAGCCAACAATGGGGGATGGCAGTGGAGTGCGTCTACCGGTACAGACGCGGCACCTTACTTCCGTATTTTTAATCCGATAAGTCAATCGCAACGATTTGATACAGAGGGCGATTTTATTCGTCAGTATTTACCTGCTTTGAGGCATTTATCGGCCAAACAAATTCATAACCCACCGCCAACGCTGGGGTACCCCTTGCCGATTGTGGATTTGTCATTGAGCCGAAAAGAAACAATTGCGCTATTTGGGGCGTTAAAGAGCCTTTAACTTCTTCGTCAAAGATTTATACTGATAGGATTAGCTTTAAACTAAATTGTATTGTGGTATCGGCTAGCGAGGTTCTATGAATATTCATGTATTGTCGCGATGTGCTTTATTGTTTTTATTCGTCATCGCATCGTTTGAGGTTATTGCGCAAGATTCGCCCTATGTTGTATCGGGCGCTGCCTACAATTTGAAAACCGGTAAATTGGCCTATCGTGAACTATTTACCAAGTTAGATGATGTTGGCGAGGTTCATGTGAATTATGCCAAGCCCGATGGCGTTATTTTTGCCCGTAAAACACTGAATTATGCAACGGAAGTATTTCAGCCCGGGTTTGAATTTACGGATGATCGTGATGAAGAGGTTGTTGCTGCTACCTTTGATGCTGGTCGATTATTGCTTACCCATAAACTCAAAGGCGATTCGCAAACCAAAACACTTTATGAAACATCTAAGTTAGTGATTGATGCTGGTGTGGATGCATTTATTCAGCAGCAGTGGACAAAATTAACGGCGGGTAAAAAAGTGGAGTTTGAAGTGGCTGATCCGCGCCATATGGGTACAGAAAAATTTGTGGTGAAAGAAATTGATTCTAGTGACTCTCCTCTAGCCTATAAAGGAGCTTTGCCCGGTTGGAAATATTTCCGTGTGGATACAGCCAATAAACTATCCTCAATGTTTGCTGAGCCTATGTACTATGCGTACGATCCTAATGGTCTGTATTTAATGCGCTATCAAGGTCGCTCCAATATTGATAGCGATACAGGTGATGCTTGGGATGTACGTATTGAGTATGAGTATTTTAATTAACTAATCCATGAAGAAGCGCTGATCGGCGCTGCTTCATGGATGAGTTAATGCGTTTTTTCGGGTGTTGGTAAATAACTACACCAATCGCTCCAGCTACCGGGATAGAGTTTTGCCTCTATTCCACACAAGTACAGCGAAAAAATATTCACACAGGCCGTTACACCCGAACCGCAATAAACCACCAATTCGTGTTTATCTTTCACGGCTGTCCAGTGTTGTTGGTGCCATTCCAGCGGTTTAATCAGACCCTGTTCGTCGGTAACATCCTGCCAATAATAATTGACGGCATTGGGAATATGCCCCGCAATTGGGTCTATAGGTTCTTCGAGGCCTTGATAGCGACGTACTTCACGGGAGTCAATCAAGGTTAATGCCGGGTTTTGTAGAATCGCTTGGCGGTCACGCGTCCAATTAGCTTGAATGTTTAATTTGAAATTACCGTTTTTGGCTGACGGTTCGCGTCTATCTTGCGCACCGTTAATCGCAATCCATGCTTTAAAACCGCCATTTAAGATGCGCACGTCAGCATGCCCCATATATTTTAGCAGCCACCAAGCGCGTGCGGCATAAGCCATACGTGAGTCATCATAGACAATGACGGTGGTGTGTTGGCTGATGCCCGCTTGGCGTAATTTTTCTTGCAATCGCTCAAGATCCGGCAGGGGGTGGCGCCCTCCGTGCTGTTGAACCGATGATGATAAATCCTTGTCTAGATCAAAATAAAAAGCGCCAGGGATATGCCCTTGACGATACTGGGTTATACCTTGCGTTTTATCCATTAAGTTAAAACGACAATCTATTACAACCGTACCTTTGCCAATGATGATTTGTAAATCTTGGGCAGAAATGAGCGATGAGTGCATAAGTAATGAGTTGATTGGTTGAATAATGTGCCGATGTTGGCACTATTCATTCAAGCTGGGAAGAGTGAAATGCTCAAAATGGTAGGTTTTTGCACAATTTTTTTTGTAAAACGTAGCTTGAGTTGAAAAATGGAGCAGCTTGTTTAGCGGTTTGGTCTCGTCCAAGTCTCAGGCTCTTTGCCCTCGAGTTCATAGACAAAGGCAATAATATAGGCAACGGCCAAATACAGTGTTTCGGGTATTTCATCGCCTAACTCTAGTTGAACTAAAAGTTCAACCAAGGCGCCGTTATCGCACAGAGGGACACCGTGTTGCTCGGCAATTGCAATAATGTTATCAGCAACCGCACCTGTGCCTTTGGCAGTAACGATGGGAGTATTTTGGCCGTCATAAAACAAAGCGACCGCTTTTTGTAATTTATTGTCCTTCGTCATAGTCAAGTCGATATATCAATTAATGAATAGCTGAGCGCCAGGTTTTTTTTCGGCGGAATACCGCGCATACATTGCAAGGAGTTAACCTGAATGCCCTCATTCTCTAATTGTTTGCGCAAGCCATCCATTTGCTTTTGTGTTTGTGCAAACGTTTTTTCTTGTGCTGCCCATAAGGTGGCACTGACTTGGGTGTTGATAACATTCAATTGTGCACAAAACTCTCCCGAGGTCGGTAAATCAAAACGCAAGGTCACAGACCATTGTTTTATTTTGGCGTAACTTTTACCGCGTTCTGGCGTGTGTTTTTCATCAATCCACTCGCGCGTTATGTGTAGCTGAATGTGATGGATATCCTGATGATACTTCACGGGAATTTCCAATTGCCAAGACGCCTTGGTTTGTGTGCTATCTTGATTTTCCAGTTCATGATTGAGGCTGTGCAATTGCTGCAACTGAATTTTGGCCAAACTGTTTAAGGTGTGTTGTTGTAATAAAACCAATAATTGTGTGCGCAATTCTTTATTGGAGAGTTCTTTTACTGGTTTATTTAACAATTGTTGAATAAAGGTGCCTAAATCGACTTGCACTTCGGTTTTGTCTTTCCCTGTGGTTGCGTTTGTTGCTTGATCAAAACCAGTTGTCTGGCTGAATTGCTGTAAAAGTTTCAGCACTTGATCATTGGTGAGTGGTTTACTGGTACCGGTCAATGCCTGCGTAACTTTTTGTAGAAGGGTTAATAGCGAACCCTTTAAATCTTGTGAATAGGTTTGCGCGACTGCGTGACGCGCTATGAGCTTTTCTAATCCTTGTTTGTCTAATAGTTGTTTGTTTTCTGGTTGCTTGTTTTCATTAGGTGATTGATTTTCAGTCGAGGTTTTTTCACGGCGTGTTGAAGTATCTTGCGTGTCTATTTGATTATTCGGCGAAGATTTTTTTGCATCGCTCTGGGGTTGAGCGATATGACTTAACTTATTTTCAAAAAAAACACCGGAATTTTTAAGGCTTTGCGCTAACAGGTTAGGCGTGCTGAGCTGCTCTGGTGAGCGCAATTGTTCAGCGAGGCTTTTTAGTGTTTGTTCCAGCGTAGGTGACAGTAATTGCAAACGGCTTGCTGTTGGCAATTGCTGGAATAGGGTGATTGCGGCTAAAAGATTGTTGGGTTGATCTTGGCGAGGTAACAAATTGCGTAAGTTTTCACTGACCACTTGTTGTGCGTTGGTGCGCGAGCGCTGGGTTTTATCTGCATTATCTGGCGTTAGTTTTTGTATCAACTCATTGGTATAGGCCGCTAAATTTTTTTCAATACTCGCAGGCGATTTATTTGGCGTGTTTGTTGCAGATATTGTTGAGTTTGAAGTTGATCCTGTAGCGACATTAGCTGTTAGGGCGTTATTGCTCTCAACAGATGTAGTGTTATTGGGTATGCTGGCGAGCAATTTTTCTATTGATGAAGCGGCGATACTGGGCTGCGTGCTAGGTGTGACTGTTTTCCCTGTTGCATTTTGTGCAGCAGTGTCTGGTGCAAGTGTTTTGTTGTCAGCAGCGTCGCTAATGGCCGATGAGTTTGGTTCCGTTGTTACAGAATCATTTAATAGTACGAGTTTTTGTGGGCTTTGCAGTTGAATTGCAACATTTTGTCCAGGCGTTAAAGGTCTATCGCTATAAGTGACAATGGGGCGATTATTTACGGCAAGATCAACCCATTTTAATTGCGGTGATTGTACCAATTGTTGTTGCTGAGTCAGTCGAGCGATTTCAGCTTTCAAGACTGGTGTTGGGGTGATAGCGACTTGCTTGTTGAGTTGTGTCAAAGCAGCATTTGTTTGTTGCAGTAATACTGCACGCTCTTGCGCTGTTACTGGTTGTGTAGCAGTCACATTGGCGATTAGCGTTTTACCAACAATTAAGTTTAATACCCGGCTCAAAGCGATGAGTTGATCGGTATTTTTTTGCTCTAAACCTTTGAGCAATGTTTGTTGGATATTGCTAATGTCCATCGGCTAGATTCGCCCTCGTGGCGTATAACGTTAGGGTTACTCAAATTGAGTAATAACACGTGAAAGACGTGGGTGGTATAGCTATAATCGCGCGTCATTGATTGTTCATTGATTATAGCGACCTCTCGCGGTAAATCCTGAGAAGTTTTCTTATTCAGCTTGGAAAAACCCCTTTGTCTCTACCTGCGTTGATTGAATTACATAACCTGGCTTGCGAGCGTGACGAGCGTTTTTTGTTCGCCCGATTGAACGCCAGCTTTGCGGCAGGGCAGGTGGTACAAATTCTGGGGCCTAACGGCAGTGGTAAAACCACCTTATTGCGTATTTTGGCGGGCGTTTCCAGCGATTACCGCGGTGAAATCCGTTGGCAAGGGCAGCCGCTCGCTTCCGCTCGATGGGAATATACCAACAGTATTCTCTATCTCGGGCATTTACCGGGTATAAAAAAATCCCTTACTCCCTTGGAAAACCTGCGGTGGTACGCGGCGCAGCAGAGTGGCGTCAGCGATTTAACCATTATCCGTGCACTAGTGCAGTTTCAGCTGGCGGGCTATGAGGATACCCCTTGTCATCGTTTGTCGGCGGGGCAGTTACGCCGTGTGGCACTGGCGCGACTAGCGTTTAGCCAAGCCAAGGTTTGGATTCTCGATGAGCCCTTTACCGCATTGGATAAATCCGGCGTTGCCCAATTGGAATTGCGTTTGGCTGATCATGCAGCGGCAGGGGGGCTGGTGTTAGTAACCTCCCACCAGGATATTAATGTTCCCCATTTAGAGAGTGTAGATTTGCAGGATTTTGTACCATCGCCAGTCCAAATTCAGGAGGCGTTCTATGGTTAAATCCTTATTCTGGGCCACCTTCACGCGCGATCTGACCTTGGCCTTTCGCCACAAGGGCGATATGGTCAACCCGCTGGTATTTTTCCTTATTGCCATTACCATGATTCCGCTAGCTTTGGGGCCGGAAAAGGCGGTGTTAGTGCGTATCGCCCCCGGTATTTTATGGGTAATGGCGCTGCTCGCGACGCTTCTCTCATTGGATAATTTGTTCCGCAGCGATTTTGATGATGGCTCATTGGAGCAGCTTTTGATTGCGCCTTATCCGTTATCGGTAATGGTCGTGGCAAAAGTGTTGGTACATTGGTTAGCAACAGGATTGCCATTGACCTTGCTGGCCCCGTTGTTGGGTGTGATGTTGTCGCTACCCGCAAGTGCCTTTGGTGCTTTAGTCTGGTCGTTATTTTTAGGTACAGCTGCGATGAGTTTAATTGGCTCTGTGGGAGCGGCTTTAACGGTAGGGTTGCGTAAGGGTGGGGTATTGATTTCACTGATTGTAATGCCCCTGTATGTGCCAATTTTAATTTTTGGTGCCAGTGCGGTGCAGAGTGCGGCGCTGGGGCAGGAGTACACTATGCAGTTGGCGGTATTGGGCGCTGCATTAGCATTGGCGTTGGTAATGGCACCTCTCGCGGCGGCAGGTGCTTTACGTGTAAGTGTAAGCGGCTAGAGGTTCTTATGGGTTGGCAATGGTTTCATCGATTAGGTTCACCGCGTTGGTTTTATGAAAAAACGGAAATCTGGATTCCGTGGCTGACGATTCTGGCGTGGGGTTTGTTGTTGGTGGGTGGCGTCTGGGGTTTGGGGTTTGCACCGGAAGATGCAAAGCAACATAACAGCTATCGTATTTTATATATTCATGCTCCCGTCGCTTTCATCTCCATGAGTTGTTATTACATTATGGCGATTTCCGGTGCGATTGGGTTGGTCTGGAAAATGAAATTACCGTTCATGGTGATGAAGGCGGCGGCCCCCATTGGTTTAGCCTTGACGGTTGTGGTGTTATCGACCGGTTCTATTTGGGGCAAACCGACCTGGGGAACTTGGTGGGAGTGGGATGCGCGCTTAACGTCTTATTTGATTTTGTCATTTTTATATTTGGGTGTGATTGCGCTTCAGCAGGCTTTTCAAAGCCGTGATACTGCCGATAAAGCCAGCGCTATTTTGGCCTTGGTAGGCACAGTGAATATCCCCATTATCTACAAATCAGTGGATTGGTGGTACACCTTGCATCAACCTGCCACATTAAAATTAGTGGGTAAATCTACTATTGATCCATCAATGCTTTACCCTTTATTTATCATGATCATTGGTTTTTACTTTTTTTTCACCTTGGTACTGATTTTACATACGCGCACGGAAATTTTACGCCGTGAAAGCCGCACGCAGTGGGTGAGGGATTTAGTGTTGGGTAAAGCTAAAAAATTGCCAGAGGAGTCTGCACAATGAAATTTCAATTTGATTCACTGGATGCGTTTATGCAGATGAAAGGGCATGGCGTTTATGTTTGGGCTTCTTATGCCATCGTTTATACGATTTTAATTTATTTAACTCTGAGCCCCTTGTTGCAAAAGAAAGCTTTTTTGAAACAGCAAAAAAAATGGTTGAAGTTGCAAGAAAGTTCAGAAAACGTATAGCTTTCGACTAGTAAGTTAATCTGCACCTTAAGGTGCGCACGCAATATTTTAGGCAGACATTTATTTATGCATCCAGTCCGTAAGCAGCGTTTAATATTGGTAATAGCCGGCGTGCTGTTCACCAGTATTGCTATAGGTTTAATTGTTTATGCCATGCGCAGTAATATTAATTTATTTTATCCTCCGTCAAAAATTGCGGCAGGTGATGCGCCACACAATCGCACCATTCGCGGTGGGGGTTGTGTAAAGCCTGGCAGTGTAATGCGCTCCAAGGAAAATTTAGACATATCTTTTATCCTTACCGATGGCAAGGCAGACGTACCGGTTAAATTTTCTGGCATATTGCCAGATTTATTTGCAGAGGGTGAGGCCGCCGTTGTCAACGGTTCAATTGATGATAAAGGTGTCTTCAATGCCGAGCAGGTATTGGCTAAACACGACGAAACCTATACGCCCCCTGAAGTTGCTAGTATGAATAAAAATGATGAAAAGAAAGAGGGCGAACATAAAAATGACCAAGCTGTTTGTAAGGGGTTAAATTATGGTTCCTGAGTTAGGTCAGTTTGCGCTGATATTAGCGCTATGTTTGAGTTTTGCATTGTTTGTGTTGCCCATGATCGGCGCACAAACGGGTAATTCCTTATTAATGCACACAGGTCGTTCACTGGCCGTGGGCTTTTTTATTTTTGTCAGCATTGCATTTATTTCGCTGGCGTATTCCTTTGCGCACGATGATTTTTCGGTAAAGTATGTTGCTGAAAATTCCAATAGTTTATTGCCTTATTACTACAAACTTTGCGCTGTGTGGGGTGGCCATGAAGGCTCACTGTTATTGTGGATTTTTATGCTCTCAGGATGGACGCTAGCTGTAGCGGTATTTAGCAAATCCTTGCCGCTAGATATGCAGGCACGAGTATTGGCGGTATTGGGTTTTATTGCGGTTGGTTTTTTATTGTTTATTTTAATCACCTCAAATCCATTTGCGCGAATTTTGCCTTTGCCGCCGCAAGATGGTGGCGATTTAAATCCGTTGTTACAAGATCCTGGTTTTGTTATTCACCCTCCCGTGCTTTACATGGGCTATGTAGGTTTTAGCGTATGTTTTGCTTTTGCAATCGCGGCATTGCTTACCGGTCGTTTGGATAGCGCTTGGGCGCGCTGGTCTCGCCCTTGGGCAATTATGGCCTGGGGCTTTTTATCGGTAGGAATTGCACTGGGTAGTTGGTGGGCTTACTACGAATTAGGTTGGGGTGGTTGGTGGTTTTGGGATCCTGTTGAAAACGCATCCTTTATGCCATGGCTTGTAGGCACTGCTTTAATTCATTCGTTGGCGGTAACAGAAAAACGCAGTTTATTTAAAAGCTGGACAATTTTGCTGGCAATTTTTGCGTTTTCCTTAAGTTTACTGGGAACCTTTCTGGTGCGTTCGGGCGTGCTGACTTCAGTGCATGCTTTTGCTAATGATCCTGAGCGCGGTATTTTTGTATTGGTATTTTTAGCGGTAATTGTGGGTGGTTCGTTAATTCTTTATGCGTTGCGAGCGCCTGTGGTCAAAAGCTCTATTGGCTTTAATTGGTTCTCTCGTGAAACCTTATTGCTGGGCAATAATATTTTACTTTGCATTGTTATGCTGGTTGTACTCTTAGGGACCTTGTATCCGCTCATTGCGGATGCGTTGCATTGGGGAAAAATTTCTGTTGGCCCGCCATACTTTAATTTTTTCTTTTTGCCTTTAATGGGCATTTTGTGCGTGCTCATGGTGTTCGGCCCAGTCGCTAATTGGAAGCGTACCAGTGCTAAGCAAGTATTTACCTTGTTATTAAAACCTTGGCTCATCAGCTTGATGTTTGCCGCTGTATTTCCTTGGTTGTATCGCGATGATTATAAATTCTCTGCTGCGCTCGCGGTGTTTATTTCCAGTTGGATTTTTACCGCCTTGATGGCTGATTTAATTCATCGTTTGCGCCATGCTGAGTCATTATCTCTAGGCTTAAAAAAATTAAGCTTGAGTTATTACGCAATGGTTATTGCCCATTTGGGGATTGCAGTCACTCTAATAGGTATTAGTCTCACCAGTATCTATAGCATAGAGCGCGACGTGCGTATGCAGGAGCATCAAGCGGTAAAATTAATGGACTACGAATTTACCTTAGAGTCGCTGCAAAAAGTAAAAGGCCCTAACTACATGGCAGATGAAGCGCATATTCGCATGAATTATAAAGGTTCAGCCCTGAGTGATATGCTCCCCCAAAAGCGCCACTATTTTGCCCGTGGCAATGTAATGACAGAAGTTGCGTTAGATGCGGGTTTATTTCGCGACGTTTATGTTGCGATGGGTGAACCAGTTGATGGCAATGCTTGGGCCATGCGTGTGCATATAAAACCTTTTATACGCTGGATTTGGTTGGGCGCATTAATGATGGCTTTTGGTGCCTGTTTAGCGGTGGCCGATAAACGTTATCGCAAGCGCATCGTGCAAAAAAATCTACCAGAATTTGACGCCACAGTATCTGCAGTAGAGGTCAGTGCGAATGTCTAAGCAGCGCTTAATGTTATTCGTTCCCTTGGCGATTTTTGTGGTATTGGTGGTTTTGTTTGCGGTTGGGCTCAAGCATGATCCCAATGAAATGCCCTCGGCTTTGCTCGATAAACCTGTGCCGAATTTTTCTCTACCGCGGCTGGAAAATGTACAGGAGCAGCGGACCGAAGCTTTACTTAAAGGAAAAATAACTTTGCTCAATGTGTGGGCAACGTGGTGCGTCACCTGCCGCGAAGAACATGCATTTTTAAATCAGCTGAAAGGCCAAGGTGTCAATATTATTGGAATAGACTACAAAGATAATTCACAAGATGCGCAGCGCTGGATTGCCGAATTAGGTAATCCCTATAGCGATATAGTTGTGGATGAAGACGGGCGCTTGGGGCTGGATTTAGGTGTGTTTGGAGCACCTGAAACTTATGTAATTGATAGGCAAGGTATTATCCGTTACAAGCATATCGGCGATTTAAATCAAAAAGTATGGGATGAAACCATCTTGCCTATCGTAAAAAAACTCAATCAATAGATCAGAATTTGAAGGCGCATGCATATTTGATGTGCGTCAATATGGAAAGCTCTGTGTTTGGTAATCTGAAACTGTTCTTATAGCGAGGGTTACTAAGATGTATATGGATTCTGTAGTTGCATTTGGTTTGTTAATTGTTGTGCTGAGTATGGTGATGATTAGTTATGTAGGCTTCTATGCCTATCGCCATATTAAAGCGGATATAGAAACAACAGATAATGCAGCCAAAAGAAATTGAATGTTCGTCAATTTTATTTTGGCTATATTGCGGTAATTTGACGAGCTCTTGGCGTCTTGTGGGGCTGTAGTTGATTATTGTTTAGATGTTTTTTGACTTTCAACTTGCGCCAAAAACGCGGTAACGGATGTTATAAAAGCGTCGGGGTTGTCGATCATTGACATGTGCGCCGCGTCATTGATGACCGTAACTTGAGCATTCTGCATTCGCTGTTGATAGCGGCGCACGGTGCTTTCGCGCGCCTCGTCAAATTCACCTACCATGAACAACGTTGGAATATGAATTTTTTGTAGATCTTTTGCTGCATTAAAATTTTTTAAATTCCCTGATGTAAAAAATTCTGATGTGCCCCACATGGTTTCATAAATAGTTTGATTCCATGCGCTGTCATTGCACTCTTCAAGTTCTTTATGCGGGTGACGAAATAAAAATAAGCGATAAAACTCTTCACTGGCGGTTTGATACTCGTCTGATTCTGTGGTGCCCGCTAATTCATGTTTGCGCAAAATCGCCTGCGTTTCTGGCGCTAATTGCTTTCGCAATTCGTTCGTGCCTTGTGTCCAATCCGCTGTGCTTAAATAGGGGCCCACAAAAATAACAGAGGCGATTCCCTCGCTGCCTTTTTCTTGTAGGTATTGTGCAGCAATGGCGGCACCCCAAGAATGGGCGAGCAAATGAACTTGTTTAAATCCCAGCTTTTTGCGCACTACATCTAATTCATCCACAAAGCGATTAATTTGCCAGAGTGATAAATCTTCCGGTTGTTCTGATTTGCCAGCGCCCAGTTGGTCGTAAAAAATAATCGGGCGTTGGTTTGCCATTTTCTTAAGAGGGGCTAAAGAACATGAGCTGCCACCTGGGCCGCCATGAATTAATAGCAGTGGAATTCTAGTGTTGGAATCATTAGCGGTATTAGTGTCGTTTTCTATGTGATACCAAACGCGACCACCGGGGACGCTAATGTTGCCTTCGCCGGATAGCGGTACTGCGCTGGCATTAAGGCAGAGTAGGCTGAAAGTAATAATGAGTTTTTGCATAAGTGACCTGTGGTGATTCCCAATATTAAGAATCTAGGCCTTTGTAGGGAAAATGTAAAACGCGAACGCAAAAATCTGCGTAAATAAAAAAGGCTCCGGATAGGGAGCCTTTAGCGAATTAGTGGCGGACCGGACGGGGCTCGAACCCGCGACCTCCGGCGTGACAGGCCGGCATTCTAACCGGCTGAACTACCGGTCCGCAAAACAGAAACACTTTGTACCTTGTGGGTAATAAGTGGTGGGCGGTACAAGACTCGAACTTGTGACCCATGCCTTGTAAGGGCATTGCTCTACCAACTGAGCTAACCGCCCGATCAGGTGACGCGCATTTTAATGATCTGTGGCATTAGGTCAACCACTTTTTAATAGATTTTTTTAAAATGCGAAAAAAAATTAAATTTTGATTAATTAACAAACACTTGCGCTGATTTTTTGCGCTTGTTGTGGATTTTTTTCCCGCGCCAGCGCGCACTTGGTATACTCCACATTCACGCAATTATGAGGCTGAAATATGTTTGCTTCACTCACAAGATTTTTGTTGTTGGCGGCTTTATTGGTGATGACTCTTCCCGTCTTCGCCGCCATTGAAGCTCATGAGTTTGATAATGAGTTACAGCGGCAGCGTTATCAAAGCTTTATTGAAGAGATGCGCTGCCCTAAATGTCAAAACCAAAACTTGGCTGGTAGCGATTCACCTATTTCAGCGGATTTACGCCGCGAGCTGTATGAAATGATTAAGCTGGGGAAATCCGACAAAGAGATAGTCGATTTTATGGTTTCTCGCTACGGTGATTTTATTTTGTATCGTCCACGTGTAACGCCAGTGACTTATTTATTATGGCTTGCTCCCGCCGGTTTATTCCTTGTTGGCTTTGCTGTGTTGGTAATCATGTTGCGGCAACGTCGTCGAATGGCGCACGAGCAATCAAATCAAGTGCTCAGTCATGATGAGCAACAGCGTCTGGATAGCTTATTAGGGGTTGTCCCAGCAGAACTTAACTTACAACCATCCACGTTGCGGGAACCTAAGTCATGATGTCTTTGTGGTTATCACTGAGTGTATTACTGTTATTGGCGATGGTTTTTATCGCTTGGCCATTATGGGCTCATAGGCAATCTGCTCTGGCTAGTGCCAACGTTGATGAAGGTGAAGTGAATCAGCGTCTCGCAGAAAATGTGCGGATTTTTCGCGAGCATCTCATCGAATTAGAAAATAATCTCGCCTCACAAGAAATAGACGCACAACAGTTTGCACAGCTCAAACTAGAGTTGGAGCGCAATTTATTGGAGGACGAAACCAGTTTGCGCAGCCAATTTGCCAGCCGCTCACATAGGTTGGGGCGTTATTCTGTTATAGCGTTTATGTTAGTTGTTTTGGTGGCGGGTCTTTTCTTTTACGATCATGTTGGCAGTGTTCGCGATGTTGCGATTCATCAAATGCAAGAGGAAAAAATGCAGCAGGACTACCAAGATATGCTGCAAAATCGTGAGTCCAATCCGGCGCGTGCTCAGGCTTTAGCGGCTGAATATGCAGCGCGACTTAAAACCAAGCCGGATAATTTACAGTATTGGTATCTGTTGGCGCGTACCCAGCTTGAGTTGGGGGCCTATCGAGAGGCCGTAGAGGCATATCAACAATTACTCAATCGTGACCCTCAATCGCCAATGGTTATGTCGGAAATGGCGCAAGCTATGTTTTTGGCTGATGGCAATCAAATGAGTCCGCCAATTGTTGAGTTAGCGAAAAGCGCCTTAACGCTAGACCCGAAAAATACGATGGCCCTGGGTTTACTCGGTATAGATGCGTACGCACACAAAAATTACCGCGAAACTATTCTCTACTGGCAGAAATCCGTTGACTTATTGGAGCCAGGCTCGCAAGGTTCGAAAGCGCTTGCGGCTGGCATTGAAAAAGCCAAGCAAGCTTTTCTTGCTGAGGGCGGGAAGCTGGATGAGTTAACCGTTACGTCGCCTTACACAGTAAGGCTCGCGGTCAGTTTAGGGGCAAAGGTTAGCGCCAATCCTGATCAAATTGTTTTTATCTATGCTCGCGCTTGGCAGGGTTCACCTATGCCATTGGCGATTGCGCGTATTAAGGTGAGTGAACTTCCCAAGACCATTCAGCTTGATGAAACTATGGCTATGTCGCCAGCCGCTAGCTTGGCAACGGCGAGCGACATTGAAGTGGTTGCACGTATATCTCCCGCTGGATCAGCCAAGGCGCAAGTGGGGGATTGGCAGGCAAAGCAGGGGCCTATCTCTATGAAGTCTGTTCCTGATTTGGTGCAATTAGAGATCAACCAGCAGCTGACGGCGGAAACCTTGGGTGCGCAGTAAACGGCAATTGCCGATTCTGCTCGACCAATTATTGCTCAACCTTGAGTGAGGTTGAGCAGAATTTACTCAGGTGCCTATTGTTTACGTTTTTTACCCCTCAAAATGGGCGCAAATGCCTTTCTTATGGCGCCTGCAAGCGTGTAGAATCCTGCCTTTTATAGATTTGCTGAGCCTGTGATGCGACTCGCTAAGGTCGCCCCAAACAATAATGAAATCAAGCAGCTAGCTGAGCGCGGCTAAATCGGCGCCACCCTTGCTTGTCAGAGTTTGGCTCAGCCCTCCCTAGACTAGAGTGACACGGAACTATGCGGCTAAAGTGCATCAAGCTGGCAGGCTTTAAATCGTTTGTTGACCCCACCACGGTCAACTTTCCCAGCAATTTATGTGCTGTTGTGGGCCCTAATGGTTGCGGTAAATCCAATATCATCGACGCGGTACGTTGGGTGATGGGAGAATCATCCGCGAAAAACCTGCGCGGCGAAAACATGACCGATGTGATTTTTAACGGTTCCAGTGGTCGTAAGCCTGTGGGTCAAGCCTCTATCGAGTTGGTGTTTGACAATAGCGATGGCACCCTCCTGGGCGAATATGCCGCTTTCACCGAAATCTCCATCAAACGCAAAGTCACCCGCGATGCGCAAAACCATTATTATTTGAATGGCACTAAGTGCCGTCGCCGCGATATTACCGATATTTTTCTTGGTACAGGCTTAGGTCCTCGTAGTTATGCCATTATTGAACAGGGCATGATCTCGCGTTTGATTGAAGCAAAACCAGAAGACTTGCGTGTTTATATTGAAGAAGCTGCCGGTATTTCCAAATATAAAGAACGCCGCCGCGATACTGAAAGTCGTATGCGTCGCACACAAGAAAACCTTGAGCGTTTAACAGATATCCGCGATGAGCTTGAGCGCCAGCTCTCACGCTTGCAGCGTCAGGCACAATCCGCTGAAAAATATACTGAATATAAAAAAGAAGAGCGTTTATTAAAAGCGCAATTACAAGCCCTCAAATACCAGATTTTGGATGAGCAAGCCAAAGCGAAACAATTGTCCATTCGCGATTTGGAATTGCGCATGGAATCCTTTGTCACTGATCAAGTTAATAAAGATACTCTCATTGAAAAATATCGCAGCCAATACACAGAAATGGGCGATAAATTTAATGAAGTTCAGGGGCGTTATTACGCCATCGGTGCCGATATAGCGCGAATTGAACAAACGATTCATCACGCGCAAGAGCGTTCGCGTCAACTGCAAACCGATTTAGATCAAACCCAGCGCGATTGCAAAGAAGCCGAAGAAAATTTATTAATTGATTCGCAAAAAGCCGAGGTTTGGGAAGAAGAACTATTAGTGCTTGAACCCGAATTGGATATGGTGAAAGCCGCCGAAGAAGGCTCAAACGAAGTCTTGCTGGATGCGGAAGAGTCCATGCAGCGCTGGCAAAACGAGTGGGATGCATTTAATCAGCGCGCCGCCGAGCCGCGTCAAAAAGCTGAAGTGCAACAATCGCGCATTCAACATCTTGAACAAGTGCAGCAGCGCTTATTGCAACGTATCGAAAAATTAAAAGAAGAAAAAAATAATCTGCAACTTGACGGTATTGATGAAGAGATTGGTCAGCTAACTGAGCAGTTGGCTGAGCTGGATTTGGTGGCAGATGAAAAACGCAACCGTGTAGAAGGCATTACTGAGCAACTTGATCAGCGCCGCAATGATAATACCCGTATTGCTAACGAACTCGATCAAGTTCGCAGTCAACTGCAAAGTATGCGCGGTCGTCACGCCTCCTTGGATGCGTTGCAGCAAGCGGCACTTGGTGAAAAAAATAAAGCTGTTACGCAATGGTTGGCCGCACAAAACTTAACAAACCAACCGCGTTTAGCAGAATCTGTAAACGTTCAGGAGGGTTGGGATAAAGCACTCGAAACCGTATTGGGTAACACGCTTCAAGCGGTGTGTGTGAATGGCTTGGATGCTGTTTCTTCGGTGATTGAAAATTTATCGCAAGGTGAATTGGTGTTATTTGATACCAGCGCCAAAGCCAGTACAGTAGAAACGAATAAAGCGATTTTGTTAAGCACTAAAGTCTCTGCTGGGTGGGATGTTGCGGGTGTATTAAATGGAATTTATGTTGCAGAAAGTTTGCCTGACGCATTAAAGCTGCGTGCACAATTATCGGCAAATGAATCTGTTATCACAAAAGACGGTATTTGGTTGGGCGCCTATTGGTTGCGTGTTGCGCGTGATTCAGATGCAAGTTCGGGTGTGATCGCCCGTAAGCACGAAATTGAAGAATTGAATGCAAAAATTGTTGCGGCGGAAGAAAAAGTTGAGGATTTAAATACTCAATTGGAAGAGGGACGCCAACAAATAAAAGCATTAGAGCTAAGCCGCGAAACCTTGCGTCGCGAGGCTGACGAACAAAATCGTCGCTACGGTGAATTGCGTTCGCAATTGTCAGCCAAGCAAGTACGTGTTGAGCAAGTTGCTATGCGCCGCGAGCGTGCGGAAAATGAAATTCGCGAGGCTCGCGAACAACTTGAGCAAGAAGCAGAGCATCTGTCTGAAGCGCGCATGATTTTAAGCGAAGCCATCGAGATGATGGGGCAGGACACGGATCTACGCGAAGAGTTATTGCAAAAGCGCGATGATATTCGTACGGGGCTTGATACTGCACGTCAGCGTGCGCGCCATGATAAAGATAAAGCACACGAATTAGCCATGCGTTTCCAATCGATAAAAACTCAGTTGGATGGCATTCGTTTGGGTATTGGTCGATTGCGTGAACAAACGGCGCGTTTGCAAGAACGTCGCGAGCAATTGATGGTAACCCTGAGTGAAAATCGTGATCCTATTGAAGAATATAAATTAGAGTTGGATGCAAATCTTGGCAAGCGTCTATCGGTTGAGGCTGCATTAACTGAAGCGCGCCGTGCGCTGGAAACCGTTGAACATGATTTGCGCAATGCAGAGCAAAGCCGCAATCGTGCTGAACAAGAAGTGCAAGCTGTACGAGCGCATTTAGAGCAAGAACGTTTAGCGGCGCAGCGTTTTGAAGATCAGCGCAATGCCATCGTAGAGCAACTTGAAGAAGACGACTTGAATCTGCAAAACATTATTGCTGAAATTCCCGAAGGCACTGAAATTAAGCCTATCGAGGAAGAATTAGAGGCACTTGCTGGGCGCATTTCACGTTTGGGGCCGATTAACTTGGCTGCTATCGATGAATATAAAACTGAATCTGAACGCAAAAATTATTTAGATGCGCAAAATGCGGATTTGTTGGAAGCGTTAGAAACTCTTGAAAATGCCATTCGTCGTATTGATCGTGAAACGCGCACGCGCTTCAAAGAAACCTTTGATCAAGTGAACAAAAGTTTGCAAGAACTTTTCCCGAAAGTATTTGGTGGTGGTCACGCTTATTTGGAGTTAACGGGTGAGGATTTGTTAGATACGGGCATTACCATTATGGCGCGTCCACCGGGCAAACGTAACAGCACAATTCATTTGCTGTCTGGCGGTGAAAAAGCGCTCACAGCAATTGCTTTAGTATTCTCTATTTTCCGTTTGAATCCGGCACCTTTTTGTATGTTGGACGAAGTAGATGCACCGCTCGATGATGCTAACGTGGGACGTTATGCGCGTATGGTTGAAGAGATGTCAGCGCAAGTGCAATTTATTTATATCACTCACAATAAGAACGCGATGGAAATGGCCCATCAATTGCTGGGTGTAACTATGCATGAGCCGGGTGTGTCGCGCTTGGTAACTGTAGATGTGGATGAAGCGGCTGAATTGGCGGCTTCATAATAAATTTTCAAGAACAATTTTTACCTAAGACGGATAACTTTATGAGCAACTGGCTAACCGGCGTTATTGTTCTGCTTATCATTATTATTCTGGCGGATGGTATTCGCAGAACTTTAAATGCGCGTCGCAATCGAATTGATGTATCGCCAAATTTAAAAAAGCGCGCGCGCATGGAACCTGAATACGATGAGGTCAATGAAGAAGCTGCAGCAAACTACAGTAGTGAATTGCCCAATGGCGGTGCGCGTGTAGTAGGTTATCGTGACCCTTCAGAAACTCCGAGATTTGATAACAAACCTTCAGGGCGCGCGCTTAAAGAACAACGCTTGCGTGAAGAGGCGGTCAAGCGCACACCGGAGCAGACGCGTTTAAATCTTGATGAGGCTGTACCTATTTTAATGGAGTCTGTTGAACACAACGAGCATCATCATGGTGAGCGTATCGAGCCAAGTTTTTCGGCGCATGATGAGCGCGACCATCACCACGATCATGAAGAAAGCTACGATGAATACGATGAAGAGTCTTATGAAGAAGAGGTTGATGAAGATTATGACGATGATGCCGTTGAAGATGACGAAGAAACTGTAGAGGAGTCTCAGGCAGCTGCGCCTCAAGCTGAGCCAGAGGAAGTATTGATTATTAATATCATGGCGCAAAAAGGTGACATGTTTAATGGCAGCGATTTGTTGGATATCGTTTTAAAATGTGGTTTGCGTTACGGTAGTATGGATATTTTTCATCGCTATGAAGATACCAAAGGTGATGGCGCTTTGTTGTTTAGTATGGCGAATATGGTAAAGCCCGGAACCTTTGATTTGGATGCAATGGATGAATTCACTACGCCTGGCGTGACTCTTTTTATGACCTTGCCGATCAATGCAGATTCCATGAAATCGTTTGACTTAATGGCAGAAACGGCGCAGGCGATTGCACAAACTTTAGGTGGAGAATTAAAGGATGAGCAGCGCAGCGTTATGACTCGTCAAACACTTGAGCATTGCCGCCAGCGCATTCGCGATTTTGAACGTAAAAAACTATTTCGCCGTCCGCGTTAAACCTAAATTGCTTTAAGTGTGTAGTAAACAGGAAAATGTGAATGCATCTTCCTGTTTGTTTTTTGGGGCTGACCAGAAAAATTCGGTAATTATTTATGTCTAGTCTCTCTTTCTCTTCTGATATTTCTTCTGAGCTTGAGCAGCTTCGCGCGCAAATTCATTATCACAATCATCGCTATCATGGGCTTGATAATCCAGAAATTAGTGACGCAGAATATGACCGCTTAATGCAGCGGTTAAAAAATATTGAAGCTGAACACCCTGAGTTTATCACGCCTGATTCACCAACTCAGCGCGTTGGTTCAACACCATTAACCGAATTTGTTACTGTTGTGCATGAAATGCCCATGCTCTCACTCGATAATGCTTTTAGTGATGAGGATTTGATTGCATTTAACAAGCGCTTACAAGATCGATTGAAGTCTACGCAAGACATTGAATTTGCCTGTGAAGTAAAGTTGGATGGTATTGCGGTCAGCTTGTTGTATCGTGATGGATTGCTGGTGCGTGGTGCAACACGTGGCGATGGCACTAACGGCGAAGATATTACACAAAATGTACGTACTATTAGCGCTATTCCTCTGCGTTTAATGGGTGAAGGTTTCCCGCAAACCTTAGAAGTACGCGGCGAAATATATATGCCCAAAGCGGGCTTTGATGCTTTCAATCAAAAAGCTTTAGCCGCAGGCGAAAAATTATTTATTAATCCTCGCAATGCCGCTGCCGGTAGCTTGCGTCAATTAGATGCGCGTATTACTGCTGCGCGCCCATTAGAAATGTGTGCTTACAATGTGGGGTTAGTTGAGGGCGGTGAATTGCCAGATCGCCATACAGATATTTTAGGTGCACTGCAGAGCTGGGGCTTTTTAATTAACCGTGAATTAGCAACAGCAAATAATATTAACGACTGCTTGCAATATTATCGCCGAATTCACGAAAAGCGCAGTTCTCTCGCTTACGATATTGATGGCATTGTTTTTAAAGTAAATTCGCGCACACTACAGGACGAATTAGGTTTTATTTCCCGGGCCCCTCGTTGGGCAGTGGCATACAAATTTCCCGCGCAAGAAGAAATGACCATATTGGATGATGTGGAGTTTCAAGTGGGGCGCACCGGTGCTGTTACGCCCGTGGCGCGTTTGCAGCCTGTTTTTGTCGGTGGTGTTACGGTATCTAATGCAACCTTACACAATCGCGATGAAATAAATCGGTTGGGCATAAAAATTGGCGACACCGTTGTTGTGCGTCGTGCAGGTGATGTCATTCCTCAAATTGTTGCTGTGGTTGAATCGAAGCGCCCAGGCAATGCACGCGATATTATTTTTCCAAGTCATTGCCCGGTGTGTGGTTCGCTCGTTGAAACGTTGCCCGGCGAAGCGGTGGCGCGTTGCGATGGTGGTTTAATTTGTGCCGCACAGCGCAAAGAGGCTATTAAGCATTTCGTCTCGCGTAAGGCCATGAATGTAGAAGGTTTGGGCGATAAATTGGTGGAGCAGCTTGTTGATCTGAATATGATTAATACGGTGGCCGATATTTATTCGCTCACGGCAGAGCAACTCGCCAATTTGGAGCGTATGGGTGAAAAATCTGCAGAGAATATATTAGCGGCACTTGAAGTTAGTAAAAAAACCACACTGGCAAAATTTATTTATGCCTTGGGTATTCGTGAAGTGGGTGAGGCCACTGCACGTAACTTTGCTAAACATTTTGGCACGTTTGAGGCTTTCTCTGCCGCCGATGAATTAAATTTGCAGCAAGTAACAGATGTTGGGCCAGTCGTCGCACATTTTACGTTTGAATTTTTTCAGCAAGAAAATAACCGTAAGGCTATTGAGCAACTAAAAGCGGCAGGAATTCATTGGCCCGATGAGGTTGCGACAGGCATCGATGCTCCCTTGCTGGGGTTGATTTATGTGCTAACCGGCACGTTGGAAACCATGGGGCGCGATGATGCTAAGGCTCATTTGTTAGCATTAGGGGCAAAAGTATCCGGCAGTGTTTCTGCAAAAACCGATTATGTAGTGGCAGGGCCAGGTGCCGGCTCTAAATTGCAAAAAGCAGAGGAATTAGGTGTAAAGGTTATTACTGAAGAAGATTTGTTAGCCTTGTTACAACAGCATGGACAGTTGCTGTCATGAAACTAATTGCCACCTATTTTTTTATGTTTTGTGTGATTTTTTTGAGCGGTTGTGCAACAACGCCACCCTCAAATCCAAATAATATTTGCGATATCTTTAATGATAAGCCCGACTGGTATAAAGCTGCCAAAAAATCTGAGAGCAAGTGGGGTTCTACGGTTCCGGTTATGATGTCGATTATGTATCAGGAATCTCAGTTTGTGCAAAAGGCTCGGCCACCGCGCACGAAAATTTTGTGGGTTTTCCCCGGTCCGCGTGCCAGCGATGCCTATGGTTTTGCTCAAGTAAAATCGAATACTTGGGATGATTATGTTCGTGATGCCGGCGGTGTTTTTGCTCGGCGTGATAATTTTAAAGATGCTGTCGATTTTATTGGTTGGTACAACTACCAAAGCCAAACACGCAGCAAAATTAAAGCGAATGATGCATACAACTTATATTTAGCCTATCACGAAGGTCACGGCGGTTTTAATACCAAAACCTATAATGGTAAAGCGTGGTTAAAATCTACCGCTCAAAAAGTGGCGAGTCGTGCCGCAGATTATACGCAGCAATTAAAAAGCTGCGAAGATAATTTTGATACTGGCCACTGGTGGTGGCCTTTTTAACTCGCTGTAGTTGTAGTGCTTTAGCTGTTTATAGTTGTTATCTCATTAAAGCCGTTCCTACAAATACAGCAGAGCACATGTTAATGCTTGTTTAATTCGGTAGTTTGGTTGCTTTAGATTGGAGCCATTATGGATCAAGAATCAATTGTCTATGGTTGCATAAAAGATATTCCTGCAATGGCTAATTATTCAGAGCGGTTGCGTGTTAATCGCGAGGCGATGTTGAGCTTACCCACAGCAGATCAATGGCCATTTTTGTGTCAGGAAATGTTTTCAATTCCAGAAGTGAATGTGCTCAATAATAATTACCAAACGGAAGTTATGCACTTTGGTGCGTCCTACAAAGCAGTTGAATACGAGTGGGATCAATGGATTGCACAGTTTGAACAACTATTGAGCAGAATGTACTGGGTATCAGCGACGGTGCACTTAGAAACAGAGCTATCCGGTACCCACACATTTACCTGGGAGGCGGGCGGTAATTGCCATGTGCCGGGATCGAGTGAATTTAATGTGAGATGTGAGTGGAGTCATGAAGGGGCGTTGAGTATTTAAACTTAACATCAATCAAATTTATAGATTCGCTTATTAGCGTAAGTTTATTAAATAGAGAGTGGTTATCAGCGCTACGCGAAAATAACGGCTCCTCAATAAATTGGTAATAACTATGTCAAACAGCCTAATTACTCCAGATTTTCGCTTTCGCCGTTTACGCAGAACAACGGCGTTACGCTCACTGGTGCGCGAAACTCATCTACACATGACCGATTTTATTCTGCCTATTTTTGTGGAAGAGGGAATCACTGAGCCTGTTGCAATTAAAACAATGCCGGATGTTTATCGTTACCCCGAATCGCAATTGGCAGAGGTAGTTACACACGCATGGAATAAAGGTGTTCGTGCAGTGCTGTTATTTGGAGTATCTACACATAAAGATGAAATCGGTTCAGATACCTGGGCGCAAGATGGTTTGCTTGCGCGTATGATTCGCATCGCAAAAAATGCGCAACCAGACATCTTAGTCATCAGTGACAATTGCTTTTGTGAATATACCACTCACGGCCATTGTGGTGTTATTCATGAGAGCCAAAGCCGCGAACACGATGTGCATAACGATTTGACGTTAGAGAATTTACAAAAACAAGTGGTAGTTGCCGCACAGGCCGGCGTAGATATGATTGCGCCTTCTGGCATGATGGATGGAATGATTGCCGCCATTCGTCAAGCATTGGATGATAAAGGTTTTACTCATATTCCAATCATGTCTTACTCTACAAAATTCGCATCGGCTTTTTATGGGCCATTTAGAGATGCGGTCGATAGCAGTTTTAAAGGTAGCCGTAATACTTACCAAATGGATTTTGCCAATGGCCGCGAGGCGCTCGCAGAATCCCTGCAAGATGAAGCTGAAGGCGCTGATATTTTAATGGTTAAACCCGGCATAGCGTATTTAGATATTCTTGCGCACATTCGCGCAAACTCTGCACGCCCACTTGCGGTTTATCATGTCAGTGGTGAATACGCCATGATTAAAGCTGGCGCAGCGGCAGGGGTGATTGATGAGAAAGCGATTGTGTTGGAAACCATGACCGCGTTTAAGCGTGCGGGAGCCGATTTAATTATTACTTATTATGCAGAAAAATTGGCGGATTGGATTTGAGTCATTTGTTCTTCAGCGATTCTCGCCAACATTTTTTTAATCCGCTTACCGGTAAATATCGCGAGTTAGTAGCCCAGTGTTTGAGCCTTTTGTATCGGCGCCTTTATACCGATTTGCGTGATTATGGCAATGCCATGAGTCGCGAGCAATTGGTGGATATTTTTAAAGAGGCGATTGCACGTTCGCCAATTTTGGATGCCGATAAAAACGATGAGGCCTTGGGTGAGCAAAGTGATTTGCTAGAGCAGGAGGGGCGGTTTAAAAATCAGCGTGATTTGGCGAGTTTTGTTATTAACCGTTTAGTAGAAAACGGTTGGATTGAAAAACAAGTGGATGAAACCAGTTTGCAAAGCACTTATGGTTTTACCCGCATGGGGCGTTTATTTACGCAGCCTTTTGCCGATAACCAAGCCAATCATATTCGCACCCGCAATCGCAATACTCGTAATACCCGCAACAGTTTGCAAGCTTTTTATGAGCAGGGCGAAGTCCATGATTTGCTGGATGCTTACGAATATTCCGAGCGTATTATCAGCGACTTTACGGATGTGATTGCCGAGCTGGAAGAGCGCAAGCGCCAGCTAGTACGCGAAGTTGAATCTCGTCAATTAATACAACAGGCGAGTGAAGAGTTTTTCGATTTCATGGAAACTGTTTTTAAGCCGGATTTGGAAATTCGCTTATCCGCTGATAGTGTCGAAAAATATCGCGATCAAATATCTGACATCATTACCAAAATTCGTCGCAAGCGAAAATATGGCCAAGGCGATGCTGAAACTGCCGCAAAAGATTGGCGGGCAGTGATGGAACTCCGCCTGCGTAAAACCTTACCCCAGCGCGTAGTCCCCGGTGTTTCTTTGTTAGATACGCTTTTGCAGGCTATTGAAGTGCGGTTGAAAAATGCATGCGAAATTATGTTACCAGCATTGCGCCGAACACTGAATACGTTTACCCAGCGCGCCGATATTATTATTCGTCAGCTCAGTTACATTAATAGCCGTGGTCAGGATGATTTTATGGATATTTATCGTTCGCTAGCGCAATTACCTTTGGATGGGCAAAACCAATTATTGCTTCTGGAGGGCGAAGACTTGGCAACTATGCAGTTAGGTTTTATCGATCCAGTACAAATTCAGTTGCGTGCCCCGCGCCAACAACAGGTGGTTCGTTCAGCGGTAGATGGCGATAAACCGTTGGATCTTGAAGCTCAAAAAGAAATTTTTATTCAGCAAATGCTCGATAAAGCCTTTATTTTACAGGGCAGCGCGGTTCGCGATTATGTGCAGCAAGCGCTGACTAGCAGTGGTGAAATTAACAGTCGTCATTTAAATGCAAACAATATGCAGGAGCTATTAAACCTTGCGCATGCCATTGAGGTTGGCTCAGTGGATAATTTGTCGTCGCGTTTTCGTTTTGCCATTACCCAGCAAGAAGAATGGCTGCACGCAACACCGCAAATTCAAGATGATAATTATTTTAAACAGCGCGACCAGTTTGTGATTTCGTTGCTGGATGATGGGCAATAGTATGAGTGATATTTTTAGCGCTGCGTTAACAGAGCAGTTAAATAAGCAAAATATTAGTATTGATGAATGGCGCGAGCTAATTCAACGTTTGCTAGATTACGGCGTTCTGTGTCGTGACGATAGCCAAGTTGAAGCGGAAATTTACGACCGTTTTGTGCGTATTCACGCAACAGTCAATGATTATTTGTCCTTAATGGGTGTGCGCTTCCAACACGATACAACCTTTCATTTTGTGCGCATTCTTCCGCCAGGTGCACGCTTACCTGGCATTGAGGATGAAACTGATGAACCTTTTAATGGCGGCTTTCGCAGCCGTTTAAATCAGCATGAAATTGCATTAATTTTAGTATTGCGCTCTGAGTACGACAAAGCTTTACGTGAAGGTCGTATCGATGAAAAAGGCAGTGCGACGCTTTCGTTAGAAGCTATTGCGCTGTCAATGAAAAGTTTATTGCATCGTAACTTGTCTGAAAATTTAAGTGAGCGCCGTCACGCATTTAAACGGTTACGTCAATTGCGCTTAATTCATTTTTTTGCGGAAGCCGATGTGGACTCCAGTGAGAGCTGGATTAAAATTCGCCCTTTAATTTTAAATTTAGTGTCTAACGAATGGCTTGGTCAGGTTCGCTCGCATCTGGCAGAGAGTTTATTGCTTGCCGCAGACGAGCCAGACGTAGAAGAAGTTGAATTCGTGAAAGCAACTCACACTGCCACCAAAACAACGCCCAAAATAACCAAATCAATATTTGACGTGTAATATGTTTTTAAAGAAATTTATCTATATAAACTGGGGTAATGTCCCCAATACTGAATTTGAATTTGGTCCTATCAATTTATTTTCGGGCGGTAATGGTTCGGGAAAAACCACTGCGGCAGACGCTATTCAAACGATTATGACGGCCGCACATGATAATCTTTTTCACTTTAACCCAGGGCAGGATGAATCGAGTCAGCGTGGTCGTGGTGGAAAACAAGTGCGCACGCTGGCATCTTACGTTTTAGGTTGCGATGACGGCTCTTATTCGCGCCCACAGGGTTGCGATGCTTATTTGGCCGCGGTGTTTCACCCCACCCAAGGTGAAAGTGCAGAGCCCTTTACCGCGCTTATTGGTATGCGTGCATTTTTGGAAACCACAGGGCAAGGTTCTAACTTACAAAAAATAGCGCGGTTGGAAGAAACTGAATTTTATATTTTAAGTGACGTTGCTTTAAGCTTAAATGATTTCCTCAAGCAGGAAAAAAGCCACAAATACGTTGTGCCGCTCGACCGCATGTACACGAATTTGCGCCGCCAGTTTGGCGCTGAGCAAGTTGAAAAGTACGATAAGAAAAAGTCTTACCTGTGTCGCCTTTACGGTATTTTGCGTGGCAAAAAAGATGCAGTTTCTGAGCGCGAGGCCATGAATGCGGCGCGCGCTTTCTCGCGCTTTATGGCGTACAAACCCATCAAAGGTATTGACGAATTTGTTGCCAATGAAATTCTAGAATACCGCGATTTAGGAGAGGCTATCCGCACTGTGTCGGCCATGCTTAAACGCATTCACACGATGGAAACGGATGCTCGCCAATTGCGGCAGTCGATAGAGCGCATGGCTTCTGGTCGCGATTTTGCTGATCAATTTATTGGTAATTGGCTAGAGCAGCAGTTATTGCATTATTCTGTCGCCAAACGTCGGTACATGGACGTTCAAAATTTATATTTGGCGGCGAAGCAAAAGCAGCAGCTGTTACGTGAAACTTCCTCTGTACAAACCCAAGCGTTAAATGCCTGTGATTTACGTCGCGAAGAAATTAAAGATTTAATGTTGGCCGTAAAAGCGCGCCGTTTGGGTGTTCCTGCTTTGCGCGATAAAGATCAGCTAGAGCAAGAAAAAGCTGTGCAAGAAAAGCTTATTCAAAATCAAGCTATGGAGTTACTCAAGCAAGATCAGGTGGTGCAGCAGAATATGCAGGCAGCACAACAGTTTGTCAGTAGTTTACGCCAAACTTCTTTGAGTCTAGAAGTTCCAGCACTAGCTCATGGCGGCTTACAACAATTAGCAAAAAATATTAGCAGCGATGCAGAGCGTATTGATATTCACCAGTTGCTGAATCGCGACTGGATTGATGTAAGGTCTTTGTCTAGCTATTTTGAACAAGCCGTTGAGTTGCAAAAAAAACACAACTTATTTGTGAGTGGTTTATTTGCACTCGATGAAACAGGTTATGAGCACAAACTCAATTTGCGCGATCAAATTGCACAGGAGCGAGATAAACGTCGCGCAACCGCAGAACGTTTGCAAAAGCAACTGGAAACCAAACGCCGTGAAATTCAAACGTTAGAAGCTCGTCAGGTGAGTTACCCCGGATTTGTCCGCTCTGCGTTAGATGCTATTGCTGCGCAATGCCCTAAAGCTGATGCGCGTGTGCTTTGTGATTATGTAGAAGTGTTGGATGCTGAATGGCAAGCGGCACTGGAAGGTTATATCGGTGCTGCACGCTTCGGCATCATTGTATCACCGGAATATGAAGCCCAAGCCATTGAAATTCTACGCGGTCTGAATGGGCAGGGAAATCGTGCACGAATTATCCAAGGTGATAAAGCGCGTAAAGATTGCGAAAAAATGAATGACGCTAAAATAAACGACACAGTGAAAAATTCGGTGATCGATATTATGCGGTTCTCACATGCAACCGCTGAATATTATCTTAAAGCCAGTTATGGTGGCGTACAGCGCGTTGCTAATGCTAATGAATTGCGCAATACCCGCCGCGGCATTACCAAAGATGCCATGGGCTCCGGCAATTATGCAATGTTCCGCTGCGATATGAGCGATGCAGATTTGGTGTTTGGCCAGCATGCACGCGAGCGCGCATTAGATGCCAAACGCAATGAGTTTCACCAGCTCATGATTGAATGGCAAAACTCTTCAGAGTATGTCACTGAAGCGCAACAGCTGCTTGGTGCAATTGATAAATTGCAAATGCTTACCTATGCCGACCAATTACAAACCATGTTGGCGGCACAGGATGCGATTCAAACCTTAGATGCAAAATTGCAACAACTTGATTTGAGTGATACCCAATCCTTAGATGAGGAAATGTTGCAATTGCAGGCGCGCTTACAAGAGCAAACGAAACTGTATAACGAATTAAGCAATCAGCAGGTTGACTGCCGTGCGGAATTAAAATCAGCAGATAATGAATGTAGTAAATTCAATGCGGAGCAGGATAAAAACCTGAGCATTGTTGATGCATGTGAAGAAAACTTACAGTCAATTGCTGGTTTTTGGCCGGAGTTTGATGCTGAAGTACGTTTGCAAGCGGCAGATGAAGCCACTCGTCAGCAGTCGCTGCATTATTTTGAAGCCAGTTTGGTGGCGATCAATGCAGAGTTAAAAACGGTATTGCACCGCGTACAAACGGCAGTTATGCAACATAATCAGTTTTGTTTTAATGTGGATTCGATTTTGTTGAGCTTGGATTATAGCAATGAATTCAGTGCCGATAATTTCCGCCATTTGTGCGAGATCCGTCGACAATTTGATAATCTGTATAATCGTGATAAAAATCATATTCTTGCACAGCGCCATAGTGAAATTGAATCTCTACGCTTAAGTTTTAATAATGCATTTGTAACTAATCTCTGTCATTCCATCTATCAGGCCATTAATGACGGCAAAAAAATTCTTGAAGAGCTTAACAAAGAATTAGAACACCACCGCTTTGGAGCTGATCGTGAAAGCTTCCGTTTTGATTGGGAGTGGGTTCCGGAATTTAAAGAGTACTGGCAATTTTTTAAGGCGGTGATAGACAGCCCCACGTTAGGTGATGGCGAAACCCTCTTTGAAATTCGCTTGGATGAAAAACATCAGCGTGTACGCGAGCGCTTGATGAATATGCTGTTGGATGAAGACGAACAAAAGGCGCTGCGTGAATTAACTCGTATTGCTGATTATCGCAATTATCGACGTTATGAAATTTATAAACAGCCGGAAGGTAAGGCACCTATCGCCTTAAGCCAATATGGTACAGGTTCGGGCGGTCAGTTGGAAACTCCAGCGTATATTATTCGTAGTGCGGCCATTACCTCGGCGTTTCGTTTTAATGAAGGTAATAGCCACTTACGCATGGTGTTAGTGGATGAGGCTTTCTCCAAAATGGATGAAAACCGCTCGCGTGAGGTGATTAATTATTTAACCGAAAGCTTGGGACTGCAGTTAAATTTTATTATGCCGAGCAGCAAATCTGGCCCTTTTATGGATTTAATTTCCAACCAATTTATTTTTAGCAAGTGCCCAACCTCCGAACCTGTTGGTGAATTAAAGAGTCGCGTAGTGCTGGACAGGCAAGTCTGCGATCAGGAAAAAATTCAGCAGCTTATGGTGAACCATAGAAAGGCCATTCGTCAGCAAGCGAGTTTGGATTTTATGTTAGAAGTCGAGGGGGTTTAAGTGAATGTTACGGCGAAAGATGTTTAATCGCGTCTTTCGCGTGTTAATTTTGGAAAGTGGCGAGTAATTTTTGAAATAATTTTTTCTTCTTCAATTGGCTTAACAATATAATCGTCTACACCTTCATCAATCGCTGCTCGAATTTGTCGAGCTTCGGTTACTGCGGTAACTAAGATAAAGCAGGTGTCCATGTAGCGCTCTGCGGCACGCATAGCATTGTGTACATCTAATCCACTTTTTATGGGCATATTCCAATCGCATAAGACTAAATCGTACACTGGGTTAGCGTCATAGAGCATGCTGATTCCTTTGAGGCCATCTTCTGCATTATCGACGTGAATTATGCCCAGTGAAGTCAAAATTGTTTTTAGCAAACTGCCAATAAACTCATCGTCATCGACCACCAATACACGCATCTGTTCGGGGTCTATTTGAGCGCGTTTTTGTGCGGCAGTGACTTTGACGGGTTTGGTTGGTGTGGAAATAACATCTATTTTTGCGGGTGCAGCTTCCTGTTTTTTGGGAAGGCCTAATTTAGTTAATGCACTATCGATAATGTCGAGTGTTTGTTGATTTTGCAGTTTGGTATCGGCCATAGCCGGATTGGACATATTTTTATTTAACCATTCGCGCCTTTGTAATAGCGTGCGTGCGATTACTTGAATTTCGGCTTTGGTGAACATAAAACTCCTTCAACACCGTAGCGCCTAGGCTAGGTAAACGTCAGCCTACTGACAACCATGGGTATAAAATTTATCTATAATGCGGGGCTAAACTTAGCGCTAACATCGAAAACTATAGTTCATTTTTTGCTACTTGCTACTTTATGAGGATTTTTCTGTGTCTCAGTTTGATCAATTAATCAGCCGTTTGGAACAGCTTATCAATCGTGTTGAACAGGTTTTACCTGCCGCTGTACCTGTTGTAGATTGGTCTGCCAATGCCTTTCGGTGGCGTGTGCAGGCGGGTAGGGGATACTTGCAGGCAATAAAAAATCCTCACCAGGTTGATCTGAATTCGCTACAAAACGTAGAAACCCAAAAGCAGGCTATAGTGCGCAACACGGCGCAGTTTGTGGCGGGGCGGTCAGCCAATAATGTATTGCTGACGGGTGCCCGTGGTACGGGTAAATCTACCCTGATCAAGGCCTGTTGGAACCAGTTTGTGGAGCATGGCCTCAAAATCATTGAGGTGGATAAAACTGACCTTATTCAGTTGGCAGATATTGTTGAACAAGTGAGTGAACGCCCTGAAAAGTTCATCATCTTCTGCGATGATATGTCGTTTGAGGAAGGAGAAAACACTTATAAGGCCCTTAAATCAGCTCTCGATGGCTCTATAGCTGCACCTTCGTCCAATATTCTGTTTTATGCGACTTCTAACCGTCGTCATTTGTTGCCAGAAAAAATGCGTGAAAATCTGGATGTCAGCTATGAAGATGGAGAAGTGCGACCTAATGACGCGATTGAAGAAAAGGTATCGTTGTCAGAGCGTTTTGGCCTTTGGTTGAGTTTTTACCCTTTCTCTCAAGACGAATATTTAGCGGCTGCGCGCTATTGGGTGGAATACTTGGGCGGCACTTGGAACGATGACACTGAGTTTGCAGCTTTATTTTGGCATCGGAGTCGTGGTGCGCGAAGTGGGCGGGTTGCCTGGCAGTTTGCTAAAGACCATGTTGGCAAAATTAGGTAATAGGACATTTAAGGGCTACTGGGCAAACGGTTGTAATAAATAGCTTGTTTATGACTCTGTATTCATAGAGTTATGTGAAAGCCGATGTAATAACGCACTTGGTTGGTGCTCGTTTTTATGCCCCAAATTGTATAACGCCGCTGCGATTGCAAGCGTTAAGTAATTCAAAAGGTGAATTTATGCATTCAGGACCAAGCGTTATACGTACACGCGAATCACAAAAGGATGTTACCTCCAAACAACAAATTTTATTCGCTCGCACACCCAGTTTGCAGGGTGATAATACCTTGGCAATGCGCCAGCAATTGCATGAATATTTTGTCTCCACTTTTGATAAGTACGAATCACTGTTTGAAACATTGGCTTGTGATGCGGCTTATTATGAAAAATCTATCTCTCTGCGTCACCCACTCATTTTTTATTACGGCCATACAGCCACTTTTTTCGTCAATAAATTATTATTAGCGCGAATGATTGATCAGCGTATAAACCCGCGCTTTGAGTCTATTTTTGCAGTGGGTGTCGATGAAATGAGTTGGGATGACCTCAACGATTCCCATTACCAATGGCCAACACCATATGAAGTAAAAGCTTACCGCGATAAAGTCCGCGCATTAGTTATTCATGTGATTGAAACGGCACCCTTGCAATTGCCAGTGGATTGGAATAACCCTTGGTGGGCGATCATTATGGGTATTGAGCATGAGCGAATTCATTTGGAAACTTCCTCAGTATTAATACGTCAGCATAAAATTGCTTATGTAAAAAGCCATCCTCAATGGAAGCCTTTTTTTGAAACGGGTAGTGCACCGCAGAATGAGCTTGTTTACGTCACTGCAGGTTCTGTGAACTTGGGTAAACAAAAATCGAATCCTTATTATGGTTGGGATAATGAATATGGTACGCATACTGCTGATGTGAGTGAATTTCAGGTCAGTAAATTTTTAGTAAGCAATTATGAATTCGTGTCGTTTGTAAATGCGGGCGGTTATAAAAGCTCTAGCTATTGGGAAGATGAAGGTAAAGGCTGGCTGGCTTTTACGCGCGCGCAACACCCCACATTTTGGTTGAAAAAAAATAATCAATGGCATTTGCGTTTAATGACAGAAGAAATTGCTATGCCGTGGGATTGGCCGGTAGAGGTGAATTACCATGAAGCTAAGGCCTTTTGTAATTGGAAAAAATCGACTAGCGGTCTATCCGTACGTTTGCCGACGGAGGATGAATGGTATCGCTTGTATGATGTTGCCAACTTATCTAATCCCACGGCTAAAAAAATAAATGCAAATTTGCATTTGGATTATTATGCATCATCCTGTCCCGTCAATAAATTTCATCATGGCGAGCTTTATGATGTGGTTGGCAATGTTTGGCAGTGGACAGAAACACCTATTTATCCTTTTGAGGGTTTTGACGTTCACACGATCTATGATGATTTCACAACACCTACATTCGACGAACGCCATAATTTAATCAAAGGCGGTTCGTGGATTTCTTGTGGCAACGAAGCCTTACGCGAATCGCGCTATGCGTTTCGCCGTCATTTTTTCCAGCATGCGGGTTTCCGCTATGTTGTTTCTGAGGAATTAAAACCTGTGCCAGGCTCTCATTACGAAACGGATAAATTATTATCGGAATACGCTGAATTCCACTATGGTGATGAATACTTTGGCGTTGCCAATTTTTCTAAAAGTTTAGTGGAGGTGGCGATTGAAGCATTGGGTGATGCGCCAAAACGCAACGCTTTAGATATTGGGTGTGCATCGGGTCGCGCGACATTTGAATTGGCGCGGCATTTTGATGCGGTAACGGGCATTGATTTCTCCGCGCGTTTTATTGGACAAGGTGTGCAATTAGCACGCGGTGAAACTTTGCGATACACCCTAACCGATGAAGGTGAGTTAGTACAATATAAATCACGCAGTTTGTCTGAATTAGGTTTGGAGTCTGTGCGTGATAAGGTGGAATTTTTCCAAGGCGATGCCTGTAATTTAAAGCCACAGTTCAGTGGCTATGATTTTATTTTGGCAGCTAATTTAATTGATCGTCTCTATAGCCCTGCGAAATTTTTAAGTGCAATACACGAGCGTTTAAATATTGGCGGTATATTAATGCTTACATCGCCGTATACGTGGTTGGCCGATCACACACCGCGTGAAGAGTGGATTGGCGGCTTTAAAAAAGATGGTGAAAGCTTTACCACCTTTGAAGGTTTAAAAGCCCATTTGCGCGATCATTTTGAATTAATCCAACAACCGATTGAAGTTCCTTTTGTTATTCGCGAAACCAAGCGTAAGTTCCAGCATACGCTTTCGGAAGTGACGTTTTGGCGGCGGATTCAATAATATTATGGGTGAAAAAACTTCACATGGACGCAAGTGATGTTTACTTAGAGGATTATGCCAAGTGATTACTATCAGTAGTTGATGCTGTTATACCGATAATGAACTTCATAAGTCCATGGCGGCCCATGCAGAGTTCGTTACAGCTCTGATACAAAAATTACTGAGCTGCGTTGATTTTTTACGCTTATTGTTCGGAATACGCATGATGGTTATTCTTATTGGTAGATATTCACAATATAGGTATGTTGTTGATGGAATTTGATTTTGAAAAAACTATTTTTCGCGAAGGAACTGATTCGGTAAAATTTGACGGTCGTCAACACTATTTTGGTACTACTGACGTTACGCCACTGTGGGTGGCGGATATGGATTTTGCTGTACCCGAGTGTATAACCAATGCACTCAAGACACGTATTGATCATCCGGTGTTTGGTTATAGTCTTTATCCAGACAGTCTTTATCAATCGATTATTGATTGGTTTCATCGTCGTCACCAATGGCACATTGAGCGGGAATGGATTTTGATGGCGCCTGGTGTGGTGCCGTCGTTATTTGCCGCTGTGCAGGCTTTTGCTAAAGAAGGAGAGGGCGTTATTGTTCAGCCGCCCGTTTATTTTCCTTTTTTTTCGGCAGTAACGACTAATCGTCGCGAGTTAATATTAAATCCATTACACGTTGAGAACGGAAAATATCGTATTGATTTTGCCCATTTAGAACATTGCGCACAGCAGGGGGCGAAATTGTTGATGCTTTGTTCGCCGCATAACCCTGTTGGGCGAGTGTGGACTGAAATGGAGTTGCAAAATTTATTGCGCATTACTCGCCAGTATGATTTAACAATTCTATCGGATGATATTCATTGTGATCTTATCTATCCCGGCGAAAAGCACACTATGCTGGAGCGTTTAGCGCAGCCTGGCGATAAAATTATTACGGCTATCGCACCCAATAAAAGTTTTAATATTCCCGGTTTAGGTTTGTCAGCATTAATTATTCCTGATGCGGTGCAGCGCAATGCAATGAAACAAGTTTTTGAGCGCTTGCATGTTGGTAATAGCAATCCATTGAGCATTACCGCTTTTCAGGCAGCTTATTCCGAGGGAGATGCTTGGTTGGATGCGCTCATGACCTATCTACAAACAACGCGCGATTTTGTTGCTGAATATCTACGTGCATATCTACCGAGCATAAAGCTGATCAAACCAGAAGCAACGTATTTACTTTGGTTGGATTGTCGTGAGTTGGGCATGAATGATGTAGAGTTGCGCGATTTTTTTATCAAAGAATGCAAAGTGGGGATGAATCCCGGCACGGTATTTGGTGAAGGTGGCAGTGGTTTTATGAGAATGAACATTGGTACATCGCGTTTAATAATCGCACAGGCATTGGATTCCATTCGCGAAGTATTGAGTGCCTAGAGATTATTTGTGTGATTCTTAGAGGTGGGCTCAATATAATCATGAACCATCAACAATGAAATTCGTAAAAGGCTCATGTGGGTTTAGCTTTACGAACAAACCCAAAACGCAAGCTTAGTACATCACACAATTGCAGTATATCCAGATTCACTCTGCGCAAATGGTTAAAGCAATATGAAGATCATAATTTAGATAGGCTTAACGATTCTTCTAAGCGACCTCACAACTCTCCAAACGTCAACTGAATTGTGTTTTTTTTTCGTTAAGGGCAGTGCGTAAACTCGAAACTAGATGCATTCAAACTGAACTAAGAAAGAAGAGTTCTATTCAATAAACCAGTTTGACCTTCGTGAGTTTTAAACCAAGACACCTTCTGAGCCTGAGTGGCTGGCGATATTGCTACAACTGACAACGAGCGCATGACTTATTCAAGGGGAAAACAACAATCAATGTTGTTTGTAAACATTTCGATAAAATTCCAATTTGGAAACATGTGAGCTGTGAGTAAAAAACCGACAAAAAATAATTCAACTTTCCAAGCTATTAAAAGTTAAGAAAGCTGAAATCATCTATATGAATCACACAGATGATTCACCAAACAATTTTCTGTTTTTGATTTAAATTCCCGGCCCTGTAAACCCATCAATACTAAGGTCTATTAGCATTTCTTTTTCTGCTGAATTGTTGACGCCTTCGGCAATAATCATCATGCCTAGTGAATGCCCAATTTTACTGAGTCCTGCTAAAAATTGTTGATTGCCTGCATCGCTATTAATGTCGCGGATAATCGCACTATCAACTTTCAAATAATGTAAGCCTATATCCTGTAATTCACGAATTTGCGTAAATTCAAGGCCTACATGTTCCAGGCCTACACAACATCCAAGAATGCGCAATTCATTTGAAAAACCGCGCAGCTCGGCCATATGCCGCAATGCGCAAGATTCAGGAAACTCTAGCCATATTTGATGTGCGTTTTTTGCATGACTTAAAAGATTTAGCGCCTGCTCACGAAAGCGGGCACTACACAATGCATCGGCAGAAATATTAATTGCAATTTGCTTACTCTGCTCATCGGCTTTTACTAACGCAATTTTGATTACCTCTAAATCAATTGCAGGCATAATGCCTAAACGTACAGCCCAAGGCACAAAGTAACCAGCAGGCTGCCAAGCACCGTCTAATTCCATGCGTACCGGTGCTTCCATATGAAGTATCTCATTGCTCGGTGTTTTAACTGGGAATTGAGCCAATTGTAAGTGTTTATTTTCGAGCGCATAACTAATGGCTTCGCGCCATTCATTAAGATTTCTGTGCGCTAGTGGTTGGTTGTTGTTTAGTATAATTAATGCACGATTACCTTTGAGTTCTGCTTGCGCAAGTGCGCCGTCAAGTTTATGCAAAAGCTCATTGCGTTTCTCACCCAATTGATACGTACTGATTGCAATAGGCAGTTGAATGGTTTTTAACTCTTCTATATTTAATTGAGCATTTAGTTGCTCTGACAGTTCTGCGCCAACAGTTTCCGCTGAAGAGTGATTGGACATTATCAACATAAAGTCACTGCCATTCAAACGGCCCGCGTGGCTGCTTGGATATCGAGCGATAAAATGATGCAGTACGGCAGAAATTTGTAATAAGGCATGATCCGCTTGAGCTCTTCCTTGAAGGTTATTAATTTCGCTTAAATTCAAAAAACGTATGATCGCTATTACGCCTGAGTTGTCGCTATCTTCGCGAATTAATTTGCTTTCCAATAAATTAAGGAAATGATTGCGGTTGGGTAATTCGGTTAAAGCATCTAGTTGTGATTCGCGGCGTAACTTTTCCAATTGCTTGGTTTCTTTTTCAAGCATAAATTTTACGCTTTTTGAGAGTGTGTTCATGGCACGCACCAAGCGTTGGAACTCAGTGGTTTTGGGTTCGTCAGATGTTACAAACCGACGTTGACCAATGGCTTCAGCTTGTTTGATAACAGTATCTAATGGGCTGGCAATAAACTTTAAAATAACGGTGCCAAGTAATCCGCTCAAAAATGCGGCAATGACAAACCAACCTAATAACTGAGTTGTGCTATTCCACAAGGCTTGCCACGCATAACTTGACTGACTCTTAACTGTTAGTGTGCCAAATTGCTGCCATCCATTTTGCACTAATGCTACACCTGGCTCTGCATCAAAATTTACAAAATGGGTAAACCATGCTGGTGTATTGTATTGTTGTTTATCATTTTTATTTTCTTCAAAGTGGCGAGCTATTAATATTTTTTTATGTGGATCGGTCAGGACTATATATTCATAGTGGCCTGTATCGAATTGAGCGCTGATCATTAATTCAAGATTGACTAAATCTTTATCCATTTGTGACATGGATAGTGCCAATGAATTAGCGTTATCCATATTTTTTACGCGCAATTGTTCTTCTAAATAATTTTTAGCTGACATTAAACTGATCGCAAAACTCCCGCCCAGCGCGAGCAGAAGCATTACGATAATGCCAATCCAAAGTTGTTTTATTAATGACATAAATTCTCCGCTTTTTAAAAGCCTTCTTGTTTCATGCGTTCGAGCACATCGCGCCAGCGCGATAGACGTGCGGTGGGATCAATTTGTTGTATTTGACCTCCAACCCAGAGACCATCGCTATTAAAACTAAATACAGGTTTTAGATCCGTTCGTCTGTCGGCAGTTTCTATTGTAGATACTAAGCTGTCTAAAATAAGTGGTATTGAATCAGTTTGTGGATAGTAACCGAGCACCATATGTGCTTGAAATACTCTGCTTGTTGGTCCGCCGATTTGGGCTTTGACGTAGATGAGCCGCAAGTGCTCTGCGCTAATGCCTAATTGAATAAGGGAAAAATATTTAGCGATTGCATAGTCTTCACAATCACCTGCGCCAGTCCCTAAGGTTTCGAGTGGCGTAGCCCAATAATCAGTTTGCTTCCAATTGACAATATCTTCTTCAAAGCGAATATTGCTATTAAAAAAATTATTTATGTCATTAATTTTTTCCGTTGCATTTTTACTTTTATTGGCTTCTAACATGTTTTCCCATAGGTGCAATCTATTTATACCTGCAGCACCAAAACGAACGCGCATGGAGGCTTCTAATTTGTCGGTATTAAGTGTTGCAGAACACATTAGACCGTATAAAAGCAATCCGAGCGTTAGCAGTCGGGGATGATTCGTTTTTTTGGCAAGCGAGTACACCCAACTTTGGCATTTTAGCCAAAGGTGAATAAACGAAAGTGAAAGGCAGGGTAATGCAGTCAAAATAAAATGAAAGGCCAATATTTAAGGATGCCTTGAGTATAGACAACTATTGAGAAATGCTAGTTTTTTAAGCTCTTTCTTGATTAATCGGAAGTTGGCCAGATGGTTATGAGTTGTTTATCTGACTTTCCAGAACTTCTGCATTTCGATAAACATAAATGAAGAGGTCCAGGCAATTAGGACTACACCTGTTAAAGCCTCTAGACCACTTAGAAAGCGTATGTTGCCTATAGGATGAACATCTCCAAAACCTAAAGTGGTGTAGCAAGTGAAGGAGAAGTATGCGCAATCGAGAAGACTGTTGCTGATTGGCCCAACCAGCTCCCCAAATTGATGGAGTTTCAATAACGCATAAATACCAAAGGCAAATAACCAAATTTCGATGACGTGCGCAAAAAGTGCACCAAATACACCAAATAAAATACTCAGGCGTCGGTTAATCGGCAATTTCGGTATTGTCAGTGAGAGTAGATTAAGCACCTCAAAATGAATGAGTACTGCTAACCCAACCAGTAGGCTATTGATGAAAAGAACTAATAGCATGGCATGAAATCCGGCTGAAAAATATTTTATAAGGGACCATTACTTAAGTTGAGTCTGTGTAATGATAGTTTATAGTATGCATAAGTGGCGGTTAGCTGAATAGGCATATCTTACATCAGTTAAATTGACCAACTGACCTTAGTTAATCCATTATGGTTAATCCTCAGCAACCCAACATTGGATAATCAACATGAAAATAACCGCCCTCATATCCTTTACTGTTATCGCAATTATTCTAATAGGTTGCACAACAACTCAGGGTACTACACCGCAAGAAAAGCGTCAGGCAGAGTTAAATATGCGTACGCAAGTCTTAACTGAACTTTATAAATTGCAACCAGATGCTAAGGCTCAAATTGCCGCGTCACCCGGTTATGCCGTATTTAGTAATGCCAATGTAAATGTGTTATTTGCAAGCGTTGGTGCAGGTTATGGTGTGATTGAAAATAAATGCACGAAAAAAACCATTTATATGAAAATGGGTGAGGCGGGGATAGGGTTGGGATTGGGCGTCAAAGATTTTCGTGCAGTCTTCATTTTTAAAACTCAAGAATCGTTAGAGGCTTTTATTGATAATGGCTGGGAGTTTGGTGGTCATGCTGATGCAGCAGCCAAAGCCGGTGATAAGGGTGCAGCAGTTGGAGGTGAGGCTTTGATCAATGGTGTGACAATTTATCAAATCACAGAAAGTGGTTTGGCGTTACAGGCTACACTAAAGGGAACTAAATATTGGAAGGATACAGAATTGAATTAATATCGAATGACTTTTATGATCATTCGATATTCCAGCTTAAAAGACTAGTATTTTTTTCATCAACATGAAGCGCCCAGGCTAGGTGATGCCAGTCACCTAGTACAATACGTTCCGCGGGCTTATTGCTGACAGATAATGCATGGCGCGCAGGGCGATGTGTGTGGCCGTGAATCATGCGTGTTACATTTGCTTTAGTCATTACATCGATAACTTCTGCTGGAGTAACGTCCATAATGTCTTCTGCTTTTAAGCTGTTCATTGCTTGGCTTTTTTCTCGCAGTTGAGCAGCTAAGGCGCGGCGTGCGGCGAGGGGCTGCGCGAGAATATGTTGTTGCCATTGCGGATTACGTACCTGCTGGCGAAACGTAATATAGTCGGTATCGCCTGTACACAAACTATCGCCATGTAATAAAAGTGTGGGGCAGCCGTATAAATTTATTACGGTACCTTCGTCAATTAATTGCGCCCCTGCTTGAGTCGCGAAGTTCTTACCTAATAAAAAATCGCGGTTACCGTGCATTAAAAAAATTTGTGTGCCCACATTCGCTAGGGTTTTTAATTCACGAGCAACTTCTGCATTTAACGCCGTATCGTCATCGTCTCCAATCCAAGCATCAAAAAAGTCACCCAAAATATAAAGAGCTTCTACACCCTGAGCTTGCGTATGCAAAAAATGAAAAAATGCCCGCGTAAGCTGCGGGCGTGTTTCGTGAAGATGCAAATCTGATATAAACAGTGTTGCCATAATTATTCAGAAATGGTGACGTTTTGAATGGTGACGGCTTCCACAGGAACGTCTTGATGAAAGCCTTTGCTGCCGGTTTTTACCCCTTTAATTTTATTAACAACGTCCATACCCTCGGTGACTTTACCAAACACAGCGTAACCCCAACCTTGCGCGCTTTTACCGCTATGATTTAAGAAGTTATTGTCTTTTACGTTGATAAAAAATTGTGCAGTAGCGCTATGAGGATCGTTAGTTCGCGCCATGGCAAGAGTGCCAGTTAAATTTTTCAAACCATTGTCTGCTTCATTTTGGATTGGGTCGCGCGTTTTTTTCTTTTCGCTCATATCTTCGGTCATGCCACCACCCTGGATCATAAAACCATCAATCACACGGTGGAAAATAGTACCGTTGTAAAAACCCTCTTCAGCGTATTGTTTGAAATTGGCGGCTGTGTTCGGTGCTTTCTCGAAATCCAGTTCAATCGTGATGTCACCGTAGTTAGTGTGTAAAGTAATCATGGTAATGCTCCCTTAGCAAGATGGGCAAAAAATGGGCGAAACAAACGAAGAGTTCAGCCGTAAAAAGCGGGTATGATACGCGCTCAATGAAGGTGAAGGAACTTTCAAACTCACTAAATTTGTAAAAAGCGAGAACGAGTCATGCAGCGCGGTAAATTTTTAACCATAGAAGGCACTGAAGGTGTGGGTAAAAGCACCAATTTGGCCTTTGTTCGCGATTGGTTGGGGCGCCAAGGGATAGAGGTGGTGGTTACTCGTGAGCCTGGAGGTACGCCACTTGCGGAAGAAGTTCGTCATTTATTACTGGCGAAGCGGGATGAAACCGTGGATGAAACCGCAGAGTTACTCTTAGTTTTTGCTGCACGCGCTCAGCATATCGCTCGTGTGATTAAGCCAGCACTGGCGCGTGGAGCTTGGGTGCTGAGTGATCGTTTTACCGACGCTACCTTTGCCTATCAAGGTGGAGGTAGAGGTTTAAATCAAGCCGTTATTGCCCAATTAGAGCAATTAGTACAGGGTGAATTGCGTCCAGATTTAACCCTAATTTTGGATATAGATGTGCAATTAGGTTTGGAGCGCGCTCGTCAACGTGGTGAACTTGATCGTTTTGAAAGTGAAACTGTCGGATTCTTTGAGCGAGTTCGCGCTGTCTATCAGCGCCGTGCCAGTGAGGCCTCCGGGCGCTATGCGCTTATAGATGCCAGCCAAGCTTTATTGGATGTGCAATCTGATCTAGAAAAAGTCTTACAACGATTATTCTAACTTGGCATTTAAGTGCGCAAAGTTTGCTTATCGTAGAAGCACTGGCTAGAGTGTAAATGGCTGGCTCTTATTTACGGTGCATTTAAGCCTTAATCAGCTTTATTGCCCAGCTTGAAAAATTCCAACCAACACTGATGACAACAAAAATGGTGAAAGATATGCGTAAGAACGAATCAGGCTTCACTCTGATTGAATTGATTGCGGTTGTGGTGATTATAGGGATTTTAGCGGCAACGGCATTGCCCAAGTTTGTGGATTTAACCAGCGATGCGCGAACTGCGAAATTAAATGCAGCTTTGGGGGCTCTAAAGTCAACCGCTGCTATGACGCATGGTAAGTATTTGGTTAACGCGACCAGCCCCCAAACCTTTGAGGGTGTATCCGTGACTTTTGTGAATAATTATCCAGATGCGGCCAGCATTGCTGCAGTATCGGGTCTTGCAGCGCCTGATTATACGATTACTACGGCTGGCACCACCATGACAGCAACTATAATAACAAACTGTTCTGTGAGTTATACCGAAGCAGCAACCGCTATATTACCGCCAACCTTTGCGACTACTACGACTGGTTGCTAGGTTCATACGGACGGTAACAGTTGAAAACACAGGGGCCAAATACCCTGTGTTTTTTTCGTGCTTCGTTTTAGAAGAACTAAAACTCGGCGAGGCATTCCACCTCAATTTTGTGGCGCAAAATAGGGTGGGTCAGCTGGATGTGTTGAGCGTGCAGCAAAAGGCGCGGTGCTTGTGCTTGAATTTCTGGCGGTGAATACAGTTGATCGCCCAACATTGGGTGCCCAAGGCTCAACATATGGACGCGCAATTGGTGGGTGCGACCGCTAACTGGCTCTAGATGTACGCGAGTACAATTGTTAATTTCATCGCGCGCCAAGACCTTATAGCGTGTGTGGGCAGATTTGCCGTGTTCGAAGCACACTTTTTGTAGTGGGCGATTGGGCCAATCGCAAATCAGCGGCAGCTTTATTTCTCCTTCATCATCTGCAACCAAGCCGCTCACTATAGCAATATAGCGCTTATGAATTCCCTTGGCTTCAAATTGCTTGGTAAGAATTTTTAGGCTCATGTAATTTAATGGGAACATCACAATGCCCGATGTGCCTTGATCTAAACGATGTACTACACGTGCATTAGGGTTAAATTTGAGCGCACGATTGATCAGGCAATCCTGCTTTTCTGGTCCTTTTCCGGGTACTGTGAGTAATCCGGCAGGTTTATTGACGATCATCAAATCATCATCCAGGTGAAGAATATCCAAGCCGAATTCGTTCATAAGTAAGCTAATAAAGCACTATCTGGAAAAAGGGTGGCGATTATCGCAAATCCCTACACAAATTGCGAAGCAAGCTTATTTGTAAGTATTAGGCGCGATTGGTAAGCTGGCGGCCTTTAGATTTTCGGGCGTATATATGTCAGATTTTCCGTTGCATCCTTACCCATGGCAATTGCAAGAGTGGCAGCAGTTGAACCAGCAAATTGTTGCAAAAAAATTGCCTCATGCGTTGATGTTTGCGGGCGCGAGGGGAATTGGCAAGCGCCATTTGGCGGAGTCTTTAGCGCAGTTGTTGTTATGTTTGGCACCTATAGAAGGTACACCTTGTGGCAAATGTCGTGGTTGTCTGCTTAACAAAGTACAAAATCATCCAGACTTTATTGTGGTGGAACCCGAAGAGGGTGCTAAGGGTATAAAAGTTGATCAAGTGCGCGCGCTTATTGATGACTTGGCTAAAACTGCCCAACAAGGTGGTTATAAGGTAGTGGTATTAGAGCCTGCCGAGGCCATGAATACTAATGCTGCTAACGCACTCCTTAAATCCCTAGAAGAGCCCGCTCAAAATACCTTGTTAATTTTGGTCTGCCATACCCCCAGTGCGGTTTTACCGACGATTCGCAGTCGCTGTCAAATGCGTCTATTGGCAACGCCCAATAGCGAGCAAGTTATACATTGGCTTAAACCACTCATGGCTGGCAGCCATATTCCTGTGGAAAAAGTAATGGAAGCCGCTGGCGGTGCACCCTTGACGGCATTGTCTTATTTGGAAGGTGATGCGCTTGAACAGCGCGATGCTTGGATGCTTAATTTCATTCGTCTAAGTTCTGGCCAAATTTCAGCCATAGAGGTGGCCGCTCAATGGCAGAAGGAAGATGTTACCGCCTTGGTAGGTTGGTTTTTGGGATGGCTGCATGGATTAATGCGCTGGCAGCTTGGTGTAGAACAGGTGCTTATTAGTCAAATGCCACAGGATTTACGCGATCGATTAGCTAAGATTCCACCTGCGTTACTGCACAGGTTTTTGGAGAAAATTTTGCTCGCAAAGCGCCAATTACTGGGTAGCTCCAACCCTAATAAGCAATTATTGTTGGAGGAGATGCTACTGGATTGGGGTGCTTTATTGCGTGCTGCCAAATAAAAAAGCCGAGCCTGGCGGTAAATACTACACCATGGGCAACTGGACAGGGCTACACTAATACATTATGTTTCAGCCTATAGAATTCGGACGGACGATCTTATGCAAGCGATAGGTGGTGGTGCCCGCAACGGCATACTCTCTCTTACCATTAAAGACAAAGCCGTATTGTACGCGGCCTACATGCCCTTTGTGAAAAACGGCGGCATGTTTATACCCACCAGTAAAAGTTATAAGTTGGGTGATGAAGTATTTATGTTACTGAGTTTGATGGAGGAACCGGAAAAAATCCCCGTTGCCGGTAAAGTGATTTGGGTAACGCCGCGCGGTGCACAAGGCAACCGTGCTGCAGGAATAGGTGTGCAATTTACCGATCACGATAATACCGCCATCACTAAAATTGAAAATTATCTTGCTGGTTCGCTAACGTCTGATAAGCCAACTCATACTATGTAAGTTAAATTCATAGAGTGCCCAAGGGCGCGATTTATCGCGCCCTCATTTTTTATCACAGATGCATTTGCCATTATTGAATAAGTGCTCGCGAAGTAAATTTTTATTATGTTAATCGACTCTCATTGTCACCTAGACCGCATCAACCTTGACCGTTACAACGGCAATCTACATGAAGCTATTGCTGCTACTAGCGAACGCGGCGTCCAACAAATGCTCTGCATTAGTGTCAGTTTGGATAATATTCAAACTGTGATTGATATAGCCCAAACTCATTCTAGAGTTGTTGCCTCCGTGGGAGTTCATCCGTGTGATGTAAAAGAGGGCACAGCAACCGCTGAGCAATTAATCCAGTGGGCCGCACAACCAAAAGTAGTTGCTTTGGGTGAAACTGGTTTGGATTATCACTACGAAACGGAAAGTAAAGACTTGCAGCACGAAAGTTTTGCGTTGCATCTGGATGTAGGTAAAAAAATTGGCTTGCCTGTAGTGGTTCATACGCGTGAAGCAAAAGCCGATACGCTTAATTTAATTAAGCAACATGGCAGCCTTGAGCATGCTGGCGTATTGCATTGCTTTACTGAAGATTGGGAAATGGCGAAGGCGGCGTTGGATTTAAACTACTATATTTCCATATCCGGTATTGTCACGTTTAAAAATGCCGAGCAAATTCGCAATGTGGTGCGTAATATGCCGCTGGATCGTTTGTTGGTGGAAACAGATTCCCCTTATCTAGCGCCCATTCCTTATCGCGGTAAACCTAACGAACCTAAATATGTTTACGAAGTCGCGCAATTTATTGCTGATCTTCGCGGTATGTCCTTGCCCGATTTTGCCGCGCAAACGACAGAAAATTTTTATCGTTTATTCAGCAAGGCCAAACAATATTTGCCTGCTTAAAAATTAATGCAGCTTTAACAGAGACGATTATGAACGCTCAACAAATTAAAATTATGCTCGATTTGCAAGATAGTATGAATACCAAAGTTAACGCGAATTGGCAGCAGCAAGGCTATGAATGGTATCGCGCAATTTGGGTTGAGTGCGCAGAATTGTTAGACCACTACGGTTGGAAGTGGTGGAAAAAACAATCGCCTGATACCGAACAAGTAGCCTTGGAATTAATTGATATTTGGCATTTTGGTTTGAGTATTTTGTTGCAAAGCGGCACCGCACCGGAGTTGTTGGTCGCAAAAATTCAAGAACAACTTATTATTCAAACCGATGAAAAAGATTTTCGTCATGACCTAGAAGCATTTGTTGCCGCCACTTTACGTGATCACCAATTTCACATAGGCCTATTCGGGCGTTTAATGGCGGGTATCGATATGAGTTTTGACCAACTTTATCGTGGTTATGTGGGCAAAAATGTCTTGAATTTTTTTCGTCAAGATCACGGCTATAAAGATGGCAGCTATCGCAAGCATTGGCATGATGGGCGTGAAGATAACGAACACTTGGTGGAGGCCGTACAAAGTTTGGATGCTGCCAAGCCAGAGTTTAAAGATGAGTTGTATGTAGCGCTCAAATTCCGTTATTCAATTTAACTTGTTGCGTTTATTTCTCCGAGTGCTTATTCGGTAGCCTTAAGGTTCATTGCAGTGCTAAATCTATCTAAAATGGAGATAGTTAAATCAGATGAAATTTCTTGCCGAATCACTATAATGCAGACCCATTACCAGACACACAATGTCATAAATTCTTTGTAATATCTCTTTTCTAAACAAGTTGGAGTCCTACCGTGAAAGCACCCGTAAGAGTTACCGTCACCGGCGCCGCTGGCCAAATCAGCTACTCGTTGTTGTTCCGCATCGCTGCGGGCGACATGTTGGGCAAAGATCAACCAGTTATTCTGCAATTGTTAGAAATTACCCCAGCTCTTAAAGCCCTTCAAGGCGTGGCGATGGAATTAGACGATTGTGCATTCCCTCTATTGGCGGGCATTGTGACCACCGATGATGCAAATGTGGCTTTCAAAGATACAGATTACGCATTACTGGTAGGCGCACGTCCACGTGGTCCAGGTATGGAACGTAAAGACTTGTTGGCTGCTAACGCTGCTATTTTCTCTGTGCAAGGTAAGGCGATTAATGATCATGCTTCGCGCAACATTAAAGTGTTGGTGGTAGGTAATCCAGCTAATACCAATGCCCTTATTGCTCAACGCAATGCGCCAGATATCAACCCACGTCAATTTACGGCAATGACTCGTTTGGACCACAATCGCGCACTGTCACAATTGGCAACTAAAACGGGTACCAGTATCAATGACATTACGAAAGCGTTAATTTGGGGTAACCACTCATCAACACAATATCCAGATCTGCACAACACCTTGGTAAATGGCAAACCAGCCTTGAGCTTAGTTGATCAAGCATGGTACGAAGCAGATTACATCCCAACCGTACAACAACGTGGTGCGGCCATTATTGCGGCGCGCGGGGCATCCTCAGCTGCTTCGGCGGCAAATGCTGCCATTAACCACATTCGTGATTGGGCTCTGGGTACTCCGGCGAACGATTGGGTGAGCATGGGTGTATACAGTGATGGTAGCTACGGCATTGAGAAAGGCCTTATCTATTCATTCCCTGTTGTTTGCAAAAACGGCGATTGGGAAATTGTTCAAGGTTTGGATATCAACGATTTTTCTCGCGCTAAAATGCAAGCTACTGAAAAGGAACTACAGGAAGAGCGCGATGCTGTTTCTGATTTGTTGCCAGCTTAATAAAGAAACATTCTTTATTTTTAAAAAGCCATCGTTATTGCGATGGCTTTTTTGTTTCTGCGGTCTCATTTCTTCAACTGGCCCCAAAATTTTTATTTCGTGGTGGTTTTTATTGTTAATTCATTTATTGTTATATTCTGGGATAAATTTAAATGCCTCTTTTCAAGGCGTTGCAAGGCAAACAGCCTAGGTTTTAGAGCATGCTGAAATTTTTTGTGCGTATTCTTTTTTGCATAATTTTGACATTCATTAGCGCAATAGCATTTGCGAAAAATTTTTATGTTGCAACTACAGGTAGTGATAGTAACCCCGGCACATTTGAACTGCCATTTTTAACAATACAGGCAGCGGCGAATCTGAGTGAGCTTCAGGCAGGTGATGTCGTCATTATTCGTTCAGGAATTTATCGTGTTTCTGGAGATCACGCGCTTGTTATTTCTCGTTCGGGTTCGAGCGCCGGAGGATATATTACGTTTAAAAGTGAAGTTCCTTTGGGGGCTAAGATTATTGCAACAAGCGGTTACGATATTATTTATATATCGGCCAATTATATTGAAATGAGTGGATTGGATGTGAGTGGTGAAGTAGAGGGACATTGTATAGAGTCATACAATGCGCACCACATTCGCATTATTGGAAATAATCTTCACGACTGTGGCGGCAGTGGTTTTCAAGGAAATGCAGGTGACTATTGGTTTGTGGAAGGTAACCGTGTCACTGGAAACTCACATACCAATCGCTTCGCCACCAGTGGCATTTCTCTCTATCAGGCGCGAGCCATTTCAGACGATATTCCCATCATTCATAATGTGGTGCGCAATAATATTACTTACAATAATATTGAGTTGACGTCAGGTGCACACCCACACGGATGGTAATGGAATTATTATGATTTTCATAATGGACAAAATGGTAGTGCAGCAGGAAATTATCCCTTTAAAACGCTCGTGGAAAATAATCTATCCTATTTTAATGGTGGCAAAGGCATTCAAGTGTATGTATCAGATCATGTTATCTTGAGAAACAACACTGTGTATTGGAATAACAGGGATCTCCTCAACAAAGGAACATGGCGTGGTGAAATTAATTTGCAGAATGCATCTGATGTGAAAGTGATAAATAATATTGCCTGTACCAACGATTTATTTAATGCAAATAACACCGCAATTTTACAAGAAGGTGGACAGAATAATATTTGGCTTAACAATCTCACCTACAATGGGCATCAGGGTAAAGCATCGGTACATGGAAATATTCTAGGTAACAAGAATAAATTTGGGATAAATCCGCAGTTTGTCGCTCCGAATACCTCGGCATCAGCGAATTTTCAGTTGCAGTCTAATAGCCCAGCAATTAATGCTGGAACTAGTCTATATGATTTATCTGCAATTGACTTGGCATTAACACCGCGCGTAAAGGGGGATGAGGTTGATATAGGTGCGTATGAATTTGATGTATTAAGCACTTCTCGAAAATAGCTACAGCTAAAGTTTATTTGGTCGGCTTCGTTATTCCTGAGTGAGTTCATAAAATTGTGCGCTGGTGATTTGAATTAAATCCTTGGGTTTTAATTCAATCTCTAAACCGCGGCGACCAGCACTTACAAAAATGCTGGTTTGTAGTTGTGCTGATTGATCTATAAATGTTTTCAAGCGTTTTTTCTGTCCGATTGGACTTACACCGCCTAATACATATCCACTTATACGCTCTACATCGCCTTTATTGGCCATGACTGCTTTTTTGGCTCCTGCTACTTTAGCGATTTGCTTCATGCTGAGCATCTCGGCAACGGGAATAATCCCCACGGCATAATCTTTCCCGTCTAGCATAACAACCAATGTTTTAAATACCCGATGCGGCTCTACTCCCATTTTTTCGGATGCTTCTAATCCATAAGATTCAGCGGCAGGGTCATGGGAATATTCATGAATTTTGAAAGTTATTTTGGCTTTTTCAAGTAATTTAGTGGCTGGAGTCATTTTTATTATCCGAGCTATTTTTTGTGATTAAGTATGTCGAAAATAGGGTTTTTGCATGGATGCCACTTTGGTCAAGAAACTCAAAACGACTTCGATAAAGACTGCGCTTTTTTGAGGGTACTTCACTCAAGTCTTTACGCGGTGTAATGGCCGCTAATTTTAAATAAGGTGTATTTTTAATCGGCTGTGCACCTTGTTCTTGGAGAAAGTCGGCAATCGCTTTTCTATCGATTATTTTTTTGCTCCAAATATTATCTATTTCAAATGTAATAATTTGCTGAATACCCAAGGTTTCTGCGTACCAGCGCAATAATTGCATGCCCATATTTTGAGGCCGTAAACCCCAAAAAGTTTTGGTGAATAGGCGATTGGCTTCAAGTGTATTTTTTCCACCTTGAATGGTGCTAACACATAAGCTTGGTTCACCTTGGTATTCCATTAACCAGAAAATAATTTTTAATAATATTTCGCCATCCATTTCCATTGTTAACCACAAGTAACCTTCACGAATAACATCATGGTGGTAACTAATACGACAAGAAAATTGCTTAGCATTCGCGATAAAAGTAATCGGTTGGACTTGTTCGGTATAAAAACCTATCAATGTATCGGTATTATGCAATCTTTCAAGTAACGTAAAGTGCGATCTCATGAAAAACAGTCGCTCTGTGTTGGTGCTACCTTTATAAAAGCACCGGCGTAATTGTTGTTTGTAAATGTCCTCTTTAAATCGTGGCAGTGTCATGAGTATTTTACGAAACTCATTTTCAGCAAAGAAAGACTCTATTTCATCAAGCAAGTTATTGTGAAATAAATACATTCTCAGTGCATATTTTAAAGCGCTGAATCGATTTTTATTTTCATTGTTGTCTTTAAATGTCGATGCCAAAGCTAAGTGTTGTGAAAATGTCGCCATAAAGAACTCTGAAATATGAAAGGCTTACTTTTAACTGATTTTGTTAGATTTTGCTAGATTGCGTAGATTTTTCGATAGTTATTTCTATGTTGATAGTGGCGATTTTTTGTGGTTTCCTTATCTAGACTGCGGTTTCTTCAAAAATAAGAGTCATTGAATTTGTTGTTTTTGTTGGTGTTTATTGTCCAATTAAGGTCGCCCAAGATCATGGAACTATAAAAAACATAAAGAAAGTCGTTATAGCAGGTGGCGCTACAGAGGTGATGATTCCCAAGATGCTCACTATTACTGCCCAACCTTTAATATTATGCGTTAATAAATCGTATATGCTTGATGGCTGTACATCCTTGTCTAGGTGATTTTTTCTGATGGGGATTTCATAATATTAGACGGGTAATAGGTATTACGTAGAATCATAAAGGGGGTTTCAATAAATCTATACAGTAACCAACCTGCCAACAAGCTTATCCCCATAATAATAAAAACGCCTAACGCAGATTTTACATCTATATTCTGTTCAGCTAATGGTTTCATTAAAAGCTTGAATATAGGTTTATGGATTAAATAAATCGCATATGACCAGAGCGCAATTGAAGTTGCGCCCGGGATTTTTACTTTATTAAGTAGAGATGTAGGGGAAAGTGCAGCAAATGTTAATAACGCAAAGCTAAGTGCTACGAGGGAATAGCCAAAGGTACTTAAAAAGAAGTTGTAGCCATTCGCTTCCGTTGAGTGAAAATGAGGGTAGGCATAAAAAAATGTAGCTGTAGTAATAACGCCTAGAATAAATACCCAATTTGCATGCTTGAGCCATCGGTTGAATAGCGCGGGGTGAAAGTTTTTCAGCAGAGCAATAGCAATTCCCGGTAATAACTCATCAAAGCGGGTGAAGCTTGAGTAATAAATATGTCCAAAATAATCACTTGCGCTAATGGCTGATTCACCATAATTGAACCAAATGTAAATGCGAGTCGCCAGCCCTGCAATGAGTCCCGTCAGTATCATTAGCCATGCTAAGGAGATCACCTTTCGACTTTTGGCAATTAATAAAATAATGAATGGAAAGGTAATATAAAATTGCTCTTCAATACAAAGCGACCAAGAATGAGAGAAGGTCACCATGGGGCGAAATTCTAAGTTCTGTGTGAAGGTTAAAAACTTCCATATAGGTGCAGTTGTCACACCGTTTAGTGTGTCAGGGAAAATAAAGTAAAGCAGGAATACCACATAATAATTTGGTAGCGTACGTAAAAAGCGACGAATATAAAACTGTTTAAGAGAGAAGTTTTGTTGTTTTTTTACTGCTGAAAAAACTTGATTGCCAATTAAATAACCGCTTAATACAAAAAATAAATCGACACCCATCCAACCAATGCGAGTGATATAACCGAAGGTGTTTTCGTTAGAAACTACCACCATGTAATGAAACAATAAAACAATGATGATTGCAAAGGCTCGTAGTGTATCTAAGCCTTGTAATCGAGGTGAAGTTACAGTGTTCATTTTTTCCTTGTTACTTAAAACTTATAAAGTGTTGGAATTATAAAACTTGTTATCTTTGCTTTACTGAGTGGTTAGTTTTGGTACGGCGGGTTCAAAGGGGCTAGATTATCGCTAGCCCCTTTGAACATTACTCTGCCGTCCCCGGTTCATACGCCAATACTGGGCTCATCCAGCGCTCAATCTCCTGAATGCTCACACCTTTACGCTTTGCTAAACTTTCTACCTGATCTTTTTCAATTTTTCCGGTATTAAAATATTCGGCTTGTGGGTGTGAGAAATACCAGCCGGATACAGCGGCAGTTGGTAGCATTGCGAAATGCTCAGTGAGTGTAATACCTGTAGTGTCAGTTGCTTTCAGCAAATTAAACAGCTGTGTTTTTTCTGTGTGATCTGGACATGCAGGGTAACCCGGTGCGGGGCGAATGCCTTTGTATTTCTCGCTGATTAAATCTTCATTGCTCAGATTTTCTTCGCGGTCATAGCCCCAGAATTCTTTACGTACACGTTGATGCATGTGCTCGGCGAAAGCTTCGGCTAAACGGTCTGCCAGCGCTTTTACCATAATGGAGTTATAGTCGTCGCCAGCATCTTGGTATTGCTTGGCAAGTTCTTCTGCACCAATGCCAGTGGTAACGGCGAAACCACCAATGTAATCCTGCTTGCCAGATTCTTTAGGCGCAACAAAGTCTGCCAGTGAATAATGTGGTTTGGTTTCCATACCTTGTTTTAAATGTTGTTGGCGAATGTGGTGCAAACTGGAAATTTGCTTTTCGTGTTCGTCATAAACGGCTATGTCGTCACTATTAATGGTATTGGCTGGCCAGAAGCCAATTACTCCATTGGCATGGATAAGTTTCTCATCAATTAATTTGCGCAACATGGCTTGAGCATCTGCAAACAGATTGCGTGCCGCTTCGCCGACAATTTCATCTTCCAAAATGCGCGGATATTTTCCAGCGAGATCCCAGCTGATAAAGAACGGTGTCCAATCAATGTAATCAACCAGTGTATTGAGATCATAATCTTCAAACACTTTCACGCCAGTGAAGGCTGGGGTGGGTGGAGTGTAATTATTCCAATCCAGTTTTAACCCTTTAGCTACAGCTTCAGGGTAAGTGCGTACGGTGCCTCGTGGTTTGCGATTGGCGTTGCGTTCACGTACTTCAACATATTCTTGTTTTAAGTCTGCTACAAATTTGGGGCGCAACTCATCGGATAACAATGTGCTGGCAACACCGACTGCGCGTGATGCATCAGCCACATAAACGACTTGATTGAGTTTAAATACTGGGTCAATTTTAACGGCTGTGTGGGCTTTAGATGTCGTCGCTCCGCCAATCATCAGTGGTTTATTAATACCGCGACGCTCCATTTCTCGACCAACAAATACCATCTCATCAAGGGATGGGGTGATCAAACCTGAAAGACCGATAATGTCGCAGTTTTGTTGAATGGCGGTGTCCAAAATTTTATCGCAAGGCACCATTACCCCAAGGTCAACCACTTCAAAGTTATTGCACTGTAAGACCACACCGACAATATTTTTTCCAATGTCATGAACATCGCCTTTCACAGTCGCCATTAAAATTTTACCGTTGGGTTTTGATGCTTCGGTTTTTTCGGACTCAATAAACGGTTGCAAATAAGCAACGGACTGTTTCATTACGCGCGCTGATTTCACCACTTGTGGTAAAAACATTTTACCTTCGCCAAATAAATCGCCCACCACATTCATGCCGTCCATTAATGGACCTTCAATGACATCGAGTGGGCGAGGGTAATGTTGGCGTGCCTCTTCGGTATCCGCTTCAATGTGGGCGTTAATGCCTTTTACTAAAGCGTGTTCAATACGTTTGGCAATAGGCCATGAGCGCCATTCGGCATCTTCTTTCACTTCGCCGGTTGAGCCATCGCCACGATATTTTTCGGCGATATCTAACAACGCTTCTGTGCCGCCGCTGTGACGGTTAAGAATAACGTCTTCAACTTTGTCTTTTAATTCTTGCGGCAAATCATCGTAAACAGCTAATTGACTAGCATTTACGATACCCATGTTCATACCAGCTTTAATGGCGTGATAAAGAAAAACAGAGTGAATAGCTTCACGCACAGGATTATTGCCGCGGAAGGAAAAGGATACGTTGGATACACCACCGCTGACACCTGCGTGTGGTAAATTTTGACGAATCCAGCGTGTGGCTTCAATAAAATCTACGGCGTAATTGTTGTGTTCTTCAATGCCGGTTGCTACCGCAAATATATTGGGATCGAAAATAATATCTTCTGGCGGGAAATTTAATCTATCGACGAGTGTACGGTAAGAGCGCTCACAAATTTCTTTTTTGCGCTCTTGCGTGTCCGCTTGGCCTTTTTCATCAAACGCCATGACCACTACCGCAGCGCCGTAACGCATGCAGAGTTTGGCTTTTTCTAAAAATTCTGCTTCGCCTTCTTTTAGGCTAATGGAGTTTACAATGGGTTTACCTTGAATACATTTTAAACCAGCTTCAATGACGTTCCATTTGGATGAATCCACCATGATAGGAACGCGCGCGATATCTGGTTCGCCCGCAATTAAATTTAAAAAACGCACTATGGCTTTTTCGGCATCTAACATGCCTTCGTCCATGTTAATGTCGATAATTTGCGCACCGTTTTCAACTTGCTCTAAGGCAACTTCCAGTGCGGTAGAGTAATCCTCTTCCACAATTAATTTTTTAAAGCGCGCTGACCCTGTTACGTTGCAGCGCTCGCCCACGTTCACGAAAAGTGAATCTTTGGTGATATTGAACGGCTCTAACCCTGACAGTCTGCATGCGGGTTCAATGTTTGGAATATTGCGCGGTGGGTATTTTGCAACTGCATCGGCAATGGCTTTGATGTGTGTCGGCGTAGTGCCGCAGCAGCCGCCGATAATATTGAGGAATCCACTTGCAGCAAACTCTTCGACGATTTCCACCATTTCTTGCGCAGTTTGATCGTATTCGCCGAATTCATTGGGCAAGCCTGCGTTTGGATGTGCCGATACAAAGCAGTTGGCAACGCGCGATAATTCTTGCACATATTGGCGCAATTCTTTGGCGCCCAATGCGCAGTTCAAGCCCATGGTTAAAGGTTTAGCATGCGCGAGCGAATTGTAAAAGGCTTCAGTGGTTTGGCCGGAAAGTGTACGGCCAGAGGCATCGGTAATGGTGCCAGAAATCATAATGGGCAATTCAAAACCGTGATCATCAAAATATTTTTTTACCGCAAACACAGCTGCTTTGGCATTGAGGGTATCGAAGATGGTTTCAATTAATAATAAATCGGCACCACCTTTCACTAAGCCATCAATCGCTTCTAAATAGTTTTCAACCAGTAAGTCAAAGGTGACGTTGCGTGCCCCCGGATCATTCACATCTGGTGAAATAGAGCAGGTACGGCTGGTTGGGCCGAGTACACCTGCCACGAAGCGTGGTTTCGCGGGGTTTTGTGCGGTCATTTCATCGCAAAGATCGCGCGCTAATTTAGCCGAGGCGAAGTTTAACTCATGCACTAGGTCTTCCATGTCGTAATCAGCCATGGAGATGCGTGTGGAGTTGAAGGTGTTGGTTTCCAGAATATCTGCGCCAGCTTCAAGATAGGCGCGTTGAATTTCGCGGATAACGTCAGGTTTGGTAATCGACAGGAGGTCGTTATTGCCGGCGATATCCATGTGGTAATGAGCAAAGCGGGCGCCGCGGTAATCCGTTTCTTGCAGCTTATAACTTTGAATCATGGTACCCATGCCGCCATCTAGAATGAGAATGCGCTGGTGAATGGCTTCATGCAGTGTGTGGATGCGGGCAATACGGGCGTGGTTGTCAGTGCTCATGGAAAACCTGTCTTCAATGTACGGCGAAAAATGGCGCCGATTCTACCAGAGTTTGGCCAAAATACGGATCATATCCCCCAATGGTCTAGACAATAGCGGGACTCAATAAGGTGGATAGGTTAATTTTTTAGTACTTCACCCAAAACGCGGTTTTTATCGACTATATGATAGGGTAGAATAATAGTTGAGTAATTTAATCAGGTATCCCGATTCTGGGTATAGAGAGTAGCGTAAACATGGTTAATGTTGATATCACTGAATCAGCACAGGATTATTTGAAAGGTTTGCTGAACAAGCAAAAAGACAATGACGGCATAGGCATTCGGATGTTTGTAGCTAATCCTGGCACCTCGCAAGCGGAAACTTGTATTGCTTATTGTCGTCCTGGCGATGAGAAGCCAGATGATGTGATTGTTGATTTAAAAGGATTTAAAGCGTATTTCGAAGGTCGTAGTTTGCCTTTTTTGGCTGATGCTAAAGTGGATTATTCGGCGGATCGCATGGGTGGTCAGCTCACAATTCGTGCACCTAACTCCAAAATGCCTCAAGTTAATGACGATAGCCCGCTGGACGATCGCATCAACTACGTGCTTTATAACGATGTAAACCCCAGTTTGGCTTCCCACGGCGGCAATGTCAGTTTGGTTGAAGTCACTGAAGATATGTACGCCGTGCTTAAGTTTGGCGGTGGGTGTCAGGGATGTGGTTCTGTAGCGATTACCCTAAAACAGGGTATTGAAGTGCAGTTAATGGACAAACTGCCTGAGCTGAAAGGCATCCGCGATGTAACTGACCATACTGACCGCTCCAACGCTTATATGTAGATTTAACTTTCCCTAACAAAATACCTTCGTTAAGACCGTATTTTGTTAGGGCGTGTCAGGTTTCAGCAGCCTCTCGTATTCACCACTGATCTTCAGTAGTGTAATTCCCTTGTCTAATTCTTCTGCATAAAACCGAGCGCTTTGTCGTTTTTTACTGAACGCCACGTAGATATCGCTCGTATGATTGTAAATTACCTTCGTTATGGCCTCTGACGGCAAGTTCATGCCAATGAGTGTTTGGTTCGCCTCTTCTTCAAACATAATTGCAGCATCAAGTCTTCCACGTATCAGCATATTAACGAGCTGCGATTGCCGCGACACACGTATTTCATTAAACCTATGCCGCTCATGTTCATAAATATCACCATACTCATAATCGATAATGCCACCGACACGGAAGCCATTTGGGATAGCGGCTAAATTTGAAAACTTGTGGGGTGTATTCGGGGGGAAGTACCAAAATGCTTTTGCTTGAAAAATAGGCTCGCGACCAAAAATAAATTCACGCTCCGTATTTTCCTGTCTCGTCACATCATAACCACCATCCAACAAACCATTCTTGACATCCTGAAGCACTCTGGCATAGGGACGAACTTGTATTTTTACATCAATGCCCACTTTTTCATACGCAGCTTTTATCAGATTGGTCGCTATACCTTCGCCATTCTTATCTGAATAGGGCGGCCAAGAGTCTTCTGCGCCTAATAATACCTGTTCAGCTCTGGCACTTAAAATTGTGAAACTGCAGAACAAAAGGGTTGATATTATGTGTCTTTTAATAAAAATCATTATTAATTATATGGGTATGTTCAATATTTAAAGTGGGATTTATTTTTATAATAGCAATTTAAGTTTACGAACGGATTTATCATCTACTTTATTTTTAACCGAGCCTGAAAACTATGAGGGTGGTAAATTGGTTGTACAGGACACTTACGGTATCCACGAAGTAAAATTACCCGCAGGCGATTTAATTCTTTATCCATCGTCTAGTATGCTTTATAAATTAGATATCAATATCCAGCAATTACGTCATAGCTTAGGTGATTGTACAGAAGTAATTTGTTTAACCGGACATTATCACAATTTGCTACGTCAATGGAACCATATTTGATGCACGCAAAAAATCCCCAAAAAAATTACTCTTAGCTTAATGGCAGTTCGTAAATGGCATTGGATAAGCGCAACTTTGTGTTTTACCTGTATGCTGTTATTTGCAGCAAAGGGCATTAGATTGCGTCACGCAAAAGAGCGGTTACCAAAGCCTATGACGACTCATATTAAAGGCGAAATGCCTATGAAGTTTTGGAAAAATTAATGCAGGTTACAGTGCATTCTGATATGCAGGAAAGTGCGCATGATGGAGTATTGGCTATGAATGGAATAGCGAAAAATAATAAAGTGGATCTTCCCCGCGAAGTTGCAAAATGGTTTACTAAAAACTATAAGATTGATGTTGAAGAAAAAATATTGATTATGTGTAATGAAACCTTGATCGTTTCCTCTAGCATGCCCGGCATTAATCGAAAGTTTACGATAGACTCCGATTCTGGCGCCTTTGTTTTCGAAGCCACTATCGAGGGTTAATGGCGTATTTTAATGATCTACATAAAGGGACGGGGAATGGATGGATTTATTTTGTCGATATCGTTGCTGTTGCCTGCATTATTTTTCTCTTACAGGTTTTATGTTATTTGTAATTCACTAAAAGTCTCATTCTGAGTTGATGAAATTTTTAGTGAATTGTAAATAAATCCCTAAGCTAGACAATCGTTGTACACGAAGATGTAATTGTGCGCAAATGGTGCAAAATATATTTCTATTGCACTGTATTTGGCCAAGTTTAATGATTATCTCTTCATAAATCTCTGTTTGTAGGGGGTATTTATAATATGGCATTTATTGTGCAAACAGTTAATCGGGCAGGTATAGCTGCTGTCTCACTTTGTTATTTATATGAAGCTTATTAATTCGATATATGTGTATTTTGCCCAGATTAAGCGTGGCAAGTTGGTGCTGTGGTGTTATCTAAATTGGTATCTCGTAACACTTTATTATCACTTTGATACATCACTCAAGTTATGGATAAATTCCTTAGGGATTAGTGTTGTGATAGGTACGGCTTTAATGCTCAGTGTATCTGGCAATGGTCACCGCGATTATTGGCAGACATTTAGGTTGTATTGGATGCCTTTTGCAGTATCCAGTTTTGCGGCATTAATTAAAAACCAGGGTTATTACGTTATTTTTTCCCCGAAAGGTAGTGAGGTATTTATGGCACTGGCAACTTGCACCGCGTTTTTGATCATGGTTACTATCGTGAAATGGATTTACGCGAAAAGGGAAGTCCCGCAGGGAATAAAGGATCACTAGCAAAAAAAGCCTGCAAATGCAGGCTTTTCTATAGGGTAATATGTCGTAAATCACATCGCGGAATAATTAGGTCCGCCGCCGCCTTCAGGTGTTACCCATTGAATGTTTTGCGTTGGGTCTTTAATGTCACACGTTTTACAGTGTACGCAGTTCTGTGAATTAATTTGCAGTTTTTTCTCGCCGCTGGCGCTGCTAATGATTTCATACACACCCGCAGGACAATAGCGTTGTGCTGGTTCATCGTATTGCTCTAGGTTGATTTTAATTGGGACACTTGGATCTTTTAACTGTAAATGACAAGGCTGATTTTCGATGTGGTTGGTGTTGGACAGATAAACGGACGATAACTTATCAAAACTGAGTTTGTTGTCTGGTTTCGGATAGTCGATTTTTGTGCTGTTCGCAGCTAAATGTAATTGCTCGTGATCGGCTTTGCGGTTGTGTAATGTCCAAGGCACTTTTCCGCCCAAGTGCATATCAAAAAAAGCGTACACAGAGCCTAATTGAGCACCGAATTTTTGTTGCGCAGGGCCAATATTGCGCTGTGTGTATAATTCTTCGTAAGCCCATGAGTTTTTAAATGCTATTTCAAATTCGCTCAACTCATCATTTGTACGATTAGCCGCAAGTGCTTGAGCGACAACTTCAGCACCTATAATGCCACTTTTCATCGCAACGTGACTGCCTTTGATTTTGGCGAAGTTCAAGGTGCCGGCATCATCACCCAGCAATAAACCGCCTTTAAAAAACATTTTCGGCAGCGATTGCAAGCCTCCTTTAACAATAGCGCGTGCACCATAAGCAAGACGTTCTCCCCCCTGTAAATATTGCGAGATGGCGGGGTGATGCTTGTAACGTTGGAATTCATCGAAAGGACTTAGATGTGGATTGCTATAGCACAGATCGGTAATCAAACCTACGGCAACTTCTGATTCGCCTAAATGGTATAGAAATCCGCCGCTACCTGTTGATGATTCACTTAAGGGCCAGCCGAATGAGTGCACAACTAGGCCTTCATGGTGTTGAGCTGCCGGTACGCGCCAAATTTCTTTAATGCCTAGTGCGTAATGCTGTGGGTCTTTACCTTCATCCAAATTGAAGTGGGCAATTAATTCTTTACCTAAATGGCCGCGAGCACCTTCGCAAAATAACGTGTATTTACCGTGCAGTTCTATGCCTTCAACAAATTCATGTTTTTCACTGCCATTAGCGGCCCGCCCCATGTCTCCTGTAATCACACCGCCAACACTTCCATCTTCACGATATAACACCTGCGCCGCTGTAAAGCCGGGGAAAATATCTACGCCCAATTCTGTCGCTTGTTCGGCCAACCATTTGCACAACAAACCCAAACTAATAATGTAGTTGCCATCGTTATGTAATTGTTCAGGCAATAAAGCATTGGGGATGTTGATAGTGTTCTTGGCTGAGTTTAAATAAAGCCAGTTTTCGGCAGTAACAGCACTACGTAAAGGTGCGCCTAATGTTTTCCAATCGGGAAATAATTCGCTCAGCGCGCGTGGCTCAAATACCGCGCCTGACAAAATATGTGCACCTACTTCGGCACCCTTTTCAATTAAGCAAACAGTTAAGTTGGCGTTTAATTGGCGTAGGCGACAAGCGGCTGCAAGTCCGGCCGGGCCGGCACCAATAATTACAGCGTCATAATGCATTTGTTCGCGGGGCATGGGGAATCCTGTGAAGAAATGAAACAAGTAAAAAAATGTCGAATAAGTACATCATTATAAGGTAATCAGCGTGATTTATTGACTCATTTTGCCCGGATGAACCAAATTAGTTTGGAGTCGTTTTACGTGACATTTAATGATTAAATGAAGCTTTTGAATGACTTTCACTTTGGTGTGGGGTTTGGGGATTCATCTCAATAATGCTGAAAAATGGATAAATACTATCCCATTTACAGAAATAAAAAAGGCCGCAAATGCGGCCTTTTTAAGTCTGTTTAAGACGGGTTGCTACAGTATTACTGAGCTTTTGCTGGTTCTGCAGCAGCTGAAGAAGCAGCTTCAGAGGCCGGAGCAGAAGCATCAGCCGCTGGAGCAGCAGCTTCAGTAGCAGCAGAAGAAGCTTCAGTAGCAGCTGGTGCGGCTGCAGGAGCTTCAGCAGCAGGAGCTGGAGCTGGTGCTTCAGCAGGAGCTGGAGCTGGTTTTGAACAGCCGCTCAACAAGCCAGCAGCGAGGATAAATGATGCAACGATTTGAATAGTTTTCATAGTGTGCTCCGTCAGTATGGGACAAAATTTGGAATGAACGGACTAATTTTTCGACTTCTAGGGTAAGAACTAGGCCCGTGAAAAAGAGTGTATATATTTGCAAACAAGATGAATAGGGGGGTTGGTATAAGTAGGCACCTATTTTAGCTACAATAACGTAAAAATATGGCTACTGAAGCGAATAACGAATCTTTTTCGAGCAAATTAGGTGTTTTATGACGGAAGAACAATTCACAAGCTGGTCACTCTATATCTGTGTTGCTGGCCTCATAGGCTTTATGATTTTTATCGTTTGGGATCTGGCTAAAAAATCAAAGGCAGGGAGGTTTGGTACTTTCATTTTATTTTTAGCCTTAGGTTTGGGCCTATTAGGCTTTATTATCAAGACTGTTTTAGTCTCTATGTTGGAAAAATAGCTAGGCATCCTGATAGGTTTATTTTGATGTTTGTTGGTCAATTTTACGCGATTTCTACAGATCTTGAGTGCGCCTCGGTTTATAGAGATTAAATCAAGATGGTTAAAAAACAATCATTTTGATTTAATCTCTATACTTGTATGGCACTCACAGATGGGTGCCACTGGTTGTAAGAAAAGTTTACGAATGTAAATGAGGGTGTTGGCTCGCTCGGTCGCTGCTAAACTGATTTTTATCAATTTATCTATAACATTCTTTAATTGATTGGCGAATTAACTTTCGTTTGGCAATTATTAACACTAAATCCACGAAGGAATCACGATGCGCATTTCCTCCATATCATTCAATATTGTTCTAGCCTGCTTAATGTTGTTAGTGGCGGCTTGTGACGCTGGAAATAAACAACCAACCCAATCTTCGATTGGCGATCATGATAAGGCATTGTTTAATTCGGACATTAAAGATGCGCGAGTGCTGGTTTTTTCAAAAACTAAAGGGTGGCGCCACGATTCAATTCCCGCGGGTATTGCAGCGCTACAAAAAATAGCGCAAGAAAATAAATTTACGATTGTTGCTACTGAAGATTCAGAATTGTTTACCGATGCGCAATTAAGTACCTATAACGCTATTGTTTTTCTAAATACGACATTAGATGTTCTTGATGATACCCAACAACTCGCGATGGAGCGGTTTATTCAAGCCGGTGGTGGATTTGTGGGAATCCATTCGGCTGCCGATACAGAATGGGAGGGTGATTGGGTGTGGTATCGTCGTTTAGTCGGTGCCGTATTTAAGAGCCACCCTAACCAGCCGAGCAATGTGCAATTGGCGCGCGTGGATGTGCGAGATAAAAACCATTTGGCAACAGAATCTTTGCCTTCAAGTTTTGAAATTGCAGATGAGTGGTACAACTACCGAGATTTTTATGAATTTAATCATGTTTTAATGACGGTAGATGAAAAAACCTATCGTGGTGGTGAGCACGGTATATATCATCCGATAACTTGGTATCACGATTTTGACGGTGGACGTTCTTTTTACACTGGTTTAGGGCACACAGCTGAAACTTATACTAATTCCGAATTTTTAAAAATGTTATTGGGCGGTTTGCGTTATGCCGTTGGTGGAAAACCTAAATTAGATTACGCAAAAGCTGAACCCGAATATAATCGATTTATTAAAAAAACATTAGTTGACCATTTAGATGAGCCAGTCAATTTAACTTTTTTTGCTAATGGCGATGCTTTGATTGCTGAGCGTGGCGGAGCCATTAAGCGCGTAGATTACAAAACAGGTGAAACCACTGAAATTGGTAAGTTAGTAGTGGATCCGCATGGCGCAATTGAATTTGGTTTATTGGGCTTGGCGGTAGACCCCAATTTTGACAAAACCCATTTAATTTATGCTTCCTATAATTTAGAAAAAGAACCCGGTAAATCTTTTGAGCGATTGGCTCGCTTTAAACTAGAAAATGGCAAAGTTAATCTTGATTCACAGGAGGTCATGTTTGAGTTTGCAATTGATCAAAACTGTTGCCATACCGGTGGCGATTTAGAATTTGGTAAAAATGGTGAATTGTTTTTCTCTACGGGCGATAACAGTAGTCCCTTCACTGAAAATGGATATGCGCCAATAGATTTCAGAGCTGATCCCAAAAGCGATGCCTTGCGCAGCGCAGGTAATACTCAAGATTTACGTGGCAAAGTGTTGCGAATTATTCCAAAAGCAGCTGGCGGATATGATATCCCAGCAGGAAACTTATTTGCCGATGCAAAAGATGGCCGCCCTGAGATTTACGTAATGGGCACTCGCAATGCTTATAAAATCACTTACGATAAACATTCATCAACCTTGTTTTATGGCGATGTTGGCCCTGATGCGGGCGAAGATTCTGATCTCAAAGGTGCTCGCGGTTACGATGAAATTAATCGCGTCACTAAAGCGGGTAATTTTGGTTGGCCGCTCTTTGTGGGTAATAATTTTGCTTACAAAGAATATGACTATGCCACTGACAAAACGGGACAATATTTTAATCCGCTTGCGCCAATTAATAACTCACCGCGCAATACTGGGTTAAAAGAGTTACCTCCCGCGCAGCCTGCTTTAATTTGGTATCCCTATGGGCCATCGGATGAATTCCCAGAGTTGGGTAAGGGGGGGCGCATGGCATTAGTCGCGGATGTTTATCATGCCGAAGATTATCCTGAGTCTGTGCATCGTTATCCCTCTTATTTTAATAATAAATTAATTATTTTGGATTTTATGCGCAATTGGATTAAAGCGGTAAGTTTTACCGATGAAGGGCGCATTATAAAAATTGAACCGCTTGCGCCGCAAATTGGTTATGTATCGCCAATAGATGCTCGTTTTGGTCCTGATGGTACTCTTTATGTACTAGAGTATGGTAAGGCTTGGTTCAAAGGCAATCCTGAGGCGGCACTTAGTCGTATTGAATATGTGGGAGCCGGTAATCGTCCACCGGTAGCACAAATTACACTTGATAAGCCCCAAGGTGGTTTGCCTTATAAGGCTGTTGCTGATGCTCAACAGTCTTTCGACTTAGATGGAGATAAATTGACTTATAACTGGTCATTGAAATCCAAAGAGGGCAAAGTGACTTTTCTTGGTACTAATGTTCAGCAAAGTGTTGAAATTAGCGTTGCGGGCGAATACACATTAATTTTAGAGGCGAAAGATCCAGCAGGTGCAACTGCTAAAGCAGAAGTGCCCGTTCAGGTGGGCAATGAACCTGCGCAAATTGATATTAAGTTAGATGCTAACCAATCTTTTTATTGGCCGACTTCAAAAAATATTAAATACGCCGTGTCAATTAGTGATAAAGAAGATGGTGTGGTTGGCAATGATTTAAAAAATGTCGATATTGCATTTGCTGCAGCTGCTGATACGTCTGTAGTTGCTCAAGGGCATCAGAAGGCTGATTTGGCGACCCAGGCAAAAGGCTTAATGGCGGCTAATGGTTGTAAAGCATGTCACAGCTTTACTGAGAAAATTGTAGGCCCCGCATTTAACGATGTGGCCGCGCGTTACAAGTCGGATAAAAATGCTTTGAACTATTTAACCAACAAAATCAAAAAAGGCGGAAATGGCGCTTGGGGAAATGATGTCAGTATGCCTTCATTTGCAACCTTAACGGATGAAGAAAGAAACACCTTGGCTACTTATGTTTTATCTTTAGCGGATGAGAAGAAAACATTACCGCTGCAAGGTGCTGTGTCGTTAATTAATAATCCACTAGATCAAATGGCCTTTGATGCAAGTGGTGAACCGGATAATATCCCAAACCAAAAATTTGAATTGACAGCGAGTTATATTGATCAAGGTGGCGTGGAGATTGGGCCTATTAAAGTTACTAAAACGCTCACCTTAACTCCGGCACGCCTTGCATTGATTACTATGTTTGATGCGAAAACCAACAAAAAAATGGAAAAAAGCAAACAGGGACATCACGATACAGTTAAAGTGCCAGCCAGCGGAGAGTGGTTAGTATTGCCGCTGGGACAATTTGATTTAACCGGGATAAGCAATATAAAGATTGGTGCGTGGGTAACTAAAGTAAATACACCTTGGCAATATGAATTGCGCACCGCAAATGGTAGCGTTCTTGCAAAAGGCGATAATCTGGCTACTGCCTTAAATGCTTATTCGCGAACTACGTTGAAAGTGGATCAGAAAAATAGTTATGAAGCCTTATCTTTGGCAATTCATAGCAATGAAAAGTCTGCAAGCGAATTACAATTGTTGGATATTTCGTTTCATCAGTGACTCATAAGTATTTGACTCAATAAAAAGCCCGGTTTTTACCGGGCTTTTTATTGAGTATTTTTAATTAAGATTTAAATAAACTCTGCCCAAATAGGGCAGTGATCCGACGATTTTTCCATTGCGCGTATGTCGTAATCTATACCCACATCTTTACATCGATTTTGCAAAATACCCGTAGCCAGAACTAAATCGATACGTAAGCCGCGTTTAGGGTTATCTTCGAATCCACCGCTGCGATAATCAAACCAGCTAAACAAATCTGTAGTGTTTGGTTTTAATTCGCGAAAAGTATCTTTAAAGCCCCAGTCTAAAAGTTCATTAAGCCATTCACGTTCTTCAGGTAAAAAGCTGCACTTGCCTGTACGTAACCAACGTTTACGGTTGTCTTCTCCGATGCCAATATCACAATCTTGGTGAGAGATATTCATATCGCCCATTAGGATAATGTTTTGATTAGGCGTGTGATTGATTTGTAAATAGTTTAATAAATCAGCATAAAATTTCCGTTTGGCGGGAAATTTTATGGGGTGATCACGGCTCTCACCTTGAGGGAAATAGCCGTTCAACACAATAACTTCACCGTCAGGTGTATCGAAGCTACCGCCGATAAAACGTTTTTGTGCCGCTTCATCATCTGTTGGGAAACCTTTTAATAGGTGCTTAAACGGGTACTTTGATAAGAGTGCTACACCATAATGAGTTTTTTGCCCGTGGAAATGAAAGTAATAACCTAATTTCTCAATATCGGCAATAGGGAAGTCTGGGTCATTTACTTTGGTTTCTTGAATACCAATGAAGTCTGGTTTATGAGTATCTATAACAGCTTCTAATTGGTGCAAGCGCATGCGAATGCTATTTACATTAAAAGAAATTGCTTTCATTGATTGATCCTAAATAGAAAAAACCGAGTATTACTCGGTTTTTTGGCCTTATTGATTGGCGACTTTGAGAGAACTTTGTTTTTTAGTGGTCAGTATAAAATCTCCCAAAATTTTCCCCGTTTCAACTAAGTAAGGATCTTTCTCTGGCTCCAGCTCCTTTTTCTTAGGCACGGCATTTTCCTCATCATCTTTTTTAAGTTCCTTGGCTTTATACTCGGCGTAGTTTGCATACAAGGCTTGGCCTTTGGTTTTGCGTTTTTGATTTTCAATATCTAATGTACGTTGTTCAATTTGCTTTTGCTCTTGTTGACGTACTGTCAAGTTTAACGATACGGATTTTTTATCGTTTAGCTCTTCATAGAGAGCGGCTTGCTGCTTTAGGTAAACAAATTCAGGATCGGTTTTCATGCGTTCTTGATGCGCTGGGTTAATTTGCGGAATTATACTGCTCATGTTGTAGTAAACATCATGAGGGGCTGCATGAATTTGATCCCAGGGTAGGGCGTTATCATGGCTGCTTTCACCCACTTCTTTCATATTAACCAAATTGGGTAATTCTAAATCGGGCACCACACCGCGATGTTGAGTGCTATCACCAGAAACGCGATAGAATTTTGCTTGGGTGATTTTAATATTGCCTTCCCCTTTTTCAATCGGTAGATAGCTTTGTACTGAACCTTTACCCCAAGTGGTGGAGCCAACAATCAAGCCACGACCATAATCTTGAATGGCGCCTGCAAAAATCTCTGATGCGGAGGCGCTGAAACGATTGGTTAACACAATTAATGGCCCACGATAAAACGCTGGATTGGTTGCACGTATATCTCGCGAAATCACATCATTGCTTTGACGAATTTGTACAACGGGACCCGGATCGATAAAAATATTGGTTAGTAGCGCGGCCTCAGGCAATGATCCACCACCGTTTTCACGAAGGTCGAGAACCAGTCCATCAACATTTTCTTGTTTTAGTTCTTGTACCAAGCGAAAGACATCTCGGCCGATACTGGAGCTAGCATCAAAGTTGCCATAGAAGGCCGGTATATTGATGACACCAAATTTAAAATTTTGACTGCCATTGCTAACGTTCAAAATCGCTTTTTTGGCTTCCATATCTTTTAATTCGATCGTGTCGCGCTTGATCGGAATTATTTTATGTTCAGTCACGGTGGGATCGGCAGCAATAACCTCTAAACGTACAATAGTGCCTTTAGGGCCTTTGATTTTTTTTACGACATCGTTGAGTCGCCAGCCAATAATATCTTCGAATTCACCTTTTTCACCCTGCGCAACACCAACGATTTTATCATTGGCTTTTAATTGACCTTGCTTTTCTGCCGGGCTACCGGCAATCAAACGCGCTACTTTTGTGTAATCTTCATCCGCTTGTAATTCAGCACCAATACCTTCAAATTTATTTGTCATGCTGGTGGCAAAATTTTGCGAATTATCTGGCGAGAGATAATTGGTGTGCGGATCAAACAGCATAGTAAGTGAGTTCATCATCATGCTAAAAACCTCTTCGGAGGTTTGCTGTTTGAAATAGCGCAGTTGCGTGGCATAGCGTTTGCGCAATGTGGTTCGGCTTTCTTCCAGTGTTTTGCCGCTCAGCATAGAGCTGAGTAAATTGGCTTTTAGATGCTGAAGCCAAATTTTATCTGCTTCTTCTTTTGTTGCTGGCCAGTTTTCGTTTTTACGGTCTAGGGTTACTGTTTCATCAGTATTAAAGGAGAATTCTTGTTTTTTGTCGTCAAGCATCGCAATAACATTGGTAATGCGCGTAATAAATCGCTCAGCAAAAAGGTTGTAGATAACAAAACCTTTATCGAGTTTTCCAGCCTTGAAGTCATCATCAAAACTTTTTCGGTATTTATCGAACTGAGCAATATCCGATGCTAAAAAAAAGCTTTTGGAACTATCGAGAGTTTTTAAGTATTCGTCTAGGAATCGAGAGCTTAAATTGTCGTTCAATTCTTGTTTTCGATAGTGGTTTTTACTGAGTTGTTCGACAATTTCAATGGTCGTTTTGGATTGAATATCAACAGGCTTTAATGGTTCTATTTTGCCCGAATCAAGAGCGAAGCTACTGAGGCTGAAAATTAACGCAGATGTGACAAAGGTAGTACGTAAAATTCGCGAAAACAAAGGTTGCATAGATAAGTCTCAAAAAGTAATCGGCCCAATTCAATGGACGGCTAACAGGGGCTTACTATAGCCTAGTCATTAGGTTCCGGCTATAAGGGGAAGTGGGCATTCATAAAATGCGCGATGGACTCATATAAATGTCGACGAGCAGCGTTATTGAGCTGTGGAGGCTACAGCCATCTTTTTACAGCTCTAACAGTTGGATCATCAACATCAAATCAAAGTTCCGCACTGTGATTATTGTGAGATAGTGAGTGGGTATACTTGATGCGGTTAGAAAATACTACTTAAGCAACGGTGAAATTATACATTCAGTCAATAAGCCCTGCGGAAGTTGCAAGGCTTATTTCATCAGTTTACAGAATGGGTGTGGAGCTACAGTTCCAAATCATCTCCATAAATTCATGTTGTTCTGGATGGGTAATGTCTAGGCTATTAACATGACACACTCTATGTCTGTACCAAGTAACATCATGGCGAGTAAACATGGCTTGTCCTGTTGCAGACTTACGAATAGATACTATAACGGTGTGAGCCTCAGTTAACTCCAATTGATGAACCAATTTTTCAATAAATTGAGACAGGTTCACTGGATCAACTGGCATGAAGAGGGAATTTGTGGGTTCAAAAAATACATAATCACGCCCCAAGAGCTGGCTAATGCTAACGCTATCCAAGTCCAGAGGTGCTTCGGCCATGTCAGGAGCAGGCCGCTTCAAAAAAGTGTTATTGTGATGAGCATATTGAGTTATTGCCATGCTTCACTCCGCTGAGTACTTAATCAACTATATTAAGTGGTTTAACAGGCGAAAGGTCTAGCGCATGAAGGAGCATATGTATTTATTGATGGGCGCAATTTGATGGTGAAATTGCGAACCGGACAATACCTTCTGCGTAGATGACTTCGTTATATTTTTAATCAGTCTAGCTATTGGCAGTCCGTTAGAAGAAAATCTATCAGGTACTGTTGATAATTGCTAAGAACTCTTGGTGTGGGATGGATCTGCAAACAGACAAAAAAGTAATAAAAACTGTTTTTTTGATGATTAAAAAAAGCAGCAAAAGCTGCTTTTTGTTTTTAAATCATTTGGTTACGATTACTTCTTAAAGTTATCTATTTAATAAGCTTTGCTTCAAGGTTTCACGCATTTTGCGAATAGCTTTCTCGGTTGTCTCCCAATCGATGCAAGCATCTGTTACCGAAATGCCATATTTTAGATCGCATAGGTTGGCAGGTATGCTTTGATTCCCTGCACCAATGTTACTTTCGACCATTAAACCAATAATAGATTTATTACCTTCTGCTATCTGATTCGCTACGTTTTCCATAACCAGTGTTTGTAATTCATGGTTTTTGTTAGAGTTCGCATGACTGCAGTCCACCATGATATTAGGTGTTACTTTGGCCTTCTGTAGCTCCTGTTCACACACTGCAACGCTGACGGAGTCATAGTTAGGTTTTCCATTCCCTCCACGCAGTACCACATGACCGTAGCCATTACCTCGAGTATGAATTATCGCCACCTGGCCTTCAGTGTTAATGCCTAAAAAACGGTGCGGTTTCGAAACTGATTGCAGTGCGTTAATGGCTACCGTCAGGCCGCCATCTGTACCATTTTTAAAGCCTACCGCAGATGACAAGCCACTCGCCATTTCGCGGTGCGTTTGCGATTCGGTAGTGCGAGCCCCAATTGCCGACCAGCTAATTAGGTCATGTAAATATTGGGGTGAGATGGGGTCAAGCGCTTCGGTAGCAGTCGGTAAGCCAATTTCAGCTATATCAATCAATAATTTGCGACCAATATGCAACCCTTCTTGAATTTTGAATGAGTCATTTAGGTGCGGGTCGTTGATTAAACCTTTCCATCCCACAGTGGTGCGAGGCTTTTCAAAGTACACGCGCATAACGATATAAATGGTATCGCTTACTTCGTCCGCCAGTTTTTTCAGGCGTTGGGCATAATCTTTTGCCGCATCTACGTCATGAATAGAGCAAGGGCCAATTACCACAAAAATACGGTGATCTTTACGATCAAGAATATTGCGAATGATTGCGCGGCCTTCAGTTACCACATCGCGTGCCTTTTCGGTCAAAGGCAATTCAGCTTTGAGCTCGGCAGGAGAAATGAGCAGCTCTTGAGATACAACATTGAGATCATCTACTTGAATGTCAGTCATTACAGTTTTCCGTCATTTTGGTCGATTTAGAGGCTATTCTACTTAAAAAATATGCTTTTTGTAGTTTTTTTTATTAATTAAGTGGATAAAAATAATCTATTTCATTATTGATTAAAGGTTTATTTGGATGTGTTTACCTCATCTGGGGGATGTTTATCCTAATGGTTCAGTGTTACTCGCCTCAAAATGAGTATTTTTTTTGGCAGAACATTATAAAACTTGCAAAACCCTAAAAAATGAACTTTTTAGGCACACGTTTTGTGCGAGTCAAAAATTATCTATTTGGGCAAGAAATTTGAGCGATGTGTCAACCAAATAGCTGTTCATACGTTATGGGTAGAGAGGTGGATAGCTTTTCTTCGAATTTAATATTCACAGGTGAGGTAATTGAATTTAACGCTAGTGCGGCATAGCTATTGCGGCCAATATTCACATGTACCAGCAAGTTGGAGAAGGAATGGTGTATGCAGTGACTCTGGTGTTGATGTGTCATTTAATGACGAGCGTATCCTTAAAAAATACAGCTGCTATTTGACAGGCATTCATTTGTTAATGCAATTTTGTGGTTATACTGAGTCAAAATTACTTTGTCGGAATAAATGAATGTCTGAAGCGGTAGAAAATTTCTCATTGCAGTACAAGGCGGAGTCTGCGCCTACTACGCTCGAGCAATTTTTAAGTCAAGTAGAGCGAAGAGCTTACCGTACCGCGTTACTGAGTACACGCAAGTCGGCTGATGCATTAGATATAGTGCAAGACGCAATGCTGCAGTTAGTGCAGCACTATCGAATGCGACCTTCAGCGGAATGGCCGCTAATATTTCAGCGCATATTGCAACATAAAATAATGGATTGGCATCGGCAGCAAACACGAAATAAAAAATGGTTTTGGCAAAAACCGACGGAAGAATTCGATACGGCGGATGATGAACTTAATTTGATTGTTGATGAGCGAGAACAGGATCCTGCAAATTTGTTAGAGAGGGCGAAAGATATTGAGTGCGTCATCAACGCGCTCGAACAATTACCCATACGCCAGCGGCAGGCATTTATGTTGCGTGCATGGGAAGGATTTGATGTAAAAGAGACTGCTGCAGCCATGGAATGTAGTGAAGGAAGCGTGAAAACTCATTATTTCAGGGCTCTACAAAGTATTCGTCAACACTTGTACGACTCTGAGCATTCGAGGTAGTTATTGTGGAAAAAATTCTGTTGCATACTCAAGAATTACAACCAGATGAATTATCAAGTCTTATTGTGAATTCCTTAGATAAAAGTTTGGATGATATCGATGAGCTGAGTTTATATAGATTGAAAAATGCTCGATCCAACGCATTATTGGTGGCGAATAAATCTTCTCGCAAGTTGGTGAACTTAAGCATTGCAGCAAGTGTGGCTGCATTATTACTTGTTCCTGTGCTATTGCATCAGCCGATGAAATTCTACGCGTCAGATCAAGATTCTGACTTGATTACCCAAACGCTTTCGCAGGATGGCCCTTTGTCCCCCGAAGAAATGGATGACGTTGAGATGATGATGGCTTTAGAGGATACCGATGCCTAGTTATATAAAAAATTTAGTGGGAATGTGTTGTTTGGGAATGAGTTTTATTTCTATGGCTTCGATAGCAAAGCCTTTAAATTCTGCAACAACCACAGCTCCATCGCAAGAGTTTTGGGACTATATGGCGGATGATTCAGAGGATGATGGTGAGTTACTTGATATGCTGGATTATGAACAAATTGTTAATATGAAAGAAATTGATGCTGATATGGTTAAAGAAAATTCGGGTCAGAAAAATAATGATGTAGATGCATCAAAACTAAATGCTGCTGACAAAAAAAATATAAATAAGTCTTCGATGCAAGGCTCGTCATCGTCATTCATAAAAGGAGCTCAGTTATGAAAACGGTTATTTTCTTGCTGTGCTTATTTTTTGCGCCTTTTTTAATGGCTGATACAGCGCCAACTTGGAATAATCTTTCGCCAGAGCAACAGAAAATGTTGTCAGTATATGGTGATAGTTGGGATAAGTTGCCGACTGAACGGCGCGCTAAGTTATTACAAAAAGCAGATAAATTTGCTCATATGAATCCAGAGCAACAACAAAAGACACTGGACAGATTTGAGACGTGGAAAAAATTACCCGCGGATCAAAAAGAAAAATTACGTAAGCGTTATAAAGATTTTAACAGTTTGCCGGCAGATCAAAAGGCGGAGGTTAAAAAACGATTAGAGCTATTTAACAGCCTCCCCGAGAATCAGAAGCAATCTCTGCGTAAAAAATGGCAAAAAATGACGCCAGAGCAAAAGCAAAAAATTCGTGAGCATTTTAAAAATATGACTCCACAGGAACGTAAAGAGGCGCGCGAGCGTTTAGCTGAAAAACAAAAGGCAAAAAAAGAATGACAGCAGGACAATAAAGTTCTGATAGTTTTCTAACGACATTTTGGTGTTGTGGCTTTATGGTGCTGCATGAGCAGTTTAGCGGTATTCAACAGGCGATCCATCCGGTTTACGGATTATAATAAGATCGCTACGGCTGGCACCTTGAGTCACTTTGTGGCAGAGCGCAAGAAAGCTCTGAATGCCGCTAGTAAGAAATTTCTGTTTATGCAGTACGAAATTGAACTGGCGCTTAAGGTCTAGATCCGCAATTTCAAGGGGAACTAGGCTGCCGCGTTTAAATGCATCCTTGAGTGCCAAACGCGAAATACAGCTAATCCCTAGACCTGATTCAACTGCTCGTTTTATAGCTTCGGTATGCTCAAGTTCCAGCAGCACGTTCAAATTGGTGAGTTGGTGACGCAGAGCTGCATCAAAGACTTGACGAGTTCCTGAGCCTTGTTCACGCAGAATCCAAGCTTCATTGGCCAGATCTTGCAGGCTGAGATGTGTATTTCGGGCGAGAGGGTGATCCGGTGCGGCAAATATCACCAATTCGTCATCCACCCAAGGTGTAATCAGCAGGTCTGGATGGTGGCTGTCGCCTTCAATGAGTCCAAAATCTAACTTAAAGTGAGCAACTTGCTCAACAATGGCGGACGTATTTTGTACTGCTAACTCCACACGGCTTCCAGGGTTTTGCTGCATATAGTCGCCAATTAATAACGTCGCAAGATAGTTACCAATTGTTAATGTGGCACCAATACGTAACGATCCAGAGCCAGCTTTGCCCTCTAAGAGTGATTCCAACTCCTGCGCGCGATCCAATAACTCCATTGCTCTAGGCAGAAGCTCGCGACCTTCAGTATTTAACTGTAGGCGTTTTCCTTGGCGATCAAATAAACGGGTATTGAACTGTTTTTCCAGCTCTGCCAACGCCATGCTAGTGGCGGATTGGGTCATAGCTAGCGCCTCGGCTGCACGAGAAACGCTGCTTTCGCGCCCTATGGCGACAAGGACTTCTAATTGTCGAAGGCTGAATTTCATAGTGTGTTACGGCTTTTTTGATGATTATCAATCTTGGCGGTCATGGCCGGTCAAAAGTATTGCGTTTGGCTTTATAATAACGCTTAACGCTGATTCTATATCAGTATTGCTGATTAATAATATCAAAATAATCAATTGTACAGATGTTGTGTGGCTACTTATAATAGATGCCAAATTGATTTGGAGTGGTGAGCATGAAAGTGTTGGTGGGTGTTAAGCGCGTAGTGGATCACAATGTCCATGTGCGTGCAAAAGCAGATGGCAGCGGAGCCGATATCGCCTCTGTAAAAATGAGCATCAATCCTTTTGATGAGCATGCCGTGGAAGAAGCTGTGCGCTTGAAAGAAGCGGGCATAGCGACTGAGGTTATAGTGATCACTGCTGGTGATGCTCCTGCGCAAGATGTACTGCGTCACTCTCTCGCCTTGGGTGCAGACCGTGCCATTTTGGTTGATTCCAGTGTTGGATTACACAATCTTGCCTACGCCAAAGTGTTGCGCGAAATTGTTAAACGCGAAGCACCACAATTAATTTTACTCGGTAAACAAGCTATAGATGACGATGCCGCCGAAGTAGGGCAAATGCTTGCCGCGCTATTGAATGTTGGTCAAGGTACTTTTGCATCAAAAATTAACATTGCAGATGGCAAAATAACCGTTACTCGTGAGGTTGATGCAGGTCAAGAAACCTTGGAATTAAATCTTCCCGCGGTTATTACTGCCGATTTACGTTTGAATGATCCGCGTTATATTAAATTACCTAATTTGATGATGGCGAAGAAAAAGCCGTTAGAGATTATTGCATTGGCTGATTTACATGTTGCCGCTGAAAGTAAAGTCGTAACGATGAATGTGAATGAGCCACCTGTACGTGCTCCGGGTAAAAAACTCAACAGTGTGCAAGAACTTGTTGAAGCATTGCGCAATCAAGCAAAGGTGATCTAAATGAGTGTTTTAGTGATTGCAGAGTTGGATCAACAAAAGGTAAAAGCAGCCAGTCGTTCAGCTATTACTGCTGCTCAGCAAATTGGCGGTAATATTGATGTGTTGTTAATTGGCAATAGTGTTGAAGCGGTTGCGCAAGAACTCGCCAAGGTATCCGGTGTAACACGTGTTCTGATTGCACAATCGGCTGATTACGCCAATGCACTTGCTGAAAACTATGCCCCTGTGGTCGAGAGCATTGCAAAAAATTATTTGCATATTTTGGCTGCTGCCACAAGTTTCGGCAAAAATTTATTGCCGCGTGTTGCTGCTTTGTTAGATGTAGATATGGTCTCCGAGGTTATCAAAATTGTTGATGCTTCAACCTATGTGCGTCCACTTTATGCCGGTGCGTTAAATGCAACCGTGAATAACAGCGAGTTGATTAAATTATTAACTGTACGCGCCACTGCATTTGATGCTGCCGAAGTTGGTGGTAACCTTGCATCTATTGAAGCCGTTGCCACTCTCGGCGATAAAGGTTTGTCGCGCTTTGTGAATGAAAATATTCAAAAGAGTGAGCGTCCAGAACTGAGTACTGCCCGTATTATTGTGACAGGTGGTCGCTCCTTGGGGAGCGCTGAAAAATTTGAAGAAGTTATATCGCCTTTGGCGAATAAACTGAATGCGGCGATAGGTGCTACACGCGCAGCAGTTGATGCGGGTTTTGCCCCCAACGAATGGCAAGTAGGTCAAACGGGCACTGTCGTTGCGCCTGAGTTGTATATTGCGATTGGCGTTTCGGGTGCCGCCCAACATATCGCCGGCATGAAAGACAGCCGCGTTATCGTGGCGATTAATCACGATCCAGATGCACAAATTTTCCAATGGGCAGACTATGGGTTGGTTGCAGATTTGTTTGATGCAACGAAAGAATTAACGGCTGCGCTTAATTAAATTATTTTGTTTTACGATGGCGGATAGTGAAAACTATCCGCCTTACATTTTTATATAGGTTGATAACATGGCTGCTGTAGATACGCAAAAAGTATTAAGTGTTCACCACTGGAACGACTCGCTCTTTAGTTTTACCACCACACGCCCAGACTCATTGCGTTTTGAAAGCGGCCAGTTTGTGATGATTGGTTTGGAAGTGGATGGTCGCCCATTACTGCGGGCTTACAGTATTGCTAGCGCCAATTATGATGAGCACTTGGAATTTTTTAGTATTAAAGTACCTAATGGCCCCTTAACGTCACGCTTGCAGCATTTAAAAGTAGGTGATGATTTGTTGGTCGGTAAAAAGCCTACGGGTTCATTATTGGTTGATGATTTAAAGCCGGGTAAAAATTTATATTACTTGAGTACAGGTACTGGGTTAGCACCTTTTTTAAGTTTGATTCGCGACCCATCTGTGTACGAAAAATTTGAAAAAATTGTGCTTTTCCATGGTGTACGTACTGTAAGCGAATTGGCTTATATGGATTTTATTACCAATGAATTGCCTAATAATGAATTTTTTGGTGATGAGGTTCGTCAGAAGTTAATCTATTACCCAACGGTAACGCGTGAACCCTTTCGCAATCAAGGTCGGTTGACAGATTTGGTTGCTAGTGGGAAGTTGTTTGACGATATTGGTTTGCCACCCTTTAATCCCGAAACTGATCGCGCGATGCTGTGTGGAAGCCCTGAAATGTTGAAAAGCACGTGCGATATTCTGGACGCAGCAGGATTACAAATATCCCCACGTATAGGCACGCCCGGTGATTATGTGATTGAAAGAGCATTTGTTGAGAAGTAAAGCAAGCAGGTGGTGCGTGTTAGCGCGGATAACTACTAAAAATTTTCTTGCTGCTTGTAGCGAGCGACCAAAATCAAAAGGCGGATTTGCACGTGCAATCCGCCTTTTTTATTGTTAAGCATCAATTTCAAACAGTCTTGTTGGTGATTCTAATAATGGAAAATAGAGTGCAAGTTTAATCGTGGTTTCCCCCAGTGCTACAAAGCATGCCTTGTAGCGAATTAATTGTGGTGTATATGCCGAAATTTCCTGTGCGATAAAGTCGTCTGTTGTTTGTCCTTTCGCTGGCTCACTACTTTTATAATCAATAATCCAGCGTACATTATCGACTATGAATGTGCGATCAATAATATTTTCGCGCAACCTTAAATCTACCGATGTACCTTCTTGATGAATAATAGAAAGTTCACAAGCACTTTGTGTGTGTCTGCTATTCAGTAGCCATAATCCGTGATTATCATTCAGCGTGTTTCGAATGGCGCGTGTTATTTTTTGCAATGCCAGCACTATGTCGTCATGACTCCATCCATATTTTTGTAAATATAATTTACAAAAAGGTTCGTGCTTGCGTAGCCAATTTTCGGTTGCAATATCTTGCGGTGCATTAACTAAGTTTTGTAATACGCGATGTATAAGGCTGCCTGTATGGCGTGCTAGCTTAGCGGTACGAGTCTCTAAGTTAGGAATATTTTCCTCTTCGCCAAATTCTTTGCCGCGATATTTCTTTAGCAGTGTGTTATCAACTAGCTCTGCTGGGTGCCAGTCTGCTTTTAGCCGCAATAATTGTTGTAAACCGGGGCGGTCAAATGCTAGTGGTTGATGTCTGACAGGCAGCTGTACTGCTTGAATTTTTTTTGCCTGATGCTGCGTCGATTCCCAAATGCAATTAAGCAAAGATTTTTTGGGTGGGGTTTTCCAGTCGCCGTCTTCATTTTGGGGGAGTGTGGCAAATAGATATAATTTTTTAATTGCGCGGGTGCAGCCCACATAAAATAATCGCGTTGATTCATATTCAAGTTGTAGCGCAGCTTCTTTTTTTAGGTAAGCATAAAGCCTATCTTTTTCGCCCCCTATGGGCGCTAATGGACCAAGTAATAATTGGCGATTACCATTATGATTTAAACGTTCACGCCAGAGTATAAGTTGTGGCCCATCGCTGGGTGGAAGTTTATGTAAGCGCGGTATTATCACATGGTCAAACTCCAAGCCTTTCGATTTGTGCATGGTCATTACTTGTAAATTTACGTCAGCATTTTGGTGTGGTGCGGCGAAGAGTTTGCTAATAGCACGATAAAAGGTTTGCCAATCTTTAATATTACTCCCGTGTTGATGCTGTTCCAATAATGCGAAAAAATTGGGGATATCATTAATATCGTGTGAATCCAATAGTGTAGCTGGCCCGCCGAGCGCAAGCCAAATCCCCTCAATCGATTGTCGTAGAGGTTTTCGCTGTCTGGTTCTTAATGCGGGCTCAATTACATTAATAAATCGGTTGAGTGATTTTTTTGCGTGCAGACTTAAATTTGGTATTTTTTCAAATGCTAAAACCTGCGACCAAACCGCTGGGAAATCTTGAGTAGAGTTTTTGCGGACACCAACGTCACTCAGTAAATTACTCTGATATAACGGCTCTGAATTTTCAAAGATTCTCTCCGCGTTGCTAGTGTCTTTTAGTTTTGTATTCACGAGTGTATGCAAATCTTTTAAACCCAATCCGCACCAAGGCGCACGTAAAATAGCCAGCCACGCAATGCGATCTGCAGGATTTAGCAGAGCGCGAGTTAAACTGGTTAAATCTATAATCGCCATGCGTTGTGCAAGGCTGTCAATTTCTGTGGCTTGCCAACTTAATCCCATGCGGCTCATGGCCGGGAAAATATTTTGCAAATGATTGCGTCCGCGGGCTAAGAGCGCGATTGAGTCACTCGGATAACGTTCACGTAAATTTTTAATTAAAAGTGCTACGGCTTCTGCTTCTTGTAACTCGGCTAGGTACTTATTGTCGTCAACGGATTCATCATCATTATCCTCTTGGTTGAGGGTTTTATGATAACCGCTTAGCCAAAGTTCAACAGCTTCGCCTTCTAGTGCTGGTTTAAATGCGCTCGATGGGGAGTAGCTAACTGCACCACGGTTGATATCGTTCTCAACAGGAAAAGCACGTCGAAATTTTTCGTTAACCCAATTAACAACGCCGGTTTGTGAACGAAAATTGACGGTAAGATCAATTTTTTCTAATGGTAGATTACCAATTCCTTGTGCACGTGCCTCTAAAAAAATGCCCACGTTGGCATTGCGAAAGCTATAACAACTTTGCATGCCGTCGCCCACAATAAATAAACTGCGACCATCGTCAGCTTGCCAACCTGCTGTTAAACGCTCTAGTAATTGTAATTGTGTACTGGATGTATCCTGAAATTCATCGACCAGAATATGGCGAATACGATAATCTAATTGCAGTGCAATTTCAGTGGGCGACTCTTCATCGCCCAATGCTTTTAGTGCGGCTTGGCTTACGGCAGTAAAGTCGGTTTCACCTTGTTCGGCGAACACTATATCTAGGATGGCTGCCAACCGTGGTAATAAGCGAGTCAGGCTTTCAAGTAATTCCCATTGGTTGTTGTCGTAGTGACTGGGTGGAAGAGAGCGTAATTCATTGAGGATGCTAGCGGCATTGTTATGCTGTTCGTTGATCGCAAGCGTTAATTCGCCAAAGCGTTTTTTATAGTCGGGGCTTGCTTTGTTTTCTTTGACGGGTGGAAACCCTTGGTTTTTGGTTAAGCCTTTTTCTTTGCGAAAAGTTCCCTCGCTGGTTAATAAAAATTCGGTAATGACTAACCAAGTATTTAGCTCTGTAAGTTCAGGCTTGGGTAAGGTATCAATTCCTTTTAAATTTTTTACAACAGAATCAGTCGGGGAGTCATGTAGATTGGTTGCGGCCCAATCCACAATCAGCGCAAGTTCACTGCCATGCAATTGCAGTACGCGATGGGCTTTTTCTAGGCTGTCTTTAATGATATCGCTTAATACTGCTTCTAAATACTGACGTGCGCTGTGATGCTGAGCTTGAAATACCAATCCAAGCCATTGGTCGCGCTTTGCTAACAGTTGTATTAATAAGTTCTCTAGGTTTTGGATATTGTTATCTAAATGTTCTAACAGCCGTGTCAAATCACCATGTATTGGAGAGTCCATTTCCAGTTCGGCCAGCAATTGATGCACTGCTTTTTGGTAGGCTGATTGTGTATCGTCGCTTGGTTTTGGTTGCCCACCAAAACCATTAGTAATGGGTAATTGCTGACTGATTTTGCTGCATAAACTATCAATTGTTTGCACGCGTAAGCGCTGCGGACATTGTAATAAATTCCAGCCTTTTATTTTGTCTTGTTCCAGTACAGCTTGTGCTAATTCCCACGTTAATAAATCGTGTGGGTTGTTGGGCTGCGATTGTTCCTTGGCTTTCCATAGTGCTTGTAATACTCGGTCTTGCATTTCACCTGCCGCTTTGCGAGTGAAAGTGATGGCTAGAATTTCTTCTGGGTTTTCGCACAAACTTAAAAGCGTTAACAGGCGTTGGGTGAGCAGACCGGTTTTTCCTGAACCTGCTGGCGCGCTCACGGCAAAAGAACGCAACGGATCGAGCGCTGCTCGGCGTGCTAAGTAGTCGACGGGCTGGTTCATTGTGTTATCTCACTGAACGAAAATTGCTGTAGCGCTTCGGCATCAGCTAAGCGTGTGAGAGGAGCTAAATCTTGTGCGTATTCTTGTGCTACTACATCTTTAAAATCCACCCGAGCATCACCCTTGATAAAATCTGTGGCTAATTGTTGAAGTTGCTCTTGCCATTGTTGTAATTGTAACGGCCAGTTGTCTGCTGGTTTAATGCCTTCTTGACCTAAACTTGTGTCATGTAACTCACCAAGGCCATCCCACTTTTGTGCTTTGCGATTGATTTGTGCAAAGCTAATGGCGGTAATGTCTTCTCGCGTTACTGAATAAAGCGGCAATTGCGGCTCGCTCATACGTTCGCCTTGCCATGATTTTGCGCTGGCGCTTCCTGTTTTATAATCAATTAACATGCGGTCGCCATTATTGAACTCATCAATGCGATCTATCCGCAATTTTAGCGTTAGTCCAGCAAAGTGAATCTCTTCGTCTTGTTCGATAGCGATAACATTAAAATCAGGTCGCTCCCGTTCTGTTTGCAGCCACTCAAACAGCAATTGTGTTAAACGTTTTTGCTCTAACCCACAATAGATTTTGCCTAATTTGCGAGGATTTTTGGCTTGTGCGTTATCTATCAAAAATTGTGTTTTGGTATCAATGAGATGATAGAGATCTGTATTATTCAGTGCTTTTAATGCATGAGAGTTTTTTAGTTCTCGCCAAATTATGGCAAGTGATTCATGTAATAAAGTTCCGCGTTCTGCAGCACTAAAACCCATCACTGGCTCGTCGGGATTTTTTGCACCTAAGCGTAAACGCATAAAAGCTTCAAAGGGACATGCCGCTTGGTATTTAAACAAATTGCTCCCACCGCGAACAATCTCATCGGGCTGAAGTTCTGGACCATCTGAATCTTGAATAATTTCTTGCTGTGTTGTTAGCGCCAACGCCTGATAATAATTTTCCAGTGCAGAATGCGTTTCGTAAACAATGTGTTCCAATGGAGTACACACAATGTCTCGAATTAAAGTGCTAGGGCGCAACTCACTATCACCATCATTGTGCGCGCTACTGAAAATAACGTGTTGTGCAGACTGGCGGTATCGCTGCGTTAAACCCTGTGCAATTTCCAGTTCACGCGCAACACTGGCGTGCGGCATTTGGTAATCGCGCTGCAGCTGCAATGGCAATAAAGGGTTAGGTGCAGGTGCTGGCGGCCATTGGGTATCACTTAAACCCATTACCCATAAATGACTAAACTGTAAACCTGCGGCTTCCAGTGCACCTAGAATTTGAATGGGCGAATCGGGCGTTTGCGCTTGGAACGGCGTTTTGTCCGCAAGCTCGCGAAAATATCGGCCTGCCTGCTGGTAGGTGATGGGCGCTAAGTAAGCATCCATCGCAATAAAATCATCGCGTAGGGAGTTCCACTGATTTAATTGTTGATATTCTTGTGAATCCAAACGGCGTGTTCCCGGCCAATTCATGGCTACCATTAATTCATCGAATAGCATCAGCCATTCACTCACGCTTTTATGATCAAAACGGCGGCGTAATAAATTACCCACTGTTTCAAAGCGGTGGCTCAATTGAGCTTGTTGACACTCAGCTATACGCTGTTCTAATTCATGGGCACAAAATCGTAAATCAGCGGTGCTCAGTGTTATGCGACCTAATTTACGTAATTGCAAAATTAGATGCGCGCGCGCTATGGACTCTTGTTGTTCATCTCCCCAAAAAGGAGATGTGAGTAAGTTACATAAGCGTTCAAGCGGCCATTCTTTATCATGCAGGTTCAGTAATTCAAAAAAACTGTTAATGATCGGTGCCGAACCTAATGGTGTTCCTGCCGAAAAATTAAAAGGTAGCGTGTAACGATTAACATTCGGTAGGAGGGCATGAGCTTCAAATACTTCGGTAAAAATACGTTCAACCTTGTCGCGACATTGACCTAAATTAGGTACGACTATGCCAATCAGTGCAGTATCTGGTGTATGTTGTAGAATGTGTTTGGCCCAAAGTGCTGATGCAAGAATTTCTTCGTCAATGGTTTTTGTCTGCGTGCGAAAAATTTGCGTATGGGGGGCTGTCTGGTTTTCTAGTTGAATGATTTTGTGACTGGCGGATTGTAAAACATAGTGCATGAGCGGCGGTAAATCATCAAATCCTTCAAAATATATTTCATCGTATTTGGGTAGATCATTTTTTAAAAAAGCTTGAGCCGTTAGCTCATAACTGGCTTCAAGAGTTATGGTGTTTTGTAACGCGAGATTACGTTTAAACTCTTTCAGCCAAAGTGAAAATTGAGCACTATTACTGTCTGGATCAAAGAACTGTGACAGTTGAGTGTTTTCGCTTAAACGCCATAGCTCAAGATTTTTGAAGGCAGAATCAGCCTGCTGTGCTAAAGCTTTAGGTTGTAATAAGGTGGCGCCAGAAGCCGAGTTTTTAATGGCGGCTTCCCACAGAATTTGTCGCTGCAGTGGACTTGCGATTGCTACACAGCTGTAGCTTATAGCTTTGCCTTGCAATGCTTCCCATTGATTATGCAGCCATTCACTTAAACTTTGAAGGTTCGGTTTTAGCCATGCCTTAGTACTTTGCTGCTGTGCAAAGGCGCGCAATAACTGATTGCGTAAGCGATTGTTCGGTACGAGTATCAGTGCATTTTTGTTAAATGCAGGTGCGAGTGATTCAAGTGATAGATAGCTGGCAGCCATGCGATTTTATCCAGACAATTGTTTTTACAGTAGTAAAAAATTAGGCCCCCGAAGGAGCCTATTTAATTAGCGACATTTTTTACATTAATCTTCATTTGCGCCGAGCAACTGTAACAGGCTGGTGAATAAGTTGATAATAGATAAAAATAAGGTGGTAGTAGCTAAAATATAGTTAGTTTCGCCACCGTGAATAATTTCGCTGGTTTGGTACAAAATAAGAGCAGACATTAACAGCACAATACCTGCAGAAAATACCAAATTTATTGTTGAAAATGCATAACCAAAAAACGATGCGCCAATTAAAAATAAACTTACTACTAACATCAACATCATACCTGCAGCAATAAAACCACTGAGGAATTGGAAGTTCTTGCGCGTTGTTAATACGTAAGCGGACAGACCGATAAACACAGCTGCCGTACCACCTAATGCTTGAATAATGATTTCAGTGCCCTTCGCAAGGTGCAAATAATGATTGAGCATGGGCGCTAGGCTACCCCCAATTAATCCTGTAAACGCAAACACTACATAAATGCCTGTTGCAGAATTAGCCGTTCTCGGTAGAACAAACCAAAGTAATGCCATAGCCACTAAACTCATAGCGAGAGACGCGCCGTAACCAATACCAACCATCAACGAAGCTGTGGCACTGAGTGCGCTAAAGGCTAGCGTTAAACCCAGTAGTAGATAGGTATTGCGCAATACCTTATTGGTTTGAGCCTGACTAAGTGAGGTTTGTGAGTAAATTGACGAGATGTTTTCCATAGGTGACTCCGAGTAGTTGAACCTGCACATTATATGTGGCTGGAATTTAGCATTTTCAAGAGAGGTTTTGTTGGTCTATTTGAGCTAATACTTTATTAAGGCAAAACATTAACAATATCCAGCTTATTAATGGAGAATTGGCTCAGTTGGGGGGCTAGCTGATCAATAGTGGCAGATGATTTAGTGAAAATTGCCCAATGCTCAGGGGGCGTCGGATGATAAGCGTGACCTTCTAGGAGTGAAGCGACTCGTCGAGCTATGGCTTCACCTGAGTCGATAAAGACGACATGGGGCGAGAAGTGAGCAGCCAACTCCACCTTTAAGAGTGGGAAATGCGTGCAGGCCAATACCATCGTATCCATTTCATGAATGCGTGGATGATCAAAAAATGGCTGAAGTGATGGCCTTAACTCTAAGTGGTTGATGTTACCGCCGCGCAGTTTGTGCTCAGCTAATTGCACCAAGTCACTAGAACCAACTGAAATCACCTCTGCATTTGGAGCATAGTCACAAATCAAGTTATGGGTATAAGGGCGCGCGACCGTCGCTGGTGTGGCCAGTAATCCTATAACTTGAGTTCGGCTGCGGGCAGCCGCTGGCTTTATCGCAGGCACGACACCCACCACGGGCTGACTGAAATGATTGCGAATGTGCGGCAGCGTAAGTGTGCTGGCGGTATTACAGGCCACTACAATAATGTCAACAGGGTGCACCGCGATTATGCTGCGTAAAACTGTATCAACGCGCGTAATGAGTTCGGCTTCACCTTTAGTGCCATAAGGAAAAAAGGCATTGTCTGATGCGTAAATCAGTGGGGCATAGGGCAGTTTCTGCTGAATTTCGTGCACAATGCTCAAACCGCCAACGCCAGAGTCGAATACCAGAATACGTGGGTTGGTTGGAATAGAGGTAGCGGACATGTCGACTCGTACTGTTAGAATGCTAAAGTTGAATTTTAGGGGAGCCACTGCGAGCTCTCAACCTATTTATTAAGGATTACTCGTGAACAACCCATTTATTATTCTGTCAGTGGTATTGATAGCCTTAGCTGCAGGCTTTTTTTTCGCCAATTTGTTGTTGGGGGCAGGGCTGCGTAAGCGACAAGAAGATGCGGTGTTGTTGCGCGAGCGTGAACTGCAAGCGCAACATGTCCACGAGCAGCAACAATCGGCTATTCGAGAAAATAGTTTACAGCACGACTTGGCGCAAGCGCGAGAGCAATTACACACAACGAAAGAAGAGTTATTACAGTTAAAAAATAGTTATCAGCAATTACAAGATCAGTCTATTACAAGCCTGCAGGAACTAGCCGCAGCAAAAGAAAAGTTACAGCAATTAGCCGACACACAACAATTGTTGCAACAAAAGGATTTGTCATTGGTAAAAATAACCGCTGAAGCAACGGAGTTACGCACACGATTAGATCAGGAGCGAAAAAATTTTACTGAGAAAATAACACTGCTACAAACGGCTAAAGTTGAATTGGCAAAAGAATTTGAAAACCTAGCGAATAAAATTTTTGATAATAAACAGCAGCAGTTTTCTCAATCAAGCAAAAACTTGTTAGAAACTGCACTCGATCCCTTTAAATTACAACTCACTGATTTTCGCAAAAAAGTGGAAGATGTTTACGAAAAAGAAAATGCTGAGCGAAATCGTTTGTCTGGGCAAGTATTAGAACTCCAAAAGCAAGCGCAAAAAATTGGTGAAGACGCGGTTAGTCTTGCGCAGGCCTTAAAGGGTAATAACAAAGCACAGGGGAATTGGGGGGAGGTTATTCTTGAACGATTACTAGAAGAATCTGGGTTACAAAAAGGCCGCGAGTACGATACCCAGTTAAGCTTTACTAGTGATGATGGCTCTCGTCGTATGCCAGATGTGATAATTCATTTACCGGAACAAAAAGATATCATCATCGACTCTAAAGTTTCCTTAATTGATTACGAAAAGTTTTGTTCAAGCGAGAATGAAGTAGAGCGGAAAGCCTATCTCAGCGCGCATGTCAATTCGTTGCGTAGCCACATTAAAAGCTTAAGTGTTAAGGATTATGAAAAGCTCGACGGCGTCAACGCACTAGACTTCGTGTTTATTTTTATTCCCATAGAGGCGGCGTTTATGCTGGCTCTGCAACATGAACCTAATTTGTATCGTGAAGCCTACGATAAACATATTATTTTAGTGAGCCCCACCACTTTATTGGCAACATTGCGTACCGTAGAAAATATTTGGCGCTATGAAAAGCAAAATAAGAATGCTGAGCGAATAGCTAAAGAAGCGGGTGCACTGCATGATCAGTTTGTGCTTTTATTAGACGCAATGGATAATATTCAAAACTATTTAAGCAAATCACAAGAGGCTTACAATACTGCACGTAGTCGCTTGCAAACTGGCCGCGGTAATTTGGTAAAGCGCGTAGATGATTTACGTCGCTTGGGTGCAAAAACTAAAAAACGTATCGACGTAAATTTAGTGGACGAAGAGGAACTACCTTTTTTACTGGAAACTACAGAGGAAGAAAATTTCTCCGTTGATGAATAAGTTGGTCTTAGGCATAACGATGAACATCAATATTCGCACAATGCAGCCCAGTGATTTAGCCAAGGTTGTTACTATTCAGGCAGAAGCTTATGAAAATCATTTTTTAGAATCTGCGGATGTTATCGCGCAACGTTTTAAACTTAGTCCACAAACTGCTTGGGTCGCAGAGTTAGATAATGAAGTAAGTGCATATCTGGTTGCTTACTGTTACAAACTCGGGAAAGTGAACCCTTTCAATGCAACATTTGTTCAGGTTGAAGACCCAGATTGTCTTTACCTCCATGATCTTGCTTTATTGCAGATGGCTCGAGGTACGGGTATTGCGACTCGCCTTATTCAAATGGCTGTAGATTTCGCTCAGTATCATAGTCTTTCCTTCGTTGCGCTTGTATCGGTGCAAAGCTCTAAAGAGTTTTGGCAAAAACAGGGTTTCACTGAATATTCAGTACTAACTACCACTCAACATAAGGCATTGAATGGCTACGGTTCCAATGGGGATGAGGTTTTTTATCTTTATCGAATGCTGATTAATCCTCCAGATATTTAATCTACTTATCGAGCCAATAAATTCGTTCATTGTGGATGAACTACGTGCCACTTTTTAATAATTTCCCCCTGGGCTTTGATATTTCCTATCTGTCTACTAGAGTCTATTAGCAGGTGCTTGTACTTTTCTTAATAAGTTTTTAGGAATTTTATTAAATCGGTAATGGGAGATAGCCTAATGTCACATTCTAAAAAAAATAGTGTCCTTGCCAAGTCCATTTGTAGATTGTCTTTTCTGGTTATTTTTGCAAGTAGTGCGCCCAGTTTTGCAACTATGACTAATGAAGAATTACAGGCCAAATTAGAACAAGCTTTAAATGAAATCGCGCAATTGAAAGCAGAAGTAAAAGCTCAACAAGCGAAGGAAAAGCCTCCAAGTGAACCTACAATGAGCACTGTCGCATCACCAGTCGCCAGTCCCGAACAACAAGAATCTCAGCGCATCAGCGTACTTGAAAATCAAATTACACAACTTTCACAACACTCCAACAGCGCCGCTGATACAGGATTGCCAATCCATGGATTTATTGATGTTGGTCTTGCTCACAGCAGTGATCAACAACCCAATGGCGCAAGTATCAGTAAACTGGATTTTTATTTAACCCCTTCAATTGGGGGGCGTATCAAATCCTTAGTAGAACTCAATTTTGAGGTCAGTAGTACCGGGGAAGTGGGTACTGATCTTGAGCGCATGCAATTAGGTTACACTTTTAGTGATGAACTAACCCTATGGCTTGGTCGTTTTCATACTCCCTATGGCTATTGGAATACGGCGTACCACCATGGTGCACAAATTCAACCCACCATTCTTCGCCCGCAATTTTTAGATTTTGAGGATAGTGGAGGGATTATTCCAGCCCATAATGTTGGTTTGTGGGCTACGGGAGGTTTTAAAACAAGTGATGGAAAATTTACCTATGATCTCATCATTGCCAATGGGCCTCGTATAGTGGGAGGAATTTTAGACCCCAATTTGGCATCAGACGACAATCACAGTGCAATGGTAGGTGCGAATATTGGTTATGAATTTAATCATACCCTTGAAGGTTTAAAGATTGGCTTGGATTGGTTAAAGGGGGATGTTAATTCCTATGACTACACCAATAATGAAAATAAATTTTTTAATGCAACCCAAAATGAACTTAATATGTTAGGTACCTACTTAGTATATTTACCTGACGATTGGGAATTTTTGAATGAGTACTATTATTTTAATAACAAAAACTTAATTGGTGGTAGCGGCACTCACCACAGTTGGGCCGCTTATTCACAATTAGGGTTTCATGTAACCACCGTGTGGACACCTTATGTTCGTTGGGAAAAAGCGAAATTAGATCAGTCTGATAACTATTTTTACACTCAAGAAAGTGGGCAATCCTACGATCGTTCTATTATTGGTGCCCGTTATGATATCAATCCTAAAGCCACGTTAAAGTTTGAGTTGTTGCAGACAAATTACAACGATAGAGACGTACATGACGATAACGAAATTCTTTTTCAATATGCTGTACGGTTTTAACGGGAGTCCGCACTGTGAAAAATTACCCATTTAACAGCTGGAAAGTTCTTACAGCGGCAACATTGTTATTCATACTATCCCAATTTGCGATTGCAGATGTTTATGTCATTGCGAATACAGGAGGTATTTCAGATGCTGATCTTCGAGATATTTTTCTAGGAGAAAAACAGTTTTCCGGCGCCCTGAAGTTAATTCCAATTGATAATTCGGCTGCTCAAGAGGAGTTTTTATCCAAAGTCATCAAAGTTGATGTAACAAAGTACAATGCAACTTGGACAAAAAAATCATTTCGAGATGGCGCGACTCCACCTGCAGTTAAAAGTAATGATTTAGAGGTTATTAGCTACGTAAAGAGCACACCGGGTGCAGTAGCCTATGTCAATAGTGAGCCCAAGGGTGTGGTGCTTATCAAGAAATTTTAAATTTTCTTCGGGGGCACTAATGAACATAGTAAAAATCTTTACCATTATTTTTTTTCTGTATTATGCACCATATGGCTGTGCTGATAATTTTTATAAAATTCCTTTTAATTTTTTGGACGAAAAGAGTCAACCACTAAATTTATCTACGTTTAGTGGTCAAATAAGCGTTATTACGTTTGCGTTTGCTAACTGTAGAAAGGTTTGTGTCGAATCATTGCATGTCATGGAGCGATTACAAAAAGAAGCAACTGCGGCCAATAAAACAGTTAATTTTATTGTGATTAGTTATGATCCACTCAATGACACCCCTGGTGATTGGGCAGAATATCGATTACACCATAATATTGGTTATTCAAATTGGTTTTTTTTGACCGGGACTATTGAAAATACTCATGAGTTAGCACATACACTTGGTTTTGATTATTGGTTGTATGACGAACATATTATGCATGATTTTAAAATTACGCTGCTTAATGAACAAGGGGCAGTAAGCAAAACTATGGATTGGAATAATCGTAACGATCATTGGTTTTGATTCGCAATTAGTAGCTATTTAATAGAGCGGATGGAAGCGCATAAACTGTGAATGATTTATATTCAAATCCAGAGTTAACTAAATTAAAACGAACACTGGTGCTGCAACTGGCCGGTATTGTTGTGCCTATTATAGGTTTGCTATTGGTGCAAACTTGGCAGATGGGTGTAACAGCCGATCAAATTGATAAGGCGCACTCAATAAATAGCAAAATAACTTCTGCGCAAAATAACTATAAAATATTTTTAGATGGTGTAGTGGACGCCATAGATTTGGAAAAATTAAGTCATGATGCATTTTCATCGCTAAAACAATCAGAAGACGATATCGCTGAGCTATTAAAATTAATCGATTCGTCGGAATTGAATCAACTCCATACCCAGCAAACTTATCAACTTAACTCGCTCAATAATGATTTGTCTCTCAAGGCACTAATGCCTTTGCGTAACAGCATTAATATCAGTCGAAAAATTATAGATGATGTTGCAAAAAAATTAGAGCGCTCTTCTGATGAAGAAATTTTATTACTTGAGCGACGAGTTCATCTTGCACAAAAAATATCTTTTGGTTTGGTGTTTATTGGAATCTTCATCAGTGTTTTTTTTGTTCGCTATTTAATTAGACGTTTAACGCTTCCACTTGAACACGCAATTTTCGCTTGCACACAGATGGCTGGCGGCAATTTAGATGGTAGCGTTTTGGCGAAGGCAAATTCTGTACAAGATATTGGCGGCCTTATTCATAACCTCAATACTTTACGCACTCAATTTAATATGGTGATGCGGCAAATTGAAGAAGCTGGAAAGCAAATGGGGCAATCTGCTTTTCAAATTGCGGCAATCTCCAACGAAATAGCCGCAAATAGCAAGTCTCAGGAATCGCGCTCTGCGCAAGTAAATGAAGCTACTGATCTGCTTAGCGCAAGCTCTGCAAGTGTCGAAGATTGCGCAATACATGCAAGTGAGCGCGACGAAGAGCTGCTGGTAATGGCGGGCAACAGTATAAAAAGCGTTAATCGCAATATTGAAGAAATGAATAAAGCTGTTAGTGAGGTTGGTCTAACAGCTGATGTTATTTCAGCCGTTAGCGAAGCGGCTGAGGAAATTCGGCACATAATAACAACTATCCAGGACATTGCAGGACAAACCAGCCTACTTGCGCTGAATGCTGCCATTGAGGCTGCTAGGGCAGGAGAGCAGGGTAGAGGATTTGCGGTTGTGTCCGATGAGGTGCGTAGCCTTGCAACACGTACAAGTCACTCGGCACATGAGGTGACTAATATTATTAATAAATTAAATATGGAAGTTGGTCGTGCCAATGAATACATGAAACGCGTTGTTGTTAGCGTAAACTCAAATCAACAGCAGGCGTCGGCCACAGCACAAGATATAGAACAATTATTAAAAGGGATTTCAGAGGGGGTAAAAACTAATCGTAGTATGGGCAGCGCTAGTCGTGAACAAATTCAAAATATGTCGCAGTTGCGATTAACTTTGGATCAGCTATTTGTCACATTAAGTGAGAGTACGACTAAGGTTGATACAACAGCGCATATCGGCGAGAACATGTATGAGCTAACAGAAAAATTAAACGCCTTAATTTCCGAATTCAAACTTGATTTGCTGCCGGAAAAGCATGTGCCGGCCGGCATAGAGAAGCGTCGATCTAAACGTGCTGCAGGAAATATGCGAGTCAATGTTACGCAAGGAGATCAAAGTATTATTGTATTGAGTAGAGATTTAAGTTTAAAAGGTATTAGTCTGTGGCTGACCAAAGAGCTTGATCAAAAGGCGCCGGTTCAACTTTCTATTTATTTACCCAGTAGCAATATGAGCACCTATGTCGATCAGGAGCCAATCCATTTAACTGGCGCAATCATGTGGCAGCGCCATGATCAAGAGAAAATTTTATGTGGCATTAATTTTGATAGTTATACCGATGAAACGGCTGAAAAAATCAGGTATTGTTTAGAGTTTTATGGGATGAATTTTTAAGCCCGTGATATGCATATGGGTTAATGTAGACATTAATGTATTCTGTGTAGATGCGGAGTACCGTGAAGTTGTTAGCTGTGCCTCTATTAATTTTCTTATCTGCTTAGTACGATGGCGCACAGATTAAAAAATTTTTCTCATTTATGTTCTTAATAGTATCTACATAATTTAACAGAATGAGTTGATGCTTGTATGTGAACATATATCTCCAACATTTTCATATCATTCATGGCTATTTGGATAGATTATTGCCGTATAATCTTGAAAAATGGTATTTTTCTGACGCAAGTCAATTTATTGCTAAGCCCTAGGTTTCAAAATATTGATCAATATTGGATAAGCTCCAAACCTTGAGTAACTTATGCCCTTTCAGCACATAGACATGAATCCTCATTTAATAGAAGTTCGCCATTTGAGTTTTAATCGCGGCACACATTGTGTATTTAATGATGTTGATATCGACATAGTTCGCGGAAAAATCACCGCCATTATGGGGCCCAGTGGCAGCGGTAAAACAACGTTACTTCGTCTAATTGGTCGGCAATTAGTGGCAGACAAAGGCGCCATTCACCTAGGTGGTAAAGATATTCTCACGCTCAATCGTAAGGAGCTTTTTGAAGTAAGACGAAAAATTGGCATGCTATTTCAAAGTGGAGCTTTATTTACTGATTTGACCATTTATGAAAATGTTGCTTTTCCATTACGGGTACATACGAAATTATCTGAAACCATGATTCATGATTTGGTGTTAATGAAGTTACAAGCTGTTGGTTTACGCGGTGCATGTGATTTAATGCCAAGAGAACTGTCAGGTGGGATGGCTCGTCGTGTTGCCTTGGCTCGTGCGGTTGTACTTGATCCAGAATTAATTATGTACGATGAGCCTTTTACCGGACAGGATCCAATTTCAAAAGGTATATTGGCGCAATTAATTCGCTCGTTAAATAGTGCCTTGAATTTAACCAGTATTGTCGTTTCGCATGATGTACAACTCACAGCAAATATTGCAGATTACATTTACGTTATTGCCGATGCTAAGGTAATTGCTCATGGTACGCCAGATGATGTTATGAATTCTAACGATGCGCGTGTGCGCCAATTTATTCATGGACTTGCAGATGGCCCTGTACCATTTAATTATCCTGCACCCAATTATTCGCAGGATTTGCAATTAGAACCTGTTGTGAAATTCGCGCAGGAGTCGGTGTCGTGTTGAATTTCTTGCAGCGTCTTGGTGCAACAACCTTAGAAATTATCAGTGTGCTCGGTCGCGCCAGTATATTTTGGTGGCGCGTGATTGTGAGTGTTCCGGATTGGCGTAATGGCCCCAACCTATTGATTCGCCAAATTTATTTTGTGGGTGTTTATTCGCTGGTTATCATTATTGTATCTGGACTCTTTATTGGCATGGTGCTGGCTTTACAAGGGTACACGGTGTTGGTTCGTTTTGGTGCTGATCAAGCGCTTGGAGAATTGGTTTCACTATCATTGCTTCGTGAATTGGGGCCTGTAGTGGCTGCATTACTTTTTGCAGGGCGCGCGGGTTCTGCATTGACCGCCGAAATTGCTTTGATGAAAGTAAATGATCAGTTGGCTGCTATGGAAATGATTGGCGTTGATCCACTTAAGCGCATAGCGCGCCCTAGATTGTGGGCTGGCATGATAGCAATGCCACTGCTTGCGCTAATTTTTAATACAGTGGCTATTTGGGGCGCGGTCGTCGTTGGTGTCTATTGGTTGCATGTGGACTCAGGTTCGTTTTGGGCGAATATGCAACACTCCGTAGAGTTTAATGAGGATGTATTAAATGGACTCATAAAATCCGTGATCTTCGGGGCTGTTGCATCATGGATTGCTGTATTTCAAGGCTACGATGCAGTGCCAACATCCGAAGGAATCAGTGCGGCAACTACGCGCACAGTTGTTTATTCGTCACTGGCTATTTTAGCGATGGATTTTTTACTGACTGCCATTATGTTTGGAGTGGGTTAATTATGCGAATTCGTATGCTTGAAATTAGCGTGGGCACTTTTGTGCTGGCCGGAATTTTGGCCTTGGTTTTTCTTGCGGTACGCGTGAGTGGGATCAATCTTCATGCCAGAAAAAATGATACCTATACACTTTATGCTCATTTTAGTAATGCGTCAGGATTGACTGAACGTGCGCAAGTTACCGTTGCGGGAGTTGTAGTTGGGCGCGTTAAATCTATTGTACTTGACCCTAAAGATAACCGTGCGAAAGTTGGAATGGCTATTGAAAAAAACCTAAATTATTTAACGATAGATAGTATTGCTTCAATTCAAACCCAAGGTGTACTGGGTGAAAAATATATCGCCATTTCCGTAGGCGGTGATCAAGAGGTATTAAAAGAGGGGGGTGAAATTGTAGACACCCAATCAGCGTTGGTACTCGAAGATTTAATTGGAAAAGTACTAACCAGTCTCGCTAGTAAAAAGGATTAATAATATGAATATACTTATCGCACGCGTCTTATTATGTGGCATTCTCTGTGGCACAGTTTGCGCAAATTTCGCAATCGCCGCAGAACAAGACCCTTATAAGATTGTTCAGGAAACTACCGAGCAAGTCTTAGCTGTTGCGAAAGATGCAAAAGGGAATTATGAAAAAGATTCTGTGCGTTATAACGCACAGGTAACAGCCATTATGGATAAGGTTGTCGATTTTGATGGATTTGCGCGTGGCGTTATGGGTATTTATGCCAGCAAACAGCGATATCAAGCGCTTAGCAATGAAGTGGAGAAAGCAAAGTTTCAAGAACGTATTCAGCGTTTTAGTGCAGTATTTAAAAAGGGGGTAGTAGATACCTATGGGAGCAGTTTATTTAGTTTTAACAGCGAAAAAATTGAAACACTTCCCCCCAGAAAAGGCGATGATCCAGCAACAGGATCGGTATCGGTTTTGCAAAATATTTACGGTGCATCTGGGAAGCCTTATACGGTTCAATACAGTATGCGCCGCAATAAAGAGGGTGAATGGAAGTTGCTTAATGTGATTGTTGAAGGTATTAATCTTGGGTTGACTTATCATAATCAATTCACCGCATCGGTTGATAAATATAACGGTGATCTTGAAAAAGTTATTGCCAATTGGAGTGTTGAAGTTCAAGCCACTGGGGCAACTCATACGGAACCGGCTAAAGATACACTAAGTTCTAGCAAATCCAGTGTAAGTAAATAACAAATTTTTATTAAAAATTGAGCCTACGATCATGACACTGAGTGCAACACTAAAGATTAACGGCGATACGCTAAGTCTCTCTGGTGTGCTGGATTATGACTCAGTTATTGAACTTGATAATCAAGGCAGAAACTGGTTTAAAAATGCAGCACCGGCGCAGTGCAAGGTTGATCTTGAGGCCGTAACTTATAGTAATAGTGCTGGTATCGCATTGTTATTAAGTTGGCAGCGTGCTGCCCAGCAGCAACATAAGTCACTAGGCATTAAGAGCTTACCACCAAATATGTTGGCCCTTTTAAAGTTAGGGGAGTTAGAGAATTTTTTAATGATGATAAAATAAATTTTTTGTGGCATTGATAATAAAGTAATTCATGACAAGTCATTAACGGCATAGAGTAGGGAATTGCTTACGGCTTTCGTTAGCCTGTTGAGCGGCAGCCTTTTAATTGGATTCGCAGTAAAATATTTTCTGCAATAATTTTTCACTTAATGGATAAGATTGAAATGGTTAACGATGAATAATGTTTATTGTTAATTAAAAACATTGACTCGGCGAGCCGAGTCAATGTTGATAGATATTACCAATAGGTTTCACTTAAGAATTGCGTTACCCAAATTAATGAAGCATTCCAATTAACCGCGACTTCATTGGTTGCAAACGAACGGTAATCGTCGGAGTAACATTTTTGCATTAAATAGACTGCACCATAAGGCCCCGTTTCGTTGACACATTTGGATACTACATTTTCATCAAAATAACGTTCTGACGCATCTCTAATACTACCTAATACCGCCGTAGGGTCTCCATGAGTTAATCCATTGGTGACTTGGCTAAGATTTTCATATCGCGAGGCATTTGCACGCAAGGCAGGAATATCTCGTGAGTTTGGTCCACCCACTAAATATCCGGGCGGAATCTGTGGCATTGTCAGATCGGCGCCATTGGCGAACCAGCGATGATGTGGATGATACACAGCATTGCTACCGTAGCCTGATATGTAGGAAACACCTAAGGTATTTCGACCTAACAAGTAATCCATAGAAGCCACAACGGCATCTCTATAAGATTTCTGTTTGACTAGATCTGACGACTGCCAATCAGCGGCGGCCGCCAAAATGATGGCGCGATTCAAAATATTGCCGTTGGAGCCCCACTCGTAATGAAAGTCACGTTTGGATTCAAAAGTTGATGCGGTGCGAGTATCCACCTTTTTAGGAAAGCGATAGGCCTGTTGATTTGTTTCAGCAACCAAATTATCTGCAAAACTCAACAAATTAGTTCCTGCAACAGGATTAGCTAGGCTGCCCTTTTTATAGGTAAGGAGCGACAGGGTTCCCAGAGTGCTGACATTTTGCCAATCGAATCCATCAATCCATGCATAGCATTGAATGGGTTGAGTTGATTGAGCGCATACACTGTACTGACCGTAAGGATCATTGCCGCTAAGCACGCCAACTGAGGTGCCGTAATTTAAATATTGATTATCAACAGCACCGTTCGCATCGGTTGCCAATGTTAGTTCGGCTCCTGCCCAATAGAACTCATCGCCAATACGTAAATCGCCGTAGGCACCGCCGCCGCTAAACATGGGGTTCTCAGCGAAACCATTGGATAAGAGTGCTCCGTTCTTTTTTGTGGCGACAGTGGTTCCACTGGGATCGACTGCCGACCAGTCTCTATTGGAGAACTCATAGGTCAATATGTCTGAGTTTGCCGGAATATTTGCCTTATCACCGGTGCGCAATAACTTGGCTTTATTAAATGCTTTGGTGGCGGCTGCAAAACATTGCCCTGAAAAACTTGCGTCAACATTTTTCCAAATTCTTGAACATTGTGCTGCTACTGCGGCAAAGTCTAGTGTAGCGGCGGTTGAGGGGTACATCAGGACTCGCGGTTGAGTATCTTTGGATGGATCTTGTGGAATGCTTGTCCAATTTTGATCATGTACCGATTGAAAAACCATTCCGCCGACATCAATGTCCGTCAATTGTAGTTTGATGCGTAAACGAGGAATGTTGCCACCGCCAAAACTAACAGCGCCAGCTGATGTAGGGGACATGGGTTGTCCAGTCAAATCAACTTGATACACACCTGGCGTGCCGCTTGGGCCGTATACTGGGCCAAGCTGAACTTTATCTTGGTTTCCAAGAGGGACTTTCATCACCATGCCGTCAGGCACTTGCATCTTAAGCAACCATGCCATTTCAAATTTTGCTTCATCCATTAAGCCTGGGAATTGCGCTAATCGACCATTGTTTTGTAAGCGTTCAATTTGATTTTGTAATGTCCACAATGCAAATGCACCGTTAACAACATACTTGCCGTGATCGGCCGCATCATACCAACCACCAGTAACATCGAACGTTTTTTTTACTTCACCAGAAAAACATCCAGCCCCGCTGTTACCCCAATCATTACCATGTAAATCCAAGGTTGTTGGCGCACCATTGTCGTCAGTGCCGAACCAGCAGGTTGCTATATCAGGGTTATGTGAAGCGGCATGTTCATCGAATAAACCAAAATTACGCCCGGGAATATTATTTCCCGTTACCATATACGGCACGGCTGCACCGCTGCGCTGACTTTTCAAAGCATCTAGCGCATCTATTTTAATCAAATTATTGCTTCCATAAGACCAGCCAGCATCGCCAATCATTTTGAACTTTGAACTTTGGGCAAGCGGGTTACCGCTACTATCGGTGATTTTTATCCAATAGTCTTCAGGAGTAACCGCAAGAGTTGTTGTGGTTGTGTCCGTCGTTTTGAGTGATTTTAGGAGTGGAATTTTATAGAGGATCTTGCTGGTGACTGAGGTTCCCGGCACAAAGCTCGAGAAATCCAATGTTGCTGTAATATCACCACTGTCAGGGTCTTGCGCTGAACTGCCAATACTCATTACATATTGTGAATAATGCGTACTGGTGGGCGAGGGAGAGAAGCCAGATTGAGTCTCCACTATCTTATAGGATGCAGGCGTACCACCTTGCATCAGGGTTGCTTGGTAGCCGCTAGTACTGGTAGTACCTGGAGGTAAAACAAGTGTAGCGATTTTAGGGCCAGTCACAGCATAACCCACACCGTTAACGGCGACACGAATTGCACTGGCTGACGGTGCTGCAACGTTTGTGAGTGATATGTTAGTAATACAAGCACGTGAACCTAAACTGGATACGGCTGTTGAATAAAGATTGAGATCAACCGGAAAATTCATCGTGTCTGCGCTTACAGGCGTTACAAACTCTACAACTGTTGGCTCCGCCAGCAGCTTTGCAACATCAATCGAGTTCAGTGAAGCGGGAGCCGCATTCATTTGCGCATTATGCAGCGTATGCATTGGTACGAAGCTTCCGTCATGCATTGATAGATAAGCGCCCACAGCACTGAGCATTTGAACGGGGTTAGTATTATCTGTGAAAGCTACATAACTTAATCGGTAGCGCGTGTTGGGTTGTAACTTTTTTGTTAGTGTCTGTGTATAGAAATTAGGAAAAGAATTAGCATTGGCTGGAAAGGTGCTGCACTGCAAAACAGCGCTTTGCACGCCTACACAGCCTTCAGGTGTACAGCCCGCATCTTTGCTATAGAGCTGAACATCCGTAGTATTTTGGCCGTTGACCTGTATTTGCCATCCCGCTGTACTGGGCGAAGTTTGTGTTCCAAAACTTCCATTTGTTACAAACTCATCAGCATTCACTGACGTTTGTAAGAAACCCAACGAAGCTAGCCCGATAAGCCATCGCATTAACCCGCGCGTAAATTGATTCATCTTAAAAACCTCTTTGATTATTAAACGTTATTTTCCGTCAGTAAAAACGCCGCAGGACTCTGCACGGCCAATAGTTTTTTGTCGTCTGAGGTTATGAAAGTATGAAAGTTGAACGTTCAGATATCTGCGTAAACAGGGTAAAAAGTTTGAACGTGAGCCCTAAACTCCAACACTGGCTTGGCCTGTCGTTTATTTGAGCGAGATGATAATTTTTTATCGTGCGAGTACGTTTTGGCTGAGATCTTACTAAATACTACCCTAGTCATGACATCTATCGGACGTCATAGAGATACGGCAATAAATGGGCAGTAGTATCTTACGCAACTGACAAGCATGATTTTTTACTCAAAAATATTTTTAACAGGGGCTATATAGGTAGAGAAAGGTTTTTTGCTTTTTATGGGATATTCTGGAGGCTCACCTGACAAAAAACTTTAAATATTTTAGATGTTAGTTGAAAAGCTGAGTGTGATGTTAATCCACCACGTAAGCAGTTTAGTGAGTAAGATGTGTTCAAACGTTATATCGCCTCGACGCTCTAGCTTTGGTTAAGCATCTATTGGACTCTTAACTTTATCACCTAGATCGTCTAAAACATGTAAATAGATCTCCGTTGTACGTATATCGGAATGACCCATAAGGGTTTGAATCTGCTTTAAGTCGTATTTAGCTTGCAATAATCGTGTGGCAAATGAATGCCTAAAGGTATGGCAGCTTGCCTGTTTAAAAATCCTAGCTTCCCTGATCGCGTCTTTAACATGAGATTGCAATGTGCCGCTATACAGATGATGACGGCGCATGACATTGATACGAGGGTCTTTACTAATATTGTCTGAAGGGAATACAAACTGCCATTCAAGGGCATGGCCCGCATAGGGATATTTTCGTTCCAAGGCATGAGGCAGATAAACAGAGCCTACATTTCTGGATTTATCAAATTCCAACAGTTTCGAAACCACAAATATTTGATTCTTTAAGTCGGTTGTTAGACTTTTGGGCAACAGCGTAGTTCTATCTTTTGCACCTTTGCCATCCCTAATAATGATATAACCCATTGCAAAATCCACATCTTTAACCCTGAGGCGCAATACCTCGGAAATTCGAAGTCCGGCCCCATACATAAGTTGAGCCATAAGTTTGTAGGGCATCACTAGGCACTCAATAACGGCTATAGCCTCTTCATGCGTGAAAACAGTAGGTGTTTTATGAGGTTTACTAGCGTATTTGAAATCCAGCCTCTCAACTTGAGTTTTCAAGAAGCGGTTATAGAGAAACATAATGGCATTTAAGGCGGTTTTTTGTGTATTGGGAGCAGTATTTAAAACTAATGCTAAATGAGATAGGTAAGCTTCAATATGCTTAGCCCCCATTTTAGTTGGATGCTTTTTGTTGTGGAACAAAATGTATTGATGAACCCAATAGACATAGGTATTCTCAGTCGCATATGTTTTGCCATCCAAACGTATAAAAGCACGAAACTGATCTAAGAATTTTGTGGGTTTTAAGGGAAGAGGAATTTTAACGTTTTCCACAGCATACCTGCCTATAAATCATCCATGAACTGTGAATATATCGCTGCTCTTTCAAAGTTTCAAGCTGTTTTTATCGTCTGTGTATTTACAAATATATTAAGCCGTATATCTCTGACTTTATTTTGTTGATAATATAAGTAGGTGTTGCAAAATGTTTTTTTGCTTTATTTAGGTCGAGCTTTCGGAAATATACGGCCTGCAATTTTGAATAAACTGTTATGTTCCACAATGAGATCATCTTAAATGACAAAGTTAACATTTATAGACTTGGCAAAGAAAGTCTTATCCGAAAACAGTGTGCCAATGTCATCTGAAGAAATATGGAAATATGCTGAAGAAAAGAATTACACGAAAGATCTCAATTCATTAGGTAAAACTCCTAGCGCTACTCTCGGAGCTAGGCTCTATGTGTCAATAAAAGAAGGCGAATTCTCTTTAATTTCTTCGATTGGCAGCAGGCCCAAGAAATTCTATTTAAAATCATCTGAAAATATTAATTTTAATGAGGTTGAAAATAAGCAACCTGAAAAAAAGAAAGCTGAAAAATCATACCTTGAAAAAGATCTACATCAGTTTATAACCTATTTTTCGAATTTATATTTAAAAGCATATTGCAAAACTATTAATCACTCAAAAAGTGAAAAAACAAAATTTGGTGAATGGCTTCATCCTGATATGGTGGCTTGTTATTTTCCAATTGAAGACTGGGCTAAGAATGCTATTGAATTAAGTGAGGCTTTAGGTGCTTCAAATGTTAAGCTATATTCCTTCGAGCTAAAAAGAGAATTGTCATTCTCTAATTTAAGAGAATCTTTTTTTCAGGCTGTATCTAATTCATCGTGGGCTAATGAAGGGTATCTTTGTGCGGCTGAAATATCACAAGATGAAGAATTTTTATCTGAATTAAAGAGGCTTTCAGGCTCATTTGGTATCGGAATTATAAAAATTGAAGTAAAAGATCCTGACGCAAGTGAAATAGTTTTTCCTGCTAAAATAAGAGATTCACTAGATTGGGAGTCAGTGAATAAATTATGTATAAATGAAGACTTTAGAGATTTTCTTTCAAGAGTTAAAGTAGACATCACCAGCAAAGAAATACGGAAAGAAAAATATGATAAAATTCTTTCTTCTGAAGAGCTTCAAGAATGCATCAAAAAAAACTAACATAACAAGTCGTTGCAGCACCGTTTCGCTTCGCTGCACTGGACAGTTTTTAAGTTGCAGTTTTGCGGTTCGCTTTGCTCACTTTACCGCAAAACTACAACTTAAAAACTGCCGCTGAACTCGGCGTTAAATATTTGAATCCTTGTTTTAGTTTTTCTTGCCTTCGTGCGTCGCCTTGCTTTTGGTTTGCGTTAGCTCTAAGAAAGGGTCGCACTTGGGAAGTCTGTAATTGTGTTCCTTTGCTCTTCTGGGTTTT